>Ga0129324_10000096_pt1 | contig 57344 bp, 56 predicted proteins | sample CPBDNA_7_FD_96879 | JGI IMG/M metagenome (GOLD analysis project Ga0129324, IMG submission 96879) | Freshwater to marine salinity gradient microbial communities from Chesapeake Bay, USA - CPBay_Spr_15_0.2_DNA | ecosystem: Environmental > Aquatic > Marine > Coastal | place: USA: Chesapeake Bay... | reverse complement strand
CCAAGATATCTTCTGTCTAAAACGCCCGATTATCTTTCTCATCTTTCTTTCACCACCGAAGTGATGAAAAATCTTAAATCATATTCGAATTTCAAAGATCAAAACAAACTCTCAAAAACTTCCAGCCAGGTTTAACGCCAGCCCCTACTTAGTGGTGGAGATGACTGGGATCGAACCAGCGACCTTCTGAATGCAAATCAGACGCTCTCCCAACTGAGCTACACCCCCACGATTAATGAGGATCAGTATGTTTCTGAGGTGAGGGGTAATTTAGTTATTTTACGTATTGCTGTCAACTTTAAAGTTTTGATTTTGAAAAATAATTCTGGATAATAGTCAGAGAGTTCTTAAGTCCTCTAAAATTTATTTAAAACCCTAATAATATTAAGGAAATAACATGTCACTATTCACAAGAAAAACCATCCCCCTAATGACGATTTCCCTCCTTTTAGTAACAGGGTGTTTTAAAGATAAAGAAGCACCTAAAGTCGAACCACCTCAACAGTCTTCTTCGATAAAAGCTGAAGATCTAAAACTAGATAAAAACGGCCTTTCTCAAGAGTCTATTGTCATTAAGACTGTAAAGGGGAACATAGAGTTTAAGCTTTATCCTAAGAAAGCACCTAATACTGTGACCAGGATTATAGAGCTTGTTAACAAGGCTTTTTATGATGGTATTAAGTTTCATAGAGTTGTCCCAAACTTTGTTATTCAAGCGGGAGACCCAAGTGGTACTGGAACAGGTGGAAGTGGAAAGAATTTAAAGGCTGAATTTAATGACCTTCAACATATTAAAGGAACTGTTGCGATGGCAAGAACGAGTGATCCAGATAGCGCTGATTCACAGTTCTATATAGCCTTAACGACACTCTCCCACCTAGATAGAAAATACACGGTCTTTGGTCAGGTAGTAGAGGGATTAGATGTAATCGATAAAATTGAACAAAACGACGTAATAATTAGCATGGCCTTTAAAAGAAATTAATCAGCTAAAACAAGACTAATAAAGACACGGGCTTATTTACCGTGTCTTTTACCGTCTTTAATATAAATAAAAGTTTTTAAAACAAATAGAGAGAAAACAAGAAAAATTAGGATGAACCAAGTGGGAACAGCCGTTTGATCATGTCTAATCATCTGAACATTCTCATTTGCTACTGAAGAAGTTTTCGCCAAAGATTGATCATTCATAAATATCCTATCGAGATAAAGCTTCTAAAATAAGTACAACTGCATAGATAACAGCACTAATGGGTATTGCCGCAATAAACTTAAGCCATCCTTTCTCTTCATCTAAGTGCATGTACCAGTAGGCGACAGCAAAGGCCTTACCTACCGCCAGGATAGTTAAGCTCGCGGCCTTTAGAGTATAAGAAAAGCCTGCCTCTGCAGCGATTAGCTCTGCAATAGTTAAAACCGCAAGAAGAATGAATATCATGAAATATTTTTTCTTATGGCTGTGATAAACTTGAGTGTCTGCACTCATTGGTGACTCCTAAAATTAGTTATATTTTCTATTTACTAACAATCCAACATCAATCATGAGCTTATCCATTCCAATGCGATCAGTGGGATAGTAACCTCGAATCATTCCTAATTCATCCACGAGAACAAGCTTTTCACTGTGAACGATATCCAAAAGTGATACTTTTTCAGCACCAACAACACCTTCAACTGGCTCTTTTTCACCCATAGGAACTTTAAAGCCATCAATTAATAAACTTCTTAACTCTTTGCGCTCTCCCGTTAGAAAGTGCCATATGTAAGGGTTTGCCTTAGTTTTTCGCGCATACTTAAAAAGTACTTCAGGAGTGTCATAGGCTGGATCAACAGAAATTGAAAGAAGGGCCACCTTTTGGCCTAAACCTTTCAATCTTTTTTGGGCGACCTTCATTCTTTCAATAAGACCCGGACAAGTTGTGGGGCATGAAGTGAACATAAAAGACGCCATATAAATACGCCCTTTTAGCTCCTTAGAACCAAAAGGCTTACCGAAACCATTCATTAACGAAAAGGCTGGAACCTGAGCAATCCTTGGAAGCTCTGGAGGCAACTCTCTATTGATCGAGCGATAAATTGGATAGCTGAAAGTTAATAAGAAAAAAGAAATCCAGAAAAGCTTACTTCGAACAAGCTTTTCTAAAAATAATTCTTTTCTAATGTAACCTAGAGTATCTGTTGTCATCTCTTTAATTTTCTACCTATTTAAAACGAGAAACAAAGTTCTTTCTCTTTGGAGAATCTTTAAAAGACCTCAGGTGATTAACATAATATGCCAAGGCCCAAATTTTATGATCCTCAAGAGTGTCTTTCCAAGCAGGCATGCCCGTTCCACCAACTCCAGCAAGAAGTCTCAAGTAAATATCTTCGATTTCCTTATCACCAGTACGAACACTTCTAAGTTCATGCCATGTATAGTCTGGTGGAATAACCTGATAATCATGATCTGAACCTTGAATTTTTAACTGATAAAAGTCTTCATCAAGCTCATCAATTCCGTCACCTGTCAGTTCCTTAGACATAGCATCGTATTCGGCCAAGGTAACATAACCACGGTGGCAACTCTGACAGTTGGCCTCAACGTGATAAACTTTTTTACCTAGCTCAATGGCCTGCTCTTTACGGGCCATTGTAAAAGGATCTTTAAAAGTTTGACGATCTAGCTTCTCACCAAGCTTCTTGTCTTTTCCAATCCAAGTATCAGGAGCGAAGGTCTTAATGTATTGCCAGACAGCAACCATTTGCCCCTGCTTAAGATCCCATGGCAACATCGCAGAGCCATTAAGGCCGTGCTTAAAAGACTTATAAACAGCATCATCGTGGGTTAACTCTCCACTAACGACATTACCAAATTTGATAATTCCAAGTTTAAAGTTACGTGGTGGTGGTTGAAGACCTTTAGATGCGACACCGTTTCCATCACCATTAACACCGTGGCAGGCCATACAGTACTCACTGTAGATTTGTTTGCCCTTATTAAGTGTTGCTGCTGGTACATACTGACCACCTGCCATCACAACACCTTCTTTAAATTCGTTTGGTTCACAACCAACGAAAAGTAAAAGAGTAAGTGCCGTAAGAGAAAGTACAAATAATTTCATCATAATTTCCTCAAATATTTAAAAAATAAAAATACTAAAATACATAATGACCCAGACTATTCCTAAAAAGTGCCAAAACTGACCAACACTTTTTAACCAGATCTGAGTCTTACCTTCATTTCGCTTCCCTCTCAAAGAAGGAATCAAGAAAAGAAGGGCTAAAAGTCCAACTACCATATGACCCGCATGGACCCATGTAAAAGCATAGATGATTGAACCGAAAACAGTACTATCTACAAATATCCCTGTTAGCTTAAGGTTTTGCCAAAGAAACATTTGGGACACCATAAAACTAGTGCCCAAAAGAAGGGTAACAAAGTAATAATTCTTAAACGCCTTCAATTTATTTTGTAAGAAAGAACTCTCAGACATGTAATAAGAAAGAGAGCTCATCAAAATAATGAGCGTACTTAAAGTTGGTATCTCCAAAGAGGCACGCTGCATTCCTAGAGGCGGCCAAACTACCGAAGTAAAACGGTAAGCGACATAGCCAAGCATTAGTGTGGCAAAAAGCATTGAAAAAGAAATAAGAGTCATCACCATCGCAATAGATGATGTCATCCTCTCTCTTTCAAAATTTTTATCTACCACCATAGTTGCCATTAAATACCCTTAAGCCAATTCTTCGGTTTGGTACTGAAAGTCCTTGCCGCTAACATTTGGGTTTCCAAGCTCATGAGGACCACACTTAACAACTGGAATTTCTTTAAAGTTGTAGTGAGGGGCCGGAGATGGAATTGTCCACTCAAGTGTTCCAACTTCCCAAGGGTTGTCGCCAGCTTTTTGCTTCTTAAAGAAAACAGCATGGACAAAGTTGACCACAAAGATAATCTGAGCAAAGCCCATTACAATTGCAGACCAAGTTGTGAACGTATTAATTGGGATAAGTTTTTGAGTAAACTCATAAATAAATGGGTTATAAATTCTTCTATGCATGCCACCGTAGCCAACAAGCATCATTCCAAAGAAGACACCATTTAGACCAAGCATTGTGATCCAAAAGTGAATTTTTGCCCAAAACTCATTCATGAGAGTTCCGAACATTTTTGGCATCCAAAAGTAAGTTGCCGCAAACCCACCAAGAAGAACAGAAGCTGCCATTGTGTAATGGAAGTGACCGACAACAAAGTAAGTATCGTGAAGGTAAAGGTCTGTTGTAACAGTTCCTAGATAAAGCCCTGTTAAACCTCCAAGCCCAAAAACAAAAACAACACCAAGACTGAAGAGCATGGGGCTATGGAAACGAATAGACCCTTTCCAAAGAGTTCCAAGCCAGTTCGTAAAGAAGATGGCCGAAGGAATTGAAATCGTCATTGTAAGTGTCATAAATGTTTGCGTTAGCAACGGACTCATTTGAGTCGTAAACATATGGTGACCATAAACAAGAGTCGATAGAATGGTAATAGAAGTCATGGCCAGGGCCGTTGCTTTAGCACCAAACGCTGGTTTTCTAGAAAAGAAAGAAAGAAGGTCAGAAACAATCCCCCAAGCAGGTAGGATGAGAATATAAACTTCAGGGTGACCAAATATCCAAAACACGTGTTGGAAAAGGACTGGGTCGCCAGTTCCTGTTGTCGCAGCAGCTCCTGCCAGAAAGAAGGTCGTACCAAAAACACGATCAAAAATCAGAAGTAAAACGCCAGCTCCAAGAACAGGTAGAAAAATAGCATTTAAAACTGCAGTAAGACCAAGGCCCCACACAGTTAATGGCATATCGAAATATCCCATGCCTGGTGCTCTTAAAGTAATAATCGTTGTGATGTAGTTAACAGCACCCATAGTTGAAGAAACACCCAAGACAAAAATCGCCAATGACCACAAGGTCTGGCCAACACCAGGGGAACCAATCAATGTTGAGAGAGTTGGGTAAGAAGTCCAACCACCAGCCGCCGCCCCAAGGGGTGTAAAAAGTGATCCCATTAGAAGAAGACCTGATATCACTGCTAGGTGAAAAGAGAGCATATTCAATAAGGGAAACGCCATATCTCTCGCTCCCAACATAAGTGGGATACAAAAGTTACCAAAAGCACCAATTAGAATAGGCGTGATGGCGTAGAAAATCATAATCGTACCGTGCATGGTAAAAAGCATGGCATAGGTATCTGGCGGGACAGCTCCTCCAGTCTCTGGAAAAAGATAACTTCCAATCACGGGGAAAGGTTGTCCTGGGAAAGCCAGAGTCCAACGAATCATAAGGGCCATTAAGCCACCGACAAACAAAAACAAAATTCCGTACCAAAGAAACTGTTTCCCAATGACTTTGTGGTCAAAAGAGAAAATGTACTTTGACAGAAACGTAGTTGGTTTGGGGTGGATGTGCTGTTCGTAAAAAGCCATCTCTATACTCTCCTAAAAAAATTAACTTATTTATTCATTCCAATCTTTTTTGAAGAAGAAGCAGAAGTCCACTTCCATCCCCAATAAATTTGACCGTCTTCTGGGTCATTAACTGCGCTACTTATTTGCTGAGCCTCTGTAAGGTAGTGGCTAAAATCCTCTTCCTCATAAACAGTAAGCTTTGCTTTCATTCTATAGTGATAAGTCCCACACATCTCTGCACAAGCGATGTCATAGGTGCCTGGTTTGATAAACTCAATCCACATTCTAGTAACTCTCCCAGGGATCGCATCTGTTTTACGACGAGCATTTGGGAAATAAAGAGAATGGATCACATCTTTTGAAAGAATCTGAAAAACGACTTTCTTATTCGCAGGAACACGAAGGTCATTTAAGGTAACGATATCATCTTGTGTATTAAAAACTCCGTCCTTTCCAGCTTGACGGAAGTTCCATGCCCACTGCTGACCAAGAACCTGAACACGTACAACGTCTTCCTTGCTCTCGTCCGGCCAGTTAATAAAAACACCAGTATAGTCTCTATTCGAGAATCCAGTGATCATTAGGTCGATACAAAGAAATACAGCTATACCAACAACAGTAGCAATAATGATGTGAGCTTTTTTATTACCGTAGGTGTAATAAGGTTTTGGGTGTCTCTTATTATGGTAAAGATAAGAGAAACCAAACAAACCGATACAAACAAGAACGAAAAAGAAAATGTTCATCGATGTTGTGTAATTAAAGAGCCAGTCAATTAAATGTCCATTTGCCGAAATATCTTCCGGTGGAGCTAACATTTCAAAGAACCCTAAGTTTTCAGCATTTTTCAATACTGGCTCGGTAAAAATTTTGTTCTTCATATTGTTCTTCCCTTAAGCCAGAGGCTATTTTTTTAAGGTGTCTTTCAAATTATAATTTGCTTGATATTTTACTAGTAATTTCGTCAATTTACCATCTCCGTCACCTATTTCTCTAACTAACTTAGATAGATCATCGACCCCAACAATAAAGGTAAATAAAAAATAGAACCTAAAAAGTAGATTCTTGCCCATTTTCTTAACAACTTTTTATTTAATACTGGCGTCATTAAGACTTTTGTCGCTACGCCCATAAATAAAATATTAAGAATGATGGCGAAATAACCAAAGCGGTCGGTAACACCCAAATCATGCCACCACGCATAAAGAGAAACATAGGCCAGGACGCCAGTTAAAAGAAATATGCCCCATTTCGTTAATTTTAAACCAAAAGAGTTTGGATAAACTTTGATCTTGGCCTTTCCATAGTCTTCAGCGTGATAAATGGATATGGCGAGGAAGTGAGGCAATTGCCAAACGAAGAGAATAGCGAAAAGTATCCACGCCATCGCTGTCATTTTACCCATAACAATTGTCCAGCCCATTAAGGGCGGAATTGCTCCTGGGATTGCCCCAACATACAATGCCAAGACACTTTTTTGCTTAAGCGGAGTGTAGGCAAAAACATAGAGCACTGCAGCAGCAAGACCTAAAGCTGCTGTTGTTAGGTTAACTGTGTAATACAAACCAATAATTGAGAGAATCATCAAAGAAGAGCTAAAAATCAAGGCCACTTCCGGCCTCATTCTTCCAGTAGGTAGTGGCCTATCTTTGGTTCTATCCATTAAGGCATCAATGTCTATTTCCATCCAGCAATTATAAGCGGCGGCGCCCATTACCAATAGAAAAGTAAAGGTGAAGCCGGCAAGGCCTTTGAAAAATGGAATATCTCTTGGAGCTAACATCATGCCTACAAACACAGTCGACATGACAAGAAGACCTAGTCTTGGCTTGGTGATCTCTAAAATATCACTCCAAAAAGAAAACCTTTCCTCTTTCAAGATTTCCTTTTCAATGGACCTTACGACGAGGTTCGTTTTCCAAATGATAGCAAGAGAAAGGACACCAATTGCAAAGGTCATAAAGGAGAGAATAGTTATTTGCGGGTTTTCATAGGCCAAAAACCAAATGCCCAGATTTAAGTAAATTGGCCAAGGGCCGAATTTAAACAAGCCGCCAAGTGCTTTAAATTTCTCTCCAACAAGAAACATCCAATATCCTGCAAAGCAGAGGTAAATAATCGAGATTATGTTTAGAAAGCTTATAAGCTGGCTTCCAAGCTCAATTCTGTTTTGAGCGTGTTTTGTAAAAGCTGCAAGAGTGAGCTGACCAAGTCCCATTATAAAAACAAGCGCAAGGCCATCGGAGAAGTGAAACCTTCTCCTTAATAGAGTATTTAAATTATCTCTATTCAATATTAATGGACCCTTAGGGCCTAGGCTCAGGCGGTGGTCAATATTAATAATTAATGTGATGAAAATGAGGCCTAGAAAAAAGTGGGTTGTATTTAAAATCGTAGGCAGCCTATAGAAAGTTGTACTTCCGCCCATAAGACCCAAAACTCCAACAATGATAAGGGCCACTAGACTTTGTGGAACTGGGATGGAGTAGCTCACCCCTGAGGGGCTTTTGTCATTATGGTTGTCTTTAAAGAGAGAAAAGGTCAAAAAGAGGGTTAATACACCTAAGGCCATTCCCGCTATCTGGTTGAATAATTCAATTTTAGGGAATTCAGAGAAAATATCCGTAAGATGCACGGATGCACCGAGCAGTAATAGCCCAAACGAAAACACAATGGTAAGAAGACTGTAAGTTCTAGCGTGTGTCATAAGATTTCTAACTTTTTGTGGTTTTATACACATCAGCAAGGCCTATCGCAATCAATTCCGGTGAATCCGGTAAGTTTAAAGGAGACTGAAGTGGGACAAAATATTGAAGGTACTTATTACGGTGATTACCTGCAACTTGAGAAGCTTCTCGACGCTCAGCATCCAAAGAGTAAAGAAATTGGTCAAGAGGCCCACGACGAAACCCTTTTCATTATAGTGCACCAAGTTTATGAAATTTGGTTTAAACAAATCATCCACGAGTTTTCTTCCGTCCTCGACATCTTCTCAGCACCAAAGATTCCAGAGAATTTAATAGCTGTAGCCGTCTCACGCCTAGAAAGAGTTATTAAAATTCAATCCTTATTATTGGATCAACTTCCTGTTATGGAGACGATGAGCCCAATGGACTTCTTAGAGTTCAGAGACCTGCTAGTTCCCGCTTCAGGTTTTCAATCTGTTCAATTTAGAGAAATTGAAGTGCGCATGGGACTAAGAACCAACAACCGTAAGTCTGTAGATCGAGATTACTTCTTAGGCCGCCTTAGTGAAAAAGATAAGTCTCATATTCTTGAAATTGAAAAAGACGACTCTCTTCTTGACCTTGTTAATAAATGGCTAGAGAGACTTCCGTTTACTCAAAAAGAAAATTTTAATTTTTGGGATGAATACGAAAAAGTTATCGCAAATATGCTTGATCGTGATGAAAAAATTATCAACAGTAACCTGGCCACTCTCTCGCCAAAAGCACTCGAGGGTCAACTTGCAAACCTTGAGGCGACAAGAAGAACCTTTAAATCGCTTTTTAACCAAGAATCCCACGATCAACTAAAAGAACAAGGGAAAAGAAACTTATCTCAAAGAGCAACTTTGAATGCTTTATTCATTCTTCTTTATAGAGACGAAGCGATTCTCCAGTTACCTTATCGTCTTCTTACTTGCCTGATGGATATTGATGAGAACTTTACAACTTGGCGCTATCGCCATGCCTTAATGGCGCAGAGAATGCTTGGAACCAAAATTGGAACGGGTGGCTCTTCAGGTCATCATTACTTAAAGATGGCAGCAGAGAACAATCGCGTTTATGAAGATATGTTTAATCTCTCAACCTTTTTAATTGCAAGAAAGGATCTTCCTGAGCTTCCAAAAGATCTAAAGAAAGACTTAAGTTTTAATTTTCAAGGATAATTACGAAATATACTTGGGGGCTTGTCCCTCAAGGTATCTCTCTAAACTTATTCCTGATTCCTTCACAAAAGGAACGAAAAGCTCGTCAATTAAGGTCTCTGCTTTTTTAACATCAAGCTCACTAACATCAGAAATTCCATCGATCAGTTCATCAAGAATTTTATTTTGAATGACTCCTGCCTTTTGAGCAGTTGCATAGGGAATCAAGGTATACGTAACCATCCCATAACGGGCACGGTACTTTTCAGGAAATAGATTTTCTATCTTATGCTCGACAGCTTTCTTAAGAAGAAACCTCTCGTCTCCTACTTTCTCCTTCATCTCGACAAAGTTTTCTAAGGCCATATCGGCAATCGCATTACCGTTAGGTCTTTGATAACGATCATAATCTTCAAAGACCTTTTGCCAAGATTCTCCGTGTTTTTCAATAAAGGACAGAAGATAAAAGCAATCCTCCATGCCACAGTTCATTCCTTGTCCAAAGAAAGGAACAATGGAATGAGCAGCATCTCCCATGAGAGCAACTTTATCTTTATAAACCCACTTGCTCATCCTAACGGTACCAAGTTTCCCCTGTGGGTTTTCAAAGTACTCATTTGCAAAATCAGGCATATGAGGGATGGCACTTTTGTAATATTTTTCAAAGAACTTTGTGACGTCCTCTTTTGTTTTTAAGTTTTCAAAACCGTCCTCACCAGTTTTTGGTAAGTACATAGTCATCGTAAAACTTCCCTTTAGGTTTGGAAGGGCCATAAGCATATGGTTTCCACGAGGCCAGATATGAAGGGCCTTCTTTTCCATTAGGTATTCATTATTACTACCAGCTGGCATTAAAAGCTCTTTATAATCAGAATCGATAAACTCAACAGATTCAGACTCATTTGGCATCAAACGCAACAGCTCTTTACGAGTAAGAGAGCCAGCTCCATCAGCGCCAAAGAAACGATCAAAAGAAGTGGTCTTTCCACCAAACTTCGCTTTTCCAGCATCAGGATCCAATGATTCAAGTTCGTGAGAAAAGATAATTTTTACGCCAGCTTTTTCCGCTTCATTTAAAAGGGTTATATTTAGAAGGGAACGAGAAACACTATAGTTGCATTCCGACTCGTCCCTACCATAAGGCTGGTAAGTTAAATCACCTGACAAGGAGTGCATCATTCTTCCTGTAACCGGAACAACAATTTTTTTCACCTCATCCAAAATTCCGACGGTGGTAAAGGCATTAAGAGCACGGGATGTTGCAATTAAGTTTATCGAGCGCCCACCATCAGCAGAATCCAAACGCATATCAGATCGTTTTTCATAAAGTTCAACTTCGTGACCTCTTTTTTTCATCGCCAGGGCCCAAAATGCGCCAACAAGTCCTGCTCCAGATATAACGATCTTTTCCATAGTTTTTCTCTTTAGCTAAAATGCGCTTTTTATAACCTCTACTAACTCAAAGACATCTTCAAATGAGTTATAAATAGGTATTGGTGCCATCCTTAAGATGTCGGGCTCACGAAAATCAACAACCGCTCCAGCTTCTTTTAGTTTTGCTTCTACATTCTTAGCGTCGCCCTTAACTCTTACACAAAGCATAGAGCCTCGAGTTTGTTTTCCTTCTTCAAACTTAGGAGTCACAATTTCAAGAGAGTTTCCGCAGTTTGTTTCAAGCAACCACTCTAGGTAACCCGTTAAATTATCACCCTTCTCTCTTAGGTTCTCCATTCCTGCTTCGTTATAAAGCTCAAGACTTGCCCTAATCGACGCTAGCTGAAAAATAGGTGGATTTGAAAGTTGCCACGATTCAACAGTTCCCATTGGCTCAAATTGAGGTTTCATTTTAAAGCGAGTTTCTTTTTTGGTTCCCCACCATCCCTCAAAACGAGGAATTTCAGGATTATTAAGATGCTTCTCATGTACGAAGGCACCGGCAAGTCCACCAGGACCAGAGTTTAAATATTTGTATGTACACCAAACGGCAAAGTCAGCTTCAACATTGTGAAGATCTAACAATAGGTTACCTGCACCGTGGGCCAAGTTAAAGCCAACGTTAGCTCCAACTTCCTTAGCTGCTTGAACAACTTTTTTAAAATTAAAGCATTGTCCAGAAAGATAATTACAATTCCCTAGCATGACGAGCGCTAACGAATCCCCGTGGGACTTAATCTGCTCCACTAACTCATCATCAGTTAGAGTCATCTTCCCTTCACTTGGCTTGAGCATTACAACCGCTTTTTCAGGATCATGACCATGAAAGCGTGCCTGAGAATCTACGGCATACTTATCAGAAGGAAAAGTTGTGTGCTCAATAAGGATTTTATTTCTCTTTTCTGTTGGACGATAAAAGCTTACCAACATTAAATGGAGATTCACCGTTAAAGAGTTCATAACAACGACTTCCTCAGGTTTTCCTCCAACAATCTTTGCCATATTTTCAGTTAAAAATTCATGATAGGGCAACCAAGGGTGCTTTCCTTTAAAGTGACCCTCTACACCAAACGCCTTCCAAGCATTAAGCTCTTCTTGAATAAAGCTTTCAGCATTTTTCGGCATTAAACCCAGACTGTGACCTGTGAAATATAGAGACTTGTCACCAGATTCCGTTAAAGGAAAATGAAATTGGTTACGGAAGTTATAAAGTTTGTCTTTATTATCAAGCTCTTTAGCTGCCTGAATTGAATTATGTTTTTCATTAAATGACATCATAATTAAGCCTCTACTTTAACGGACATGGTTTCAAAACCTTCCATCTCAAGTTCAATATTCATACCTGGTTCTAAAGCAACGGCTATAGTAGCAGCCCCTGCCAATACAATACTCCCAGCTGGAAGAGACTTACCCCTAACCGCTAAAAGTTCACATAACTGCATAACAGAGATAACAGGATCACCACTAATGGCAGCCGTTGTCCCCTCCTGGGCCACAGTTCCGTTAACCTTCATTTTTAATTTTAAATCTGCAAGGTTTAGGCTCGAAAAGTCTTTTAAAGGCTCTCCAAGAATAAACTGACTTGAAGAGGAGTTATCAGAAATAACATCTTCCATTGAAAAATACTTAAATTGCTTATATCGACTATCAAGAATTTCCATACAAGAATAAACTTCAGACGTTGCCGCCAAAACTTCCTCACGAGTAACGCTACCTGAGAGCTCTTTAGAAATAAGAAAGGCGATTTCTGGTTCAATCTTAGGGTGGATCTGATTGGTCAATTTATAGGTCCCACCGTTTTCCACTTTCATTTTATTTGTAAGAACACCATATAGTGGTGAATCTAAATCCATTTGTTTTCTCTTGGCCTCAGAGGTTAGCCCCATCTTTAAGCCTATAACTTTCTCACCCATCTCTTCTCTAAGCTCAATTCCACGCTCTTGAATGGAGTAAGCATCAGGTCGTGAAAAATCTTTAATCTTGTCAGAAATTTGCTCGATTGGTGCCGTTTCCAGACGTGCATTTTGCAGCGTTTGTGCCCAATCTTTAATATCATCAGGTGTCATTTAATCCCCTTTTTTTTGCCTTCTAAACCAAATGAATGATAGAAATTATGGACCTTGTTTACAAGGCTAATCTAGCAAATAGAGAGCTATTACCATGGTTTTTCACGGAAAAAGGGTTATTGATATAACTCCAGTTATTAGTGGAGAGATTGCAGTCTTTCCTGGGGATACTTCTTTTAAAAGAGAAGAGCTGCTGAGCTTTAAAAATGGTAACAATTTGGTGCTATCTACTATCAATACAACCGTTCACCTTGGTGCCCATACGGACGCACCAAGTCATTACCATCCAGATGGAAAAACAATGGATCAATGTGACCTAAGTCCCTATATGGGAGAATGTCAGGTCATAGAAATTTCAAAAAAGGTCTCAAGAATTACCCCTGAAGATTTTAATGTAGAAGTAACTGCATCACGCGTTCTCTTTAAAACGGGAAGTTTTCCGGATCCGAACAACTGGAATGATGACTTTTCAGCACTAGACCCTAGGCTAGTTAGTTTCTTAGCCGATAAAGGTGTTCAACTGATTGGTATCGATACTCCGAGTGTTGACCCTGCTGATGATAGAGAGCTTCTTACTCACAATGAAATATATAAAAATAAAATAGCTATCCTTGAAGGAATCGTTTTAGACGATGTTAAAGAAGGAATCTATGAACTTCTTGCACTGCCCTTACCGATTAAAGGTGGTGATGCTAGTCCTGTTAGAGCGATCCTTTTGGAGGGATAAAACAAATGAGAAAAGTACTTAACTTTATTAATGGTGAATATTGTGAAGGTGTTAAGGGTGAATGGATGGAATCCATCAACCCAGCAACAGAGGAAAAGTTAGCTGATGTGGTCAACTCAACATCAGAAGATGTAAGCAAGGCCATCGAAGCTGCTAAAAAAGCCTATCCCGCTTGGAGTGCTCAAAGTCCTGAAAGACGAGCTAAGGTTTTAAGAAAAATGGCAGATATCATTAAGTCTCGTCTTGATGAACTTGCCACTCTTGAATCACTTGATAACGGAAAACCCCTCGCCGTCGCAAAAACTGTTGATATTCCTAGAGCTGCCATAAACCTACAATTTTTTGCAGATGCCATTGGACAATTTTCCCAAGATGCTTATCACATGAAGAACGCTGTAAACTACACCCGCCGTCAGCCCCTAGGGATTGTTAGCTGTATTAGCCCGTGGAACCTTCCTCTCTATCTATTTACTTGGAAAATCGCCCCAGCACTCGCAGCAGGAAACTGTGTTATTGGAAAACCCTCTGAAGTAACACCCATTACCGCTTCCCTTATGGGAGAGATAGCTAAAGAAGCTGGACTTCCTAATGGTGTTCTCAATATTTTACACGGACAGGGCTCCCGCATGGGAGAGGAATTAGTACAAAATAAACTCATTAAGGCGGTGTCTTTTACTGGATCAACAACTACTGGAAAAGTCATTTCTAAACTTGCTGCTTCTGAATTTAAAAAAGTATCACTTGAGATGGGTGGAAAAAATGCCACCATCGTTTTTGGTGATTGTGATTATGATAAAGCTCTCGCCGGTGTTTTAAGGGCCGCTTATTCAAACCAGGGTCAGATTTGTTTGTGTGGTTCACGAATTCTTATTCATGATTCTCTTTATGAAAGAATGAAAGGTGATCTTATTGAAGAGATTGGTAAACTAAAGATCGGCGACCCAATGGCCGCGGGAACGCAGCAAGGTGCTGTTGTCAGTAAAGAACACTTTGAGAAAATCATTAGCTGCATTGAACTTGCCAAGGAAGAGGGTGGAAGAATACTCACTGGCGGGAATCGCCATGGCGACACCGGCTATTTTATAGAACCTACTCTTATCGAGGGACTTGGAGCAAATTGCCAAACAAACCAACAAGAAATTTTTGGCCCAGTGGCCACCATCCAATCCTTTAAAACAGAGGAAGAAGCAATAGAGCTGGCAAATGGGACAAACTATGGTCTGGCATTTTCTGTTTGGTCAGAAAACTCAAGCCGTACTCATCGAATAGCCGAAAAACTTGATGCTGGAATCATCTGGATTAATACCTGGATGCTAAGAGATCTTCGTACTCCTTTTGGTGGTACTAAAGACAGTGGCGTTGGAAGAGAAGGTGGATTTGATGCCTTAAGGTTTTTTACTGAAGCTAAGAATATTTGTATTCAATATTAGGAGAACTCATGAGCCAAGAACATAATTCAGATCAAGCCCCAGAGCCCGTTGGGCTCTACCCACATGCTAGAAAAGTTGGAAACCTTTTATTTCTCTCTGGTGTTGGTCCAAGAGAGCGAGGGAAAAAAGAAATCCCAGGGGTGACATTAAATGAATCAGGAAAAATCGCCTCCTATGACATTGCGGCTCAGTGCCATAGCGTTTTCAAAAATGTTCGTTTAATTCTTGAAGCCTCAGGTTCAAGTTGGGAAAACTTAGTCGATGTTACAGTTTTTCTCACAAATATGGATGATGACTTTAAAACATATAATGAAATATATGCTGAATACTTCAAAGATAATCGCCCCTGTAGGACCACTATTGAGATAAACAAACTTCCGACCCCAATAGCTATCGAACTTAACTGTATCGCGACTGTTGCTGAATAAGGAGACTAAATGAAAGCCTTTAACTTTCAAAAATGGATCGACGAAAACCGTGAGCTACTCAAACCTCCCGTTGGAAATAAAGTCGTATTCAAAGATTCTACATTTATTATCATGGTAGTCGGTGGACCAAACGAGCGAACTGACTTTCACGTCAATCAATCTGATGAATTCTTCTACCAATTAGAAGGAGAAATGAATCTAAGAACGATTAATGAAGAAGGAAAATTTGAAGATATTCCGATCAAGGCCGGGGAGATATACATGCTTCGAAGAGGCACTCCCCACTCTCCTCAAAGGATGGTCAACTCTATTGGTTTAGTCGTTGAAAAGACTCGCGAAGAAGGTGAAATCGATAAACTTCAATGGTATTGCAAGAGTTGCTGCCATAAACTCTATGAAGAATCTTTTCACTTAGAAAATATTGAAACTCAATTCGGCGCTGTTTTTGACCGCTATTATAACAGTGAACATAAAAATTGTTCCAATTGCGGAACTATCACAGACAGGACTTGGTAATGGATTTAAATCTTAAAGATAAAAAAGCACTTATATTTGGTTCAACAGGGGGAATCGGTCGCTCTATTGCTGAAGCTCTTATTAAAGAAGGCGCAAGTGTTTATATCAATGGTCGCACCATTGAGAAATGTAAGGCCATTGCCCAAGAAATTGGAGCAGCAGGTTTCTACGCAGGTGATCTTACTCAAAAAGGTATTGCGGCCAATATTACAGGGCAGATGATAACGGATCACAAAGGAATTGATATTTTAGTTACCAATACCGGCGGTCCTAAGAAGGGTTCTTTTCTAGAAGTTGACCTTGAACAATGGGAAAGTGATTTTCAAAGCTTATGGCTTTCTGTTGTCGAAAGTCTTCAGAAGGCACTTCCAGCAATGAGCGCTCAAAAGTTCGGTAGAGTTTTACTAATTACTAGTTTAGCTGCAAAAGAACCCCTTCCAGGACTTACGACTTCCAATGGCTTGAGAGCAGGACTTGCAGGTCTAGTCAGATCAATTTCAAATGAATACGCAAAAGATGGTATTACCTTAAACCTAATCCTTCCCGGTTATACAAACACAGATCGTTTGAAGGCCCTCAATCTTAGTGAAGAAAAAGTTAAAGAGATGATACCTGCTGGGCGTTTAGGAGAACCAGAGGAGTTAGCAGATCTTGCTACTTTTCTTGCTTCACCAAAAGCTGGCTACATTACAGGTCAGTCTATTGCCATAGATGGTGGTGTGCTTAAAGGGCATTAAAAGCTTTTCAGAAAAATAAAAACGAGAACTCCTGTTATTGAAACATAGAGCCATATAGGAAATGTAATTCGGGCGACTTTTTTATGGGTCGCCCATTTTTTTGTAAAGGCCAAGTAAAAGGTTCCCAAGATAAGAGGAACCTGGACCATTGAAAGAATGATATGGGAGATAAGGATAAAAAAGTAAAGATAGCGAACAAAGCCCTGCCCTAGAAATTTCGTGTCACCTTGAAAGTGATGATAAGTCAGATAAGTTATTAAAAATATCGCACTCACTACCCCGGCCGTAATCATCACATTTCGATGGGCCGTTTTATTTCCCTTTTTTATAAGAGAAACACCAAGACACAGAAGAATTGCCGTTAAAGAATTAAGAGCACAATTGATATAAGGAAGTGCTGACACCCAGGGATAGCTCGAGCCATCTGCCGTTTCTTTGCCGTATATCCACCATACTAAAAAGGCAAAAATGGCCAAACTAATTAGTGAAATTGAAACCCAGAGACTTTTAAAAGAGTTATTCTGATTTTCCACTATCTACCTGCTTATTAAAATCGTGATTTTTAATGATGGTTTTGTAGATAAAGTAGAAGGGAATGTAGGTCAAAAGAATAAAACCACCCAAAATATAAACAATGTTGCCACTCTTTGGGTCGTCCATACTTCCAACGCAAGTGGGACAGGCCCACAGTGCGCTAGTAAATATCATTAGAATTATTGTGATTAGTTTTTTCAAATTAAAGAAGGTAGACGAAGGTAAAAACCAAAATCCAAACGAGGTCGACAAAGTGCCAAAAGAGACCAGCAATTTCAAGAAGGTTGTAATCACCGTTATCAAACCTCCCATCAAGAGCAAGTTTATACATATAAGCTAAATAGCAGGTACCAGATAAAACGTGTAATCCGTGAAACCCGGTTATACTAAAAAATGTTGCCGAGAAAAGATTGTTACCATGAGCATAAGAGTTAAAAGTCATCCCAAGATCGTGCATCAAGTGAGAATACTCATATATCTGCATACCTAAAAACCCTGCACCACCAAGAACTGTGAGCCCGAGCCATAACCTAATCCCTTTAGGGTCTTTCATTTTACAAGAATCAATAGCAAAAACCATTGAAACTGATGAACAAATGAGCCAGAAAGTCATAAAACCAGAAAGGCCGACACCGCCAAGTGCCTCTACTGGGTTTGGCCATGAATCCGCTACTTGTGATCTAAGAATCGCATAGGCAAGTAGGAGTCCAGCAAAAGACATCGCATCCGTTCCAAGGAAAAGCCACATACCGATTTTTCCAGGACTGGCCTTACCGAATTCAGGATCGTCAGAATACTTTAGTGGTCCGTCGTGACCGACCTTAGTGGCAGCTGTGCTCATTGCTTACTCCAGTATTTGGTATTTTCTGTTGGTAATTTTTCAGTACCAAAATCATACATTAATTTAGTAAGGGCATCAATTTGCCTATCAGGGTCACCACCCAGAATATCAGGTGAAGTCGATTCACCATCAGTCCAGAAGTTAGGCATTAAAGTACCCGGTAATATTGCCTGAGGATCTAATAACCATTTCTTAACCCAACTCGGACGCAACCTTCTTCTCGCAAAATAAAGGTTTGGTGCCTGAGGGTCATCATTATTAAATCCAGCGGAGTGACATGAGGCACAGGCCATCTCATCCCAAAGCTTCCAAGCCGCATCTTTTTCACCTGGCTTCCAATCAACAATTTTTGAACGATCCACTAAGGCTTTTTGATCGGCCTTGTATTGGAACATAGTCACAATCGTATTTCTTTCTTCATCCGTAAGATTGTAAGAAGGCATTCTAATTTTAAGCCATGGTCTTACCGGATAGACGTTATCCAAGAAATAGTGGAACCAATCCAGCTGTACTCTATGTCCTTCGCCAACAAGTCTTGGTGGCCCTTCGTTTAGGTCTTCATCGTATTGAGCAAGAATATCTCCACGATAACCATCAACCTGGTGACAACCAATACAGTTAAACTTATTAATGACCTTCATGCCTTTTTCAACAATTTGTTCACTAGAGTTAAGGCGTTTTACACCTTTCAGCGGGATCTTTTCATCAACCTGCCCAAGAATGGCCAGAGTCATCGTTTCAGCTTCACGATCAGTTAGGTAAAAATTTGGCATTCTTGTTAAGTCTTGAAAAGGCTTATCAATACCTATATCCCAACGTCGTGGATCAAGAAGATGGGCCTTAATCCAACCGTCACGAGTATGTTCAACTTGCTTTTGTAATCCAAACCCAAATTGAGTCAAAGGCTTGGAGCCCTCTTTAGTTAACTCGGGACCAATCGGTCCACGGCCTTCAAAGCCATCAATATTGTGGCAAGAATAACAACCATATTTACCAACAGAGCGGTATCCTAGCTCTAGAGTTCTCTCACGATCACTCATTTTAGCAAGCTTTGCACCAGCAACTTTTTCTGTATCAAAGGCAGAAAGATAGGCCATAAGAATTTGATCTCTCGACTTCTCATCCATTGGCTCAAACTTGTAACCTTCAAACTTCTTATTTTTAAGAGAAAGAAGGTAAGAGGCAATGTCATTAGCTTCTCTATCCGTTAAGCGTAGAGAAGGCATGATCGTATCTTCTTGATAGTGATTAGGTTTTTTCAACCAAGAAACAAGCCAATCCGGATCAACTTTAGAACCTGTTCCATAAAGATAGGGACCAGCATAGGCACCAATCTTTTCGCTTACTTCTTCCATTCCCTGAACACCATGACAACCCAGACAACCGACTTGACCAGTGAGTTCTTTACCGCGTGTGGAATCTCCCCCAGTATATTTCATAAAGGGTTTGTAAGCTTTGGATTTTTCCCAAATAAATTCCGCTATAGCATTTACTTCAGCAATATTTTTAACCATGTGTTTTGGTTCAGAGTTATTAGATTGACCAAAAAAACGTGGCATCATCGCATGTGGATTAAATGATTTCGGATCCCAAACCCAGTTTTTAAAAAATTCTTTATCTACTTTTGAGGCAATCTTCTTTAAAGAAGGACCTGCCATACGCTTATGTTCCCACCCATCAATTTTGTGACATCCGTAACAACCATATTTTTCAATATTTTGGCGGCCTTCGTTTAGGACTGTTGCACCGGGGATAAACTCGACACCTTGGTGACACTTCACACAGCTGGCTTCTGTATGCTGAAGCTTCAACATAGGTGAAGGGATTCTGTGAGGCTCATGCCAGTTATATTTTTTAACCCATTCTTTCTTTTGCTCTTCGTTTTGTGGCCAGTGAGCAACGCTTGTGAAGTCATTTACACGGTGACCTTCACCTCCGTGACAGACTGTACATCCAGTCTCCTTCATAGGGTGAGGTGAATCTTTGCCTACCATTAGGTCTAAATTAGGGTGAGTTTTATGTGGATTTGGTTGATCTTCATAACCGGCCTCACTGATAAAAGTGTGACAGGTAATACAACGATCAACCCTAGGAACTTGTTGAAAGTAGCGATCATCTTTAATGTTATTTAATACAATTTGCTGAATCTTAAGAGTTGGGTCGAGATAATCAATCATCGGCGCATTTCTAAGAGCAAAAATAGGATCAACATTAGTTTTTGCTAAAGCTTTTCCTAGAAGCTCTGTCTTAATCGTCATTGCCTTGATTTTCTTATCTGTATCTAATACTTCTTTCTGTAGCCCCTGCTTTTTAGCAAAAAGTTCTTTGGCCCTAAACGAATAGCCTTTCATACGATCTTTTGACTCAGCAAAAAGCTTCTTATTTTTCTTTAGATCAGCAAAAACAACGGCTTTATTGGACTTATTCTTGAGTTGAGCTTGTTCATACTTAAAAGTTAAACCCCCAACGTAAGAGTTTAGAGTTCCGTTTAGAATCGTCTCAGCTTTGAGAAGTTTTTGATTTTGAGTGATTTCTACTTCTAATTTAGAAATTTCCTTTTTCCTAGAAGAGACAATCTTTTCAGCATCTGTTAGCCCACCCTTAAGTGAACTTAACTTATCCTTATTAATCTCTTTTTCAGCTTCATCAAGCTTCTTTTGGATCATTTCCTTTTTGATCTTCATAGCTTCTAGCTGAACTGCTTTCCATGGCCTTATGTAATCATCCAAGAAAACCCAAACAGTAATCATGAGAAAAAGAACAGACAAAAAAGCGAATAACTTATTCAGCTTATTTGTGTCGTATGCCATTCCTGGTTCTAATTTTTTCATCTTTTACAAACCTTCCTTCAATTCCCTAAGCCAACTAATCTACAAGTTAAGCTCTAGCTCTGGTAGAGCGACGATGTACTTCAATGAAAACAGCCATCTAAGAACCATCTTAATTGGTAAGCTCATCATCAAAAGGAGCAATACAATAAATATGTAGTAACGAATCGTTCCCACTTTTTCGATCATCATTTTTCCGTACTTCGTTGCTCCAGAGAGTGGCGGAAGAACTAGAATGTATCCAAGAGAAATAATGATACCCAAAATTTCTCGGACGAACATATTGGCCGGCATCGCAGTGTTAAACCACTTAATCCACATAAACTCCGAAAGGTTCACGTTGTAGTCAGCGACAACCTTGTGGAAATCCCAATATTCAAACGGACCGTAGAATGTCCAGTTGGGGCCCCGAAGAAAAGTCCCCACAATAATTAAGTAAATCCACAAAACTAGCCAACCAAAGAGAAAGCCCCACATAGCAACAGGCCTCTCTGCAATAGTGAAGTAGCCATTTCCTTTAGGGTTTGTGTCTATATAAGGTATTGCAATCAAGCCCACAACAACGACACCTGGGAGCACAACTCCGGCCATCCACGGGTCAAAATAAACAAGCATTTCTTGGAGACCAAGAAAATACCAAGGAGCTTTTGCGGGGTTTGGTGCCCAAGTTGGGTTGGCAGGCTCTTCAAGAGGTGCCTTAAAAAGAATTGCCCAGACAATCAAAAATGAAGTTGCTGCGATAATCATAAAAAGTTCGGTATAAACCAAATTCGGCCATGACCAAACCTTCTCTCTATTTTCAGGGGTCCCCTCTAAAGGACCCAAACCTTTTTCAATTCGAGCATCATTCACAGCGGCTTTATAAATCGTTAACCAAGTCAAAAATGCCACTAATACAAGAAGAATGATAATTGGAATATTATCTGGAAGAATAAGAATCGTAAAAAAGTTAGGATCAGCAGCAAACCAGATCGTCACAGGTACAACAACCACCAAAGAAGCATATAAAAACTTCTTCGTTCCAATTATCCTGTAATACTTCATCATCAAAAAGAAAAGTACACAAGCGATTGGAAAGGACCTAATGGGATCTGCAATCCAGTTAATTAGTTCTCTCATCTTTATTTAACCTTATTTATTTAACCTTATTTAAAAAATCCCTATCTTATAAAGGTGCTGAAATCCCACCGTCTTTTCTCACGCGCCAGAAGTGAACAGCAATAAGTGTTCCAACAACCAAGGGGATAAAGACACAATGAAGAATATAAAACCTTAAAAGTGCGGGCTCACCAACGAACCTTCCGGCAAGAAGTTGAAACCGAACATCGTTTTTATCAGAGACAAGAACAAAGTCGCCAATTTGTGCAAGTGAAGCACCTGGACCACCATGACCCAAAAATGGGGTTGCCTTGGCCATGTTAGCTCCAACGGTAATCGCCCAAATAGCAAGCTGATCCCAAGGAAGAAGATAGCCAGTAAAGGAAAGAAGTAAGGTAAGGACGAGAAGGATAACTCCAACACCCCAGTTAAACTCTCTAGGCGGTTTATAAGAACCAGTCATAAAGACTCTGAACATGTGAAGCCAAGTTGTAATAACCATAGCGTGAGCACCCCAGCGATGAATCTCTCTCATGATCCCGAGAGGCACGTGTTCCCTTAGGGCGATAATATCGTTAAAAGCATATTCCGCAGTTGGGCGGTAATAAAACATTAGTAAAACACCCGACACAGTTAGAGCTAGGAAGATGAAAAAAGTTAATCCACCCATGCACCATGTGTAACCAAGCTGAACACCTGATTTTTTAAGTTTAATAGGATGAAGGTGAAGAAACACATTACCTGCAACAACAGCTGCTCTGTTTCGGGCATTATCAGGTGGCCCGTGACGGAAGATAGACTTCCAGACTTGCGTTGCTCTTACTTTGTCGGCTAAACCATTTGCTGCCATTTTCTATATTCCTTTTAAAAATTAAACTGATAAAAATGAACTTGGGTTATCCCACTGACCCTTTTCCCAGCGGTACACCTTCGTTTTATCAACTTTGATTTTACCTTCGGGGGTGAGTGCAATTTTATATCTTTCAAGCGGCCTAGGAGCAGGTCCTTCGAAGTTAATACCTGAAGTGTAATAACCAGAACCGTGACAAGGACATTTAAACTTTAATTCTGCAGGTAACCAATTAGGGATACAGCCAAGATGGGTGCATATATTAGAAAGGGCAAAAAGTTTTCCTTCCTGCTTTACCATCCAAACACCCATGCCGTTTTTGTAACGCTCATCCACACCCTCTTCGTACATATCAGGTGTTCCAGCAAGGAACTCCATCTCGGGCTCAAAGTTAACGTTTGGGTAAGAGAAGCGAAAAGCTAAACTCAACATACCTGCGCAGGCTGCACCAAAGGCAACCCAAGCGACTGTGAGATAGCTAAAAAACTCTCTACGGTTAAGACTCTGTCTTGCTTCACTCATAGAACTAACCTCAAACACTTTATTTCAAGTGCTTAATTAATTTATTCAGACAAATAATCGTGCCTCGTAATTAACATAATTTACATGGAAAATCAGCCATTTAATTATTGAATAGAATAACTTAGTTTTTCAATATATTTAAGACTTCTCCTGCACGAGCGGCCACTTTCAAACTTTTGTCTTGCTTAGCAACAATAGACAACTCATCATTCAATACTGGCCATTTATTTCTTTCAAGAGAACTCAATAAACTCAACTTAAGCGCAACTACCTGTTGCTCGTTAAGACTTGAGTCAACTTTCTTCTCCGGTTCTAAAAATAAAATTTCTTTTAATGTATCGATGGCCTTCTCACTTTTATAGTTTACCAATGCTGATGCCACAGTGAAGCGTAAAACTCTATTGGGGTGCTCAATCAGCTTCTGCAAGGGCTCTTTGGCTTCCGGCACTCTGTGAGTTGCAAGGGTAAGAGCTGCAGCTTGAATCATTCCGACGTCTTTACTTTCCAAATAAGCAACGACACCAGGCCAAGCTTTAAAATCTACACCATGCGGCATATTGCCTAGCGCAACGATGGCATGAAAGCGAACTTTATCATCTTCGTCACTTATGGCCTTCTCTAATAACTCGGTTGCTGTAGAATTCTGCAGTGCACCGGCGGCCACGACAGCAAATTGACGAGTGCGCGGATCCTTCGCATCTCCATAAATTTCCTTTAAATTAGTTATTAACCAAGGAATATCTTCTTTGGGAATTTGGGAGCTAGAAATCAATTTGCTCAATTCAAAGGCCGCAACCCACCTATTTCCCAAAGTTTTTGTGTGCATTTCCCTAACAAGATCCTTGTATGATCTTTCTGAGGACAAGAGTTTGGTTACCCCAAAAACAACCAGGGCACCGATCAAAATAACGGCGATAGGGACAATTATGCCACTAGCAATGGGATTCTCGAGGATTTTTTTCTTTTTGACTTCGTTGTTCATATTTTTTCCACCTTGAGGTACCTCAAGAAAATTCGCTTAACTGATTAGAGTCTTTTAAAAGAGACTACCATAAAGTAATGTGCCTTAAATTTGGCAAAGGTTTAGCAAAACCTCGAAATATTGACAATTAAATAGGAATTCCTTGCATGGCTTATTTGTTGAGATCTCTTATTCTTCTCATGGTTTCTGGGATTTGTCTCACCACAGGTGTCGCCCTTGGCTGGTGGTCCGTTGGTTACAGTCATATTCAACTGGCGATTGTGAGCTTTATTTATACTATTTTTGCTCAAGCTTTTGTCATGTTTTACTTTATTGGCGTCGCTAGGCTTATGAATAATGTTTATTCCGTCCTTCAAAGTGAATCTAATCTTGGTGAGCTATTTGATGATCCTCCAGAAGATCTTGAACCTTATCGAAAAAAAGCACTTAAATTTGCCCAAGATTCAGAACGCTGGAAGAGACAAACCGTTCCATGGACAATGCTGATGTTAATCCTCGGCTCCATAGCCTTCTTGCTAGGTGGTGCGCACGATACCAAACTAGTCTCCAAGGTTGTGCACTCTGGAGTTGTCTATGGATTTATGGCAGCGATGTTTATTGGGTTTTTTAGGCAATGGTATTACCTAAAATTAACTCACCTTGCTCTTAGAAAAGTTAAAACTCTTTTTGAGATCCCTGACGGGCAGATGTAATCATTTAGATATTTTTAATCCAGATAAAAACCTTGTTTTTACCTGCGGGATTTCGACCTGTTCTAGTTCTTGATTCATAAAGAACAGCATCATCAAAGTCCATAACCTGGGCCATAAACTCTTTTAAATATTCTCTAGGTACATAGAGGTTATAGTAAACTCCGCCCGGAACATGCTTGCCAGGTTTTACATTGTCCACACGAGTGACTTGGTATTTCTCTAACAAAAAATTCAAACGCTCTTTAGATGTCTTTGTGTCAACTGAACGCATGAGAACTCGATAAACTTTAGTGTTACCGTAGCGACTATCTCTATAGCCTCTTTTCTTTAGTTCTTCATAACCCGATTGCTCCAGATCAATGACATCAAAGTCCTTTGGAAGAGCATCCCAACTCGTTAGAACAACATCTGATTCTTCTTCGTACCTAATCTCATCTGAAAACCCTAACGAATCAAACTGACTTTCTTTTGTTTCAACCTCATCAATTTCTCGTTCTCCAAGTTCAAAATCTTTTCTGACATTTTCATCGGACTCTTTAAAGGTCAAACTGGTATCAAGCCATTTAAGCTGAGGCTCATAAATACTAATTTGTTCTAAAATAGATTTCTCCCATTTCTTATTTATTTTTTGAATAGCAAAAACAAGACCGATTCCAATCAGAAGGAAAATTAATATTTCACGAAAGACTTTCAGTTGCCTTGTAAACGAGAGGTTTGTTTTTATTCTTGAGAAGTCGAAGTTGGGATGAAAAAGGTCGTGCTGCATCTTTTTGTTTAATGTTTGCCACTCTGGATAGAGAGTTACTTCCATACTACTTAATACTGAATCATTATTATGAGATTCATCTGCTTCTTTAAGACCCAGCTCTTCCTTCAATTCTTTAAAGGTTAAATTTAAATTGGGGCTAATTCGATTCGCCAATTGAAAACGATCAGAAAGCTTTTCTTCAAAGTGAGGATACTGCTCTAAAAAGTATTCTCTTAGAATAATACCGAGAGAGTCATAAGGAATATTTACGGTTCGGCTGAGCTCAATCACCGTAATATTCTTTGTCATGTAAGTGTAACAAATAAAGCAGTCACGAAGCCAAGTGAACCAAGAATGAAGTGGACCAATTTGAGCATAAAGAAGTGCATACCTAAAGCGCTCCACCATTTGCTCTAATGATTGACCGGCCACGAAAAAGGCCTGCCAGAATGTTAAAAACTCGGCCTCATATCGCCCTTGCCATGTAAGAGCGTCATAATTGAGGCCTAGCCACTTTTCAAAGTGTCTTAAGTTTTCTTCGTTATAAATTATCCGATCACTCAATGACGTTTTTCCTTAATTAAACACTTTCAATAAGAATGGCGATTCCTTGACCACCACCAATACAAGCGGAAGCAATCCCTCGCTTCAAACCCTTCTCTTTAAGTTGTCTTGCTAATGTAAGAGTAATGCGATTTCCCGATGCCGCCAAGGGGTGGCCAAGAGCGATTGCACCGCCCCAAATATTTAACTTTTCAGAGTCAATACCAAGTTCTTTTTGACAAGATAGTACCTGACTAGCAAAAGCTTCATTAATTTCGAATAAATCAATATCACTTATCTTTAAGTTATTGCGCTCTAAAAGAGTATTAATGGCGGGCACAGGACCAATTCCCATAATTGTTGGATCTACGCCAACAACTGTACCATCCAAGATTCTTGCTAGTGGTTTCAAGTTATTTTTTTGGCAAAAGTCCTCTCCTGCAATCAAGGTTGAACTTGCGCCATCAACAATTCCTGAGGCCGTTGCTGCAGTTACAACTCCCCCTTCTTTAAAAGAGGCACGAAGTTTTGCCATATCCTGGATATTAACGTCGCCTCTAAAATGTTCATCTGCTTCTACAGATCCCCTCTTTGTTTCGAAAGAAGCAAGCTCGCCCTTAAAATGTCCTGCTTCATAGGCCTTTGCCACTTTCTGATGAGAGCTCACCGAAAACTCTTCGGCCTCTTCTCTTGAGATGCTGTATTTTACTGCTAAATTTTCTGCCGTAATCCCCATCGGACAACCAGCGTTTTTATCAGTTAAAGAATCCATTAACATATCAACTGTTTTTAGAGGACCATACTTTGTTCCAAAGCGGCTTCCGTAAACGAGATGAGGAACATTGGACATATTTTCTGTTCCTGCTGCAATCACAGAACTGGCCTCTCCTAAAAGAATAAGTCTTACGGCATCAAGAATAACTTGAGCACCTGAACCACATAATCTGTTAAGGCAATAACCCGGAGTTGATTCTTTGGCCCCAGATTTTAAAGCAAGATGACGTCCACCATAAAGAGTGTCCGTTGTTGAAGGAACAACTGAACCGAGAATGAAATGGTCAACATCTAAACCGCTAATTCCGGTACTAGAAAAGACGGCTTTTGTGGCATGAACAGCTAAATCCACAGGGGAAATATCTTTCAAAGAGCCACCAAACTTCCCAAAGGGAGTTCTTTTCCCCTCAACCAAATAAACATTTCGGGTACTTAGCATATCATTAAGCGTCATATTTTGCCTCCTTGATGTAAAGCAAACCTATTAGATACTCTAAATATAGGATGCCAGGATGGCATTTACAAAGGAATTAAGGAAGCTCCTATGACGGACATCTCCAACTTGAAGGCTGAAAGGTTCAAAGCGACGGAAGAAAAGCGCTATAACTTTGAACTCAAGAAGCTTCGTTCCGAAAATAATAAAGTCTACGAGACTGAAGTAAAGCGTTACGAAAACATGCTAAGTCGTATGCGCGCAGAATATGAGACTAAAGTTTCAGGTCTTGAGGCCGAGCTTGAGCAGAAACTAAACCATGTAAGAAGTCGACATGAGATGAGGCTACATGGAGAGAACAAACGACTCTCTGAAGAGCTAAATGGTTTGAAATCAACTCATTCAGATCAAGTTGCAGAGGTAAGCGAATCTCAGCAAAACGAATTACAAAACATGAGAGAAAGCCATCGCAATACTCTTGAAAATGCTCGCGAAAAATTTATTAAACAAAAAGCTAAATTTGTTACGGCCTAATTCAGTCAGAATAAAAATAAAGGAATATGATGGAAAACGATAACACTGGAAATGTATTTATTAACGGAAGAGCACAAATTTTAGAGATGTTCGAATACTTAACTCCAGAAGAGAGAGAAAGACTGTTAAAACAAATCCGTCCTCGTAATCCTCAGCTTGCTGATGAAATCATGGAAACTTCTATTTCTTTTAAGTCGATGGTAGAGCTGCCAGATCATACGATTGAAAGAATCCTAACCTACGTTAAAGCCCCTATTCTTGGTGTCGCATTAAAAACCTTAAATACTCAGTCTCAAAGAAAACTTTTGTCTCTTTGTGAGAGAGCTTACGCAGAAGAAGCTTTTAAGGTAATGAACACAAGACTTAGTAATGAAGCCCGTGATGTTGAAAGAGCAAGCGAACGAATCAAAGCTGTGATGTCAGCATTATCAAAGAAAAAAATTATTTCTTTATAAACCTCTTCTAGATCGATAGGACGCTACACTTGACTGAAAAGCTTTTAAGTCTTGTGCGGATAACTGTTCGTTCTCTCCAGGATTCAGGTCGTCCACAATACGGTGTTCTCTAAGAACCTCAACAGTACTTCTAAGCCTGTCACTAATCGTAATCATGATATCACTCACCCATTCCGGACAAGAGCGTAGAACCTTTCTAATGTCGGTCTTTTTAATGAGCATTAAAGTGGAGTCTTTTGCCGCTATAGCTGTCGCACTTCTAGACTCTTCATTAAACATACTTAATTCACCAATAAAGTCCCTAGGGCCTACAACTGTTATAGGCATCAGTTTTCCACTCTGCTCTTTAAAGATTCGAACCTCTCCACTGACTACAATGTAAAGATAGCTCGATGCTTCACCTTCAGCGAAAATCACCTGACCTTTTTTAAAATTAATTGGTTCATCAAAGTTACTTGCAGAAGCGCTCATCAATACCTCCAGTTGTTAGTGTACCGTAACGAAGTCCTAAAGTGGAAATCTCAAATGTCTTCACTTTTAAGCAATCCCCCATAACCTCTCCCAAATAGGCTCCTCCAATAATACTTTTGGACCTTTTCCCCAAGAAGGGAAACTTAAGGAGTAATTCGGTAGGGGTTCTCTTCTTAATCTTTTCAGTAAACTTTAAAAAGTCTGAAAATAAAATTCGCGTACCATTCACTTCATTGGAATCGAACTTTTTTAATCCCTTAATCATACTTCCAAGAGAGGTCATTGATCCGGCCACGCACATTAAATGATCTGTATAGTAATCAGAAATATCATTTGTCTCAAAAATCTCTCTAATCTTTTGATCAAAAACTTTCGTCTTTAACCAATCAGAACAGCGAACACTTCCCAGTGGAAGACTAACAGAGGATAAAATCTTAAAGGGTTTCGTCTGGACTCTTATTAACTCCGTGGAAGCACCACCAATGTCCATAATGGTAACAGTATCGTCTTTTAAAGCTGTACCTGAGACAACGCCTAAGGAAGTATAAAAAGCTTCTCCCTCTCCATCAATAATTTGAACATTAAAGCCCAGTTCTTGTTTAACTTTTTCAAAAAAAACCTTTGAATTAGAAGCAACACGAGCGGCCTCTGTAGCGGTTACAATGGTTTCTTCAGGTGTAACCTCTAGTTTGAGGAGTATTTCTCTATATTGTTTCAATCCTTCGAAGGTTTCCTTCATAGATTTTTCATTAAAGACCTTGTTAATATCCAAGTCCTTCCCGAGGCTTGTGACACGACTTTCATTCGCAAGCTCACGCAGGATTTCATTGTCCTCTACTTCAGCGACCAGTAATAAAACGGTATTTGATCCAATATCAATTGAGGCCCTTTTCAACTTAACCTCTTACAGTACGAATAACATTTTCAGGTCTGATATCTTTGATTATGCCCTTTTCACAAATTATTCCAGTCAAATGCTCATGATCTGTTACATCAAAACTAGGATTTAAGGCACGTGATTCTTGTGGGCAAATCCTCTCTCCCATTGCCTCTAAAACTTCTTCTTCAGGTCTTAATTCTATTTCAATCTCATCACCAGTTTTAGAAGATAGATCAAATGTACTTGTAGGAGCTACAGTATAAAAAGGTACTCCATAGTGCTTAGCTACTATGGCCAGCGTCGAGCTACCGACCTTGTTTGCAGTATCTCCATTTTCTACAATGCGATCCGCTCCAATAAATATGGCATCAATTAAACCCTTTTTCATCAAATATGAAAAAGCCCCCTCAACTGTTACAGAGTGAGGTATTCCTGAAACTGTTAACTCATAAGCAGTCAACCTGCCACCTTGAAGGTAGGGGCGAGTTTCGGAAGCATAAACATGATTAACCTGCCCCTGACTAAAAGCATATTCAATAACTCCTAGAGCTGTCCCCATAGGACCACACGCCAAGAAGCCCGTATTACACAAGGTCATAAGGTTTAACTTTTTGTCTCCATACTTTTCTTTTAATTCTTTAAATGCAATCTTCGCCATAGACATATTGTCATGGTGCAGTTTTTCCATTTGCTCTAAAGCAAACTTCTCGAGGGTATTATAAAGAGAGTCTTTACGTCCCTCCTTAAACTCCCCTTCACATAATTCAACGGCTCGATTGACCTCGTACGCTAAATTTACGGCCGTAGGCCTTGCCGTTTTTAAAAACTCACCTGCTTTTCTTAGATCACTAAGATCATTATTAGTATCTTTAGCGGCCAAGACCATCCCAAAAAGAGCAGTAAAGCCAATTAAGGGTGCACCTCGAACGACCATATCTTTAATAGAGGTATGAACACCTTCAACGTCAGTATATGTTTGAAAAACTTCCTGATGAGGAAGTTTACGTTGATCAATTAATACAAGCTCTCCATTTTGCCATTTAAGTGGCTCAACTTTTCTCATTACTTTGTCCTTTTATCCTGGTTCTGACCTCTAATATTTTCTTATTTACCATTGCTCGGTCTTTTTTAAATCTAAGCTTCTTTGATAACTTTTTTAAATGGTAAAGCTCATCTAATTCAAATTTATACCCATAGGTATTAAAGCCGATTGGAAAGGACTTTAGTTTCGTTTTACGTTTCAAAAAGTTATCTAACTTCTTTTCGCCCTTAACCAAAACAATCAATCTTTTGCGTTTCTTTCCGACAGGATCGACAAAACCGCTAATATCAAAACTACACTCATCTGTTTTAATTTCAATAGTGTTAAAATGATGTTCGTCTCTTTTAAATGTGGCCTTAACTCTCACTCTCTTAAAGACTTTGCCATTAGCTAGTTTTCCTACCGACATATCCTTTCCCCACAACGAGTCGTCAAAGGATTCATGAAAAGATTTTAACGTGTCATTTAAATCATAATTGAGAAAGTGGCCCTTAGTGGTAATTAAATCAACTTTATAACTATTTTTACTTTTATCAGGAAAGAGATACTTACCGGAAATCCTTCCGTCCAAATTGGCCAACAAAGACTTATCACCTTTATCAATAAGGCCGTTTATTGTGGCCGTACTCCAGTTTTTAAATGTCAGGTCATGCTTTATTTCAATTAAATCATTAAATACTTTTCCCTTAGCGCTAATTTTCAGTTTACCTTCGCTATTGAGTAAAACTCCATTTACAAGACTAAAGCGATTCTTGTCCGTTTTAAACGTAGCTCCCCCGTCTAAAGTTTGATTGCCCAAGACCACGGAGTTCAAGGTGATGTTAATAAGCCCCTTAGGCAGCAAGAAGAACTTGTCTTGCTTTTTATTTGGATTTTCATTGTCCTTTTCTTTTACCGGTAACTTCGAGGTCGCAAAAATATGGTTAAAAAGCTTTTTAGATATTTTAATTTGGTTAAGCTCTAAATCAGCAGTGTAGTGAGAAAGTCTTTTTTCAAATGCCTCATTGGAATTTAGAGCAAAAGTAACTTCTGACTTATATTTAACTTCGCCACCTAAAGTCTTAATCGAACCAAGGTTTTGAATGGAGTCACCATCCCAAACACCACCAAAAGAAAGTTTCATACTTTCATTAGCGAGTGGGTAGTAAAAATTTGTTATCTTGTATGTAAGCCTTGGAATAATTCTCTTATCTTTATACTCCAACCTCCCCTTAAGGACGCCGCTCGCACTCGTTAAGTCAGAGCTCTGGCCTAAGCTCTTCCACAAGTCATTAAAATCACCAAGAGCTAGCTTTAATTCAAAGTTATCAAGCTCAGCATCTCCTTTTTCATCAACAAGGAAGTTCGATTTTAATTCACTCGATTTATATACTGCTTTAAAATCACCCTTTAAAAGACCAGATTTACTAAGAGAAACTGAGATATCTCCACGCGTCGTTGGAAGTACTTCAGGGATTCCTACATATTTTAAATTTTTAATCTTATAACTAGAGTTAATATTTAAATGCCCTGTCTTTAGATACTTTGAAAATTCAATCGAACCAACTAAAACCGTATCAAGACTAAGAACTTCTTTATCATTTTTAACCCTTTTAAAGTTTGACTGAACTTCGAAGGCAGCATTTGAAGAAAGCCCCAAGTTTTTCAAAATCATCTTACTCGCCGACCAGACCCCTATTTTATTTTGAATGTCATAATATACTTTTAGATCATTTAAACGCAGAGCAAGAGTGGAACTAACAAGGAAGGCGGGTAGAATTATATTGGTCTTATCAACCGAGGGCTTTTCCTTGTTAACGAGATTAACTGATTTCGACTCTTCGCTTATTGCCTGTGACCAATTGCTCTTTTTTTCATCCGTCTCTAAAAGGTAAACCTCAGGCTTAATGAGATTAACCTCAAGATTACCTCCACCCGTAATTAGCGACCAAATCGGTAATTTTACTTCTATTTCATTTACTTGAATAAAGTCTCTTCTTTTAAACAGCTCTTTCTTTAAAAGAATATCCATGCCTTTAATTTTTAAATAAAGTGATGGGCCGTACTTAACAGTTAACTCGCCTAAACTAACTTCGGTACCAGGAAGAGATCTTTCTATTTTCTCTTTTATCGCTAATTTGATTTCATCAGGCCGAATCTGGGTTTTTACAAAGTAGTAAAGACCACCGACTGTTCCGATTAAGAACAAAATAAAACCAATCAAAAATATCTTTTTATTTTCTTTCAAAAGCTCTTCCTTGAACCTATTGAGTTAATACGAGAGGAGCGAAGCGAACCATAAACTTCTTCCTAGCTCCATCCATAAACTTTATGACTACCTTTTCTTCAGGACCTGCGCCCTCACTCTCCAAGACCAAACCTTCTCCATATAGAGAGTGAATTATCCGAGAACCCTTTGGGAATTTTTGAGGTATTACGGCCTTTTGGGTACCTGTTACCTGATAAATAACTTCTCCATCATCCTCAAACTCTTGATCCTTCTCATATTGGTTATCCCACTCATCATCATTATCACTAGGAGAATCACTATCTTCCCAGCTATAGCCAGAGGTTCTTTGGCCTTCTTTAATCCAGTCATAATATTTATTAGGGATTTCATGTATAAAACGACTGGGCCCATTGAACTTTAATTGCCCAAAAAGCATTCGCCCTTGAGCAAAGCAAATATATAACTTTTGCATGGCCCTAGTCATGGCCACATAGAATAAACGGCGCTCTTCTTCCTCAGCATGTTGACCCATCTCTAACGATCGGTAGCTCGGGAAAACATTCTCTTCTGCACCAGCTAAAAAAACATGAGAAAACTCTAGTCCTTTAGCTCCATGAACTGTCATGAGGGCAACCTCTCCCTGAGGCAACTCCCTATCCTCTTCGGATGACTGATCCAGAGTAATTGTTTCTAAGAACCCAAGAAGACCAGGCTTTTTTTCACCTTCTTCATATTGTTTAATCGCATTACCGAGCTCTTCTAAGTTTTCAAGACGCGCCATAGACTCGTAATCTTTAGATGCTTTCAAGTTATCCCAATAGCCCGACTCATGTAGCATTTTCTCGTATAGAACACTTGGCTTAACTTCCTCAATGCTAAGAGCACGAACATCTTGAATAAGCGTCGCTAAAGTATTGAGAGAACTTTTAACTTTGGCAGATAGCTTTAGGTGACTAAAGTCAGTGGGGTTATCAACAATATTTTCAATCGATTCGAATAATGATGAACCTGCTTTAACTGCTTCATTTTCTAACTTTCTTAAGCTTGTTGCCCCAATCCCTCTTGTAGGTACATTTATAATACGGCTAAGAGCAAGAGAATCCTTTTCATTTACGACGATTCTTAAATAGGCCAAAAGGTCCTTAACCTCTTTTCTTTCGTAAAACTTAACCCCACCGACAACTCTATAAGGAATATTCGACTTTCTTAAGTAGTCCTCAAGAAGACGGGATTGAGCATTGGTGCGATAAAAAACAGACATCTCTTTAAATTCAATATTCTCTTTTTTGTTAAGCTCTAAGATCTTCAAGGCAATAAACTCGCCTTCTTTTTTATCATTATGACATTCGATGATCTGAATGCTCTCCCCTTCGGGATTATTCGTCCACATCTCTTTACCTTTTCGCAAAGAGTTTCTTGCAATCACGTGAGACGCGGCTTCAATAATATTTTTACTGGATCGATAGTTCTGTTCGAGCTTTAATATCTTTGCGGTTGGATAAGTTTTTTCAAAATCTAGAATATTGTTGATGTCTGCGCCACGCCATGAATAGATAGACTGATCCTCATCACCGACAACACAGATATTTTCATTACGAGTGCTTAAATATTTTAGTAGATCAAACTGAGCCCTGTTCGTATCCTGATACTCATCAACAAGAATATATTGATAACGTTCTTGATACCTTTTTAAAACTTCAGGGTATTTTTCAAATAACTGTAATAAACCCGTTATCAAGCCGCCAAAGTCTACAGCGTTGGCCCGGTGAAGCTCATTCTCGTATTCCTCATAATATTCAAAAAATGGGTCTTCTTTATCTGGAAAAAAATCCTCTGACTTACGACCACTATAGTAGCCATTATTTTTTAGATTATCCATGAAGTAGAGAATTTCAAAAGGCGACACTTCTTTCGTACTAATACCACGACGCCCGAGAAGAGTCTTAACGACAGACTTACTTTCTGAAGTATCGTAAATCGTGAAATTTTTAGAAAGCCCTAGAAATTGAGACTCTTGCCTTAATACTCGAGAACAAAAGGCATGGAAAGTTGTGATTTGAAGGGCACCGAGATCCTCATGGACTTCCGAGGCAACTCTCTCCCTCATCTCCCTTGCTGCCTTATTAGAAAAGGTAAGTGCAAGAACCCGGTAAGGACTGACATGCTTCTCTGTTAAGAGATAGGAGATTCTTGTAACTAGTGTCTTGGTCTTACCAGAACCTGCACCAGCAAGAACCATTACTGGCCCTTCTGTCTCCTCGACAGCTTTTCTTTGATTTGTATTTAATTTATTTAAATCAATCATTCTACCGTTACTGACTTTGCCAAATTTCTTGGCTTATCGATGTCCGTACCCTTAAATTTTGCCATGTAATAAGAAAGTAACTGATTTACTACATTTATATAGAGAGGTGATAACTCCTCTAGTCCATCAAAATTTAATTCAAGAAAGTAATCAGAAATTTTCATCAAAGAGTTATCTTTGGGTCCAATACCAACAATGATTCCCTTCCTCGCTTTAATTTCTTGAATATTCGAAATCGTTTTTTCTTTAAGCTCTGGACCGACCAAAGCAATATTAACCATATCCTCGTCAATTAAAGCGATTGGCCCATGCTTTAACTCCCCAGCGGCGTATCCTTCAGCATGAACGTAGGCTATTTCTTTTAATTTCAAGGCACCTTCTAAGGCAACAGGAAAATACCTTCCTCGTCCTGTAAAAAAGTAACCTTTCTTATTATAAATTTCTTCTGCTATTGCTTTGATTTTATCAACTTCTTCAAGAAGCTTGTCTATTCTCTCTGCCAAGAGTTCAAAACGATCAGTCAATTCAGTCTGTTTTACACTATTGTCTAAATCACCGGACAAAGCATGGGCCAACAAACGACCAGTCAACCCCATTTGAGTAAAGGCTTTTGTCGAGGCCACTCCAATTTCAACTCCCGCCCTAATAAGCAGGTTATGATCACAAGCTCGATATAATGAACTCCCCTCAACATTTACAAGGGAGACAGTTTTTGCATTTTGCTCCTTACACTCTTCCTGACCTGCCAAGGTGTCTGCCGTTTCACCTGACTGACTAATAAAGAGGCCAATATCATTTTTTTCTAAAATTGGATTTCTGTATCGAAACTCACTAGCGAGTTCAAAAGAGCAAGGAATTCTATTAATGGCTTCAATAAAGTCTCTAACAACTAAGCCAGCATAAAAAGCAGTACCACATGCCGTGATATGAAAACGGCTAGGATTTAAATCAGCCATTGCTGCTAGGGCTTCTTTGCCATCACCATTAAAGTAATATTGGCATAATGCACGAATAAGACCTGGCTGTTCATAGATTTCTTTAAGCATATAATGCTCAAAATCACCCTTGTCTGAGGGGTCTACCTGCATGTCTTGTTTTTTTGACTGATAGGCTTTTGATGGTTTTCCTTCGCTGTCATAGAAGGCAATGAGCTCCTTATTGCCCACACTTAAATGACAAAGAATTCCATCCTCAGGAAAATAAATTCTATCCGCAGCCCCAGCTAGAGCATAAGGGTCAGAACTAACAACAGCTTGTGACTTTGTATAATGGGTACCACAGACCAAAGGCGCCGCCCTCTTAATGGCAAAAATTTCTTTTTCCTCTTCACTTATAAAAACGAAAGCTGAGTTTCCGGTTACTCGAGTGAATCCTTTTAAAATTGCCTCTTTAAGAGGCATAGATTTTTTTAGATCATTAACCAGCATTAAAAATACTTCTGAGTCTGTTTCAGATTTAAAGTTATAACCTTTTGCAATTAGCTCATCTCTAAGTTCATCAGCATTTTCAATAATACCATTATGAACCATAGATAATTTTTCAAAAGCATGGGGATGAGAATTAAAGTCTGTTACCCCACCGTGGGTGGCCCATCTAGTATGACCAATTGAAACCATGCTATGGGTGTCAACGTTACTAATCAGTTCCGTCAATTTTTCAATTTTACCGGTTTTTTTATAGGTTTTTAATTCACCACTTTCGTTGATAAAGGTAACACCAGCTGAATCATATCCACGGTATTCAAGGCGACGTAGCCCTTCCATTACAACTTCAACAGAGTCTGAGGGTCCGAGATGGCCGACAATTCCACACATAATGCACACCTTAAAAGCCCAAGAAACCAATATTCATAGGGGAAAAAGACAAAAAGAAAGAATAACACTCCAAAGGGTTAAGAGACAAAAATAACCCAAGGCAATATTTAATTTTTCTTATTAATCGCCCACTTCCCTTTAAGGAAGCGAGATGCCAATTTCTCTTTAATAACCTGGCGTCCACGAGACAATGAAAAGGCTTCTGAGGGAATATCTTGATTGATCGTAGACCCACTTGCCACGAAGACGCTTTCCCCGATGTTAATTGGTGCAATCACTTGGGTATCGGAACCAATGAAGGAATTTTTGCCTATAACCGTTTTATGCTTAGCTTCACCATCATAGTTACAAGTGATAAAACCACAGCCAATATTCACATTTTCACCGATCTCAGCATCTCCAACATAGCTAAGATGAGAAATACTGACTGATTCGTCCAACTTCGCCTTTTTAATTTCAACGAAGTTTCCAATCTTACAGTTTTCTCCGAGTTCAGTTCCAGGTCTCAGTCTTGCGTAGGGGCCGACCTGACTAGCAGAAGAAACCTTGGCCTTCTCAAGGTAAGAATAAGCCTTGATGAGTACATCACTAGCAATATGACTATCTTTTATGACGCAGCCGGGTTCTAAATGCGCCCCAGTACTAATCGTCGTTTTCCCATGCAAGTAGCATCCAGGAAAAATCGTCGCACCCGGCTCAATTTTAACCGTGGGCTCTATATAGGTATGGGCCCTTTCAAGGATAAGAACTCCTCTATTTTGGTGTTCTTCATTAATGCGAAGTTTTAACTCGTGTACAGCATCACCCAATTGAACGGGACTGTTCACTCCAAGAAAAGGTCTTTCGCTCTCAAAGCATAAGGCGCCAACTTCCGCATCCTTTTGAAAAACATCAGTTAGATAGAACTCACCTGCTTTATTATTACTATCTACGCTTTTTAGATTATTTAAAATTGTTTTTGTTTCAAAGAGATAAAGACCAGAGTTTACCTCATTCACTTTTCTTTCTTCTTCATTCGCATCTTTTTCTTCAACAATTGTGAAACCCTTATCAGCACGAATAATCCTTCCATACCCAGTTGGTTTATTGGTTTTAAAAGAAGCAGCGATTGAGTTCCAATTTTCACTCTTTAAAGTTTCCCATAAAGACGAAAGTTCACTCTTCGTAATCAAAGGAGTATCAGCACAAATAACGAGTGTGTAATCCGTTGATGTCGCTCCGGAGCAGCCCTCAAAGTAAGCTCTCAGAGCGTCTGCCGTGCCTTTTTGTTCTTTTTGGACAGGAAAATCTATAGATAGATTTTTATATTCCTCTTTTAAATATTCTTCTACTTTTTCTTTTTGATGACCTACGACAATTCCAAACTTCACATCCAAAGATTGTTCAACACAGAATTCATTCGCTGCTTGCAAAGAATAATCTACAAGCCTTCGTCCCATTAAAGGAATTAATGGCTTTGCAGTGTCCACACCCATTCTTTTTCCTAAACCTGCAGCAAGAACCGCTATACCAATTTTGTCGGCCATTATTTTTCTCCAATTCTTAACAAATTTGTTCCAGTTTTCTAATGCACCATTATTAGGAGCGTTAGCCTTAAATTCATTAAATTCGTTTAGTTTTTAAGTATTTAACTCTACCAATTCTTTACAACTTTTCATCACTAAATGCATAAAAAGCTTAAAGAATGAGGATGTTATGCCCGAACAATGTTTGTGTACAGAATTAGCACGGATAAGCTGTTGTTGGAGGACAGATATGGTAACGAACTACGAGGGTGATAATATCGAATTTAAAGATCGCCTCCCCCTTCTCCCGATACGGGATATTGTTGTTTATCCTTTTATGATTTTACCATTATTTGTTGGTAGAGAATCATCAATACAAGCGGTAGAACATGCGCTTAATCAAAGCGATAGACTTATACTTTTAGCAAGCCAGAAAGATATCTCTGCAGAGCATCCTGACCCAAGCGAAATTTACGAGCTTGGAACTGTTGCTATGATCATGAGAATGAGAAAACTTCCTGATGGAAGAATAAAGATTTTGGTCCAGGGATTAAGTAAAGCTAGAGTTATAGACTTTGAACAATCGCAACCTTACTTCACAGCTAAATTGGAAAAAATTGAAGACGTTGACACAACATTTGATAATGTTGCTGTAAATGCCCTCATGAGAAATATTCGTGAACAACTAGAAAGAGTGATTACACTTGGAAAAGTATTGTCTCCGGATATCCTAACTGTACTTGAAGATATTACAGAACCAGGTCGTCTTGCAGACCTCGTCGCCTCTAATTTAAATTTGCATGTCGCAGAAGCTCAAATGATTCTTGAAACTCTTGAGCCTATCGAAAGACTTCATAAAATCAATGACATTCTCACCAGAGAGTTAGAGATTTTAGCAATGCAGGCAAAGATTAGAAATAATGCCAAAGATGAGATTAATAAAAATCAAAAAGAATATTTTTTAAGAGAGCAGATTAAAGCAATCAAATCAGAACTCGGAGATGAAGGTGAAGCTCCTGTAGATGATGAGTTTGAAGAGATGAGAAAAAAGCTAAAAGCTGCTGCAATGTCAGAAGATGTCGAAAAGGAAGCATTCAAGCAACTTAACCGCCTTGAGAAAATGCATCCTGATTCCTCAGAATCGAGTATTATAAGAACATACCTCGAGTGGATGAGTGATCTTCCTTGGTCAAAGTCCTCTGATGAGAAAATCGATCTAGACAGTGCTCTAGACATCCTCGATGAAGATCATTTTGACCTTACTAAAGTAAAAGAACGTATTCTTGAATATCTTGCTGTTCGCCAGTTAAAAGGCAGCAACATGAAAGGGCCTATCCTTTGCTTTTCTGGTCCTCCAGGTGTTGGTAAAACATCTCTTGGTAAGAGTATCGCCAGAGCGACAGGAAGAGAGTTCGTAAGAATTTCTCTTGGTGGCGTAAAAGATGAAGCCGAAATTCGTGGACACCGCCGAACTTATGTTGGAGCGATGCCAGGAAGATTCATTCAGGCGATGAAACAAGCTGGAACAAACAACCCAGTTATCCTTCTTGATGAAGTTGATAAACTTGGAGGCGACTTTAAGGGCGACCCATCAAGTGCACTTCTTGAAGTATTGGATCCAGAGCAAAACAAAGAGTTTAGGGATCATTACCTTAACACTCCCTTTGATCTTTCAAACGTTATGTTTATTGCAACATCAAACGTTCTTGAAAATATTCCTGGTCCACTAAGAGATAGAATGGAGATATTAAATCTCTCTGGATACACTCAAGAAGAAAAGGTCGCTATTTCGAAAAAGTACCTTATTCCTAAACAATTGGAAGAAAACGGTATTAGCGAAGACCATGTTGAGTTTACAGACGAAGGCCTTCAATCAGTGATAGAGCACTTCACTGCAGAAGCAGGACTAAGAAATTTAGAAAGAAGAATCGGAGCCCTTTGCAGAAAAGTGGCAATGAAAATAGCAAAAGGTGATCAAAAGGTTACGCATATCATTCCAGATACCGTACTAGACCTTTTAGGACCACCGCAGTTCACAAGAGAAGACCATCGTGAAAAAGATGAAGTTGGCGTAGCAACAGGTTTGGCCTGGACTGCTGCTGGTGGACAAGTTCTTTATATCGAATCAACCAAAATGAAAGGTAAAGGCATCACTCTTACTGGCCAACTTGGTGACGTTATGAAGGAATCTGCTCAAACGGCCATCGGCTATATAAGAAGCCGTGCAGAATACTTAGGTATTCCAGAGGACGTTTTTGAGAACAACGAAATTCACATTCATCTGCCGGCCGGCGCCATTCCAAAAGATGGACCGAGTGCAGGTATTACTCTTGCCACAACAATCATCTCCCTACTTACAGATTGTCCTATCGACAAGACAGTAGCGATGACAGGTGAAATTACCTTAACAGGAAAAGTTCTCCCCGTTGGTGGTGTAAAAGAGAAATGTCTCGCGGCCATGCGGATGAACATCAAAACGGTTATTATTCCTTGGAAATGCCAAAAAGATCTTGTTGATATTCCCGATGAATACCGTGAACGCCTAGAGCTAATCCCAGTTAAAACGATTGACGAGGTGTTAGACCTTGCACTCATTGGCTGGCAAGAGCGAAAGAAAAAGATCAAGTCACTAAAGAAAAAGAGTGGAAGTCGCAACAAAAACAGCAATATTCCACCAGTTGCAGCTTAGTTCGACATTTTTCTGGTTATAATTCCAATTTCTTTTAAAATAAAAGAAAAGGAAATTGGATTATGCCAAAGAAAAATAGTCAGGAAATTAAAATTGCAGTTATAGATGACTCCGAGTTCTCTCGTCGCTCCATCGTTGAAATTCTCGAAGGTGAAGGATACAACGTAGTCGGTACTGCCGGCTCAGCTGAAGAGGGACTCTCACTTGGGGCCACAACCGGTGCAAACGTCTTCATCATTGATGTCATCATGCCAGACCGCTCAGGCCTAGAAATGGCCAAAGTTCTTTCCGAAAAAACTCTGAATGCCTCAATTATTATGATTTCCTCTTTAAATATGGAATCTATTGTTATTGAATCTATTAGCAGTGGTGCGCTAGACTTTCTACCGAAGCCATTTATGCCTGAAGACCTTATTAAGGCCGTCGATAAAATTGTTGCTGAAAAAGAAAAGGAATAAATATGTTCTCAATGCTTAAACTCTTTATGACTTTTTGCTTCAGCTTTCTCTTACTAAGTATTCCCGTACAAAGAAAGCCTCTCTTTTACTACCTAAATCAATGGGCAAAGCCTATTACCAACGAAGTCTTCTCAGGCTCCAAAGAGGCCCTCCTAAAAGGAGTGAAAGAGTCAAAATCATTTAGCCATAAGCTATTTAATAATAGCGTACCCGAGGCCGATAAGATTTCGATCCAAAGCTCTTCAATTGATAAGAAGAAGGCCATAAAGAATATTGATCATGGCGAGGGTTACACAGCTGAAGAAAAAGATATGCTTAAAAAAATCCTTCTTAATGAATAAAAAAAGCCACCAAAAAATGGTGGCTTTTTAAGTCTCTTTAAAATCTTTTAGTTGATTTTATCTTTCTTCAGCAGCAGGTGCTACTACATCGCGGTCAGCAGATTCTTCATTAACAACCACATCACGATTAGTATTTCTGTTTGCTTGGATCATCTCTGAGCAATTAGTATCATTTTCACCAACTTCGGCAGCAAATGATGTTGTTACACTTAAGATCATTAGGGTCATAATTATTAGCTTTTTCATGTTCTCTCTCCTTTTCTGTTTTGCTATATATAAAGCAAGACTAGTGCCAAAAGTGGTCATCTATTATCAATCACTTGGCCATGTGAAATTGAATAAACTTCAGACTATGACTAAACTTTCGACAAAGACCAACTTAGAAAAGGAATATTTTGGACTTAGCCAAGCCAGTTTAAAAGTCTTCTAATTAGATTTTCTTTGCCCTTATAGGGAGGGTAGCGAACGGGAAGGTCAATAAACAAACCTCTTTTCATGACTGATTTATAATGAGTGAAAATATCAAACGACTTTTTACCATGATATGCCCCCATCCCACTTTCACCAACACCACCAAAGGGCAGGGTCTCACTCGTTAGATGAACAAGGCTATCATTGAGGCACATTCCACCCGCCGTTACTTCATCACAGAAGCGATTCAGAAGCTTACCATTGCGCGAAAAGGCATAGGCGGCCAACGGATGCGGCCTTCTCCTGATAAAACTCAAGGCTTCATCAAAGTTTTTAACTTTAATAATTGGCAGAATTGGGCCAAAAATTTCTTCCTTCATTGATTTACTACTTTCAGTAGCTTTAAGGAGTGTTGGTGAAAAATACAATTTACTCTTATCGCGCTCTCCACCATACTCAATCTCACTTTCCTCTAGATAACTTTCTAAACGATTAAAGTGTCTTTCATTGATGATCTTTCCATAATCAGGACTATCCTTTGCACCAAAGGGAAAGAACTCGGCCAACGCCTTCTTCATGGCCTCTATAAGGGCTGCCTGGGTCTCCTCTTCAACCAATACATAGTCTGGCGCCACACAGGTTTGACCTGTATTAAAAAACTTACCCCACATCAAGCGTCTAGCGACGAGTTGGAGATCATTGTCCTTATCAACAAAGCATGGGGATTTTCCTCCAAGCTCTAGAGTCACAGGACAAAGATGTTTAGCCGCCTTCTCCATAATAATTCTTCCGACATGAGAATTACCAGTATAGAAAATGTGTTGAAAAGGAAGATCCAGTAAGGCCTGGGTTTCTGCAATAGCTCCTTCTACCACCCCCACAATACCCTCTGAGAAGTATTTTGGGACCAACTCAGCTATCACGCTAGAAACGGCTGGAGCGACCTCTGAGGGCTTTAAAATGGCCGTATTTCCTGCTGCCAGAGCACCTATAAGTGGAGAGATAAGTAGCTGAAATGGATAGTTCCAGGGGCTAATGATTAGGACAACTCCAACAGGCTCAGGAACAATAAATGAACGGGCGGGAAATTGAAGAAATGGAGTTGAGACACGCTTTTTCTTCATCCACTTTTTTAATTTTTTTAAGCTAAAATCAATCTCTTTTACGAGAAAGAGTGTCTCACTAATGACACCTTCAAAGCGAGACTTACCAAGGTCTTCTTCTAATGCCTCTAGTATTTTATTTTCATTTTCTAGAATAAGTTTTCGAAGGGTTAATAAATGATCTCTGCGGCTGTCATAAGAGTGATTTAATCGATCAACAAAACCTTGAGTTAGTGCTGCATACTTCTTTTCTGTCGCTTCCATAAGGTCTCCCAAGGTTAAAACTTACCCATTGTACCCACATGGCCCAAAATAAAAAGGTCCCGCCATTAGGCAGGACCTTAAACAGAAAAGCTTATTCTTATAAATTTACTTATTAGTTGCAGTTTCGTCAGCGCTTGAAGGCTTATTAGACTGAGTAGCATCAACCTCTACAACCTCTTGAGTTCTAGAATGCTGGGGACTATCTACACAGTCGCCTTTTTGATTCTCTCCCATTTCACCTGCATAACTGACATTAATAAGCATAATCGCCATCATTAAAAAAAATAGATTTTTCATTTCTCTCCTCCCAAATATCGGGTTCATTTATTATACTGTCATATAAGCAAGGATAGTGCCAACTATTGAAACGAGATAATAACTACTTGGGGAGGACAGAAAGTTAGTTTCATTTAAACCTGTCTAAACTTTAAACAGTATTGAATTATTTCCAAATTAATGGACAAAAAAAAGCCCACTCTCAGAGTGGGCTTAAGTATTAAGTTTCGATCAATTGAGTTATTTAATTTCCAACTGCTGGAGCCGGTGTACCGTCATCATTTAACACAGGTGCCGTTGCATCTGCCACACCAGTATCTGAGTTCACACACTCACCACAAGTAGAGTTTGGTCCACAACCATTTTGGTGCTCACCTACCGCTGGCTCAGGATCTGTAGCAAAGACTGCATTTGAACCTAAGAATAACATCCCAATCATAGTAAGAGCTTTTAGTAATTTCATATTCCACCACCACCTTTTCTGTTTTGTAGTTTTAATTATTATCTAATCAAAACTGTTTTTTACCTAATCTCAATGCCCTTTCGAGCTAAACCCCTAAAATAAGGTTTTTTATAGTGCCAATCTTTATTGGCTTACATATTTAAATTAACGCCTGCAGGCTTAACAATGGCCAATAAGCTTTGAAAGGCTTGAGTTACCTGAAGCGCCATCTTATGACCTTGCTTAGACTCTACCTTCTTAATTTCGCCATAGTTATCATAGGCAACATTAATCTTCCCTACGCCCTTCATTTGAATCTCTACTGGCTTACCAAGAGCATTGTATTCAAATGTTAAAACACGTGTTTTGTTTGTCTTTCTATCCTTGTCATACATTCTCTGAATGCGACCTTTGCTGTCATAGAAAAGCATAACTGACTTGCCCTTATCATTTGTTGCCTTAACTAGATTTGCACGATCATCGTAATCAAACTTAGTTGAGCCTCTATTGTTTAGAACCTTCGTGATTTTGTTAAACTTTGGGTGATATTCAAGCTGTACCGACTCGCCTTTTGTAGAAGACTTGTTGGTTAGCAGACCCTTTTTATTGTATTCAAAAGTCGTTGTGTTATTTCCTCTTGTAATCTTAAGTGGAAGTGAACAACACTCTGAGTAAATCGTCTCAGTTCCAATACCGTTTATCTCTGTAGCAATACGGTATGTATATTGAGATCCATCTGGACGAGACTTAACTTCATATTCATAGCGAGACTTTGAAGCTTTCCCACTAGGAGACTTCTTTGTCACAGTAGTCCAATAATGAAACTCTGGATTTTTTGGATTAGACTCATACTTATATTTTGTAGACTCCCCATTTCGCGAAACAACTTCTTCAACAAACTGTGTTTTAGGAGTGTAGGAAATCTTAAGCTTTGATTTGTCCGTATAGATAACCGCATTCATGTTGTGATTACCGTCATAGTCGTACTTAAAGACATTTCCTGCAATATCTTTTGATTCTATAAGGTCATCACCTCTATACTTGTAATGAGTTTTCTTATCCCCTGCAGAATAAATATGTTTTACTTTTTTGTCAGGGTACCATTCAAAAAACAACTGCTTTGCCTGGCTATCTTTAATACTTACAAGACTGCCCTTTTTATAGTTTAGGTTAACCGTGTAACCATTCTTATTCATCATTTTTTCAAGATAACCATCTTTATTGAAGTATTCTTTTTTACCGTCATTAAAGATACGAACAAAGCCTGACTTTGCTTTTACCAGTTTTTGTAATCCTCTTGTGTTAGAGAAAAGCTCTGTACCATCAGCAATTTTAGCACTTACTTTATATTTTCTAGCGTAGGCCTGTCTTAACTCAGCATCATTTTTAAGTTTATCTAAAAGATCTGAAGCGAATTTATCATTGACTGAACTTCTCTTTCTGATTGCAGCAACAATATTTTTTGCCGCTTTTCCTGCATCAACGGAAGCCTTCGGAGTAAAACGAGTCAAAGCACCAGAACCGTTCTCATGAACAATGACTGATCCATCGGCAGATACCGTAACATAAGTTTCAAAATCACTACCCCAACCAAATCCAAACCAACCCTTTTCAGTTGATTTCGAGTTATTGGTTCTCGTAATTTCCAAATCCATTCCCCCACCAGGGACAATAATGTCAGTGTAGGATATATAGAAGTTTCCATTTTTTAAATTTACACCAGCAAATGCGAGTGAAGGCATTAAAAAACAAAGTAACAATAATCTAATCGCTCTCATGAATAGTCCTTTTTTCCTTAACAGACTTTTAATTTCTCTCTCAGATCTTTTCGACCCATTTCCTTAAAAGCTTTAGCAATTTTCTATTAACTAAATTTTTATCTTAACAATTTTCATAATCACCCAAAACCCAATAATATCGAGGAGTAAGGCCGTAAACGTTAGTAAAATCCCAATAGGATTATTGACAAGTAACTTTATTGACTCCGGGTCAGATGCTCCATAAATTCCAGCAATAGCGAACGGCATGCAGGCTATAGTCACACCTTGAAACATTCCTTGAGCAGTATAAGTATCTACTTTCTGCTGTAGCCTCACCCTTTCACGAATCACACTAACGATAGTGTCAAAGACCTCGGCCAAGTTACCACCCGTTTCTCTTAAAATATTAATAGACGAAACAAACATATCGTTATCTTCAGTAGGTACTCTTTTTGCCAAGTTTTCAAAACAATCTTCCAAAGTTAAGCCAATCCTATTTTGCTGCAAGATAAGGCCGAATTCTTGTGATATTGGTGGGCTAAGTTCGTTAACAACCATGCCGAGGGACTGAGGAACTGACAAACCGGCACGAATACCATTGGCCAATAAAGTAAGGCCATCTACCATTTGGTTTTGGTACTGCTTTATTCTTCTCTCTACCAGGTAATCAACCACAAATTTAGGAAGTCGAAAAGAATAGACCGCGACAACAACCGCTACAATAAATCCCAATATCCAACTGATCCACAGTCCAAAGAAAATCAAAAAGAAGGTAGACAGGGTTAAGGAAAATATCAACAAACCCATTGTTAAGTTCTCTGGAGGTATTTCAATAAATAACAACTCAAGTCTTTCTTGAATATAAGTTCTTGTACCCAATGTTTGAGTTTCAATCCAATCGAAAATTAAGGTGGAATAGCGAAGACAAAAAACAAAAACGAGAAATCCAACTAAGAGAACAATCCCTTTAAAACCAAGAATAGTTGTAATTACGTACGACATAATTTATCAAGCCCTTCTTTTCTTAGGGTCTACTTTTCTTTGGGCACCATTAGGTCTTTGCTGACCTTTTCCAGCAGCATCCCCCGTAGGTTTGGCAGGATCCGGCGTCTTTGGTGCCGTCGCCGGTTGCGCGTTATTAAAAAGTCCCCTTGGAACGTTGTAACCTTTCTTTTCTAAAACTTCGATGAACTTTGGAATAAATCCCGTTGCTTGATACTCACCCTGAATTTTACCTGATTTATCGAAACCTCTCTGATTAAAAACAAAGATATCTTGCAAAATAACAACGTCACCCTGCATACCACCAAGCTCAGTAATATATGTAATTCTTCTAGAGCCATCATCTAATCGAGACTGTTGAATAATTAAGTGAACAGCATTTGAAATCATTTCACGAATGGCCTTAGCATTTAAACCAGCACCAGCGTACTGAACAAGTGTTTCGATACGTCCGATACATTCTCTAGGATTGTTAGAGTGAACAGTAGTCATGGAACCTTCATGACCGGTACCCATTGCTTGGAGCATATCTAACGTTTCCCCGCCACGACACTCTCCAACCACAATACGATCAGGACGCATTCTTAGAGTCTGTTTTACCAAACAACGAATATCGATTTCGCCATCGCCCTCTAGAGAAGGTGGACGAGTTTCTAAACGAACAACGTGCTCCTGGGGTAGATCTAGCTCAGCTGAATCTTCGCAGGTTATCACTCTTTCATTGGCGGGAATAAAGCTTCCTAAAACATTTATAAGGGTTGTTTTACCAGAGCCAGTACCACCAGAGACGATGATATTCTTATGGGCCTCGACAGCGATTCTTAAAAAGTCTGCCATATTTTGCGTCAGTGAACCAAATTTCACGAGGTCTTTATAAGTAAGTCGATTTTCTGGAAACTTTCTGATGGTTATAGTACAGCCATCAAGAGCACAAGGCGGGATGATCGCATGAACTCGAGAACCATCTGCTAAACGGGCATCGACATATGGTGTTTTTTCATCAATTCGGCGGCCAATAGGAGCGACAATTCTTTCGATAACATTTAAAACTTGTCTGTCATTCGTAAAAGTAATATTCGATCTTTTAATTTTGCCTTCATACTCATAATAAATTTTATCTGGTCCAATAACCATAATTTCAGAGCATAACTTATCCGAAAGTAGATCCTCGAGTGGTCCAAGGCCTAGTGCTTCGTCTAATATTTCTTTAACAATCTGGTTCATGTCTTCACGAGAATTAAGAATTCCCTTTGTGTCTTCTTTATTAAGAATTTCTACGACCATTTTCTTGGTTTGTTCTCTTAAAATAATCTGCGCTTTGGGGTCGTCTTTATCACTTTTCTTTAAATCCATCTCGTCAACAAGAGTTCGATGGATTCTTGATTTTAAATCAGTCCAAGTATTTCCTTTTTCTTCACCCGCATCTCCAGGAGAAGAGGCTAACTTACCTTGAACATCACTAGGCTTATTGAGTCTTGCTAAAGTTTTAAGGACATTTTTCTGAATAAGCTTACGTACACATTCAGTAATACCCTTTGCAAATGAGGACGTCTTACCAATAACCATGATTGGCTTCTTTTGATTTAAGGCCGTTACACAGGTCTGATCATCTTTAGGAACGGTGGCAAAGACAGGTTTTCCAATAGTTTTTCCCATCACTTCGGGGGTAACTGGGTGACCCTTTTGAACTTGGTTTCCAATAATAATTATCATATCTTTTGGAAAAAGCATGGTCACAAGGTCAGAGAACAATCTCCTTGTTTGATTTAGCGCCAAAATATCCGGCGTAACGACAAGAAAAATCGCAGTACTATATTCAAGAGCTTTAAGTGTTAAAGGCGTTAACTCACTACCACCATCTATAATAGTAAGAGGGTAAAGGTTTGGCGCGGCCTTTAAAAATTTCCCTAGGCCATCACTATTAATAGCATTAGATGAGGCAGGATCATTAGGCATCCCAATATACTGGACACCAGATGGGTGGGAAGTAACGAAGGGAATAATTGAGCGAGGATCAATTGCCCCATTATACTCACCCAAGTCACGAATAGTTTTTTTAGATTTTATCCCTGTAATAAAGTTTTGATCTCCAGAAGCTTTTTGATCAAAATCCAAGAGCATAACCTTTGCTCGAGTTTCCGCGGCAAAGGCAAAGGCCAGATTGGCAGCGATTTGAGATTTACCGACACCGCCTTTTCCACCAATCACTGTAATTATATGACCGGCCATTAGCGTCTTCTCCTTCTGAACTTTCTCTTGATATCATCAGTTCCACCCGTCGCAGACTCCACGATCTCTGGGGTCACGAAGACGACAAACTGTGATTTAGAATTTGAAAAGGCCTTTCCTCTTACAAAGTTAAATAATGGACTAGCATTTTCGACTTCATCAGGAGGAAGCTTGTCATAATCCGTAGAAGATTTATTTATAACAATTCCCCCTACCACTGCACTATCTTTTGACTTCACAATAATTTCAGTCTTGAGAGTATTTGATTGTGTAGCAGGCGGGTCGGCTCCAATATTGGTTGAAACCGTAATATTTAAAGTAAGATTAACTTTTTCATCTTGTAAAACTTCTGGTTTCACATCTACTGTAAACTGAGCATTTGCAGTTTGAGCCTGAGCGAACTCTCCAGAGCCAAGACTAAAACGACGTGACTCACTTTTTGATATTCGGCCTTCTTTTTTATCCTTAACTACAATCACACCACTTTGAACAACTCTTGCGTAACCAGCTTGCTTGGCAGAATTAAGTTTTGGAAATAGATTAGAAATCGTTCCAGAAAGAGTTCCCTCCGACCGAGTTGTGACACCGCCACCACCAGTTCTTCCAAAGTTTATCTCACCAGCACCATTAGAAAGTAATGGAGTCCACTTGAAACCAAATGTTTTACTATAGTCTTTAGTAAGCTCGACAAACTGAGCAGTTATCTTAATCAGTTTATCTAACGGCGGCGGCTGGCTCTTCTCATTTACTTGGATAAAGTTTTGAATACTCGGTTTTTGGACCTGAGATATCTGCCCAGTCCTCTCTGCGAGAGAGGCTATTTTGTCTGGATAAAAGGCCTTAGCAATATCTTCTGCTTGGCGTTTTTTCCCCTCGCTGTTAACAATTCCTTCCAACCAGTAGGTGTGGTTAACAACCCGAACCGTAACATCTGGCAACTGACTTTTTTGAATTTCTTCTTGCATTTTTCTAGCGACGAGACGCTCAGTCTGAGGACTTAACTCAACCAGAAATAGAACCTCTCCGAACTTGTCTTGATTTAGAACTTTAACAACTCGTCCTATATCGTTTGGGACAATAATATTGCCTCCAATATATACAGTCCCACTCTTTATACCGATCTCAAGCCCCTCTACATCTCCTAGAAAGTCTTTTAACTCTTTTACCAAACGAGACTGATCATTTGCAGTAATGGTCACTAAAAACTTAGCTTTCACATCACCCACATTATTTCTTAAAGTCACAGAAGTCTTACCTGGCTTTAGGCCCGTAAACGTAATTTCTCTTTTCTGAGGAATCATTGTGATTCTCACTAAAGACTCATCACCGACCTGAATTTGTGGATTAGGAGAGAAGTCCAATTTAAGAATCTTATCTATGCCTAGAATAACTTCTAACGGTCTTTCCTTTACAGAAGCACTTTGAGCAAAAGTATTCACAGAGGAGTTAAGTAAGACTCCCAAAAAAATAAACATGAATAGTATATTTTGAGTTATACGAATATTCATTCACCTCTTCTTTTATTTTGTGAATCAAAATACTTTTTGGCTTCTGCACGTCCCTCTTCACCAATAACATCAAAGATATCCGTGGATTTTATTCTCACAATTTTCTTATCATTGTTGTTTCTAAGAGCTAGCCATGGTCTAGATCCAGAATAGACCAATAGGAATATTAATTTTTGAGCTTCATAAGGTGTTAGTTCAAGTGTAACCGTATCGTATTTCTCATAAACCTGAGCATTCATCTTACGAATTGCCTTCGGGGTCTTTACGCCATAAATAGGAATGGCGTTCGTCATACTCTTACCCGTTGAAAGGACCAAAACATCCTGAAGGATAGTATTCGTTTTTTGCATATCCTTTCTACCGTTTGAAATATCAATCGGAGCTAAAATATCAACCCTATCACCTGGTTTAATAAGTTTAGATACCGCCTGCCTTTCTGTAATTTGAATAGCAACCGCTCTCTTGCCAATACTCACCTGCCGAGACAGTCCAGTCTTCGCCCCAGGGTAGGTTACTCGCGGCTTTGTTACTTGCTCACCTTTCATAATTGGAACTGTGGCCATTGTATTTTCAATGCCTTTAATCGTTGAAAAACTACCGGGTGATGCAAAGTTTTTTGGAAAAGTTTTTATCGATACTTTAGTGTCATCTAAGAGTTCTAGTTCTTTGATATCTCTTTTAGCGATTACAACAGATACTTCTGTACCGTAACGACTAATAAGCGCACTTTTTTGGTCTTCAATATATGTATAAACCATAAAAACTGCTATACCAGCTATTACGAGTGCTAGGGTAAAGGCCCGTGTGTTCACGTACAACTCCTCAGAATCCTGTTCTTTTTAAGTTTAGCAAAGGGTCATTGACTAGGAGCTAAGAGGCAAACTTATCCACCTGCCTAATTAGATTGGACTGAGCATGCCAATAGTTTACTTTTTGGGTCTGGCTGACTAGGAGAACCTGAGAAGAAGCTTACCCAAAGGTTTCCTTGTAAGGAGTAATTTTCACCACAAATACCATAGGCCGTAAAAACTCTGACAAAAGAGGTCGACCTTTCCCCAAGGTTAGGATCGTCACATTCCTCACCGTTATCACTGGCAAACAAAGAATTGAATTTAAAACAAGGAGCTACAGGTTGACCCGTTCCTGCGCTACCACCTGCCTCTAGGCGGTCAGCATAACCGACCAAACTTATCCCAGCACGATTAAAACCAGACTTGTAACCATCTAGTTCATTCATCGTTGGTAGATAACTATTTCCCTTAATTAGATAGTAAAAATATCTTCTAGCTGCTTTTTGTTGATTAATTGAGACATTAATTGAATTTCCCACATTAAAAATAACAGTATAGAGAAAAATTAATATGGGCATGAAAATCAAGAGCTCAAAAATTGCTTGGCCACTTTCATTATCAATTTGGGATGATTTATTAGCAGCCATTATCTGATATTGTTGAATGATTTTTACAACCTGAGCCGGCACCAACACCTCTCATAGCATCACAAATCCTTTCTTTGCACTCGGCCCTTGTAGGCTCCATTCCCAAATAGGATTCAGAGATAAAAGGAAAGGAAATCTTTTTGTTAGTACCCGGTATCGTTATTTGTTCCTCATATTCTAACCTAACTCCAATATAAAGATTGGTAGAACCAGGATGACTAAGCGGATCCTCAATCGTTGGAACTGAAGAAAAGCCAGGTATTATGCCAGGAATATTATAAGAATTAAATATGGCCTCAGCACTATTCTTAGCTGTTATATCAGAACCATTAGGGTTGTTAACATCACCTTCTCCAACCATATAAGCCCGAGAAGACAGGAAGGTCACATAGTGAACCAAGTAACCATTCGTATAAACGATAGCAAGTTTAAAGAAGGAAAATATAAATCCAAGAGCAATAGTAAAACTTACTAAAAACTCGATTGTTGACTGTCCCTTCTCTTCTTTTATTTTTTTCATCATTAGTTAGGTGGGTAATCTTGTCCTGGAGCATAACCAAAAAAGCGTGAACTCGATCCATCTGGCTGGCTAAAGGATGGGTGATTTGCCACTGGAGCTGGATCTACATCATCAGCAAAGCTTACGTTAGTAGCATAACGATAATCTTGTTTCATTTTTCTAGCGATCGCATTAAAAAAATCAGAGTCTTCACCAAAAAAAGCTTGAAACCTATTTGAGTTAAAAACGGAGACAAATAATGACATTACAACGGCAAGCAAAAGAACATACTCGACAGCTGATTGCCCTTTTTGGGAATTTAGAATTTTAAAAATTTTCTTATTTCCCATCCAAATGTAACCCAAGAGATCGCGATAACTGGAGCATAAGCAAACTTAGTTCCATACAGACTCTTTATTCCTTTTATATCTTTCAACTTAATCGACATGCATAGCTTATCAAAGTTTTTAATACTGTTATAGATCAAAAGATAAAGTCCTATCGCAATAGTTGAGTAAATCAATTTCAGAAAAAAGACTTCGTGATAAACCTCGGGAACCAAGAGAAAAAATGAGAATAAAAATTTTGAATCCCCTCCCCCCATAATCTTTAAAGTAAACAAGGCAAAGCCAACACCGAGAAAAACGGTCGGGTAGAAAAAGGTTACAAAATTAAACTTATAAAGCTGGGGATAAACAAATAAGCATAGAAAAAAGAGGACTATATTTAAAAGCGACCAATAATTAGAAATTTTTCTATAGCGAATATCAATATAAGAAACAAAGAGCAGCTCTAGAGCAAGAAAAATGAATAACGCCAAGGAGAACTTCAATCTGTTATCCCATTTTTATAATTTCCAAAAAAACACTGAGATCGACAAACACCTGTTGAGAGCTCTTGAGTGAGTACCCATCCCAAACTCTTTGCAGAGGTCGAAATACTGTCGCCGATGGCACGAGCGAGACCAACACCGATCAAAGAGATAAAGCTAAATATTAAAATATATTCAATGGTTGCCTGACCAGCATTTCTAAAATGATTCATATGGGAATTTTAACAGAAAATAGAATAGGACTCGAAATAAATCTTTCAAGATTTATGAGTAAAACTAAGTAAGAAAGACCGATCAAAACCCAAGTAAGCTATAGAAGTCTTACTATTGGTTCTGAAGGTCTCCTACCCATGAGTCGGCACCGTCAAATACGCTGTCGGTAATCGCTCCTAGTCTAGTAGTTGCTTTATCTTTGAACTTAAAAACGATCAAAGCTACTACCGCAACAAGAAGGATGTACTCTGTCGACGTTTGACCGTCTTCATCCTTTAAGAAAGCAATAATCTGATTTTTCATACTCAGCTCCTAAATTCCTCTAATTACAGGTTATCGGAGCCTTCCCCGATAACTTGAGCCTTTTCCTTCTTGGAATTACACATAAAACTATTATACTCGGGTTCTTAATGCGGCGCAAGAGCCGCCTTTTGTCTAATCATTACAGGCCCTTAAGTGGTAGATGGATAAATTTTACCATTGAAAAAAACGCTAATTTCAGGCATAGTCAAAGGTGGGTTTTGTGGTTGGCTCACAGTATTTCGCCCTACAATAACTATCAAGGAAGCGGTCCCTGGCCATGGTGTGCAAGCTCACAAAAGTGAAAGCTGGAGGTGAGAAGCCTAAAATGGTTACTAACTGCGTCCACCTGTCAAATGGCGGGCGGAAACTTGAAGCCAGCAAAGCCCACTCTTTTTTTTTATATTCCCTACAAAATTGACAAGCGGCTTCAGAAAAATAATCATTTGAGTATGGAAAACTTATCTCATTCAAATGAAGTTGCAGCTACGTGGATCGAAAACCTGGCCATTGAAGAAATCAATATGTCAGAGTCTGGCGTCATTGATATTCACGAACACCTCAATCCAATTCACTTTTTGGAAGAATCCTCTATTGAATTCATGAACGAATTAAGGGATAAGATCGAACATTTTGTGGCCCATTTTAATCAATACCGAGGTCAACAAAATAATAACCACATTAAAATTTTTAAAATTTCAAATACAGTCAATGACTTTATGTTATTTAGAAACTCTCTTCGCTTAATATTTGCAAGAAGAGCCAATGATCTTATAAGTATTGCGTTCGTTTCAAATGGCAAAGATTTATTGGCCCCTCGCCTAAGAGTCGACGACCCTTTCGGATCAGAAGGTGTTCACGAAATTAGGGCACACCTTGGTGCCTTTAACAAAATCTCTTGGCGTTTTCAGGGAGAAGCAGTCGATACGAATGCTATGGTTAAACACTACCTAACAGAATTCATTAAACAGTCGGCTCAATAGAAATCTATCATTAAATAAACTTAATACCATCAGAGCCCTGGGAATTAGCCTTTTTTACAGATTGGCCACCCAGGCGAGAATAGGTAAATGCTAATGATTCCTTGATCGTTGGAAGCTCTATATTTAAAAACCCCTCAATATTCGCAGTATCTAATTTGAAAAAAAGCTTATCTTCCACCTGTGTGGTTGATTGTGTTTGATTCAAAGGGAAAGACCATCTTCCTTTAGTAAACATATCCTTACTAACATCAAATACTTCTGAATAAAATTTGGAAAAACCATGCAGGGTTGCAATATCATTAGTAGAAACCTGAAAAAGTCTGTTGCTTACTTTTTTATCCAGACACATTTTAATGAGTAGGCCTAAATAATAGACGTCCATGAATCCAGTCGTAATAAAGTCATCCATCGATAAACTCTTATTCTGACTTAGCCTTCTTTCAAAGTTTTGAAACCAAGTTGGTCGCTGTGCCACAATTCCCCTACCATAGAGGCGACAACATCTAAAAATAACGTAATTCAACGAAGTCTTTTGGATGTAAAACTCAGCAGCAGCTTGAGTTTTACCATAATTTGTCAGGGAATCTGGAATATCCATTTCAAAATAGGGCTTCCTTTGACCAGCAAAAATAAACCCTGAACTTATATAACATATTTGAGCTTTATAACGTTGGCAGTACTCTGCTACGTTAAATAGACCTGAGGTATTTAGTGCATCAGCTCTTTCTTCATTTTTATGGCAATCATAAACGGAGGTTACCCCTGCACAATAAATGACAACGTCAGGCTTGAATGCAAAAAGAATTAGCTGAACTTCTTCCTTAGCTAAAACATCACAAGGAATAGTTAGAACGCCAGGGATTCGAACTGAATTTTTATAATAAGTACCGATTACTTTATAATCTTTCTTAAAAAACTCCGCTAAATTTGATCCGATAAAGGACGATGCTCCAAAAATGACGATCGTCTTTCTTTTTGGGTTTTCTGACTCTTCTTCTTTAATCTTTTTACCTATAACCATAGGCAAATTTTATCATGTTAAATAGGACTGAAACATTAGGGGAAATAATTATCGCATTTGAGGCTTATGGTCTAAAAAGAACGTAAAAACACCCGGGCTTCATTCAAAGCTCCGGGTGTTAAAAGAAAGTTGGTTATCCGAGTAATTTGAGGGCCATGTTAGGCGCCTGGTTTGCCTGAGACAAAACCGATGTGCCAGCCTGGACAAGTATGTTGTTTCTAGCAAGGTCTGCTGTTTCAGCAGCTACATCAACATCTCTAATCCTTGATTTGGCTGCACTAAGATTCTCATCACTGATCGACAAATTGTTGATCGTTGAAGAGAGCCTATTCTGAGTTGCCCCAAGATCCGCCCTAACTCCGTTAATTTGTACCAAGGCATCATCAAGCTTTTTAAGCGTGCTTTGAGCCCCCTCTTTGGTAGTAACGGTTTCGCCAGTAAGTCCGATCGCTGCCAGTGTGGTGTCTGATTTAGTTCCATCGTAGCGCAAACGGTCCAGAATGGGGTCATTGTGGACACCGATCTGAAATTCAAGAACTCCACCAGACCCGTCCAAGAGATTAATCCCATTGAACTCTGCTGATTTTGAAATCCTATCAATTTCTTCTTTGAGTTGCTGAAACTCAATGTCGGTGAAACCTCTTTCCGTGCTCCCCACTGTGTCCGAAGCTGCTTGTATCGAGAGTTCTCTAAGTCGAATAATAATGTTAGAAATCTCACTCAAGCCTCCCTCGGCCGTTTGTATCATAGAAATAGCATCGTTCGCGTTTCGCTTTGCCTGTCTATTTCCTCTTATATGCGCTTTTAAATTTTCACTAATCGCTAAACCTGCAGCATCGTCACTTGCTCGCGTAATTCTCTCTCCCGAAGAAAGTTTCCTCAGGTT
>Ga0129324_10000095_pt1 | contig 57369 bp, 48 predicted proteins | sample CPBDNA_7_FD_96879 | JGI IMG/M metagenome (GOLD analysis project Ga0129324, IMG submission 96879) | Freshwater to marine salinity gradient microbial communities from Chesapeake Bay, USA - CPBay_Spr_15_0.2_DNA | ecosystem: Environmental > Aquatic > Marine > Coastal | place: USA: Chesapeake Bay... | reverse complement strand
CCACCGCCGCCAGACCCGCACGAAGATCAACCCCGGCGATACCGGTAACGCTTCGACCTCCCCCGTTATCGAACATGTGTACGAGTATAGGTCAAGCCACCGACAACCACAACCCCCGACACACAGAAAACCTATTGCACCACAACAACTTTATCCACAGCCCGGGGAATATCATGACTGGGTGAACGTCTGCCTGCGCGGTCGCGGCGAGTGTCCTAGCCTGTGAGGATGGTGGTTCGGCGTATTCCGCGCGTGAATGAGTTGCGTCCACTGATCGGCGTCAAGCTTCCCGCAAAGGGTGCCGCGCTTGAGCGGTGTGCGAGCGTCGCCGATCTTGCGCGCCTGGCTAAACGACGGGTGCCGCGGGCGGTGTTCGACTACACCGATGGTGCAGCCGGTGATGAGTCAGGGCTATCGCGGGCGCGCTCAGCATTCACCGACGTTGAGTTCAACCCACGCGTCCTCCGCGACGTGAGTTCCGTTGACACATCGACGGAGATTTTGGGCGTGCGTGCGTCAATGCCGCTCATTTTTGGACCGACCGGCTTCACCCGAATGATGCATCACGCCGGTGAACCAGCGGTGGCAGCGGTGGCCGCCCGCGAAGGGCTGCCCTACGGCCTGTCAACGCTGGGCACAACTTCTATTGAAGACCTGGCTGCAGCCCAACCGACACTCGATCGTTGGTTTCAGTTGTATTTGATGACCGATCGGGGATACGGCAAAGAACTCGTTGATCGCGCTTGGACCGCGGGGTATAAGACTCTGATTCTCACCGTTGACACTCCGGTCGCCGGGCGACGGCATCGCGACGTACGCAATGGACTCACGATTCCCCCACAGCTCACACTCCGCACGTTTGCCGACATGGCGGTGCATCCGCGGTGGTGGCTCAATGTGCTGAGTACCGAGCCACTGACGTTCGCGACCTTGACCAGCACCGAAGGCACCGTAGCTGACCTCATCGGTCGCGTTTTCGATCCAGCGATCACGATCGACGATTTGGAGTGGTTGCGCGGTTCCTGGCCGGGCATGTTGGTCGTGAAAGGAATCCAAAGCGCATCAGATGCCCGGCTGGTGGTCGACCACGGTGCCGATGCCGTGTTGTTATCGACGCACGGTGGTCGGCAGTTGGAGCGTCCGCCACTGCCTTTCAACATGCTTCCCCAGGTGCGCGACGAGCTGGGTGCGAAAACTCCTGTATTCATAGACGGGGGCGTGATGAGCGGCGCCGATATTGTCGCCGCTTTGTGCCGTGGCGCCGATGCCGTTGCGATCGGGCGGGCCTACCTGTATGGCTTGATGGCTGGTGGCCAGGCGGGTGTACAGAAGGCTGTCGATCTGCTGCGCGCCGAGATGGAAACCACCATGCAGTTGCTGGGTCGAACGTCGATAGATCAACTCGGCACTGACTGTTTGCGTTAGCGCACATCACGGGAGAGGAACCCCGCATGGAGATCATTGAGTTCACGCCCACGCCTGATCAGTTCGCCTACACCTTCGGCGGCGTTGCTCCGGTCATGCGCATCAAGCCGGGTGTGGCAATGCAATTGTGGTCGCAAGATGCGTTCAACTTTGCGCTTCGATCGACGTCAGATCGTTCGTCGGAAAAAATTGATCTTCGTTTCGTGAACCCACAAACGGGACCGTTCTACGTTGAGGGTGCCGAACCGGGCGACACGCTTGTTTTACACATCGTCGAGTTGAAGCCGGCTCGCAACTTCGGCGCATCGGCGGCCATTCCCTTCTTCGGTGGTCTCACCTCCACTCCGGTGACTGCCATGCTGCAAGAAGCACTGCCAGACACCACATGGATCTACGAGGTTGACTCAACGAACCACACGGTCGGATTTCAAGCCCAGCATTCTGACTTCGAGATCGCACTTCCCATCAACACGATGCTGGGTACGGTTGGGGTGGCACCGGCTGGCAATGAGGTGCGTTCTTCGCTAGTGCCGGAGCGCTTTGGCGGAAATATGGATTCACCCGAGGTATGCGATGGTACGACTATTTACCTAGGTGTGAACGTGGAGGGCGCGCTGTTCTCTCTTGGTGATGGTCACTACCGCCAAGGCGAAGGAGAGTCCTGCGGCACGGCCGTCGAAGGTGCGATGAACTCGCTCATCATCGTTGACCTGATTAAGGGACATGCACCAGGCTGGCCGCGCTTTGAAAACGATGACCATTGGATGGCCGTGGGCTCAGCAAGGCCACTTGAGGACTCGTGGCGGATTGGCAATGTTGAGATGATTCGTTGGTTGGAGCAGCTATACGGACTGCACACGATGGACGCCTATCAATTGTTGTCTCAGGTCGCACTTAGCCCTATTGCCAACGTCGTTGATGCAAACTACAGCGTGGTGGTAAAGGCCCCTAAAGCGATTCTCCCGGCAGCATCAGCGTATGACGGTATTCATGCCGATCTGCGCGCACGAGCCCGAGACCTACTCAGCTGAATAGACGGCACCGCCCACTGATAATTACACCTCACTACCGAAAGGAAGATTGATGGACTTCAAAGCTCAAGGCCTCAATGCAATCGTTACGGGTGGCACACGCGGTATTGGTCGGGCAGTGGTAGCAGCGTTGCTGAGCGAGGGCGTCAATGTCGCCTTCTGTGCGCGTGACCCACAAGCTGTCGACAAGACAGCCCAGGAATTGAGCGGGGGTTCAGCCCGCGTTACGGGTCAAGCCGTCGATGTGGGCGACCCGGTTGCCCTTGCTGCATGGGTTGAAGGTGCGGCGAGCAACATGGGCGGCATCGACATTGTCGTGAGCAACGTGAGCGCTCTGGCAATTCCTGACACGGACGAGAACTGGGAAGCATCGATCAATGTCGACCTGATGGGTACGGTGCGCTTGGTTAAAGCGGCAATGCCCCATCTGGAAAAGAGTAAGGCGGGTTCCATCGTGACGGTGTCGAGTGTGAGTGGGCGTGAGGTTGATTTCGCTTCCGGGCCCTACGGAACCGTAAAGACCGCGATTGTCGGCTACACGCAGGGTCTGGCATTTCAGTTGGCCGGGAAGGGTATTCGGGCGAACACTGTATCGCCGGGTAACACCTATTTTGAAGGTGGTGTGTGGGAGCAGATCAAGGACGGAAATCGCGAGCTCTACGACATGGCTCTTGGTCTCAACCCAACCGGGCGCATGGGCACTCCCGAGGAAATGGCCGCAGCCGTTGTCTTTTTGGCCACGCCAATTTCTAGTTTTACCACCGGCACAAACCTGGTGGTGGACGGCGCACTCACTCGAGGCATTCACCTGTAGCCGGGCAGGCCCGACTTTTTGGCGAGAAACGGTTGATTCCAAGCCGATGTCGCGCTTTACTCAAGGCAAAGCGGAGGAGACGGATATGACCGACATCATGGACGCGGAAACTCAGACAACACTGGATGCACACGATTGGTTTGCCGACTTTGAGAAAGCACTGACCAGCGGAGATATTGACGCTGCGGCAGCGTTATTTCGTGAAGACTCCTATTGGCGGGACCTCGTCGCATTTACTTGGAACATCACGACCGTTGAGGGTCCAGCGGGGGTGCGTGACCTCCTTCAACACACCCTTGCTGCAACACAGCCGAGTAATTTTGTACTGAGCGCTGAGCCGACCGAGGCTGATGGGGTCACCGACGCCTGGTTCACTTTTGACACGGCAGTTGGTCGAGGCTCTGGCCTTGCCCGCCTTACCCCAGATGGTGCCTGGACACTGTTGACATCCTTGGATGAGCTCAAGGGCTTTGAGGAAAATTCGAGGGCTGATCGACCACATGGCGTTGAGCATGGTGCCGAACGAGACCGGTTGAGTTGGAAAGAACAGCGGGAATTAGAAAACGCTGAAATGGGCGTCACTACTCAGCCCTACGTACTGGTCATTGGTGGTGGGCAGGGCGGAATCGGTTTAGGCGCCCGGCTAAAGCAGTTAAGCATTCCGCACATTGTGATTGACAAGCACCCGCGCCCTGGCGATCAATGGCGTAATCGCTATAAGTCGCTGTGTCTTCATGACCCGGTGTGGTACGACCATCTTCCCTACATGAAGTTTCCCGATCACTGGCCAATTTTCACTCCGAAGGACAAGCTCGGAGACTGGCTTGAGATGTACACCAAGGTCATGGAGATCAACTACTGGTCCTCCACGCAATGCACGAGTGCATCTTTTGATGAGGAGGCCGGTGTCTGGACGGTTCATGTCATTCGCGACGGCGAGGAAATGATCCTGCATCCCACCGAACTGGTTTTTGCTACCGGTATGTCAGGCAAAGCCAATGTTCCCCGGTTCCCAGGCCAGGAGTTGTTTGCCGGGGATCAACATCACAGTTCGCAGCATCCAGGTCCCGAGCCGTTTGTCGGCAAAAGAGTGGTTGTTATCGGCTCCAATAACTCAGCCCATGACATTTGCGCTGCACTTTGGGAAGCGGGCGTCGATGTAACCATGGTCCAGCGGAGTTCGACGCACATCGTGAGATCTGAAACTCTCATGGACATCGGTCTCGGTGATCTTTATTCGCAGCGAGCCGTGGATTCAGGTATCACGACTGAGATGGCGGACACGATTTTTGCATCTATTCCATACCGTATTTTGCACGAATTCCAAATTCCTCTTTACGACAAAATGCGAGAGGTTGACGCTGAGTATTACGAGGCGTTATCTCGAGCCGGATTCGATTTAGACTGGGGCGCAGACGGTTCAGGATTATTTATGAAATACCTACGTCGTGGCTCGGGTTACTACATTGATGTGGGCGCGAGTGAGTTGATCGCTAGTGGCGACATCAAACTGATCAATGGTCAGGTTCGAGAACTCACCGAGAATGCTGTGGTGCTGAGTGACGACCGGGTGATTCCAGCCGATGTTGTTGTGTATGCAACCGGGTACGGCTCCATGAATGGCTGGGTGAAGGACCTCATTAGTGAGGATGTCGCCGACCGCGTGGGCAAGGTTTGGGGCTTGGGGTCGGATACGCCCAAGGATCCGGGACCATGGGAGGGGGAGCAGCGCAATATGTGGAAGCCGACCCAGCAGGCGCATCTGTGGTTCCACGGCGGCAATTTGCATCAATCGCGTTATTACTCGTTGTATCTCGCCTTACAACTCAAGGCGCGACTCGAAGGCTTAGACACTCCGGTGTACAACAGAGCAGAGGTGCACCATTTATCCTAGCGAGACTTCATTAGTTGAGTCTCACGAATGTCATGCCACCACAGAGGATTCGTGGGCTTGAGATGACTCCGTCCGCTGTGGTGCTCGACGTCAACGAGACCCTATCTCCGGAGCTAACATGCAGGCCACGGAGAACACGACGAACATCCACAGGTCGTATTTGAAGATTCGCCGCCGACCAAGCTTGTCACCTAGCGGACCGAGCACTGCTGCGCCGAAGATTGCTCCGACGATCGCCGCCGACGACACCAGCCCGGTTTGCCATGCTGAGATGCCGAAGTCCTCCTTAATCAACGGATTAGCGACACCGATGATGAAGAAGTCGAACCCGTCGAGCATGATCCCGAGCCCCGCCAGCAGCCAGAACTTCTTGTGCAGCCCGGTCATCCGGGCGTTGTCGAGGGCTTTTCCCAGGGACGGGAGTTTTTTCGCCTCGTCGTCGCTACTCACGCCTGTGAAGGTATGCCTTCAACACAGCCCAGTCGAGTCAGGTCACCCAATGTTCATCTGGTAACGCAATGTTCATCCTGGTGGCCGCTGTGCGTTGGCGTATCTGCAGTTCAGGTGCGCCAACCTTGACTCATGCGGATAGTCGACCGAGGAAATCATAAGGTGGTGGGCTAGGAGTGCAGGCAGGGAGACCTTGCGGATCGATTGGTCACCGTAGGTGTTCCCGTAGAAGTCACCAGCCTTCTGGTCAGGCGAACAGGTGGCCAGCGCCCACTCCGTGACACCTGTACCGTCAGTCATCGCTTGGACGGATCCTTTGGGAATATCGAATGGGTTCAGCCGGGTAGCCCCAGTGCCCGGAGCCCTGGGAGTTGGCCACGATGTAGGTGCCGAAGGTTCCTTAACATCCCGAGGAGCAACACGGGGCGCCGTCACAGCCGTCGTCAAGATGGTCACGGAGGGCACGAGACCATGGGGTGTGGCACCGGATAAAACGGTTGACACGGTCTACGGCGCCAACGTTGTCAACTGCGGTGCGCTATGGCCAGACGCTAGCCGACCACTCCCAGCCTGAGGGTGCTGATAGCCGAACCGCTGACCAGCGGATTTCCACGGCCGCCATTGCCGAAGGTATCGCTGTAGGGCATGCCGTAGGCATTCGTGAACTTCCAGATGGATTCGGCGTAGGCATTCCAACGTGGAAACGCGACTCCCCGTTTGAACGCTGGCCATCCTGGTGAAAAAGCTGGCACTGATCCCTTTGCTGTTCCCCAGGTGAGAGTCGTCCACCCTGATGAGCCGCTGCGGGAGCCCCAGTATCCATACGCGAAGGACACAATGAAGTCCCGATAGATGGCATTCGCGAGGTCATTGCCGGTTGCGATAACGCCATCTTGAAGATAGCGGTTATCTTGCATATAAACGGCGGCAGGCGTGACCGAGCCTGTTACTCCAGATACCGGTGTCGTTGCGGTCACGATCTTTGGCCCAGCCGTTGCCGTACCTGTAGCAGTGCAGCCACTTCTTGAAGCAGCACGAGCCGCGGCACGCGTTGCATAGCCGTAACTTCCCGTAAGTGCGGTTGGTGATGTGCGCGTGAAAACATTACTTCGATAGCAATACCAGGTGCCGGCGCCCGCGCCACTGCCTGAATACAGGCCGACGACCTTAAATCGTTTTTGCTGACGTGTTAGCCACGCAAGATAACTTCGCTTGCTGCCACCAAGACGCGCGTACCCACTTCCGCCATTAGTGCTCGGCGATACGATTCGCAAGAAGTTGGTGGTGCGATAGGGCTTATCATCAGTCGTTACGACCACAGAAGTGTCGTCAACATTGACACCAGCGGCGCGCAAGGTGGTGACAATGCCATCGGTCGTCGCACCTTTGCGCCAGGACACTCCCGTCCCGATTTGACGGGGTGCTGGCCCGTGCGACCCAATCGAGTTATCCCAGCCGCTGAGGTTCATCAGCATGCTCACTCCCGCGACGGCGGTGATATTCGCATACACCGGTGACGCCCAGGACCCTTGCGCTGAGCCGTGAAACGTCAACTCGAATGCGTCAAAACGGGTCTTCGATGTGACATAGGACGGTGCCCGCCCGATCGGGCTCGCGCCCGTATTCACTGGTGAACCCTGGGAAATGTAGACAACTCCGGAATCAATATTTGCGACTGCGAACTCACGTGTCTGTGCCTGCCCCGCAACGGGTGCCAGGTCAGAAAATCGAATACCTGTGAATGCAGGGATTAGCGAGTCATCGGAGTACACCTCATACCAATACTTATTGGCGTTCGTACCCGATAATGTGGGAGGCCAGTCGTATTGCATATTGCTGCGCCCATCAACATTGCATCCGTCTGAGCCGGGCGGGTAGGGCGGTGAGGTGATTGCACGCGGGCAGTTGTAGCCCAGCGTGATCCACAATTGCTCATCGGTGACGCTGGTGTCGTTGGTGATCTGCACGGTGAGGCGTTCGGGAGCATCGGCGAATGTCAGCGCCGCCGGCAGGCTTGACCTACCCACGGTAAGGGTGCACGTGCCAGCCGGAATTATGTTTGGAGTCGTCACCAGCATCGTGGTGGCATCCACGATCTGAACCTGCGGAACCGGGTAGACCGCCTGCGCGTTCGTGACCGGGCACCCACTCAACTGCACTGTGTCGCCCTCGACGAAACCATTGCCGCGCACCAAAACCGTTGTGGTCGAATTTGAGCCCACCGTCGACGGTGACACAGACAACACCGAGGGCAATTCTTGCTCCTGGGCACGAGCTTGGGTGAAATTGAGCAAAAGACCTGCCACCGCAAAGGCTGCGAAGATTCGCTTCACGTTAGTTCCTCCCACATCGAACCCCGTGCTGACAGGGTACGTCGCAATAAATTCAGATGGTGAGGATTTGAAACGTGCAGTAGGAGGGAAACCGCGAGTCATAGGACATGGCGCTTTGACCCGAGACATTCATTTGTAGGGTTGCGGTACGCGGGTTCACAACCATCGTGTGATGGTTAGCGAGCAGGGATGATCAATCGCGTCGAGGTGAGACCGTCCTCGCTTCGGAAATATACGTACACCTTCTTCCGGGTTTTGTGCTGCCACGTGAACGAGCTTTCGGCTGAGACAAGGAGGGCGTCGGCAACAGGCCGGTATGGGTACGCTCCGGGAAAGCGTATGTGAGCAGTCACCAACGCCCCGGGAGTCAAGGTCGTGACACCCCGCACCTGCACGAGTCGACCTCGCCGGGAGCCGGAAATCATGAACGCATCCCTGGGATCTTTAGCCTCCGCTGGGTCCTCCGGAAGCAGGGGTGTGACCGGGAGAGTCGCTGCGGACCAGGGGCCCCAACCTGCACCGTTGAGTGCCCTGACCATGAAGGTGTAATCAGTATTGTTGGCCAGGTCTGTCACTTCACAGGAGGTAACGGCGGACGTCACCAGACACAGCCGCCCCCCGGGTTGCGAGCGCACCTGAAAATACGTCATCGGGAACGATCCCGACGATGCAGGTTCCGACCAAGTCACCGTGACCGCATTTTCTCCCGCCTCCGCACTCGTTCCAATCGGAACACCCGGGGGGAAACTCACCGGTATCGGGGCAACTGCTGGCACGGTATCGAATTGGGCGGACACCGACTGCAGGCCGTTGACAGCGACTGAGCAGTTTCCCGTCCCTGCGCAGCCTGAGCCACTCCAACCGGAGAAAGTCGAGCCCGCTGCCGGCGTCGCAGAAAGCACGACGGTGCTGCTGAGATCAAACCCGAAGGTGCAGGTGGCCCCGCAAGAGATCCCGCCCGGGGTGGAGTCGATCGAGCCGGAACCCGAACCCGTCGAGGTAACCGAAAGGTCGTAGGAGGTTGCCGAACTGGTGACGTATTCCACTTTCCCGGGATCGGTGTACCAGGTAACGGTGGCAGCGCCATCTGGGCCGATGGCGATCTGTGGATCGTTACCCGCATTCGTCGCCGACACGTCCACAGAAGAATCGAAGGATGAGTTGCCAGGTTGTCGAGTCTGCACTTCGATCACATCTGGGGTCCCTTGGTGACTCCACACCGCCGTTACAGCGCCATCTGGTCCCACTGCGATCTGTCCACCCGTCACAGGATCAGGATTGGACAGCGACTCGGTCGTCCATGTCCCCTCACCCGCACCACGAACCGCCGCATAGCTGACGTAGTTGTACGACAGGTCATATTCGAACCACAGCACCGCAGTCGTTCCATCTCGACCCACCGCCACTTCCACTGTACCAACAGGTACTGCTGCCGGAATTTGCTCGGGTGCACCAAATGTTGAAGATCCTGCAGGACGAGTTCGAACCTTAAGAGTTTTGGAAAACAACACCGGATCTGTTTCCTCATATGCCAACGTCAAATCACCGGCGGGTGAAGTGGCGAACGATGGGAGATTTGCGTAGTTGGTAACCACGGTGGTGGCTGAGCCAAAGTTCACTGCGCCAGGAGGCCGATCGGCTACAGCCAATCCCTTCCCGTACATCGATCCGGTATCCACTGTCCACAGCAGCGTGGTGGCTCCGGAATCATCAGCAACCAAATGGATTGCCGGGTATCCGGTATTCGTTGCGTACATCGAGCTAGTGGCAAAATTCGAGGCCCCTGGTGCGCGAGTTGCGGTCACCAACTCTCCTCCCGAGGCACTTGTGCGCCAGGCAACGGTGCTCTGGCCGGCAGCATCAACGACAACCTGAGGAGTCCAGGAGTTCGTGGATGAATCTGATAGATCCTCTACAGGGCTGAAAGATGATGAACCGGGTGAACGGGTAGTCGCGTGCACGACATACTTACTCGACAGACCGTCCTGGCGAGTCCAGACGATCGTAGTCGTGCCGTCAGCTCCTGTGGCCATGTCTAAAGAAGCTATGTACTTACCGGTCGCTGAAATGTGAATTTGCTCGGTGGGGCCGAAAGACGCTGAGCCGGCAGCACGTGTGGCCACATGGACAGAGTCGTTGCTACCCCGTTGCTTCCAGACCAATGTTGTTCGTCCGTCATCTCCCACAGTAACCAGAGGATCAGAGGCGTTTGCGCCTGGGCCACCCGCAATTTCCGTCGCGGGCGGGGTCGGCCACACCGGCCACGCCCCGGCCGGCACGACGGATTTGTTGCTTATTGACCGCAGCATGGTTGTTTGTTCGTCATCAAGTTCTGCGGCTGCGTAGGAAACCGTCGACGGCACCAGAGTGATAAAGGCAATTAACAACACGAGCCAGACGCTTCGACGGATCTTTCGACTGACCATGTGCCAGAAGTTAGCGGAAATCTTCGCTGAGCATAAACATTGTCACTGGAGTGACATTGACATCCTGTTATCCAGACTTAATGGGTAGCCGCACGGTGACGATGACTCCGTGTGTACCGGCTGACCTTCTTGACCACGTCCCACCCATGTGTCCCACCCAGGAGTCGATCACCACCGTCCCTAACCCGGGGGAGACCGCTTCGGGAAGACCTACGCCGTCGTCGGTGATCTTGAAGATCAGGTCGTCGTTTTTGGTCGTCAGACGCAAAGCAACTTGCGAGGCGTGTCCGTGAGCAGCAGCGTTCAAGAGCGTCTGTTCGCAGATCCGGTAGATCGCCTCCGACATGTGCTCTTTGTTTTCTGCAGCACGGACGGCCTCCGCTGCGAATTCCTCGGTCACACTCATGATTGGGCGGTACCTGCGCGTCAGTGACCGTATTGCCTGCGGAATGCCCACAAGGTCGAATTCCGGTGCTAGTTCGGCGATCACGCCGTGCAACTGATCCCCACGCACGTACTCCAATTCATCGGAAACTGATCGGAGTCGATCGGCGGTTTCGGTGGGTGCATCATGAGCGATCTGTTCAATCTGCATGCCGATGGTCAAAATTGAAGACTGGATTTCGTTGTGCACCAAATTGCTCACCTGTCTGCGGGTGTCAGAGTCAGCCTGCACGAGACGTCTTTGCTGCATCTTTGCCAGTGCCAGAGCCTCGTCAGCGCGAACGATCTCTTGTTGCAGACGGGAGCCGAAGACTCCGAAAATCACTGTAATAACCCAAAGAATGATGAACCAGCGCAAGATTCCAACAGCGGGAGAACTGGCGTTGTAGAACCCTAAAATGGTTGTGGCGTCATTCGCCTCGAGTTTCTCAACTGGGAGAAGAATAAGTCGTGACGTGAAGGAAAGGACAGCAGCGCTGAAGAGGATTCCGTAATACACCGGCCATGACGGCGCTCGATGACGGCCGTAGCGACGAAACGACCAAGTGAAAGCTGTGGCGATGAATGCCAACGGAACAGCAACACTTGCAACGAACGCCCACACCGACGGTCCACTCACACCTGCAACTGCTGATAGCGCAAGTATGACAAAGGAAAGGATGATGTAAAAAGGAGCCGCAGCTACCGTAATCCATGGGTGCATCGGCCATGGCCGTACCAGGTTCACAACAATCTTGCGTGCCGCACTTATCGCGCGCCGGACTAAATGTGCCATGTCATCCGTCCGGGTCAACGTTGATGCCCCGTGCATGACGCAAGTAGATCAGCACTGCTGTCGTGCGCACGTCTCGACCTGAAACCGGATCGGGTACCAGCGCACGATAAGCCCGGGACGTATCCTGGCGCACCACGTCGAGACTCAAACCTAGGCTTTCAGCGACTGCTCTATTGTCCCAGCCAGCCGAGAGCAGAGACATGATCTGACGTTGACGAGAACTCAAACGAGAAAGAGGGTCATCGTCTCCTTCGTCGTCCGGATCCGAGTCCCGATAGACAATCCCTGATGCAGTACCGACAAGGACGTTGACCAATTCATCTATGTCGAGACGAACTCGTTTGTGCAGGGTCGACCAACCCCAATGCTGCGCCACGGGTACTCGGCTCGGCAACTGAGGGAGAGGGTGCTGGGAGTGCAGCACGAGGCCAATTTCGGCATTGCGCGCCCGAAGTGCACAGCCAAGTGCGATTCCGTCCATGGCATCAGCGCCTAGGGCAACGTCAAGAAGCGCGACGTCGGCTCCCATTACCTCGGGCCCTTCCAAGGCTTTCACGGCCGATCCGGTCGCAAGGACTAAGTCGATTTCGGGTCGGGTCGACAGTACGCCCGTCATGATTCCGCGCAGGGCGGGATCATTCTCGACGTAGATCACACGTGACGGCCTCACTTCCCCTAATGCTGCCATGCCCTGACTGTGTCATCTCATGAAGCACGCATAAGAAAATGTCACTGCAGTGACGCCACAGGTGCGTCGGCGCGCTCGTCCAGGCGCGGTCCAGCTACGTCAAGGCCTTCGAGAGCGCTCAGATTACTTCGATCCCAGAATCCTGGCGCAGGCAAAATAGCGAAGTTGCTGTCTGCTCTCCGCCGTCGGAGTAGTTTCGGGGCCATTCGCCCCGGTCAACCGGCGGTGTGCTGCGACGAGGGGAAACCAATGGAAGCGAAATTTGACTACGTAATCGTTGGGGCAGGATCCGCGGGGGCGGTCGTTGCCGCCCGATTGAGCGAGGACCCGAACATACGGGTGTGCCTTCTGGAGGCCGGTGGTGCGCCGCCGCCCGCGGAGATGGTGCCCGCCGCTGTCGCGAGCCTGCAGAATGATCCCGCCACTGACTGGATGTACAACGGCGATCCGGGTGGCGTTGGCAAGGGAATCGTCGGGGGCCAGATGATGTTGCCCCGAGGAAAAATGCTCGGCGGTTCCTCTGGCTTGAACTACATGGCGTACGTGCGTGGTCACCCGGGGGATTTCGATTCTTGGGCCGCCGGGGGTGCCGATGGCTGGTCCTACGAACAGGTGCTGCCGTATTTCCGCAAGGCCGAGGGATTCGTAGACAGCCCTGAATTAAATGCCGATCTCGAAGTGCACGGGCACGACGGCCCGGTGGGAGTTTCCCTGCGCCAACCGATTCTGAACGCCTCGACGCAGTTCGTGAAAGCAGCGGGTGCTGTGGGTTTGCAGCCCGGTGATTACAACGGCCGCGACCGCCTCAGTCCAGAAGGGGTGGCCTCGCCGTTCCAAACTACGACGAAGGATGGCCGGCGAAGTTCAACCTTCCACGCCTACCTCGAGCCGGCGATGGACCGAGAAAATCTCACGATAGTTACCGGCGCGCTTGTCGAGCGAATTGTGCTGGAGGCGGACGGCGATGCAGTACGTGCCACTGGAGTGGTTTACCGCACCGAGCAGGGCGCATTGGAGACGGTAGTAGCGGGCACCGAGGTGGTGCTGTGCGCGGGCACGATCGGGTCACCGCACCTGCTCAAGCTCTCCGGGGTCGGGGCTCGTGATGAACTCGCCGCCGCCGGGGTGGAATGCCTCGTCGACCTCCCTGACGTCGGACGTCACCTGAAAGACCACCTGCATACACCCTTGATGTTCGCTGCGGATGGTATCGGGGAAACCATGACGGATGTTGCGATGTCGCTTGGGCCCGATGCGCTGCGGGCCCCGGCTGGTCCACTTCCGGCCGACCCGGCCGATGATGTCGACCTACCCGAGCCGCTGGCCGCAGCTAAGGCTGAGGCAGAGCGCCGGATCGGTGAATGGTTCACCACTGGGCGAGGTTTGGCTTCGTCTTCTCTCTACGACGCGGTCGCCTTTTTCTCGACGAGGCTTGGCGATGAGCACACCCACGATGCGCAGATCGGTTTCCTGGCTACCGGATACACGCCGGGGATCTGGGAGGGTGTCTTCCGTCTTCCGGCGGCTGCATTCTTTGATGACCCAGAGGCTTTCCTTGACCCGACTCGGGGTCAGGTGGTGTTGCTGCCCAATCCGGTGCAACCGCATTCTGAAGGTTCACTCACTCTGGTGAGCGCCGACCCGGCGGTTCATCCGCGGGTCGAGTTCAACTATTTCGACGATCCCCACGACGTTGTGGTCATGATCGCTGTGATGCGCAGGGCCCTTGAAATCGCGAAAGCTTGGCCTGGCGGCGGCCTGGGTGAGCCAGTCATTCCACCGCATTTGGCCCAAGCTCATGGTCACGTTGCCGGTGCCGACCCAAGTGACGCTCTGCTAGAGGACCTAGCACGTCATTACGCACTGACCGTGTACCACGCGACGTCGACGTGTCGAATCGGCGATGTCGTTGACCCGAATTTGCGCGTCCTTGGCATCAACGGTCTGCGGGTGGCTGATGCGAGTGTGATGCCCAACGTGGTCAGCGGCAACACCAACGCCGCGGCAATCATGATCGGTGAGAAGGCAGCAGAACTGATCGCCATGGACAACGGCGTGAACCTTCTTGAGGTGGTCGGCTAGGCGCCGCTGATGTGCGGCGGAGTCTCCCAAGGTCTGCTACCTCGACACTGTCGCCTAGCCCTGTGGAGTCGCATCCGGGATCCTCTAGTTCTCCTCGCTTGCGCGGGGCATGTTTAGTACGGCCGTCCAACCTGAGTAGTGACCAGTCATCATCATGCGAAGGCGGCGCCCGGCTCCCAGGGTCCCGCTAGTGTGGCGTCACCCTTGAGGGAGCGGAAGCCCCGCTTTGATTCGTGGAAGCGCCGCCGTGGGCGCGAGGAATGGCGGACGCCACATGAAGTCACGATGGCCCCTGGTCGCCTTGGCAATGGCCCAGTTCGTCATGGTCCTAGACCAGTCGGTGATGAACGTGTCGATAAGCGCGCTTGTCGACGAGTTCGACACGACCGTCACGACGATCCAGGGTGTGATCACGCTCTACTCATTGACCATGGCGATGTTCATGCTTACGGGCGGCAAGATTGGTGACATCATCGGGCGCCGTCGCGCCTTCGTCATCGGGCTGCTTATTTACGGGTGCGGCTCACTCATCACAGCGTTGGCGCCGTCCGTGGTGGTCCTTGCTTTCGGCTGGTCGATCCTCGAGGGTCTCGGAGCTGCACTTGTCATGCCTGCTCTGGTCGCCCTTATCGCGGGCAACTATTCGGGCAAGGAACGTGGTTTGGCGTATGCCGTGATCGGCGGAGTCTCGGGAGCGGGCATCGCCGTCGGCCCGATCCTCGGCGGCTGGGCGACGACCGAGTTGACCTGGCGCGTGGTCTTTGTTGGCGAGGTCGTGCTCGTCCTGGTCATCGTGGCCATGTCGCGGGTCGTGCGTGATGCTCCGCGGCCGGGGGCAGCGCCCCGACTCGACATCGTCGGGGCAGTGCTGTCGGCATCCGGTCTTGGCCTCATCGTGCTCGGCGTCCTCCAGTCGAGCACTTGGGGATGGCTCGAGCCCAAGAGTTCACCGGTCGAGCCGCTCGGCTTCTCTCTCACGGTCTTCGTCATCTTGTCGGGGGTCATGCTCCTTTGGGGCTTCGTCGGGTGGGAGCGCCGCCGGGAGCGGAGTGGCCGCGATCCGCTGGTGCACCTCGATCTCGTCAAGATTGCACCCCTGCGCGCGGGGCTCATCGGCCTGACCTCGCAGAACCTCATCCTCATGGGCATTTTCTTCATGGTCCCGCTCTACCTGCAGTTGGTACTCGGCCTCGATGCCCTGGAGACGGGTCTCAAGATGCTGCCGGTCTCTATCGCCATGTTCATCGCATCAGCCATCGGAGCGCGGCTCGCCAGCAGGTATTCCGTCCGCGGCCTCGTCCGCACCGGACTGGTGGTGACCGCCGCCGCGGGCGCGATCCTGCTCGCCACCATTCGACCGGACCTTGCCGAGACCATGTTCGCGGTTTCGATGGCGTTTCTCGGGATGGGGATGGGTCTGCTGGCCTCGCAGCTGGGCAAGGTCGTGCAGGGTTCCGTGGATGCTTCCGGCCGGGGTGAGGCCGGGGGTCTGCAGTTCACCGGGCAGCAACTCGGCTCCTCGCTAGGCGTTGCGCTCATCGGGGCGGTCGTGCTGTCTGGCCTCACGAGCGCGTTCGTCACCAACATTTCGCAGGACTCACGCATCAGCTCCGAACTTTCCAGCCAGGCAGCGGCATCATCCACGGGAATCGACTTCGTTTCCTCAAATCAGGTGGAGATGGCCGCGCAGGACGCCGGCCTCGACGAGGGCACGACGACAGCACTCGTCGAGAACTACGAGGAAGCCCAGCTCACCGCACTGCGAGCCGGACTGCTGGCGGCCACTCTCCTGGCAGCGCTGTCGCTGCCCTTCACCCGTGATCTACCCCATCAAGTATTGCGTGGGGAGGAGTCTGCCTCCTGACCTTGGGGTGAGTGGGCGGACTCGAAGGCTATGAATGCGCATCAGGAAGTCGCCCTAGCGCGTCATGCAGAATCTCTGGCCTTGCGTAGCGAACCTAGTAAAGCGCGGCATCACCGACAGTCGTGTCATCGAGGCCTTTCTGCTGCGGCTTGGCGACGACGCCTGCATACCGCGGCGGAAGGAATCACCAGCCCACCTCCCCTGGTGAAGGAGGGCCTTTGCCGAGGGTACCGATGACATCGGTGTCGGATTCACGATGAACCTTGAAGCACGCCAGCGTGCGCTGGCGATGGAGTTCGCCTACCGGGACGGGGCATTCCCTCGCAGATTTATGGGGTGAGTGACGGGACTTGAACCCGCGACGTCCTGGACCACAACCAGGTGCTCTACCGGCTGAGCTACACCCACCGCGCCAGCCAGAAATCGACTGAGCCGTTGAAGTCTACCTTCGTGGTGGGGTCAGCCCTTGTCGGGCTCAGAAATCAGCCGTGATCGACAGCGTGAGTGGCGGCAGTAGCGCGCGCCGATTCGCTATCAGGGCCAGGTTGGTTCACAAACACCGCTTCGCGGTAGTAACGCAACTCTGCTATCGACTCACGAATGTCCCCGAGTGCCCGGTGGTTGCCGTTCTTCTCTGGGCTGGCGAAATACACGCGCGGGTACCAGCGCCGGGAGAGTTCTTTCACCGTCGACGAATCAATGAGTCGGTAGTGCAGGTGTCGATCAAGCTCGGGCATATCGCGAGCTAAGAAGGCCCGATCGACATACACGCTTGAACCCGCAAGGGGAGCTCGACGACTCTCGGGCACATGTGAGCGCACGTATGCCAAGACTTGGTCCTGGGCCTCCGCAAGCGAGACTCCACCGGGAATTTGTTCGAGCAACCCTGAGTCGGTATGCATCCGCAATACGACGTCTTCCATGGAGTCCAGCAGCGTCAGATCATCGGGACGAATGATGAGTGAGATGCCCTCGTCTAATTCGGTCAGGTCGGCCTCGGTCACGATGGCGGCAATCTCGACAAGCGCGTCGCGCTGAAGATCTAGCCCGGTCATCTCGCAGTCGATCCACACAATGCGGTCGTGCGCTCGGTCAGCCATGACTTCACGGTACCTGTCGTGGCCGAAGACGGCATGGCGCGGTCCTGCGCCAACAACCGACTTACGTGCCTAGGCCCGTTCCGTCGGAATAGGTGGTGGGGCCGACGACGACGACGGGAATCTTCGCCTTGTGCAACACCCCTTGACTCACCGAGCCCAACAGTGCGCTCATGACCTCGCCCCGACCGTGTGTGCCCACAACGATGGCTGTGGCATCAGCAGATTCACTGAGAAGTGCGGCAACCGGATGTTGCTGCACGACCCTCTCGTTAACTTCGACATCAGGGAAGTCGCTACGAAAACCGGCCAATGCCTCTGCGGTAGCGCGGGTCTCCTCCTGTGAGATCAATGTTGCATCAGCCGGGGCTGGTCCCGCGGGGGCGGCGAGCAAGTCGAAGGACGGGACTGTCCACGCATGCACAACGCGAAGCCCGTACCCGTGTCTAGCGGCGTAACCAAATGCCCAAGACAAGGCCGCTTGAGACATATCCGATCCATCGACACCCACCACAACCGTGTTGGCCGACACCGCCGGCTCGCCGCGAACTACCGCGACCGGGCATTGTGCGTGCGCAGCCACCTGAATACCGGTTGATCCCAAAATGAGGCCTTTGAAACCGCCCATGCCCCGGCTGCCCACGACCACAAGCGCCGCTGACTTGGAGGCATCAATCAGACACGCCGCTGAGTTGCCCACCGAGACGGTCTCAGATACGTCAAGCCCCGGGTGCGAATCGGCCATGGCAGCGGCTTCCTGTGCTAGGTGTACAGCAATGCCGTCACGCATGGAATCAAGGGCATCGGCTGGGAGAATCGTCCCGTAGCCGAGGCCGGCACCACCCATGGGTGGCGTGAAGGAATGCAGCAGGCGCAAAGGCAAGTGCATGGCGATGGCCTCACGAATCGCGAAGCGCGACGCAGCTTGCGCCTGATCGGAGCCGTCGAATCCCACAACAATGTCTTTCCCCACGTCTGACATGGCATTCCTCTCGATTGCTGTCGACCCATGCACGGATACACAAGTAGTCCTTTCTCCATCATGCATCACGTACGGATCGGCTGGAGGGGTATCCCACCCTCGTCTCCGGTCAAAAGTGCTGTTCTGGTTGATCGGCGGCCTAGGCTGGTGCGATGTCGTTGTCATCTGCATCATCACCACCCGTCGTGTCTGAGGCGGATGCTGCCCGCGCTGCCGAGGTGGCCGCGTCCATCGTGACCAATGTCGAACGCTTCATTCAGGGCAAGCGCGAAGTGATCGAACTTGCGCTGACGTGTCTGATCGCCGAAGGTCACCTGCTATTGGAGGATGTCCCGGGGGTGGGTAAGACTTCATTGGCACGCAGCTTGGCTGTGTCGTTGGGTATGTCGTGGCATCGCATTCAGTTCACTCCCGACCTTTTACCAAGCGATGTGACGGGTGTCTCGGTATTCCACCAGGGCAGCTCGCGTTTTGAATTTCATCCCGGACCCGTATTCGCCAACATCGTGTTGGCCGATGAGATCAATCGCGCATCCCCGCGTACGCAATCTGCGCTTTTGGAGGTCATGGAGGAACGCACCGTCACCGTTGATGGCGTGACGCACGAGGTGCCGCGGCCTTTCGTGGTGATGGCCACATCCAATCCGATCGAGATGGGTGGCACATTCCCCTTGCCCGAGGCGCAACTTGATCGATTTCTGATGGCCATTTCAGTGGGGTATCCCGATCCGGCTGCCGAGGTGGCCGTGTTGGCAAATCTGCAGCACGGGGTGCGGATTGATTCGCTAGCTCCGGTTGCTTCGCCGCAGGTCATGACTGACCTGATCGAGCAATCGCGGCGCACGCATGTGGAACCGGCGGTGTTGGACTACATCGTGCGACTCACCAGCAGCACTCGCACTGCGCGTGGAATCCTGCTGGGCGCGTCTCCGCGGGGGAGCGTGGGGCTACTGCGAGCTGCCCAGGCATCGGCGACTATCGCCGGGCGCACCTACGTCAGCCCCGCTGACGTGCAACGCCTCAGTGTGCCGGTTCTGGCGCATCGCATCCTGCTCACTGATGCCGATGCCCCGGCGTCGGCACGCGCCGACGCGATTCGCGCGGTGGTCGATCACGTTTCCGTGTCGCCATGACAAAGCCGACCCCACGCGGCCTCGCGGTGGCAGTCGCGAGCGTGGCATTCGCAACTGTGGGCGGCGTGTGGGCACTACCGCAACTGCTTGGCATCGCGGCGGCCGGTATGGCGCTGCTGGTGATTTCGGCGTTGGTCACTCGGGGAGGCACTGCCATTGGCGTCACGGTAGGGGCTCCGGAGCGAGTCGCCAGAGGCGAAGCCGCATGGGTCGACGTGCGACTGCAAGCTAGTCGAGCCCATCGATTCGGCTTGCTTGTGATAGATAGGCGCGGCCGCGCAAATGCTGTGTCCTGGCAGCCCGCACCGACCATCGCCATTCCGATAGACACCGCAAAAAGAGGCATCTGGCAGCAAGGTCCCTGGCAGCTTCAACGAATGGATCCGTGGGCTCTCTTCCGGCGAGATGTCGGCCTCATTGATGCTTTGGACGTGGCCGTGACACCGCGTATTCATGTCGTGTCGCTCGCGAAGATTCCGCTGGGTCTGAGTCAGATGCGTGGTACTCAGGAAATGGGTTCGACCACATTCGCCAGCCTGCGTGAGTACGTCGTAGGAGACGAGATTCGCCAGATTCATTGGCGTTCGTCGGCCAAAACCGGCACCTTGATGACTCGACAGTATGTCGACATCACGCGTCCGCGCATTGACTTCGTGCTGGTCAACGATTCCGGTGCATATGTGAGTGATGATGAATTTGAACGGGCCGTTGATTTGGCCGCATCGTTAGTGGCGATGGCGTTGCAGTCGGGGCTTGACACCGGTCTTAGTGCCACCTCGGGAGAACGCGCCCGCATGACACGCGGGGCCATCGGCCCGGCCATGGATGTACTTGCCGCTGTGCAGTGCGTGTCCGTATCAACTCAGCAGAGGTTGCTCGGGCTTGCGCGGGAGACAACGGTTGTGGTGACGGGAAACCAAACTGCTGGGTGGTGGCAGGGTATTTCGGCCGCATCCGTCCTGCGCCCCGACTTGGATACGACTGCAGAATGAAGCACACCACTGACCTGATTGAGCGTGATCGCGGCTATCGAATCACTCTAGGTGTAGCTGCCGGGCTGCCGGTCTTCGTCATTGCTTTGGCGATGCCGTTGCTGGTCGACGGTGTACTGATCGGTTTTGGGTTTGCGCCGTTGGTCATTCTCGTTGTTGTCGCAGCAGTTTTTCTGGGCAAGTGGATGTCGTTGGCACTCGTGGCCGTGGCATCTGCTGGTATCGGGGTGTGGGCAGGTTCAACGCAACTTCCTGCCGTGACGGTCACGGGGTTGGGCTTCCTACTTCTTATCTTCGCCTGGCTTTCATGGGTTTTTGCGCAGGGTCGCTGGCCGGCCCTTGCGGCGATTCCAGGCTGCTTGCTTCTGGTCGGAGCGTTGGTAGCAGGCCTGGCCGGGTCAACGGAGGGGACAGTATTGGCAGCCTTTGTTGGGGCAGCCATCGTCATGTTGTTGACGGTGTCGGGCCCGTGGGGGCGCTCTAGTGATCAGCGATCACCCGCTCGAGTCAACATGGTGACGGTGGCGGCTCTCGTCGGGATTCCAGTGGTGATAGCCGTGGTCAGCACTCAATTAGCCGGTGGCTTGGGTGTGCCGCTGTCGATCTCGCTGTTCGCTATCGACGAGAACGAAGAAGTAATCGCGGGGGAGCCACCCGATCCGTTCTACTCTGCCGTTCGTTGGCAACTGGACCCAAACGAGCAGGATCGACTACTGCTGTCGGTTTCGGTAAGCCCTGATGGCCCGTCGGGACCGCCCATTTGGGCGAGCTTTCCCAGTTTCAACGGCTCTTCGTGGATCAACGCTCCTGGCATCACAGTCCCCGGTGATGCGTTGGGGGTCGACGGCGTACCAGTTGATGCTGCCGCTGAATCTACGACGACGAACGCGTCAATAGTGGTTGGGTTGAGCCTGCCGGGCCAGTGGGTGCCAGCACCGCAACGCGTGACACAGGTGCTCGGTACGGCTGCAACGCGGGTTGACGAGTTCACCGGCACTGTGACGTCCGCATCGTCACCGGTAGATCAGACTTTTGTGGTCACCTATGACATGACGGTAGCCAATCAGGAGACTGTCAATTCGACCCAACCGCAAGTGGTCAACGATATTGATCCAGCTGTTCTCTTGCCCGGTGGACTGCCTCAGCAGTTGACCGACATCGGCGATCAGGTCATCAATGCTGCTGGCAACAGTACCTGGCAGCAGTTGGTTGCCTTATCTCGATATTTTCGGTCGGACTCCTTTGCCCCTGCTGGGCCGAGTGTCTTGGCCGCCGGCGTTCCGAACCGCACCTACGAAGGTTTAACCGAGGTGGTCGCCACCGGGCTAGGTGTGCAAGAGCAATACGCGGCGTTGTGGGCTCTCATTGCACGCTCCTGGGGAGTGCCGACGCGCTTGGTGATCGGATGGGCGCCCAACGCCCCCGGTGGATCAACCGAGTTGGGACTGCGCGGTCGCGACACCAATGTTTGGGCCCAAGCCCGGCTCACTGATCTTGGCTGGGTGACCTTTCAGCCTTCCCCACAGGATCGTGATGCTGGGCGACCCGCGGTCGTGCGGCCGCTGCGGCCGGCTGATGTGCCCGCTCCGGCTCCCACGCCATCGCCCACCCCAGCCCCCAACCCCGACGGATCCGGTGATTCGGGATCTGATGCGGGGGATCAGCCATCGCTCACTGCATCGCCGAATTACCTCGTGCTGGCACTGCTGTCTGCCGTGGTCGGACTCGCTGTGTGGATTGCGGCTGTCGCGTTTATTCGACGTCGCCGAGCGCGACAGATATGGCTGGGTAATTCACGGCAGATAGCCCAGCAGGCGACCTCGTATGTGCGAGTGCTGTGCGCGGAGGCGGGCTATGAGTTGCCCGCTGCATGGGCGCCAGCGGCGATACCGGTTGCGTTGGAACAGATTCCGGGTGATCTGTCAGAGGTGCTTGACCGATGGTCAGTGGAAATTGCCCCGATACAATTCGGCCCGAACGCAGCGGAATCGGACGCAGCCATCGACGCAGCCCAGTCGCTACTTCGCGACCTAGATCGTGCCCTTTTCGCACTAAACCCGTGGTGGCTGCGCATGAGACGTGTGTTGCTCCCGCCCTCCCAAACGAAGGCCGGGAGCGCCCGGTCAGTGACTGTCAAAGAAAGCCACGATGCGGTCGGCGGTGTCGACCGGTTCGTCATGAAGTAGCCAGTGCGTCGCATCGTCGTACATAATCAACCCTCCGTTGTCGCACAGCTCGACGCTTGCCTCGGCCATTTGCGGCGTTAAGGCCACGTCTTTGCGGCCCCACAAAATCAACGTGGGCACGTGGACGAACTTGTCGGTCAATGAGGGCGGCCGTTGCTGTACCGCGGCTCGATACCAATGGGTCATTCCTCGCCCGGAATCCTCGCTTGTCCAACTTCGCGTCAGTTGTTGCTGGTATTCGGGGGTCATTGAGCCAGCCAGCGCCGTGCGGGCCAGTGTTCGGGCGAACACCGGGCGCCCCAGCCGCGAAAACAATAATCGCTGCGGAAGCCACGGCACCTGCATGGCGAAGATGTACCAACTCTTGCGCAGTTGCTGTCTGCTAGAGCGAATCTGTTTGGCAAGCACGCGCGGGTGGGGGACGTTGACCACGATCAGGCTTCGCACGACCTCAGGGTTCGTTAGTGCGAGCCACCAGGCAACCGCGGCACCCCAGTCATGGCCAAGGATGCGGGCCTGATGGTGGCCCATGGTCGCAATGAGCCCGGCTACATCATCGGCAAGAACCTCGATGCGGTAATCGCTGATCTGACCGGGCTTTTCGCTGAGCCCATAGCCGCGCTGATCGGGTGTCACTACGCGGTAGCCTGCATTCGCAAGGGCCACCATGGGCGAGAGCATTCCGCGCCAAAACTCCGGAAAGCCGTGCAGGGCAATGACGAGTGGGCCATCTTCTGGCCCCGCGACCGCGCAATGTAGCCGTACGCCATTGGTCAATATGTTGACATGGTTGATCTGCACGCCGTCGACGAATTCGGTCGTTTCCTTAAGGCTTGTCACTCCGCGATTATGACCGATGCGTGATGTGGCGTCAGGAGTTCACGATGGTGAAGACCTGGTGGGGTTCGAGTCGAGGATTACGTGGCTGCTGTCCGTCTGCGGCGGCATAACCTAGATTTGCAACGACCAACGATCGAAATGCTGAGTCGGCAAAGAACTCAGCATCGACGGCCGCGTTATCGAAACCGGCCATTGGTCCTACATCTAGGCCTGCAGCCCGAGCCGCAATGATGAAGTAACCCACCTGAATGGCACCATTCAGGCGCCCGAAGGAGTGTCGGTTGATGCGTAGGGGTTGGGCATTCAACGAGGTGGGCGCAAGGCGCATGACGTCATAGATCGTGTGCAGGGTCTCGTCGCTTACCGGTGTGTCTTGAAACCCGTAGGTGGTGTGAGCGTCAGTGAAGAGTTGACCGAGGGCGGCAGGATCAACGTGATCGCGGGCAGTTCCAGTGGCTGACATGTCGTCTCCTCGATAATCATTGAATGTTCAACTAGTCTAGCGTAGGCGGCAAACACGGCGCGACGGTGGGGGCGGAGTCCGCACCTGATTCAATACAGCCGTCATGACTGTTTCCTCAGAACCTGGCCCCCACCCGGCCGCAGGCTTTGCGCGGATCGACACCTCGCTGTATCCAATCATCGTCGGTGTGTTTGTTGCGCTGCTCTTGATCTCGAATATCGCCGCCGTCAAGCTGATTTCTTTCGGGTCGATCATCACCGATGGGGGCGTGTTTTTGTTTCCGCTGGTGTACATCCTCGGCGATGTGCTCAGCGAGGTGTACGGATTCAAGGCTGCTCGTCGAGCGATCTTTCTCGGCTTTGCGATGGCGGTGTTGGCGGCCTTCACATTTTGGCTGGTGCAGATCTCGCCGCCAGCCAGCGATTGGCCAAATCAAGAGGCGCTGGAATCCATCCTCGGGTTTGTCCCGCGGATCGTTGTTGCCAGCATTGCTGGCTATCTTGTTGGTCAACTACTGAATTCCTACGTGCTGGTGCGTTTGAAGAAGGCCACAGAAGGCCGTGCGCTGTGGCTGCGATTGCTCGGATCAACGGCGGTGGGTGAACTTGCCGACACCATTGTCTTTTGCACGATCGCGTTCTACGGCGTCATCACCGGCGGTGAGTTCTTGATCTACGTGGTGGCCGGATACGTCTACAAAGTTGCGATTGAAGTGATTTTGCTGCCGGTGACCTATCGCGTGATAGCTCTGGTGAAGAAACACGAACCTACCTACGGACTAGTCGCTGCTTGACCCGCGCCGTAGTAGGCGCCCATGAATTCCTCGCGGAACGCCGGTAATTCATTGTGCTCGATGCTTCGGCGTATGTCATCGACGAGCCGCACAATGAATCGTTCGTTGTGAATCGTTGCGAGAGTCGCCGCAACCATCTCCTTAGCCTTGAAAGTGTGGTGCAGATATGCGCGCGTGTAGTGAGTGCAGGTGTAGCAGTCGCAGTTAGCGTCAATGGGCTCGAATGACCGTCGGTGCGCGGACGCCAACAGATTGAAGCGGCCTCGATGGTGAAAGACAGCGCTGTTGCGGGCCACACGTGATGGGGAAACACAGTCGAATGTGTCTGCACCGCTTGCGATTGCCACGAAAAGGTCGTCAGGTTCGCCGATCCCTAGGAGGTGGCGCGGCTTGTTGTCGGGCAATTCATCTACAACCCAACCCAGGATTTCGGCCAGGGAATCTTTCTGCAGCGCACCACCAATGCCGAAGCCGGAAAACTCCATGGCGGCAAGATCTTGAGCGGCCTTCCGCCGTAGGTCCTCATGTTGGGCGCCTTGAATCACGCCGAAGAGGGCCTGACGAGGCTTGTCCGCTCTTTCGTCAGCAAGCCGCGAGTGTTCTTTCACGCAACGCTCAGCCCATCGGCGAGTACGTTCGAGTGAGTCAACCTGGTAGCCACGGGTATTCATCAACGTGGTGAGTTCGTCGAAGGCGAACATGATGTCGGCACCGAGCTGCGCCTGCACCTGCATCGAAACCTCAGGAGTGAAGCGATGCATCGAACCGTCAAGATGAGACTTGAACGTGACCCCGTCGTCATCAACCTGGGCGAGCCGATCACGGCCTTGAGCGATCACATCGTCGGGCTGTTCTTCGACCTTCATGGCGAGAACCTTCTTGAAACCTACGCCCAGTGACAGGACTTGAAAACCGCCGGAATCGGTAAATGTAGGTCCGGGCCAATTCATGAAGCGGCCCAATCCGCCGGCCTCGTCGATGATGTCAGCGCCAGGTTGCAGGTAAAGGTGGTAGGCATTGGCCAAAATTGCCTGAGCCCCTAATGCGGCCATTGATTCGGGGAGTACCGACTTGACAGTCGCTTTGGTGCCCACCGGAATGAATGCTGGGGTGTGAATGGGTCCGTGCGGCGTGTTGATGATGCCCGTGCGAGCGCGGCTGTGGGAATCAACGGTTCCGATGCGAAAGTAATCAGGGGCATCGGGCACGGCCACATTCAATCAAACACCGGATGACTCAGCTGAAGAGCGTGTGGCCAACGTATTGCCGTGTTGTGCGTATGCCCGGCGGGATCGCGAATGTTGAGCCACTGCGATAGCGGACGTATTCGTTCATGAGGTCCGAATCAGCAAGTCGTCTTTGCATCGGAATGAACTGCCGGTCGATGTCGCGCATGAAGGCGATGAAGAACAATCCGGCATCTTGAGTTCCGTCGGGGTGAGTGCCTTCTGCGTAGTTGTACCCACGGCGCAGGATTCGGCCGGCCCTGCCCGGTGCTGCGAGAGTGATGTGCGAATGAGGATCAATCATCGGTTCTCCGTTAGCGCCTGTCGCGCGGAAGTTCGGCCGCGTGCGTTCGTTACCGCCGGAAAGCGGCGCACCGGTGCCCTTGGTGCGGCCAAAGATTTCCTGCTGCTCGGTGAGGTCCTCGTTGTCCCACGTCTCGAGGATCATCTCGACCTTTCTCGCGACCAGGTAGGTACCGCCGGTCATCCAAGCAGCGCCATCGCCGGGGGTGGCCCACACAAAATCATCGAAATCGGAATTACTTCGAACATTGGCGGTGCCGTCTTTGAATCCGAATAAGTTGCGGGGGGTTTTGCGGTCCCTGGCAAGAGTCGATGACCTTCCGAATCCTGACTGCGACCACGCGACTGTTGCGGCTCCCTCAGCCAGCCGGGTCAGGTTTCGTACGGCATGAAGCGCCACCTGGGCATCGTCTGAGCATGCCTGGATACAGATGTCGCCGCCGCTGATTCCGTCTTGTAATTCATCAGCCGAAAAGGTGGGAAGTGGCTTGAGCGTTGCGGGCTGTTGACCGGCGATCCCGAAGCGGTCTTGTCCCTGGGTTGTGCGGAAGAGCGTGGAGCCGAAACCGAACGTGATCGTGAGCCCGGCGGCACCAAGGTCGAGAGCCTCACCGGTGTCCTCAGGTGCACGGTCCGGCGAACCGTTGAGTGCTCCGGTGGCGCCCACCTCGCGGCCTTGCGTCATCGCTGCAGCAGCAACTGTCCACGTGCGAAGCAGGTCAATCAGGTCGCTGCGGGAGTTAGTCGTGACGTTGAGTGATGTGAAGCGGAGATTCTCCTGGGCTGCGGTCGCGATTCCTGCCTGGTGCTCTCCGGTGAATGAATAAGTGGTCTGTCTCGGCGTTGCGGGTCGAGAGTTTCTTGAAGGTGACGCCGCCAACGCTGCTGGAGCCGATGTCAAAGACGCTGCACCGAGTCCGGCGGCACCGATTCCGAGAGCGCTGATGAGTCCACGCCGCGACAAGTGTGGTGAGTTCATGGGAATCCCTTCGTAGGCGATTAGCCGGAGTGTGGTCACCACTCAGCGTGACGACTGGAGATCGCCGTAAAGAGATTGTGTCGACTGCGTGTGTAGATCGAGTCAGGGCAATGTTTGGGTTTGGTAAGCACATTGCGGCCGAAAAAAGTTCAGTTCAGGTTGACGCGATGCTCGTTGGCCACGGCATGGCCTGTTCGAGTTCGAGGGCGACCGAGAGCAATCGTGCCTCCTCACCGCGAGGCGCACCGACCTGCACACCGATTGGCAGTCCCTCTTTTGTGCGTGCCAAGGGCAGCGAGATCGCCGGCGCACCCGTGACGTTCTGCCAAGCGGTGAAAGATGCGAACTGCAAGATGCGCACGAGTTGGTCGTGCACCGGCACGTCAGGTCCGAGATATGCGATCGGGGGAGCGGGATGGGACACGACAGGGGAAACCACGACGTCAAAGCGCTCGTAGATCGCTTCCGGCTCCTCCGCGACGCGCTTGAGCCGGCGGATGCTGCCCGGCACACGCGGCGCTTGCTGCACGAACATCGAGCTAAGCCCCTTGGTCAGCGCTTCGGTCTGCTTACCGTCAAATCCCTTGCCGAAGACCCTTGAGCCTGTCCTTTGCATCATGAAGGATAAGAACGCCCAGTAACGCAGAAAATCGCGGCCGAATTGCTCGTCCAGGTGAGGAGGGATCTCTTCGACGTCGTGGCCGAGTGCTTGGAGGGCGTGTCCGGTCGCCCGGATGGCTTGGCGTGTCTGCGCCTCGACGGCGAGCCCCGGCACACCGTCGGTCATCACGGCGACACGCAGTCGCGGTTGCTCGGGGCGCACCACCATGCCAATGGGCGGCAGATCTGGGTGTGCATACCTGCGCTCGGATTCGGCGAAAAAGTAGGCAGTGTCGCGCACCGAACGGGTGAGGACGCCTTGATTGACGATGTGGATGGGCAGCGAATCCAGGTCGGCGCGGTCGGGAAGGCGGCCCCGGGTTGGCTTCAAGCCAACGAGCCCGCACAGAGCAGCCGGAATTCGGATGGAGCCACCCCCATCATTTGCGTGGGCGATGGGGAGCGCTCCCGATGCCACGAGGGCTGCGGATCCGCCGCTGGAGCCTCCTGTCGAGTGCCCGACGTTCCACGGGTTGAGTGTGGCGCCGTAGGTGGTTGACTCAGTGGTCGCAGTGAGACCGAATTCTGGCAGTGTCGTCTTCACGAGCGGATCGAATCCGAGCCCACGGAAGTGCCCGACGAAAGGCATGTCTTTGGTTGCGAGCGTGCTCGGCGTCGCGGAGGACCCATGCCGAGTGGGGTAGCCGTTGACGTCCTGGTTGTCCTTCACCGCCGTGGGTATACCGGCAAATGGGCCGCCCTCCTCAGGAATGAAATCGACATCGCACACGACGGCGTTCAGCCCTCGGGCGGCGCTGATCCTGGCCTGCGCGGATTCCCGCAATTCGCCCGCGGACACCTCCCGCCGCGTCAGTCGATGTAGTAACTCCATGACGTCGTCACCGCCCAGAGCATCATCCACGCTCACATTGATACGGGAATTGCCTGCAGACTCCATAGATCAAGGCTAGCCGCGAAGTGCGCCCGAAGGGATCCGAACCCCCAACCGACCGGAGAGCACTAACGCGTTCCAGTGAGTGCGGCTGCTAGCACCATTTAGCCCGAATCGGGATCGAACTTTGACCACGATGTGAGATGCCGATGAAGTTCTGGATGGTGTAGTGGAGTCATGGATCGAGTCGTTGCCCTGGCTGATGTTCCCTCCGAAGGTACCCGCACTGCCGGGGACCGGATCTGCTGTGAGACTTGGCCTGGCTGGTGCGCGGAAATGCTTGCGGTCGCATCGCAGGCGGTGCCTGAGCGTTGCCCGGATGTCTCCGTAACCGTGCTCCGCACGCGGTGCCGACAGCCTGACTGAGCATGGCTACCTCCATCGCCCACTTCGCGGCCGAGAGTCACAGCCTCAGCCCGACAGAGGTAACGACTCTCCTAGGCAGCGACGAGCGCAGGGGACTGGCCGTAGGTGAGGCTAGGCGCCGGCTCGTCGACGCGGGGCCCAATGAGTTGCCAACGGCCGGCCGGCGCGGCCGGCTACAGATCCTCGTCGACCAGTTCCGCAGCACGCTCGTCTATGTGCTGCTCGTCGCCGCGGCCGCGACGATCGCCATCGGCCACCCCATCGATGCGGTTGTCATCCTCGGTGTCGTCCTGGTCAATGCCGCAGTGGGCTTCGTTCAAGAGTGGCGTGCAGGGGAGTCCCTGGCTGCTCTGGCCGCCTTGACCGTGGGGTCGGCGGGTGTTGTCCGCGATGGCCGTGACCTGCGCATCCCGACCAGAGACCTTGTCGTGGGCGACCTCGTGGTGCTGGAGTCCGGTGACCGGGTGCCGGCGGACCTGCGGCTCGTGGATTGCCGGGAGCTCCAGATCGACGAGGCTAGCCTCACGGGAGAGTCGGTGCCGGTGCACAAGTCCTCTGCAGTGGTCGATCCCGATACGCCTCTGGCTGATCGCACGTGCATGGCCTTCTCGGGCTCGCTCGTCACCGCAGGTCGAGGCCGGGGACTCGTGGTCGCTACGGGTGCAGCCACGCAGATCGGCGTCATTCATGCCCTCATGAAGTCCGCCGACCAGCTCGCTACGCCGCTGACACGCAAGCTGGCCAGCTTCAGCAAACTGATCACCTTGGCGATCCTCGGCCTGGCTGCGGTGACCTTCGTCATCGGGCTCATTCGCGGCGAGTCGATCTCCTACATGGTGACTGCAGCGGTGGCACTCGCCGTTGGGGCGATCCCCGAGGGACTGCCGGCCGTCATGACGATCACTCTGGCTATCGGAGTGGCGCGCATGGCTCGACGTCGAACCATCATCCGCCGACTCCCGGCAGTGGAAACTCTGGGCAGCGTCACCGTGATCTGCACGGATAAGACGGGCACGCTGACCGAAAACCAAATGACCGTCCAGTCCGCCTACGCGACTGGGCGCTGGTGGCCAATCGGACCCTCTCCGGTGCCGGCCGCAGTGAGGGAGTGCCTCCTTGCAGGCGTCCTGTGCAATGACGCGAGCGTTGGATCAGGCGTCGATCATCGGGACGACAATGTCGGCGATCCGACCGAGATCGCACTCCTTGCCGCCGCCCATCGAGCGGCTCCCGATGCCGTTGCGCAGGCGGTCGGCATGCTGAGGACCCAGGAGATCCCATTCGCATCAGAGCTCAGGCTCATGGCGACGCTCCACACGACCGGCGCCGACACAGCCTTCGTCGTGGTCAAGGGCGCCGTCGAAGAGGTCGTTGCGCTATGCGACATGAGCGAACAGGAGGTGCAGCGAGTCACGGCGGCGGCCGAGGAAGCGGGAGATCAGGCGCTGCGCGTCATGGCCTTCGCCGGGGTCGGCGTGCCCGGGGACTTCCAGTTGGCACTCGCATCGTTACGGGCTACGTCACTGCGATTTCTTGGACTGCAGGCACTTCAGGATCCTCCTCGAGCGGATGCGCTCGCGGCAGTAGCCGCTTGTCGCACGGCGGGTATCGACGTGAAGATGATCACCGGCGATCACATGCGCACCGCGCGCGCCATCGCGACGCAGGTGGGGCTCGGCGGTGACTCTCTAGAAGTAGTCAGCGGGGGCCAGCTCGCGGAAGTACCGCAGTCTGAGACTGTCACGAAGATCCTGGGCAGTCATGTCTTCGCGAGAGTGACCGCCGAGCAGAAGCTGGGGATCGTGCGCGCGCTGCAGGCGGAGGGTCATGTCGTCGCGATGACCGGCGATGGAGTCAACGACGCTCCCGCCCTCAAGCAAGCCGACATCGGCATTGCCATGGGCCAGGGAGGCACCGATGTGGCCAAGGAGACGGCGGACATGGTGTTGGTCGACGACGACTTCGCGACCATCGAGGCGGCGGTCGAAGAGGGGCGCACCGTCTACGACAACCTCAGAAAGTTCATTGCCTGGACGCTGCCCACCAATCTTGCTGAAGGCCTCATCGTCCTCGTGGCGGTCATCCTCGGCGCGATGCTGCCGATCCTGCCGATACAAATCCTGTGGATCAACATGACGACTGCCTTAGCTCTTGGGATGATGCTCGCCTTCGAGCCGGCCGAGCCCGACATCATGACGAGGCCCCCAAGGCCACCTCGCCAGCAACTTGTCACAGGTGGGCTGCTGGCACGTCTCATTGTGGTGGGCACGGCCATGCTGGTCGGGACCTACGGGGTCTTCCTCATTGCTGTTGAGTTTGGCGCGGGTACGTCGGAGTCACGCACGATTGCTGTCAATGCTCTGGTGGCGATGGAGATCGCCTACCTCTTTGCCTGCAGATCGCTTCGGGGTTCCGTGGCCAGCGTGGGCTACTTCAGTAATCGATGGATCTGGGTCGGTGTGGCGGCGATGATCGCGCTGCAACTTGCCTTGACCTACGTACCCGTGATGAATGCGGTTTTTGACACCGCACCTTTGGGTGGTTCTGCCTGGCTGCCCGTCATTGCCGTCGCGCCCCTGGTCTATTTCGTGGCCGCGGCGGTGAAGCGGTGGGATGTTCTGCGCGGACGCAGTAGGTCGGGGGCGCGCTGAACGCTGCGTGTCCAAGACCCCGCTGAAGTTGCGAAATTTACGCGGAAAACGTGCGCCCGGAGGGACTCGAACCCCCAACCGACCGGGTAGAAACCGGTTGCTCTATCCGTTGAGCTACGGGCGCTGATGCCCGAAGGTTTCAGGCGACCTCATTGTGGCACTGCAGGCTCGCGCGTTTGGTCGCGGTCGAATCTCTCCACCAGCGCCATGTGCGGCACGGTCAGACCCCACACGATTGCTAGGCCAATCCAGAGCCACGCTGCAGCGCGGTCGATACCGCCACCGAAGGCCAGCACCACGGCCACAACGATCATTGACCCGACGAGCGCAGGTAACCCTGCAGCCGTGACCTGACCAATGCCGCGCCAGGTCACCGTGCCGTTGCGGAGAAATGCCAAACGAGCCGTGTGTCGTAGTGCGTGCCACACGCCGAAGTACATAGCGAAGGCAAGCAGTGGTGCGGCAAATATTCCGAGTGCGGCCAGGATCATGATTTGAATCGCCGCCCACGGTCGCTGGGTGTGGAGGAGGAGCACTACGGCCAGAACCACGGCAATGAGGACGGCAATGCGCACGACCGTTGTCGCAGGGGCGCTCCAGAGTGCTCCAAGTTCGGAATTCAATGTATTGAGGGTCGCTAGCGCAGCCGGTGAAGTGAGTGGCAAGACGACGGGGGCGCCACCCGCTGCAATGATCAACAGAACCCGTTGCCAGCCGACAGGTTTGCCAGGGTCATTGGTCAGTGTTCGCCACGCTTCAATATCGCCGCTACCGAAGTGCCAGACGGTCATGGCGACAACCACCAGCAATGCTGGTGCGGGAGCGATCAAGATTGCGACCGTGGCCGCTGTAGCGATGAGTAGGTAGGCGAGTCCGAGCCAGAACAAGCGCTGCCGGGAAAGTCGACTGCCAAGAATCAAATGGTCGACGGCGCCGTGGGGAATACCAATCGCCAGCGCTATGGCGGCGATCGTCACCACCCATAAGGGCACGTCCACACTGGAGGAGGGGACGCGACCGATAATCGCGATCAAAAGTGCAACACCAGCACCGATCGGGCCAAGCCACAGCACCTGACGTGCAGCGTTGGATATGGCCTGGGCGGGCAGCGCCGGTGCCCGAACAGTGGTCACAGGCTTGATCATCCACCTAATTGGCCTTCCGCGCATCAATGTAGGCAAGTGTTGGTAGGCAGGTGTTGCCCACAGCGGATGAACAACGAGCCCGCCCACACATGTCTGCCCAGGGCTATTCGGCCCGGGAAAGGTGGGGAAAGGGTGAGTCACGACCGGTTCGACTGGTCCACCCAGACTCACGAAATCCAGGAGAGATGGATATGCAAATAAATGAGATCACGATGACGGGCAACATTGTGTTTGATCCTCGATTTAGTAGCGGCGAAAATCGTCCCTCGCGCTGCACGTTCCGTATTGCACACACCCCGCGGCGCTATCAAGAGGCAAAGGGCGGGTGGGTCGATGGCGAAACGACCTTCATGGACGTCGTGTGTTGGCGAACCATGGCTGAAAACGCTGTTGAATCTCTGGAGAAGGGAATGCCAGTGTTGGTCACCGGCCGTCTGACATCCTCCTCACCCGACCAAGACAGCCAATCTACGGCGAGTGCTCGCAAGGTCACCTACTACCAAATAGATGCCACAGCGATTGGAATAAACTTGGCTAGAGTCGCGACGCAATTGCGCCCCGCATCGAGCGTGAAGTCGGCGGCAGTGGAGCGCCAGGAGGAACGAGCCATCACGGAGGCATCAGCCGAGGCATCGCCTCCGTTCTAGGAATTACGTCCTGGGTCGTGGCAAAGCAGGCTGGCCCATTACCCTCGGGGATATGGCTGAGTTCATTTACACCCTTTATAAGGCACGCAAAGCTCATGGCGACAAGGTCATTTTGGATGACGTGACGTTGTCGTTTCTGCCTGGCGCCAAGATCGGTGTGGTGGGCCCCAACGGTGCGGGTAAGTCGACGTTGCTGAAAATCATGGCTGGTATTGATCAAGTGTCCAATGGCGACGCCGGATTAGCTCCCGGGTTCACCGTCGGCATCTTGATGCAAGAGCCAGAACTTGATGAAACCAAATCCGTGCTGGAAAACGTTGAGCTGGGCGTGGCCGAAACCAAAGGCATGGTCGACCGCTTCAATGAAATCTCCGCCGCGATGGCTGACCCCGACGCTGACTTTGACGCTTTGATGGCCGAGATGGGTACCTTGCAGGAGGCGATCGATCACCGGGGCGCTTGGGACCTGGACTCTCAACTCGATCAGGCCATGGATGCCCTTCGTTGCCCACCCGGTGATGCCGATGTGTCAGTGCTGTCCGGTGGCGAGAAACGTCGCGTTGCTCTGTGTGCCCTCCTGTTGCGTCAGCCCGACCTGCTCTTGCTTGATGAGCCCACCAACCACCTCGATGCCGAGAGCGTGTTGTGGCTTGAGCAGCACCTCGAAAAGTATCCCGGAACCGTGATTGCCATTACTCACGATCGCTACTTTCTCGACAACGTTGCCCAATGGATCCTCGAACTCGACCGAGGGCGCGCCTATCCCTATGAGGGCAACTACTCCACCTACCTGGAGAAGAAGGCTTCCCGCTTGAAGGTCGAGGGAAACAAAGACGTCAAACTGGCCAAACGGCTCGGTGATGAACTTGAATGGGTGCGCTCAAATGCCAAGGCCCGTCAGACCAAGAGTCGCTCGCGCTTGGATCGATATGAGGAAATGGCCACCGAGGCGGAGAAGACCCGAAAACTTGATTTTGAGGAAATCCAGATTCCACCTGGCCCTCGCCTGGGCAGCATGGTGGTCGAGTGCGATCATTTGATCAAGGGATTCGGCGATCGGATGCTGATTGATGATCTGTCTTTTACCCTGCCGCGTAACGGTATTGTCGGTGTTATTGGACCAAACGGAGTGGGAAAGACCACGCTATTTCGGATGATCGTCGCTGCGGCTGAGGGTGGCGCAGACGACAAGGCGGAATTACCGACGTCCGGCGATATTCGTGTGGGCGACACTGTTCGGCTTTCGTATGTTGATCAAGGTCGAGGTGGTATCGATCCGACGAAAAATGTGTGGCAGGTCGTGTCCGATGAGCTGGACTGGATCAAGGTCGGCAACGTCGAAATGCCGTCGCGTGCCTATGTATCGGCCTTTGGGTTCAAAGGCCCAGATCAGCAAAAACCAGCCGGGGTACTCTCTGGCGGCGAGCGTAATCGGCTCAATCTCGCCTTGACTCTCAAGATGGGCGGCAACTTGCTGCTGCTGGACGAACCAACCAACGACCTCGATGTAGAAACACTCGGATCATTGGAAAATGCTCTTCTGGAGTTTCCCGGCTGCGCGGTCATCACCTCCCATGATCGATGGTTCCTCGATCGCATTGCCACTCACATCCTCGCTTATGAGGGTGATTCCCAGTGGTTTTGGTTTGAAGGCAATTTCGATTCCTATGAGCGCAATAAGGTGCAGCGACTAGGTGCCGAGGCGGCCCGACCACACCGGGCGACCTACCGCAAGCTCACCCGCAACTAGACATGGGCAGTACCCGAATCGTTATTGATCGCAGATTCTCAGACCTTGATCTGATGGGTCACGTCAACAACGTCGTGTATCACGAGTACCTGCAAGAAGCTCGCTTCCGTTTGCTAGCCGGGCTTGGGCGAGAGACAGTGGTAGCGATGCCGCAGGTGGTGGCGCGGCAAGAAATCGACTACATCGCGCCGATTGGCATGGGTTTGGAGCCGCTCGTGGTCGAGACGTGGATCGAGTCGATTGGGAGGTCGTCGTACGTGGTTGCCTACAGAATCCTCGACAGTGATGGTTCATTGGCCGCTCGTGCCAAGACGGTCATGGTTGTCTTCGACCCCGCCACGCAGAAGTCTCGACCTATTCCTGGCGAGGTACGCACATGGTTGGAATCTGCCATGGGCGCAGCCGAGGATCACCAGTGATGAGTCCTTCAGGAGGAAAGATCGTGCGTTTATCGATCGGTGAGCACGAGGCACGTCTGCTGCGTGCCCACCTCGAACGGCTGCAAAAGTTGAATTCTCGCTCGGTCGTGCGGATCGTGGCTGGCGACGGCTCGGTTGGCATCTACGCGACCCCCCCGTTGGGCGTGATGACGTACGTGCAGTTGCCACTGGTTGATGCGAGCCGCGCAGACCTAGATGTCACTGTGCTCGCGGCAGATGCCGCTGCGACCATTATCTGTGCTGATGGTCAATACGCTCTGGTTGTCGATCTCAGGCATAGTGTGCCCGGCGGTGCCGAGATTGCCGTGCTGCCCCCTAACGATGGTTGGCAATTGCCGATACCAGGTGTGGCCAGTGACGTCGTGCCGATGGTTGATGCTGCCGTTGCCGACTTCAAAACGCGCGCCCAGACGGCTGTCGACACCGACGGGCTGGCGGCGGAGATTTGGGATGAGCCCAGCTTCGGTGGACTGCCGCTTCGAGCGCTGCACGCGGCGCGGCTGATGGGGTTGCTGTCACCGGATTCCTCTCGGGTCGCGGCCAGCACGCGCACGGGCTGGAAGAAGTTCACCACGGTCAAGGGTCAGGTTTTTGTTCGTGTACCCGGTGCACTGGACCGCCCAGCGCTTTCCGTGGTGCGGTAACTGGCTCTACTCACGCACCCACGCGGCAGTGTTAGGCGCCAAGGTGACGACGAGGCCAAGGGCGTGATTTTGAGTGCTCGGCTCGGCGGTGACCTGGGATGAACTCGCCAGGAGGAGTTTCTGAGCCATCCATGTCAGCGGTTCATCGCTGAGATTCATCACCGCAATCACTGAGTCACGGCCGGGTCGGCGAAAGGCGATCGTGTCGACGGGTGAACTCAGCCACTCGAGCGTTCCCTCATTGAAGATGGACTCGTCCGCCCGGAGGGCGAGGGCTTGGCGGTACATCGATAGACACGAGTCCGCATCGCGCAGTTGCGTTTCGACGCTGAGCTCGCCCCACATGTCAGGTTGGGGCAGCCACGACTGACCGGTGGAGTTGAAGCCGAAGGTTGGCGGTTGTGCCGTCCAGGGAAGTGGTACCCGGCAGCCGTCTCGGCCAAGGGCCGCGCCATCGGTGCGAGCAAAGATTGGATCTTGACGCGACTGCGCTGGGAGGTCGAGCACCTCGGGTAGTCCGAGCTCCTCGCCTTGGTATAGGTATGCCGAACCGGGTAGAGCCAGCATGATCAGGGACGCTGCCCGGGCGCGCGCCATACCAGTGGATAGGTCTTGGTTTCCCTGTGGATTCTCGGGAGCTAATCGCGAAACGTGGCGCCACACATCGTGATTGCTCAACACCCAAGTACAAGGTGCGCTCACTGAATCGGCAGTTGCCAGCGAATGGTCAATGGTTTCGCGCAAATGTTCTGCATCCCACCGAGTTTTCAGGTAGTGAAAGTTGAATGCTGTGTGCAGTTCATCGGGTCGTAGGTACTGAGCTTGCGCCTCGGGTGTGGAGACCCATACTTCACCGCAAAACACACGCGGTGGATCGTATGAATCGGCCAAACGGCGCCACGAGCGGTACACGTCATGTACCCCTGGCTGATCCCATTGGGGTAGCACGGGCACGTCATCAGCCACGCCGAGTACCCGGTCGCTTTCGCCTGAGAACGGATAACCCGGGCTCTTGACCAACCCGTGTGCGACATCAATACGGAAGCCATCAACGCCTCGATCGAACCAAAATTTCAGGACCTGCTCGTGTTCGGCGCGAACATCCTCGTGGTCCCAATTGAGGTCAGGCTGCGTCGCATCGAACAGGTGGAGGTACCACCACCCGGTCGGCTCTGCGGTGTCGGGATCAAGGATTTGGCTCCACCCGCTACCGCCAAAAACGCTCCGCCAGTCGTTTGGGGGTCGGCTGCCGTCTTCGCCGAGGCCGCGTACGCAGTGGTAGCGGTTCCAGGCTGCTGAACCCGGTGCTGTGAGAAGTGCCTGCCTGAACCAAGCGTGCTCTATCGACGTGTGGTTGGGCACGATGTCGAAGATCACTCGCAGGTTCAGTTCGTGTGCGCGGATGATGAGCTCCTCGGCATCGCGTGTACTACCAAAGAGTGGGTCGACCTCGTAATAGTTGGCCACGTCATAACCGGCATCGTTTTGCGGCGAACAGTAGAAAGGATTGAGCCACAACGCATCTACCCCGAGATCGCTAAGGTAGGGGAGGCGGTCGATGATGCCGCGCAGGTCGCCCACGCCGTTGCCGCTGTGGTCGGCGAATGAGCGGGGATAGACCTGATAAATCACCGCCGAGCGCCACCAATCGGTGGTGGTGTGAGACACCCGATGAGATACGTCAGTCTGGGCAGGTGCGGCTAGCCCCGGTGCTGCAGTTTCGGTCACGCAATGAGCCTAGCGCAGTCTCCTGCAAGCGGTTACGGGTTCAATGGCTCGCTTGGCATCGTGTTGACCATAGCCATGGCGGCTTGGTAGAGGTAGTTCCACAGTTCGCGTTCTTGCGCGTCGGGGAGTGCTTGGCGATCAACGGCGGTTCGCATGCAGGCTAACCAACGGTCACGGGCCTGCGGGTCGATTACATAGGGGGCATGGCGCATTCGAAGCCGCGGATGCCCGCGTTCGTCAGAATAGGTCGTGGGGCCGCCCCAATACTGCTCGAGAAACAGTCGTAGGCGTTCCTCAGCTGGCCCAAGATCCTGGTCTGGATACATAGCCCGCAGGTGAGCATCCTTACCTACCTCGACATAGAACTCGTGCACGAGGGATGCGAAGAACTCATGCCCGCCGAAGCGTTCGTAGGGCGTGAGTTCTTGACTAGGCGGCATCGGTGAGGTCTTGTTCGACCTGATCGAGCACGGCACGGAAGTCAACCGTTGCGTCAATGCTGCACAGCAACGCCAGCGAGCCCATCACAGCGCGATGCTCGAGGAGGTAGTCGGGGGGAAAGCGCAATTGATTCACTCCTTGCAGCGCGACGACCGGGTCTTGCCACGCCTGCGAGCGTGACTGCAGCCACTCGCGACTAAACGTGAATTCCTCGCGTGTGTAGGGGCGCGTATCGACGTCGAGAAGGCCTAAGAGTTGTTCGGTCGTCGTTGATTCGGCTATTAATCCTGCATCCACCCAGGCCTGCCGGACGGCCTCGAAGTCGCTGTCCACACTGAGCAGCATGGTGGTGGTGAATAAGCGGGTGAAGATGCCGGCATCTGCGGCAACACTTCCGAAATCCAACACGGCCAGACGATCGTCAGCGAGAAGTCGGAAGTTGCCGGGATGTGGATCGGCATGGGTTGCCCCCACGAGGCGCGGTGACCAGAAGGCGAACCGGGCTAGTGCGCGACCCGCGGCATTGCGTCGCTCGCCAGGCTCATTTGCTAGAGCGGTAAAGGGGGTGCCCTCGATCCATTCGGTCACCAGAATCGTTTTCGTTGCGAAAAGGACTTCGGGAATGACGATGTTGTCTCCGGCCCAGCCGAGTCGGAATTTCTCCTGCCACGCAGCCTCTTTGGTGTAGTCAAGTTCTTCACTGAGTCGCTGTGCGTGCTCGTCGATGAGGGCGCGAACATCAAGATTAGGCAGTAGTCGACCCACGAGGGGAGCCATAGCCTTCAACTGAAGCATGTCTGACTTAACGACCCTCGGAGCATCGGGATACTGGACCTTGATGGCAACGGGGCGACCATCAGTCCAGGTGGCGCGGTGCACTTGGCCGAGGCTTGCCGCAGCAATTGCCTCAGGATCAACGTCAACCCCCGCAGGGAGCTGATCGAACACCTTTGAGATTTTGCTCATGGGTTGCGGGGTGGCGTCTTCGTAAAGGCGCGTCAGCGCTGACAGTTGGGCGGCCTGCTCGGGAGGAAGCGCGGAAGAGAACACGGCAAGGGCCTGGCCGAACTTCAGGGCCGGTCCACGGGCCTTTGCTAGCGCGGAGGTCAAGGTCTCAATGGAAGCCGCCGTGGCCTTGGCGTACATGGCGTCCTTGTCCGCACCAAAAGCGGCCGCAGTTGCTGCACCGGCCATGCGGGCCCCCGTGGTGACCGGCACCGATGCAAGCGATGCCGCGCGGGAAATCAAGCCCATTAGTGCTCTCCTTGGTTTTCGTTAGTCAATACTTTGTCAAGCCCGAGTTCACCCATGGACATCAGGCACGCCCTCTATGGTGCGCCTAGGAGCCTGCGGCGGCGAGCATGGGGTGCCCCTCTGCTTCAGCCACGACATGCGCGGCCATGCCAGGGAAGACGAAACGGTGGAAGGGAGCAACTGACCACCAGTACCCGTGACCGGTCAATCCGTGCGGGTAGAACACCGCGCGCTGTTGCAAGACTGATCCACCGCCTGGCTTCTCGGTGATCGTGAACTCAAGCCACGCCAGGCCCGGCATCTTCATCTCCGCACGTAGACGCAGCAGGTGTGGGGGCTGTCGTTCCTCGACGCGCCAGAAATCAACGCAGTCGCCCACCAACAGTTGGTCTGGGTCGCGTCGGCCGCGGCGTAATCCGACTCCGCCAGCCAACCGATCCATGAGCCCACGTACCTCCCATAAGAAACTCGCTGAATACCACCCATGATCACCACCAATGCGTTCGACGGCTCGCCACATCTCGGCTGGCGAAGCCGATGACTCCACCGTCCGCACATCGGTGTAAAGAGTGCCACCGGCCCAGTCGGGGTCGGTCGGTAGTGGATCACTCGGAGTGCCCGGGTAGGAGGCCGACGACCACCGGGTCGCCACATCGGCGTCTCGCACACGTTGCAGCGCAAGCGATACTGCCTGATCAAATCCCATCAGACCCTCAGGCGGGTCGGGAATCCACCGCTTGATGTCGTTTTCCAGACACACCGAGTTGTGCCTCAGCGATTGCACCAGAGGCTTGGCGAGTCGGCGCGGAACAGGCGTTACGAGACCGACCCAATGGCTAGATAAGCCGGGCGAGAGCAGGTTGATCGGCAAGATCACGCGCTTGGGAAGGCCAGCGACGGCTGCGTAGCGGTGCATCATGTTTTCGTAACTGATGACCTCTGGTCCGCCGATATCAAAGGACCGACTGACTTCCGGCGGCAAATCGGCTGCACGCACGAGGTAACGCAACACGTCACGCACCGCGATTGGTTGGGTCTTCGTGCGCACCCAGCGGGGTGTGATCATGGCCGGAAGGCGCTCGGTGAGGTACCGGAGCATTTCAAATGACGCAGATCCTGAGCCGATGATGACCGCGGCTCGCAACTCGGCCACGGGAATACCAGAGGCACGCAGGGTCTCGCCGACCTCGACCCGAGAGCGCATGTGCGGGCTCATTTTGCCGAGCGGTATGTCCGGTGCCAAGCCGCCGAGGTACACGATGCGACTCACGTTATTGATTCGGGCTGCGTTGGCGAAGTTACGAGCGAGCCGACGTTCCTCGGTCTCTAGTTCCTGCCCATGCTGCAGCGAGTGGAGCAGGTAATAGGCCACATCGACGTCGACAAGCGCGGAGATCAGTGAATCAATGTCGCCGGCGTCTGCCACGGCGACTTCGACGTCGTCGTACCAGGGCATGTCCCGCAAACGCTCCGGATGGCGCACCATCACCCGAACTCGTCGGCCTGCTTCCAGTAGTCGAGGGATGAGGCGGCCGCCCACATAACCGGTGGCACCTGTAACCAGACACAACTTGCTCATGAGCCCAGTCTGGCCCTTTATTCGCTCCTTGGCACCTCGTCGATCTGAATTATCTGCTGGGGAACTCGAATTCCGGCGTTATCGAGGGCGATTTTCATTGCCTGGCGGATGGTGCGCACCGTGGCGTACTGGTTGGGCGGGCGGATCCGGCCCATGACTCGAACGGTCACGGCGTCTCCGGCAAGTGCCTCCACTCCGCCAAAGAAAGGGGCCTCGAGGAGGTCGGGTTGATGTCGCTGATCAGCAAATAATTCCGCGCCCGCACGATTCACGACATCACGTAAGACGTTGAGGTCGGTGGTGACAGCAACGGGAATATCGAGCAAGGCGTATGTCCAGCCCTGGGACTGGTTGGCCACATATTGCATCTGACCGTTGCGGATGTACCAAACGGTGCCGTAGAAGTCGCGTATGCGCGTGTAGCGAAGGGCAACTTCCTCAACGACACCCAGGACCTGGCCGGTGTCAACGACGTCACCCACGCCGAGTTGATCCTCAAAGATGATGGAGATGCCGGCAAGGTAGTCGGCGACTAGCGTTTGTGCGCCAAAACCGATGACCACACCGGCGACCCCCGCGCTGGCCAGAATCGGAGTCACGTTGATGCCGATAATCGACAAGATCGTGAGTGTGGCGATCGACCAGATCGCTATGGCCGCAGCACTGCGCAGGAGCGTGCCGAAGGCTTGAGCCCGTTGGGCGGTGCGCTCCCGTAACTGCTCGACTACCTCCTTATCGCCCGGGGCGAGACCGCCACGATTTCGCTGCTGTTTTTGGGGTGCTCGGTCAACAGTCCGCTTGACGAAGCTACGAATCGTGCGGCGCAGAACGAAGTGCAAGAGCACAGCAATACCGATGACGATCGCGATTCGGAAAACTTCATCGAACGGCAATGACTCAAGGCTTTGCCACCACTCGGCAATGATCGAGGTGTCATCAGCGTTCACGACGTCTTGGTCGGACATGGGTGCTCCTAAGCGGTGTGTAGCCCCGTCCACCGGGCCATGAAGGCCAGCATGTCGGCTGATTCGTCGATTGCCTTGGAGGTTGACCGCGCGCCGTGTCCGACATCTCCCTCCGCACGCAGGAGAACCGGGCGCATGCCGGTGGTCGCGTGTTGTACGGCAGCGCACATCTTGCGTGCGTGCATCGGGTCGGTGCGGGTGTCGTTGTCGAAGGCGACGAACATCGTGGCGGGGTAGTCGATGCCGTTCACTACTCGGTGGTAGGGGGAGTAGCCCAGAAGCCAGCCCAGTTCGTCGGCGATGTCAGGATCGCCGTACTCGACTGTCCAGGTGGGTCCCAACTCGCTCGTGGTGTATCGCACCATGTCCAGCAAGGGTGCGACGCACACGACAACCTGATAGAGGTCTGGGCGCTGAGTCATCGCGGCACCAACGAGCAAACCGCCGTTGGATCCGCCGTTGATGGCCAATTGTTCCCGCGAGGTCCAGCCCTGTTCGATCAGGTATTCGGCGGCAGCGTGAAAGTCATCGAACACGTTCTGCTTGTGCGCCAGCATGCCGGCCCTGTGCCATTCTTCGCCCTCCTCGCCACCACCGCGCAGATTCGCAACGGCCCACACGCCACCGGCTTCAACCCAGGCCAGCACCGAGGCTGAGTATCCGGGTGAGAGTGGAATTCCAAACCCGCCGTATCCGTAGAGAACGGTGGGGCGTGGCTGATCGGCAATACCGGTCGGGGAAATGATGAACATCCGAACCAAGGTCCCATCGGCGCTGGTGTACGTGACCTGCTGGGAGTGCACGGTGGGCACGTCGACCACTCCGGGTGGAGCGGCATAAAGCGATAGCTCCCGAGTGCGGCCATCGAACGCGTAAATCTGGGGCACGGTGGTGTGATCGGTGTAGACGCCCCACACCACCGGCCCGCCATCTGGACGCTCAATGGGTCCGGCGAAAGTACCCGCGCCAGGTAGGTCTATACGTTCGATCAGGGCGCCTGACTTCAAATCGTGCAGTGTTAACTCGCTGATGACGTGCCGCGTGCGCACCACGAGCATCATCGGCTGGGTGAGCTCAGGCCCATCAAGGATGGCGAATCCATCGAGGACGGCATCGGGGTCTTCGTCAATCAGGTCGCGCCAGTCGGTCGCGGCTAAGTGTTCGGGATCTGTCACACACACGCGGCCACGAGGAGCTTCGCGGTCGGTCGATATATACAGCAGACCATTACGCCCAAAGTCAATCCCGGTTTGGGCGTCGACATCGCCCTGCACCAGTACGAACGCTGGCTGCTCAGGCGAGCTCGTGGTGAGGTCGGCAAGCCAGAGGTCATTGCGGGGTTCGGTTCCCTCTGCGGCCGACACCTGCAACCAGTGGCCATCGCGGCTGACCTCAACACCGTAATAATTGGTCATGGTCATGCCGGCGCCGAAAATCAGCACATCTGCAAGCGGATCGGCACCGACGAAGTGCAGATAGACCCGTCGATGGAAATTAGCCTCGGCCGCAGGAAGATCCTCAGGCGGCAGCCGTCGCACATAGTAAAAGGCGTCAGCCCCGGGTAACCATGCGATCGGCGAATACCGACATCGATCAATCGGACCGTCCACGACATCGCCGGTGGTGGTATCCATCACGTACAAAATTGATTCCTCGTTACCGCCGATAGAGATCTGATAAGCGATTCGAGTGCCATCTTTACTGGGCTGCCAAGAGTCCAAGGTGGTCAGCCCTTCGGGGTCTAACACCATGGGGTCGAGCAGGACGCGCGGCTGCGTCGAGCCCGGGTCAATCGTGTACAACACGGCAAACTGCTGACCTGGGTCCCGGCGCATAAAGAATGTGCGGTCATTGCGAAAGTACGGCGGTGAGATGGTTCCCGAGCCCATCAACTGCTCGATGCGTTCAGCGAAATGCGGGCGAGTTGACCATCCGGTGCGCTCGTGCCTGATGAGTGGCTCTTGATCGGCTCGCCACTGGATTGTTCGCGCATCGGTGGGATCTTCTAAGTATCGGTACGGGTCGGCCACCTCGTGTCCGTGAAGTTGCTCAATCAGGTCAAGGCGGGCCGGGGAGGGATAGATCGGGCTGGTGTCAGTCACGCGTTCGACCTTAACGTCGGCGACTACGCGTGCGCGGTGAAGGTGTGCCGCGGGGTAGGAGGCCCTGAGCCACGGCGGCCCCGAGAACGACGATGACGCCGCCGACCGGCTGATTCCAAGACAATTGCTCACCAAGAATCACCGCGCCGGCTATCACCGCAACCAGCGGAGTGAGGTAGGTAACTGTGCTGGCCGTTGTCGCGTCTGCACGCTGGGTTACCTGAAAATTCAACAGGTACGCGATTCCTGAGCCCAAGATTCCCAGAGCTGCAACACTGGCAATGGACGCAGCCGTGAATGGGCCGTCGCCAATCCCGGTGATGAGCGCGATGGGTGTGGTGATGATGACCCCCCACAGCAGCAGTCCCGTTGCTAAAGAGAGCGCCGGAATGGGCTCGCGAGCGGAAGGGCCGGTGAGGTATCGGCGAGCAAAGGGAAAACCCATGCCGTAGCAGGCAACGGCCACAATCAGCCCGCCGATCGCCCACGTGCTGGCCAGCGCCAGTGGTTGCCACACGCCCACCACGATGAGCATGCCGATGAAGCCCATGACCAGCCCGGCGATGCGTCGACCAGTGGGCTTCTCTTCACGAAATGCCACCACGATCGCGGCCAGAGTCATCAGCGGCGTAAGTGCGTTGATGATTCCGGCGAGGGCGGATGAGACCTGTGTCTCAGCGAAGCTGAAGAGCATCCACGGGATCGATACCCAGAGCAAAGACACGACGAACAGGTATTTCCATGACCATCGTGGTGGGAGCCGAGAGCGAAGTACTAGGGAGATGCCGATCAATGTGAGGGCGCCGAGAAAAATCCGGCCGAATGCCACGCCAACCGGGCTGAAGGAGTCAAGCCCGACTTTGATGAAGAGAAATGAGCAACCCCAGATGAGCGCGAGCGGCAGGTAAAACGGCAGCCACCTCCGAGCGGTGTTCACGCAGACTCGGATGCGAGCAGTGATTGTTTGATCTCAATACCCCAGTAATAACCACCGAGTGATCCATCAGAACGAATGACCCGATGGCACGGGATGACCAGCGCTGTCGGATTGGCCCCGCAGGCGTTGGCCACTGCTCGAACTGCCTGGGGTTGGTCAATTACCTCAGCAATCTGCGTGTAAGTGCGCGTTTCACCTGATGGAATCGTCCGCAGGGCCGACCATACGCGGGCCTGGAACGCGGTGCCTTGCACGTGGAGCGGCAGTTCGGGTGCTTGTTGCCCACCGGCCAAAAAAGCAAGCGCAACCATCACATCGCGCATGGCATCGTCATCTCGAACGAGGACCGAATTCGGGAACTCAGCGAGCATGTTTCGTGTCAATTCGTCGGGTTCGCCAATGCCTGTCGAACAGAGCCCCTGAGGTGATGCCACGGCCAACACAGTTCCCACCTTCGTTGGGGTGATCGACCACAGCAACAGATGTTGGGGGGCTCCCATGGCGTAATCACGCGGGGTCATGCCGAGTCGGCGGGCTGCCTCGTCATAAAACGCGCGAACCGAACCGTATCCGGCGTCAAAGATGGCATCGGTGACGCTGGTTGCGCCGCTGAGTTTGCGTCGCGCTCGTGTCGTGCGGACACACCCGCCGTATTGCCGAGGGCTAGTGCCCAATACCTCGGTGAAATCTCGCTGCAACTGCCGCTCACTCACGCACGTCGCAGCAGCCAACTCGTGAAGCGCCACCGGTCCACCGGCGACGTGCATCAAAGTACAGGCCGTGCCAACGCGGGAAACTGCTTGTTGCGAGGGAGCCGACATAGGTGCCACCGTAGAGAAGGATGGGTAGTAGTTTCACTCCGGATTCCGACATGCCATCAGTGCAGGCGGCGTGCTGAATCAGGCACGGCTCATGAAAGGACAGCAGATGACCCCGATTGATGCGGTTGATGCCAGGTACTCGTCCGCTCTACACGAACTTGCGCGTGCGATGGGGATCGCCACGGAGTACTGGAGCCAATCCGGTGAACATGTCCAAGTCGCTGAACGCACTCTTCGCGCGGTCATCACGGCGATGGGTGGCGACCCGAGCACAACGGAGTCTGTCGATCAGTCGCTCCGTGAACGAGAAATCCGCGCTTGGCGGCGGGTGCTTCCGCCCACACTTGTCATTACCGAGGGTGACGAACATCGACTACCGGTACATGTCGACCACGGCGCCTCGGTGCGTGTCGCGGTGGAGTGCGAAGACGGCCGGTCGCTTGAACTTGCCCAGCTTGAGCACTGGGTGGCGCCCCGCGAGGTTGACGGCAGGCTGGTGGGCGAGGCCAGCTTCTGCGTTCCCGCGGACCTGCCATTGGGATGGCATGTGTTGATCGCGTCCACGCCCGAGGGTATTTCGCGGGGAACTGTGGTGGTGACCCCCAGGCGCTTACCGGCGCGTGCTCTCGCGGTTAAGGAGCGCATGTGGGGACTGATGGTTCAGTTGTATGCGCTTCGGTCACAACACTCGTGGGGCATGGGCGACACCGTTGACGCTCGTGACCTGGCCACCTGGAGTTCAGTGTCCTTGGGTGCCGATTTCCTGCTGCTCAATCCGATGCATGCGTCGACTTTCGTGCCCCCGATGGAGCCCTCTCCCTATTTGCCGTCATCACGTCGATTTATGAACCCGATCTACCTGCGTATTGAGACGATCAATGAGTTTGCGTACCTCACAGCGAAGGCACGCAAAGCAATCGGTGACCTCCTCACCGAACTCCACGCACTGCCCGATGATCGAATTGACCGCGACGCCATTTGGGCGGCGAAGGCAGAAGCGTTGCGAGTGATTGCTGACATTGAATTAAGCGTCGGCCGTCAAGCATCGTTTGACGCTTTCGTAGCCCATCTGGGACCGGGGTTGATTGACTTCGCGACCTGGAGTGCGCTGGCCTGTGAATATGGCGCCCGCTGGACATTGTGGCCGGCTGAATACCGGCATCCGGCGAATGAGGCAGTCAGCGAGTGGCGGATGCGGCACGCCGATGAGGTGCGGTGGCATCTGTGGCTGCAGTGGCTCATGGATGAACAGTTGGCACAAGCGCAGTCGTCAGCGCTCCGCGCCGGCATGACGATTGGCATCGTGCACGACTTGGCGGTGGGCGTGGCCTACGACGGGGCCGATGCTTGGGCCCTTCAAGATGTTCTGGCTACGGGCGTATCCGTAGGTGCCCCACCGGATATGTACAACCAACTCGGACAAAACTGGGCGCAGCCGCCCTGGCGACCAGATGCTCTCGCGGAGGCCGGATTCGTGCCCTATCGCGATATGTTGCGCACGGTGCTTCGCAACGCTGGGGGGATACGCATTGATCATGTGCTGGGACTTTTTCGCATGTGGTGGGTGCCTGAGGGTGAGCCGGCCGATCAAGGTACCTATGTCAGTTTTGATCACGAAGCGTTAGTGGGCATTCTTGCCCTGGAGGTGGACCGAGTTGAGGCGCTCGTGGTCGGTGAGGATCTCGGTACGGTCGAACCCTGGGTGCAGCAGGTGCTGGCTGACCGGGGTTTGCTCGGCACCAGCATCATGTGGTTTGAGCGAGATGAGCACGGTGACATCATCGATCCAAATCAGTGGCGGCGGGATGTGTTGGCGTCGGTGACCGTTCACGACCTTCCGCCAACGGCCGGATATCTGCGGGGTGAGCATGTGCGCTTACGGCATGAGTTGGGTGTGTTGAAAGGCGACCTGGTCACGGAGTTGGATCGAGCCGAGAAGGAAAGAGCGGACTGGCTGACGTTGCTGGCAGAGCGAGATCTCATCGGCCGTGACGAAGCAGATACTGATCACGCGGATATTGATGAAATCGTGATCGCTCTCCATCGTCTTATCGCGCAAACCCCTGCGCGGCTGATCGGGGTATCAGTGCCCGATCTGGTGGGCGATGTGCGCACCCAAAATCAGCCTGGCACCCATCAGGAGTACCCCAACTGGCAGGTGCCCATCGCAGATGTCAGCGGTAACCGGGTGTGGTTGGAAGACCTAGCTCGGTTTCCCCTGACCCGGGCGGTCGCCGCCGCGGTCAACCCCTCCCTCTAGGCTGATCCTGTGACCAATGAGTGGGCGATTTTGGCCGCCGAGACCGAACCGATGCTGGATGGGCTTAAGGCGCCATGGCCCATGAGCCTGTTGGAATTCCTTGGACTGTTCGTGGCGATACCGGTGGGTTTTGCAGTGCTTGTCATTTTGCTGGTTTACGGGGCTTCGTGGACGCGTTCGGGCCGCACGAGTAACGGGTACACCGAATCCCCATTGTGGTTAAGCAGTCCCGCCGCCTCTGTTGATGCCCCCCAAAGACCAGGAACCCAAATCACCTCAAGCGCCGCGACGGTCGCCCGCGAAGACTCCCCGGGTGGTTCCAGTGCCCGCTGGTGACGAGAGCCTGACGCCCACGGATGCGTCCGTCTCGAATGAAACGCTGAGTCCAGCCCATACCGCTGACCTGCAGCGAATCATCACCCACGCCGAAGAGCAGTCTGGTCTCGCGTTCAGTGTGTTCATCGGCTCGTGGTCTGACGGTCGGGTGGGGGTACTACGTAAACTCGCAGCCCTGCAGCAACCGGAGCGAACGGTCTTGATAGCCGTGAATCCAGCAGAGCGCGTTCTGGAAATCGTCACGGGCAGACTCGCGCGCATCGCCCTAGACGACCGAGCTTGTGAGCTGGCAGCTATGTCGATGACCTCGTCGTTCGCCGCGGGTGACCTCGTGGGTGGGATCCGAGACGGGGTAGCTGTGTTGGCCGAGCATGGTCGTCGCTCGACGGTGCTGTGGGTGGATCAGCCCTAGTTCGCTGCGTGGTGGGTGCCACGAGCATCAGCATCGCGTGCTCGGAGAGCGCGCTGGACGCCATCGCGACCCTCGGTGACTAGTCGTCGCAGTGCCGGATTGACATCGGCCCGTTGCAGGAACTCATCGGTCTGATCAACGGTGATCGCATCAACGATGAGCGCGGGATACAAGCCCATGGCGAGTGTTTGGCCCATCTCCATCGTCTGTCGCTCCCAGGCCGAGACGATCTCGGCGAAAAAGCGCTCACGGTAGGGCGTCAACAATTCCACCTGATCTGGCTGGATCAAGCCGGCCACGGTTGCGTTGAGTAGGGCGTTGGGCAGATCGGTACGGTCCATCGCGTCGGCCCACGCGAGTTCCTTCGCCTCTGGTGTGGGCCGAGCTGCTCGAGCGACGGCAGCTTGTCGTCGACCCGTGGCGGTGGCGTCGTCACGCTGCTCGGCTTCGATTCGATCTAGGTCAGCGCGGCCGGTAGCTGCCAGACGCTGAAGGAGTGCCCATCGAAGATCGGCGTCGATGACCAGGCCGTTGATCGTGACCGAACCATCAAGTAGGCCGTCGATCAGGTCAAGATCTTCGCTGGTGGTGGCGCAACCGGTAAATGCTCGAATGAAGGCCACCTGGTGATCAGATCCTGGCTCTGCCGCCATCAGCCAATCTCGCAGGGCTGTAGCGAGTCGTCGAAGGTAGTCGTTGCGGTTGGCTGGGATTGCGAAAAGGTCAATTGCCATCTTCACCTGTCGCAAAACCTGTTGCACCACACCGATATCAGCTTCGTGTGAAAGCCCGGTCAACACTAGTGTGAGGTAATCGCCCGTGGGTACCTCGCCATCTCGGGTCATGTCCCAAGCCGCACCCCACAGCAGCGCCCGAGCCAGGGAATCATCAAGATCGCCGATGTGGTTGAGCAGCGTCGTCCACGATCGTGGATCAAGGCGCACTTTTGCGAACGTGAGGTCATCATCATTGATCAAAAGCAGGTCTGGTTGTGGGATCCCAATGAGTTCATCAATGCTCGTGCGAGCGCCAACGACGTCAAGTTCGATTCGATCACGGCGCGTTAGTCGGCTTGATCCATCCGACTGTTCGGTCAGGTCATACAGGCCCACGGCAATGCGGTGGGAGCGCAGGGTTTGCGCCACGCCGATGGGGCTAGTCGGGGGCAGCTGTTCGATCGCCATCGTGGTGTAGCGGCCGTGATCATCGAGGGTAAATACTGCCCGCAGCAAATTGACACCCGCAGTTTGCAGCCACTGCTCGGTCCACTCAGTCAGATCCCGACCCGAGGATTCCTCAAGTTCGTTGAGCAGGTCAGATAGTTGGGTGTTGCCCCAGGCATGCTTGGTGAAGTAGCGAATCAAGCCACGGATAAATTGCGCCTCTCCCACCCAAGCCACCAGCTGGCGCAGAGCAGAGGCTCCCTTTGCGTAGGTGATGCCGTCGAAATTGACGCGCACGGCATCAAGGTCCACCATGTCAGCGGCTATGGGGTGGGTTGAGGGTAGTTGATCCTGGCGGTATGCCCACGCTTTGCGTTGATTGGAGAAAGTGGTCCAGGCGTCGGCAAATCGTGTTGCATGCACATTTGCATGATGAGCGGCCCATTCGGCGAAGGACTCGTTGAGCCATAGGTCGTCCCACCAGGTCATCGTGACCAGATCGCCGAACCACATATGAGCCATCTCATGCAGGATGGTGTTCGAACGCTGTTCATAGGCAGCATCGGTCACACGGCTGCGGAAGACGTAGTCCTCGAGAAACGTGACGCAGCCGGCATTTTCCATCGCGCCAGCGTTGAATTCAGGAACGAATAGTTGGTCGTACTTGGCGAAGGGATAACCAATCGTGAACAGGTCTTCAAAGAAAGCGAAGCCTTGTTTGGTGAGATGAAAGATCTCATCGGCATCGAGAAACTCAGCAAGCGAAGTGCGGCAGTAAATGCCCAACGGGTACGTGCCAAATTTCCCGGAGTATTCATCGGCCACATGGTGATAGGGCCCGGCCACGAGTGCGGTGATGTACGTGGAGATCGGCGGCGTGGGAGCAAAATCCCAACGTGAAGAAGTGTCGGTAACCGAAGTTGGGGTGGGGCTCGGGGAGTTAGAAATCACGCGCCAATGCGTAGGTGCGGTGACGTGCAGCGTGAGTGGTGCCTTGAGATCGGGTTGTTCAAAGCACGCGTACATCCGACGAGCATCGGCCGATTCAAACTGCGTGTACAGGTAGATCTCCTGATCGACCGGGTCAACAAATCGATGCAAACCCTCACCCGTGTGCATGTAGCGGCAGGTGGCCTTGACGATGACGACGTTGGCCGCTTCGAGCCCAGGAAGGGTTAGCCTGGACCCGTCGAATACCTCCGCGGGACTCAGGTCTGCGCCGTTGAGGTTGACGCTGTCGACGGATTCGGCGATGAGGTCGATCCAGGTGGTGCCACCGGGGGAGGTGCAGGTGAAAGCAACCGTGGTGATGGAGCTGAAGGTCGCGTCGCCTGTGGTGAGGTCAAGGTCGACGTCGTAGCCGTCTACCGCGATCAGTGTCGCTCGATCTTGGGCCTCGGATCGGGTGATGTTTTCGGTGGCAGTCACCTGCTTATCCTGACACGGCGCACGTGGGTCGGTGCCGCTACCGTCTATCCAATGCAGACTCACTCACCAACAGATGCCCACGTAACGACGGTTGATTTTTGGTTCGATCCGATTTGTCCCTGGGCGTGGATTACGTCTCGCTGGATCCTCGAAGTGGAGAAGGTTCGATCGATCAAGGTTCGCTGGCATGTGATGAGCCTCGCGGTATTGAACGAGGGCCGGGACTTTCCTGATGAATACATCGAGCGGATGCGTCAGGCGTGGGGACCGGTGCGCACCATCATCGCGGCCCAAGCTGACTATGGCGATGACGTCATCGGCAAGCTGTACACCGAGATCGGAACCCGCATTCACCCCGGTGGTCAGGACGTTGCCGTTGCCGTGAGCGAATCAATCGATGCGCTCAATCTCGACGGCGCCCTGCACGCGGCGGCCGCGTCAACGGATTTCGATGAAAACGTCCGTCGCAGCCACGAAGAAGGAATCTCAGCGGTGGGCCAGGATGTGGGAACTCCGGTGATCGCGGTGCCCGGCCCGCACGGAGAAGGGCGTGTTGCCGTCTTCGGCCCCGTCGTCACTCCGGCACCCAAAGGTGAGGCGGCAGGCAAACTGTGGGATGGCACGTTGCTGGTGTCCGCTACGCCAGGTTTCTATGAATTGAAGCGCACACGCACCCAAAAGCCGGATTTTGGATAATGCCCGAGGGGCATGTTGTTCATCGCCAGGCGAAGAAGATTGCACGCACCTTCGGTGGTCAAGTTGTGTCAGCAAGTAGCCCGCAGGGCCGTTTCGACGGCGGGGCGCGGTTGATCGACGGAGCAACGCTGACGGGAGGTGAGGCTTTCGGTAAGCATCTATTGGCGTCCTTTGACACCGAACATTTCTTACACGTGCATTTGGGGCTGTATGGGAAGTGGACATTCGGCAAGGAAGTGGCACCTGAACCAAAGGGCTTGATTCGGCTACGTATGGAATCCCAAACAGCGTATGCAGACCTACGCGGACCAACCCGTTGTGAGGTCATCACGGCGACCGACAGGGCTGCGCTCGTGGCACGGATAGGCCCAGATCCGATCAGATCGGATGCTGATCCTCAGCGAGCGTGGCAGCGATTGCAGCGCAGTCGCGCACCCATCGGCGTGTTGTTGATGAACCAGGAAGTTTTTGCCGGGGTTGGCAATATTTACCGGGCCGAGGCGCTGTTTCGGGCAGGGATCGACCCGTACCGGATCGGTAGGGAGGTCGATCGGGCTGAATTCGATGTGATGTGGGACGACCTGGTGCAACTAATGCGTGACGGAGTGCGGACAGGTCGCATCGATACGGTGCGCGAGGAACACTCACCCTCGGCCATGGGTCGTGGCAAGCGTCGTGACCGTCACGGTGGCGAGGTGTACGTCTATCGTCGCGCGGGCCGTGAGTGTTTTGTCTGCGGTGATGAGGTGGCCTGGGCGGACATGATGGGACGCAACCTATTTTGGTGTCCTACCTGCCAGGCGCACTAGCTCTGGGATGTCGAATGCCGGGGTGATCAGTTGGCAGCGTACGTTTCATCACCCACCAGGAGCCGGCCACGGTGAGGGCAACCAGCCCGTAAAACAAAAAGGGAGTGGCCCCCAACCAGGCGAGTTGATTGTTTTGGATCAACGGAATCTGAATGGCTGCCCGCGCCAAACTCAACACCACCCAAAGCCAGGTGGCCCGTGAGTAGCCCTTAAGTAGGTCAGGATCCTGACGCCACTGCATACCGGTGCCCAAAAGTGGGCCCACGATGATGCCGATCAGTGGGCGACGCACAAAAATTGAGATGGCGAATGCTGCCGCGCTGAGCAAATTCGCCAGCACGCGTACCTGGAAGAAGCCGAGTGGGTCATCGCTATACGCCGCCCATAGGGCTGCCACAGCAACGCCGAGCAGCCCGGCGAGCACGCGGATCGGTCGCTCGCCACGCCGGACCTTGATGAGAGCCAGAATCGCAGCGGCGCCCAGCGCTGCGGCGACGGCAATACCGAGGTTGTTTCCCGCAACAAAATACGCGATGACAAACAGCACCGTTGGTGCCATTGATTCCACTGCGCCCCACGGGCCACCCATCAAGATGCTCAGGGGATGACGGTCGTCATCGTTCCTGGCGACTGGGGTGGACACTCCTCCAGCGTAGTCAGGACGGCATCCAGGCAAGACACCCCTTATCGTGGGGGCGTGACCGTCGCTAAGGGGCTAACCCGATCAACCGCCTGGGTCATGATTGTGGGCGGAGTCGTGGGTCTTTTCGCCGCGTTTGAACTGACCATCGAGAAATTCAACGTGCTGTCTAATCCAGACTACGTGCCCAACTGCGATATCAATCCGGTGCTGTCGTGCGGTTCAGTGATCGTTACTCAGCAGGCCGAGGTCTTTGGCTTTCCGAACCCCATCATGGGGCTGGTGGGCTTCACCATCGTCATAACTTTTGGGGTGCTCATCGCCGCGGGAGTCACTCTGCCCAGATGGGTGTGGTGGGGGCTCAACGCGGGAGCCCTAGCGGGCTTCACCTTCGTGCAATGGTTGGTCTGGCAAAGTCTGTATTCCATTGGTGCTTTGTGTCCGTGGTGCATGGTGGTGTGGACGGTGACCGCGCCGATATTTTTGTGGGTGACCAGCAGTAATTTGGCGGAAGGACGCTTCGGCATAGATGCCGGTTGGGGTCGATCACTAGCGTCACTACGCTGGTTTGTGCTCATTGGTTGGTATCTGCTCGTGCTTGCGCTGATCTTCCTTCGCTGGCAAGACTTCTGGTTGGGTAACTAGTCAGGAACCGATCAGACCCCTGCGCAGTGCATCAAGACGTAGTTTCCAGATTCGCTGACTCAAGGCTGCGCTGGGCGCAAAGGTTTCGCTGGCGTGGTAGGCCCCGGGAAAGACATGACACTCTGCCGGAACTCCTGCCGTCAAAAGCCTCGAAACGAATTCAATGTCCTCATCACGAAACAGGTCTAGTTCACCGACGTCCGTGTACAGCGGGGGCAATCCCGACAGGTCTTCACGAAGTTTGGGGGAGGCATACGCGTCAGGTTCCTGACCGCCTAAAAACCATTCCCAGGCCTCAATATTTCCGCTTCGATCCCAGATTCCGATGTCGGTGAATTCATGGTTAGACGAAGTTGAGTGGCTGGCGTCAAGCATCGGATAGATCGGCATGATGAACTTCAGTTCTGGGCCGTTGTGGTCAAGGCTCATGAACGCTGTGGCGAGACAGAGATTTCCGCCAGCGCTACCGCCGTATATGCCCATGCGCGATTGATCAATACCCAAGTTATCGGCATGTTCGGCCATCCACGTTAGGGCGGCGAAGCAGTCGTGGACCTGGGCAGGATGCCGGTGTTCTGGAGCCTTGCGATAGTCCGTGGACATGATGGTGATGCCAAGTTCGGCACAGAGCATTTCAGCAGTCAGGTGCTCACCCTCAAGGTCTCCTAGAATCATTCCGCCACCGTGGATGTAAAGCAGTCCGGCGGTGGGTTCGATCACGTCCTTTGGGCGGTAGATCCGCACCGCAACCTGATCGCCGTCAAGCCGGCCCGGAATAGTCTGATTGGTGACGAGGACCTGCGGATTTGGTTCGATATCTGCGGTAACCGCAGCGAGAATGCTCCGCACGGCTGCACGCCGAGCTTCGATATCGGCTATTGCCTGAAATCCACCTGGGATAGCTTGCAATAGCTGCTCGAGGGGCTCGCGCGACTCTGGATCAATGCGGTCACGGGGGTGCGAATTGCTTGGCATATTCACGTGACCGAAACTAGCAACGTGGTGTGGGACTTTTGAGCGAATTGCTCAAAGACTTGCGTTCATCCGGATGTGAGCGCGCGAATCGCACCGATGAATAGACCTGCTGCCACGAAGATCATCAAGACGCCGATGCTCAGCAGAATTCCTGCGTAGCCCCGATTGCTCAATCGGTGTTGTCCTTTGCTAATGGCGAACACAAGCACTGCCTTGCTTCCCACGATCGCAAGATAGAAGCAGGCAAGGTACGCGAGACCAAGGCCAAGGGAGCGGTTAGCAAAGGTCACGAGCAGAGGTGCCCCGGCTGTGATCCAAAACAACCAGGGTGCGGGGTTGGTGATGTTGACGAGGGTAGCTTGCACGAGCGGGTGCGTCAGCCAGGTAGCCCTGGCGCCTGGCAGCCCAGCTGCCCGGTCGGCGCTCGCTTGGCGCAGATCGTCAACATTGGCTGTTCTGGCCGCGGAGATATTTTCCCAGGCAAACCACCCGACAACAACCGATCCAACGAGAGATAAACCGGCAACGACGGTGTCAGGCAGTTGGCGCACCACGGTGAGGGCCAAGAGGATGAAGATGGTGTCTGTGATGAGCGGTGCTGTCGCGACTGCCAGGCCGCTTCGCAGGCCACGCCTAAGGGTGACCGCGATCGCTAAGGCCAGAAGTGGACCGGGGGAGACCCCGGAGCCGAACCCAAGCGCCAGGCCGGCGAGCACCGCTTCCACGCTGGCAGTGTGCCAGCGTCAATAAGAACCTGCGCAGCCGTGCATCACTAGGTCCCGTCACAATGCTCGGGTGCTGTCTTCCACTCTTGGTTTCACGAGCGCATCGGGTTCCGTGAGTGCTGCTGACGCTGAGGCGACCGATCTTTCTGCGCTGACGACCGGTCAATGGGTCCTCGCGGCGGGGCTGGCGGGCGTCATCATTGCCGTGCACCTACTCGCGCCGGTAATCGCCAAGGTTTCCGCGGCGAATCAGGATCGTCTGGCATCCCTAGGCGGGGGTGTGGCTGTTGCCTATGTATTCGTGCAACTGCTTCCGGAGTTAGCCGCTGGAGGTGACACCCTAAGCGATACCGCAATCAATGACTATGCCCCGACACCGATAGTCGAGGCAGGCCTGTTCTTAGTAGCGCTGGTCGGGGCGATCTTGTTCTATTCCATTGACGTGGTCAGCACGGAGCGTTCTAGTCGCCGTGTTGATTTGTATTGGGTGCACCTGTCCGCTTTTGGTGCGATCAGTGCGATTTACGCCTACACCATGCCTTTTTTGCTGACGACAGGTGTCGGCTATGCGCTCTTGTTCACCGTGGCCATCGCTGCGCATGTGTTGCTGGGTGACCGCACCTTGGCTCGCGCCCACCCTTTGCTTTTTCGACACGAAGATAGGTGGGTCGGAATCGTTGGTGTCGTCCTCGGTTTCGGTGCCGCGCTTGTCCTTCCCCCGGCCAGCGATTTGGTGCTTGCATCGGCAACAGCAGTATTAGGCGGTGGGCTACTGATCACGACGTTTCGTGAGGAGTTGCCGCAGGCCAGCAAAGCCAGACTTGTCTGGTTCTTACTCGGTGCTGTCGTGATGACTGCGCTGCTCATCGCCGGCATCGTGACTGGCGACGGCTAACGCGATGGGCCTCGCTATTTGAGCGGGTGACGGGATCCGTCGGCTCGCCGTTCGCGAGCCTCCTCCCGATTCCCGACGTGTCCCTTAATCCACTAAAGCCGACCCAGGGAATTAACCCTGAGTCGGCTTTAGTGGAGCGGGTG
>Ga0129324_10000093_pt1 | contig 57535 bp, 62 predicted proteins | sample CPBDNA_7_FD_96879 | JGI IMG/M metagenome (GOLD analysis project Ga0129324, IMG submission 96879) | Freshwater to marine salinity gradient microbial communities from Chesapeake Bay, USA - CPBay_Spr_15_0.2_DNA | ecosystem: Environmental > Aquatic > Marine > Coastal | place: USA: Chesapeake Bay... | reverse complement strand
GATAGCGACGCAACAACCAATTAAAAGGCATCCGTCTCTTTACTTCCTAAATTGTAACAATATGAATATCGTTTTATGCTCACCTCAGAAGTAGACCCGCTTGCGCTTGCTATAGAGGCGATTTCGACGCATGGCTATGCCATCATCGACAATTTTTTGCCATCTGATCAGGTTGAACGCTTGGCTGAAATCATCAACAAAAAATGGCTAAAGGGACAAATGGTCAGTGCAAAAACTGGCAAAATCGGCCTCAATCATCATGACATTCGTAGTGATTATATTGCCTGGCTTGAAACGCGTGATCCATCACCAGCAGTACAAGCTTATTTTAGACAGATGGAAATGCTTAGATTGCTGTTGAACACACAATTGTTCATGAATGTGCAAGAGCTCGAAACCCATGTTGCAGTTTATCCAGTCGGTGGCCGCTACCAGAAACATCTGGATCAATTCAGCCATGGCGCTTCAGACAATATTCAGCATCGTCAATTAAGCGCTGTTTTATATCTCAATCAACATTGGCAAACTCATCATGGTGGCGCATTACGATTACACCTCAACGATCATGAAACACTAGACGTACTTCCACAAGCGGGGCGCATTGTGCTTTTTCTATCAGCTAAATTTTGGCATGAAGTGTTGCCAGCGAGCAGAGAGCGATTAAGCCTAACTGGTTGGTTTAGAACTCGTCATCATTTACCACTTTAAGCACTACTGTAATAAAATACAGCAACTATTATTGAAGCGTGTTTATGCAGTTTGCCAATCTACAATGGAAGCAACAACAACCTTACTCTCTCGATTTTGATGATATTTATTATTCATCTGACAACGGCTTGGCAGAAAGCGACTATGTGTTTATTCAACACAATCAACTGACTGAACGCTTTAGACAATTAAAAAAAGACCGTTTCACTATTATTGAAACAGGCTTTGGTACTGGACTGAACTTTTTTTGTGCAGCACAACATTTTTTAGCGCATTCGCCCAAAAGCGCTGCTTTGCAGTTTATCTCTATAGAGCGCTACCCCTTAACAATGGAAGACTTCGTGCAAGCCAATCGCTATTGGTTTGTGTTTGATCAAATGGTCAAGCAATTAACTGGTGGCTATGCGCAAATGAGGGATGGATTCAATCAACTGCGCTGTTGCGATGGCCGTATCGCACTCGATTTATGGATTGGTGATGTGAATGCGCTACTTCCCCAAATAAATAGTACCGCGGATGCTTGGTTTTTAGATGGGTTTGCACCCTCAAAGAATGCTGACATGTGGTCAGAAAGCCTATTTGAAGAAATCACACGACTATCCAAGACCGATAGCACTTTCGCAACTTTTACCAGCGCAGGTGATGTAAGAAGGCGATTACAATCTGCTGGTTTCAATGTCCGAAAGGACATCGGTTTTGGCAAAAAACGAGAGATGCTCTACGGTTTATCGCGCTAACAACATGCTAATATCTGATTTTATGCACTTGTAAGGTTGTTCCGATGGTTAAGGTTTTTCAATGTTAAGCGTGATGTTGCAAATGTCGGCGCTCATCACTATTGGCGTTGTTTGGCAATACATCGCGCCTAAGCATATTTCGGTTTTGTCCCATCGTCGCGCACTGACCGATTTGGTTTTTTATGTCTTACTGCCAGCATTGGTGTTAGATGTCATGTGGCAAGCCCCACTTAACCTTACTTCCGTCAAAATATCACTCACCGCCTTATCCAGCATTGCTGTTTCTTTAGTATTAATGTGGCTGATTTTACATTGCTTAAGCGTCAGCAATCCGCAAAAAGGCGCTTTGCTAATTGCAGGCACTTTTCCAAACTCTACCTACCTGGGACTGCCTGTTACCGCACAAGCGCTAGGTGATTGGTCACAAGCCATCGTACTCAAATATGATTTATTTGCCTGTTCACCAACTGTACTCACCATTGGTGTTTTGATTGCGGATTATTATGGCAACAAGCAAAATGATATCCACCCATTGCGTGCCTTATTAAAAGTCCCGCCATTGTGGGCGCTCCTGTTTGCCACCTTCCTCAATCTCACACACATCCAACAGCCTGTTGAAATACAGCGTTCGCTCGACCTTCTCGCTGGTGGCGTTGTACCGTTGATGCTAATTGCACTAGGCATGAGTATCCGCTGGGATACAATGAAATTGAAATATCTACCTTTGCTGATGCCTGTTTGCTTGGTGGCCTTGGTGATTGCCCCTGTCGTTGCCTACAGCACAGCAACCTTACTTAAAATCCCCGCCGACATATTCACTGTTACTGTAATATTGGCGGCCATGCCTACCATGATCTTTGGCATTGTGCTTTGCGAGCGCTTTGAACTGGATAGCGGCCTTTATGCAGCGGCAGTATTTTTGACAACCCTATTAAGTATTGGAACATTGACCATATGGTTTCATCTCATCACTTAATTTTTACGATCATTCTTTCCATTTAATACTGCATCCAATACTCTGAATCTGCTCTTTCGGTCCTTGTCCTGTTTCCGCTACCTGCTGCATTGCATCAAACAAATCACGTGTACTGTCTGCTGCAGTTTCCTTTCTGCTTGCATCAAAACGGCCGCGATATTGCAATTGGCCTTTGTCATTAAACCCAAAAAAGTCTGGCGTGCAAACCGCATGGTAAGCTTTTGCAATCGCTTGGCTTGGGTCAATGAGGTATGGAAAAGGAAAGTCCATTTCTTTGGCAATACGCTGCATATTTTCGTAGCTATCTTCTGGATAGTCAGTGGGATCATTGGACATAATCGCCACAGTATTAATGCCCAGCATTTTTAACTCTCGTACATCATTGATTAAACGAGGCAATATTGCTTTGACATAAGGGCAATGGTTACAGATGAACATCACTAACAACCCCTTTTTACCCATCAGCATATCCCGCGATAAGGTAATGCCATCAACATTTTGCAAACTAAAATCAGGCGCTTGCCAACCGAACTCACAAACTGGCGGATGTATGCTTGCCATATTTATCTCCTAATACTTTTTTAAAACAACTTATAATTCTATTATCCTCTAATTAACATGATTAAGCACATGCCGAAAAACCGCTTTTACAGTCCAGCGCTCTTATCGATTGGCAGCTCAGTTCAATTGCCAGAAGCTGCCGCAATTCATGCCATCCGTGTTTTACGGATGACCGTTGGTGATGTTGCCATTTTGTTTAACGGTGATGGCATAGATTATATCGGTAAGTTTACCTCGATTAAAAAAAACGAAGTCGTTGTTAACATCACTGAAAGCATCGCTTTAACAAACGAATCACCACTGAACATTACTTTATTACAAGGCATCTCCAGTGGCGATCGCATGGACTACACCATTCAGAAAGCAGTAGAACTTGGTGTTAAACAGATTCAACCGATTGCCACAGAGCGCAGCGTTGTGAAACTCAATGCTGAGCGAGCGGCTAAACGTCTTGCACATTGGCAAAACGTCGTACATTCTGCTTGCGAACAGTCTGGCCGTGCTGTTGTGCCGCAAGTGGCAACGCCTGTATCGCTTGGCCATTGGCTAAGCGTAAATTCGCATCAAGATGCGTGCCGCATTCTACTCAATCCAATTGGCGCAAAACGTTTGGTAGAACTAGAGAAACCAAATGCAACGATTCAACTTCTTATTGGCGCAGAAGGTGGGTTGAGTCAGAATGAAATTACAATCGCTAGCAACAATGGATTTCAATCGATTTTATTAGGTCCAAGAGTTTTACGAACGGAAACTGCCGCATTAGCGGCAATGGCTAGTTTGCACAGTATTTGGGGTGATTTCTAATTTTTAACACTTTCTACTGATAGCAGTTAAACTGCCCTACCAAGCTCAAAGAATAACCTAGCTTTTTTTTGATATGGTGTTTTTAATATAGTATAAATATCACTTAACAGGAGTGCGTCCACATGTTTGATTTCAGTCACCCACTGATTCCATCAACTCAAGATTTTGATTTTTTTACCACTACGATGACGGTTTTTCTGTCATTTCTATTATCCACTTTGGTTGCTTACATCTATGTGTGGACATTACAAAAAAGCACTTATTCAAAAAATTATTTGCAATCGATTGTGTTGATTTCAATTATAGCCAGTGTGATTATTTTATCGGTGGGCGACAGTATCGCACGTGGTGTAGGGATTATTGCGGCTGTTGGCATTATTCGCTTTAGAACGAATTTTAAAAACCCACGTGACACCATCTTTTTATTCGCCTCTCTAGCGGCAGGTATTGCTTGTGGCGCCAGTGCATTTATTATCGCTATTGAAGGCACAGTGTGCTTTGCTTTGGCATCCCTTTTCTTACGTTTTGCCCCTTTCAGCCCAGTTGCCTATTTCGACTGCATTATCAGCTTTCAAGCTAATGGCGCCGACCAGACCAGACAATTTAATACCATTATGCAGCAGTTCTGTAAAAAATTTGTTTTAATCAATGTGCAAGAGAGCACTAAAGGGTCAAGCTATCAATACGATTATCATATTAAACGTAAAAAAAATGTTAGTAATGCGCAATTGATTGAAGCGCTGTCAGCAAACAATTTAGCTCAAAAAGTAACCATTATTGACGAGCTTGACACGAATAGCGACATTAATTAAACCATCGACTCAAACGTGCTAGTTTAATGATATCAACCGCAACTGGATTAAGCTTAATCATTTTTGCATCTCGTGTCTCTACCAGGCCAGCTTGATTAATCAGATTAATATCTACCCAAGCATAATTGACTACTTCACGCATGGGACTCCATTTTTTGCCTTTTGGAATCTTAATCGCCTTAACGGCATTTAGTTCAAAAAACGGAAGCTTTGCTAAGAAAAGCGTATGCTTACCCAATTCAATCATCTGTTCATTAGAAGAACTAGAAACCAATTGCTGCCGACCTAAATAGGCTCTAGTTTCCTCTACCGTTTCACGCACTGCTGTCTCGTAAAGCGATTCCAAGTCGTGCCCGCTGTGTAGCAAATCTTCAGCCCGCTCTTGCCTACCTCCAGGAAACTCATAGTCATCATGCTTGTGCGATTGGACAAATAATACATAAATCTTGCCGTCTTGCTCTGCGGCAATGACCATGCCAGCATTGGCTTGTGCCAGCTGCGGCACAATCATCATGCCAACTAATAACAGGCATACGCCTAACATAGGATGTAAAAGGGACTTCAAAATCACGTTGTTTTGCATGACACCACGCTTCCTCATGATTAACGATTGATACTGAACATTTTATATTTTTCCATAAAAGTCTCCGATTGTGTTGCGTTAACTTTCATGACCCGCATTAAATATCAAGGATTAAAATTGCTAATTTAACAAAATTAATTTATTATTTTGTATTATTTACATAATCAAGACGCAAAGACGATGCAATTAGGCAATATCATTCGTAATCGCCGACAGGCAGCCAAAATGACTTTAGAGTCACTCGCCAAAGCGATTGAGTCTGATGCAGGCAATTTGTCGCGCATTGAACGTGGTGAGTTAGGTATTTCTGAGTTGCAAATTCGCAAAATTGCTCAAGCATTAAATACAACCCCTGCCAGTTTATTTGCCGAAAGTGATGCCAACAGCACTGTCACAGTCAGTACTGCTATTGACTCTCCCTTAGAAAACCCAATGGATTTTGTTCATTGGTTTCGTTCAGCCGCACCCTATATTCACGCCTTTGGTGGACGAACATTTGTCATTGCCTTTGGTGGTGAAGTCGTCAGCGAACAACAGTTTATTGCACTTTCACATGATTTAAACTTGCTCGCTAGTCTAGAAGTCAGACTAATTTTGGTGCACGGTGCTCGTCCGCAAATTGAACAGCGCTTAATCAGAGAACACTTAACTCCTATCTACCATGAGGGCTTACGCATTACCGATGATGCCGCCATGGAAGCAGTCAAAGAAGCCAATGGCGCTGTCAGGGTAGAGATTGAGGCGCTCTTGTCGATGGGGATTGCTAACTCACCAATGGCGGGCGCCGATATTCGTGTCGCTAGTGGTAATTTTGTGACGGCCAAACCGCTTGGCGTGATTGACGGCGTTGATTTACAACACACAGGGGAAGTCCGCAAAATTGATAAAGTCGGTATTCAAAAAAGGTTAGATGATGGCGAACTCGTACTTTTGTCACCGATGGGTTATTCACCAACAGGCGAAACCTTCAATTTAAGCTTAGAAGATGTGGCCGTGAATGCTGCGATTGCACTGGATGCGGAAAAACTTATTTTCCTAATGGATACACAAGGCGTAAAAAACTTGCGTGGTGAGTTGCTTCGTGAAATGACCGCGGACAAAGCCAAAAATCTATTGTATAACGCCTCCGAGAATCAATCACCCGTCCACTTTAGTGAGGATATTGAATACTATTTAGATGCAGCGATTAAGGCGAGTGAGCACGGCGTGCCGCGCACGCACTTAATTTCACGTCATATTGATGGCGCGATTATCCAAGAGTTATTCACACTAAGTGGCGTAGGCACCATGGTTACAGAACTTGCTTTAGAGACTATGCGACAAGCCAAAATTGACGATGTTGGTGGCATCCTGAAGCTGATTGAGCCTTTAGAAAATGAAGGCGTTTTAGTTAGACGTGGCCGCGAACAGATTGAAATGGAAATTCAACACTTCTACGTGATGGAACACGACAACAGGACCATCGGCTGTGCGGCTTTATATCCTTATATTGAGGACAAGATGGCAGAGTTTGCCTGCTTAGCAATCGACCCTCAATATCGTGGCTTTGGTCGCGGCGATAAGCTATTTAACTATTGCCAGCAACAAGCCAAACAGTTAGGGTTCATCCAACTGTTTTGCTTGACCACTCGTACTGAGCATTGGTTTGTAGAACGTGGCTTTGATTTGGTGCCAATCGCTCAATTACCAAAGTCCAAGCAACAGCTCTATAATCTACAAAGAAATTCAAAAGTCTATGTAAAAAAATTATAGTTATATCTGCTCAGTTTTAAGTTTAATTAAGACATTAACGCCATCAAATGGTGCTTTTTAGATACAATCACCCTATCAACTCATTTGGGACTTAACACATGATTAGCGAATCCGCTGCTGCCAAAAAAGCCAAGACCTTATCTGAAGCATTACCTTATATTAAGCGCTTTTTTAATAAAACCATTGTGATTAAATACGGCGGCAACGCCATGACGGACGAGCAACTAAAAGCCTCGTTTGCAAGTGACGTTGTCTTACTCAAACTGGTTGGTATGAACCCTGTCATTGTGCATGGTGGTGGACCGCAAATCAATCAAATGCTAGATAGAGTAGGCAAAAAAGGTGAATTTATTCAAGGCATGCGTGTGACTGACGATGAGACCATGGATATTGTTGAAATGGTCCTCGGCCATGTCAATAAAGAGATTGTGCATTTAATTAACCAACATGGTGGCAAAGCAGTTGGCTTAACTGGGCAAGACGGCAATTTTATCCGTGCCAACAAATTAATGATGGAAGACATCAATGACAAAATGAAAATGATTGATGTGGGTCAGGTTGGAAAAATCAGCACTATCGATCCCAGTATTATCAACTTCTTAGACAGCGGGGATTTTATTCCTGTTGTGGCGCCAATTGGCGTGGGCGAAGATGGCAACACCTTCAACATCAATGCGGACGTAGTCGCGGGCAAACTGGCTGAGGTTTTAAAAGCAGAAAAGCTAGTCTTGCTCACAAACACTCCAGGCGTATTGGACAAAGACGGCACCTTATTAACGGGCTTAACACCGAAACAAATTGACGATATGGTGGCAGACGGTACTCTTTCTGGCGGCATGCTACCTAAAATCGACTCAGCTTTAGAAGCCGCCCGTAGTGGCGTGCAAGCGGTGCATATTATTGACGGCCGTGTTGAGCATGCGTTACTACTAGAAGTATTAACCGATGAAGGTGTTGGCACTTTAATTAAAGCTAAAAATTAATTGCAGCAATTACAGCAGGCGCTAAAACTCACGGCATCAGCCTTCAAGCGTGAGCTAAGCCTATCTTGATATGGCGAATGTTTGGATATTTGACTTAGATGACACGTTGCACGATGCATCTGCACAGATTTTTCCAGTAATGAACCGTGCGATGACGCAATATATCCAATCGCAACTGGGCTTAGCTGAGTCAGATGCGCATCACTTGCGCCAACACTATTGGAAAATATATGGTGCCACCCTTAAAGGGCTGATGCGCCATCACAATACCAACCCACATCATTTTTTACAAACCACGCACGAATTGAGCAATTTACATGAACTCGTTGTTCAGACGAAACGATTGCGCAATCTGATAAAAAACCTCAAAGGCCGCAAAGTAATCTTCACTAATGCGCCCAGCAACTATGCGCTACGTGTATTGGATTTACTCAATATTAGCGATTTATTCGAAGTTGTATTCAGTGTGGAATCAAGTAAATTTCATGCAAAACCGTCTGTACGTGGCTTTCAAGGCCTACTCAAATACATCAAAGCAAAGCCTAGTGATTGCATTATGTTAGAAGATAATCTAGCCGCACTGATGACGGCCAAACGCCTTGGTATGCGCACGATTTGGATTAGTCGCCAACTACAAAAACCAGGTTTTGTCGATTTTAGATTAAGTTCCGTTTCAGCGCTTACTCACCTTCAGTTATAATCATCCAAAGTCATTCAGTTAATTTTAGGGAAAGTTATGGCCGGCGAACGTAAGCAACAAATATTAGAAGCTTTAGCAAAAATGTTAGAAAGCCCAAAGCGTGAAAAGATTACGACTGCGGCACTGGCCGCCAAGCTAGGCGTATCAGAGGCCGCGCTTTACCGCCATTTTGCAACAAAAGCACAAATGTTCGAAAGCCTCATTGAGTTTATCGAAGTCAGTATTTTTGGTGTGATTAATAAAATTACAATAGAAGAGGAAGACGGTGGCAAACAAATTTTATTGATTGTAAGCATGTTACTGCGTTTTGCTGAAAAAAACCCAGGTATGACACGCGTACTGATTGGTGATGCATTAGTGAACGAAAACGAAAGGCTGCAGGAACGCATTAACCAGCTTTACGACCGTATTGAAGTATCTCTGAAACAATGTCTAAAACTAGCCGCCGCGGAATCAGATAAAAAAGTGATGCCTGAAAGCCAAGCAAATATGATGCTCTGTTTTGTGATTGGTCGCTGGCACCAATATGCGAAAAGCGGATTTAAACGTAAACCACTGGAGTATGTACAACAACAGCTAGCCAGTATGATTTAATCCAACCACCATGTAAAAAAGCCTACCGATTGGTAGGCTTTTTTATTGAAGCTAATTACAACAATACCTTTTCAATACCGCCATTGTTAGCTTTCTCAATGTAATCTTCCATCCAATCCTCACCCAGAATATGCTTCGCCATTTCAACGACAATATAATCCGCCTCGATACCTGTATCATCGCCGTAACGTGATAGTCCTTGCAGACAACTTGGGCAACTCGTTAAAATTTTAACCGCTTGCTCAGGCTTACCAACCGTTAACCCCATTTTATTCATACTTTTTTCAAGTTCTTCCTGCTTACGGAATTTCACTTGTGTGGCAATATCAGGGCGCGCTGCAGCAAATGTCCCACTTTCACCACAGCAACGGTCATTCAGCTCAACTTCTTGCCCCATTAACTGATTCGTCACTTCCAACGGCTTATAGGTTTTCATTGGACTATGGCAGGGGTCATGGTACATATAGCGCGTACCAGTGATGCTTGACAGTTTCTGGTCTTTTTCCATCAGGTATTCATGAATATCAAGCAAGCGACACCCTGGAAAGATTTTCTCAAACTCATACTTTTGCAATTGGTCCATGCAAGTACCGCAAGAAACAATTACTGTCTTAATATCAAGATAATTCAACGTGTTTGCAACACGGTGGAACAGCACGCGGTTATCTGCGGTAATCTCTTGCCCCTTATCATGATTGCCACTTGAAGTTTGCGGGTAACCGCAACATAAATATCCTGGTGGCAACACCGTTATCGCCCCCACTTCATACAGCATGGCCTGTGTCGCTAACCCAACGTTTGAGAACAAACGCTCAGAACCACAACCAGGAAAGTAAAAGACCGCATCAGAATCTTCAGTCACTTTTGCTGGATTACGAATCACTGGAATCATGCTGCTGTCTTCAACACCCAACATCGCTCGTGATGTTTTAGATTGCATTTTCTTCGGCATCGGCCGATTGATAAAGTGAATCACCTGCGCCTTGATTTCAGGCTTACCTACTGTCGATGGTGGTGCTTTTTTAGCTTTAAGCAAGCCAAAACGTTTCGCTAAAGCGTTGGCAAAATTAATGGCCTTATAACCCATACCAATCATGGTTGCACGTAAGAATTTAATGGTCGCAGGATCTTTAGCGTTTAAGTACAACATGCCAGCAGCCGTGCCTGGATTGAATTTCTTTTTACCTTGTTCACGCAAAAGATTACGCATTTTGATGGTAACTTCACCAAAATCAATATTCACAGGGCATGGCTTCTCACAACGATGACAAACCGTACAATGGTCGGCAACGTCGTTAAACTCATCAAAATGCTTGAGCGAAATACCACGGCGTGTCTGCTCTTCATACAGGAAAGCTTCTATCAACAATGAAGTCCCTAAAATTTTGTTACGCGGTGAGTAAAGCAAATTAGCACGCGGCACATGAGTAGAGCAAACTGGCTTACATTTACCACAGCGCAAGCAGTCAGAAATATCATCAGCAATCTCGCCCATGGCAGATTGCTCCATAATAATCGACTCTTGTTCTAGCAATCCAAAGCTAGGCGTATAGGCATTATCTAAGCCAGAACCCGCGAGCAACTTACCTTTATTAAAGTGACCGTGAGGATCGACTTTGTTCTTATATTTGGTGAAAGTATCAATGGTTTCTTGATCCAAGAATTCCATTTTGGTTATCCCGATTCCATGCTCTCCAGAAATAACACCATTCAATTTTCTAGCCAGTGCCATCACACGCACAACAGCACCATGCACTTCTTGCATCATGTCGTAATCATCGGAGTTAACAGGGATATTGGTATGTACATTACCATCGCCTGCATGCATATGTAGCGCAATAAAGACACGACTTTTCAACACTTTTTTATGTATGCCATCTAAGCCGTCAATAATTTTTTGATATTCGCGTCCTGCAAAAATATCAGCCAACGGTTGCTTAATTTCACGCTTCCAAGACACGCGTAAGTCATAGGATTGTACCGCTGAGAATACCGTCGCATGCTCACCAAATTGTTCCCCTAAATGTCCTAAGGCTGCAATCGGCTCATCGAGTGAATCCAAAATCAAGCGCCACTGCATACGTCGCTCACGCACCAGCTGCAAAGCAAGCACTTGCTTTGATTTCACACTATCAGGATCTTTATTACCTTCTTCATCTGCTTGCAAGGGTAAGTCACCTGCAATAAAATTTTCTAAGGCATCAATCAACTTCAGCTTATTATTGATCGAAAGCTCAATATTAATCCGCTCAATCCCGTCTGAGTATTCCCCTAATTGAGGAAGTGGAATCACTACATCTTCATTGATTTTGAAAGCGTTAGTGTGTTTTGCAATCGCAGCCGTGCGTGAACGATCTAACCAGAATTTTTTGCGCGACTCTGCTGAAACAGCGATAAAGCCCTCGCCATTTCGCGCATTACACATACGCACCACGGCTGAAGCAACTTCACCAACTGCATTCTCATCATCAGAAGCAATATCAGCCAACAAGACCATTTTAGGTCGTTGCTGACGTGCCGCTTTAGTCGCATAGCCAACCGCCTTGATGTAGCGTTCATCCAAATGCTCAAGCCCTGCCAACACAATCGCTGGGCTCTGCTTTGCAGTCGCATCAAGATAATCTTTAATTTCTACAATAGCAGGCACTGCATTTGAAACATGCCCAAAAAACTCAAGCGCTATCGTCCGTACATATTTTGGCATGCGATGCAGAATAAAGGTGGCAGAAGTAATCAAACCATCACAACCTTCTTTTTGTACCCCTGGTAAGCCAGATAAAAATTTATCTGTCACATCTTTGCCCAGCCCAACTTTACGAAAGCTAGGGCCTGGAATCTCGATAATTTCAGGCTCGGCAATCAGATTCTTCATATCGATGTCGTAGCGACTAATTTTAAAGCGCGCCATTGCAATATCATGAATCTTGCCCAGATTGTGATCTAAGCGCTCAATCTCCATCCATGTAGAATCAGGAGTCACCATACGCCATGAAGCTAAGTTGTCTAGAGCAGTCCCCCACAGCACAGCCTTCTTACCACCAGCATTCACTGCTACGTTACCACCAATACAACTTGCATCTGCAGAAGTCGGGTCGCAGGCAAATTCTAATCCTGCCTCTGATGCCGCTTCCATCGCTCGCCGCGTAACCACGCCAGCGCCGCATTCAATTGTAGGCACTTGATGCGAAACACCAGGCAGCGACCGCATTTGTATGCCTGTATGTTGATCTAGCTTTTCAGTATTAACAACCGCTGAAAGTGGTGTTAATGGCACAGCACCCCCCGTGTAACCAGTTCCACCTCCACGTGGAATAACGGTTAAACCGAGCTCAATACACGTTTTAATTAAATGGGCGATTTCCGCTTCAGCATCGGGATTTAGCACTACAAACGGATATTCAACACGCCAATCAGTCGCATCAGTCACATGAGACACACGCGCTAAGCCATCAAACTGAATGTTATCTTTACGGGTATATTTGCTGAGTTGGCTTAGTGCTTTTTTACGTAAATCATAGGTTTGATTGAAGTCATCGGCAAACTTGGCAACCGCCCCTTTCGCAGCAGCTATCAGCTTTCCAACTTGCGGATTACCACTTTTTCGTTCGTCAATCGCATTAATACGATGATTTAAAGCCTCAATTAGTGCAGCGCGGCGCTTGGGATTATCCAACAAATCATCCTGCAAATAGGGATTACGACTCACCACCCACAAATCACCCAACACTTCAAATAGCATGCGAGCACTTCTACCGGTTTTGCGCTCGTGACGTAATGTTTGCAAAACGTCCCACATTGCTTCACCTAAGAACCGAATGACGATTTCTCGGTCCGAAAATGAAGTATAGTTGTAGGGTATTTCACGTAAGCGAGTCGGAGATTCAGGATTCGCTTTTAGTAAATCAGGAGATATAGGTGCGTTCATTAGAAAATTATCATAAACAAAAAATGATTATAGCACGTGGAAATGCACACAAAAACTGCAAGATGCTTATGGTTATTCTTACAATAATGAGTTAAAACGTTACAATCTTATGATGCCAATTTTAAAAAAATTAACACCCTTCATCGCATTCTTGCTATTAATTGCTTATCTTCAATACAACCCCTTTCAACATACCAAGATTGATGATGTCGTTTTTACGACAATCAAAGGTGAAGAAATCCGCATGGTTGAGCTCAGAGGCAAGGTTGTATTAGTTAGCTTTTGGGCAACCGATTGCAAAAGCTGCGTGGATGAAATGCCTGATTTAATTAACACTTATCGACAATACCAATCCAAAGGACTTGAAATTATTGCGGTAGCAATGCCGTACGACCCTCCAGCACAAGTGCTCAATTTTGTTACTCAAAAAAGCATCCCTTTCCCCGTCGTCCACGATAGTTATGCGCATATTACCCAAAAATTCGGCGGCGTATCACTAACTCCTACCGCTTACATTTATAATAAAGAAGGTAAACGTATACAGCGTGCAATAGGTGCTTTAAACTTCAACAAACTACACGCACTACTAGATAAGGAACTACGCTAATGCTTTGGATCAAATCACTACACATTATTTTCGTTACCAGTTGGTTTGCGGGCTTGTTTTATTTGCCTCGTATTTTTGTTAACCATGCAATGGAAACAAATACAGTGGCTATTGAGCGCTTGAGCTTTATGGAAACAAAACTTTACCGCTTTATGTTGCCCTTAGCATTCTTAGCGTTGGGATTTGGCTTATGGCTGTGGTTGGGTTACGGCATTTCAGGTAAGTGGATGCACCCAAAACTTACATTAGTTGTTGGCTTAATTGGCTACCATTGGTATTGTGGAAAAATTATCCGCGACTTCAAAGCTGGCACCAATCAACGCAGTCACATTTGGTTTCGTTGGTTCAACGAACTGCCTGTTTTAGCATTGAGCGCTATTGTTGTTTTAGTTGTTGTTAAACCCTTCTAAAAATTCGTTACTTCATGGATGTCTTTCATTCAAACTGGCTGATTCAGATGTTAAAAAAAACTGGGGATACGCCTCAGGCACGTCTGCTCAGTTTATTTGATATTCTTGACGATTGGACGGATGCACCAGGAATGAAGGTGACAATCAATCAACATAACATCAGCGCACCGCTCAAAACATATTTAACGCTAGAAGCAGCAAGAGCGGGTGCAGCTTTACCTGAGATGTTAGCAGTTCAACTTTATTTCATGGCACTCTCGGCTATGCAAGAAAAATTGCTCGGCATCAATCTGGCTAGTCTTGTGCACGCTAAAAATGCCGCAAAAGCGTTGCTTCGTGCACAAACAAACAACAATTTTCGCATTGCACGCACATCGACCAATGCGATTGCAGCTAGCTTGATAGGCGCATTGGTCGTTGCTGGCAGTCTGTTTCTGCTTTACCAACCGAAAGCAGAAACGCCGACTCAAATGGCTTTAATTAAGCAGAGGCCTTCTTTTCAACCTTCAATCACCATTGCTTCAGCACAAAGTACCGCGGCTCTTATTTCACAAATTGAACAAATGCATAGTGGTAATTGCCGCCTACTTGAAGCTATTCAATTACAAGACAAGTATAAATCTGTTTATTTTCAAAATATTGTGCGTGGCCAGATTAGCACAGACCCTACAGAGCAAATACTTGTACGAGAGTTACTAGAAAAAATACGCTGCAACTACACCCCTATGCTAATGAAGAAATCGACTTAACAATAAGTCTTGCTTGTTTAAAAACAACTGTCAGAAAGGATTTCGGTAACGGCCTTTTCATTAACTGAATCAGCAAGCCATTTATTCCTAGTTTCCTAATCATCACTGGTCAAGGTAGCAAGCGGCTTATGTCAATCAATATGCCCAGTTAACCACTTTCTTCATATTGAGCTGCATAAAATTGCAATCTAAAAATATACCGTCCTGTATAAAAATTATTGAAGGTCATGCTTCTTTCTTCAATAGATACCGATTATTTGCATCCATTAGACAGATAAAAGTGACAGGTCTGTATATATGCAATCAAAACCTAATCAGACATGCTATACTTATTCTTATGAGTTCGTTAAAAGACAAAATATTGAATACTGCAACTGATTTATTTCAGACTCGCGGGATTAATTCAACTGGAGTTGATACGATTGTAGCAATAGCTGGCACGACCAAAATGACGCTTTATAAACACTTTCATACAAAAGAAGGTTTGATTATTGAAGTGCTCAATAAAAGCCAGCACGATTTTCATCATTGGCTTGACAACAAACTCAATACCAACAGCAAAGTACCGAGTGATAAAATCAAGCAGTTGTTTGATTTTATTGAAGAATGGATTACTTCACCTAAGTTTCTAGGCATGGGTTTCATCAAAGCGTCTGCCGAATTTCCAAATGAAGAAAATCCAATTCATCAACTGTCTTCAAAGCAGTCACGAGAATTTAGACAATATATTAGCAAGCTAGCGAGTGAAGCCAATGTTAAAGATGCAGATGGCTTGGCTTTGCAACTTTCTCTACTGTTTGAAGGTGCTGTTCAAGCAGAGCAAATGAAGCGCGGCTCTGGCGCCATCAAATATGCTAAAAAAGCGGCAAAAATATTAATTGATGGTGCAATAAACGCCTAGTAGTGCCCTCTATTTTAGTTTTAACTTGCAACAACACCCGTTGCTAAAAGATAATGATGTTTTAATTCAACCTGATTATTACTTTTATGCAAACACTTATCTGCGGCTCAATCGCTTTTGACACCATTATGGTGTTTCAAGATCAATTTAAAAACCATATTCTTCCCGACCAAATTCACAAGTTAAGTGTGGCTTTTTTTGTTCCAGAACTACGCAAAAATTTTGGCGGCACAGCAGGCAACATTGCTTATAATTTACAACTGCTTGAAGGTGAACCGCTAATCATGGCTACTGTGGGTGAAGATTTTGCCCCATACCAAACATGGATGGAACAAAACAAGCTCTCGCTGCAACACGTTAAAACAATCCCTAATACTTATACCGCTCAAGCTTATATCACAACCGATTTAGACGACAATCAAATCACGGCATTCCATCCAGGCGCGATGATGGAAGCTCATCAGAACAGCGTGAATGAGGCTCAGGATATAGCCCTAGCAATTATTGCACCAGATGGCCGTGATGCGATGTTCCAACATGCACAAGAGTGTTTTGATGCAAAGATTCCGTTTATGTTTGACCCAGGCCAGGGCTTGCCTATGTTCAATGGTGAGGAGCTGATGCAATTTATTGAAATGGCAACTTACTTAGCAGTAAATGATTATGAAGCCCAAGTGCTACAAGATAAAACAGGTTTAACTTTAGAACAGATTGCCAGCAAAGTTGAAGCACTTATTGTCACCTTAGGTGCTGAAGGCTCCCATATCTACGCCGATGGTCAACGCCATGAGATTCCATGCGTTAAAGCCAAAGAGTTGATTGACCCAACTGGCTGTGGTGATGCCTATCGCGCAGGGTTATTGTATGGCATCGTCAGAAAATGGGACTGGTTAGCTTGTGGTCGATTGGCTGCCACAATGGGCGCAATTAAAATCGCAAGCAGTGGTGCACAAAACCATAAACCCACTCGTGAAGAAATAGAAAATATTTACAGTAGCGCTTTAATCAAAGAGGTATCTAGACAAATAAAATAACCACTCACTTTTTATCTTGATTGGAATCATCATGAAGTTTTCAAATCTTATCTTAATCTCTGGACTATGTTTATTTGTTGCCGCTTGTGCCAGCTCAAACGCGGGCAGCGTATATAAACGTGATGATGCACGCAAAGTTCAAACAGTCAAAACGGGCATTGTAGAGAGCGTGCGAACCGTGACATTAGAAGGCACAAAATCACCTGTTGGTACGATTGCTGGCGCTGCTGTTGGCGGCATTGCAGGCGGCGCTGTTGGCGATGGCCGCACTAGTAGTATTGCAGCCGTGATTGGCGCAGTTGCTGGCAGTATTGCAGGCGCTGCTATCGAAGAAGGGATTACGCGCAAAGATGCCATAGAAATCACCATAAAGATGAACGGTGGCGGACTGATTGCCATTGTGCAAGAGGCTGATGAACTGTTTAATCCTGGTGATAGTGTGCGTATTATTGAAGTAGATGGGGCAAGTCGTGTAACGCATTAGTAGTTTAATTTCATCAAACCGTCATTTTCCCTTAATCTAAATTTCATCTTCATCACATACCATCTCTTCTAAATCAAGGAGAGATGACTATGATGCTAACGCAAGGCGTTGTTCAACAACACTTATCAAACGCAAAACCCAACTTACAAGTGTCTATTGCTAGAAATGCAATAGAAATCAAAGAGGCCCAACGTTTACGTTATAAAGTATTTGCCGAAGAAATGGGCGCAAAACTGCCTAGTAATAACGGTTTGGATATTGATGGATTTGATGCATTTTGTGATCACCTCCTTGTTCGTGACACCAACACACAACAAGTTATCGGCACTTATCGCATCCTCGGCCCTAAACAAGCTAATGAGGCAGGCAGCTATTATGCCTCTGGTGAGTTTGACTTAAGCCGTATTAATCATTTACTGGGCAATACGGTTGAGGTTGGACGCGCTTGCGTTCATCGCGATTATAGAACTGGCGGAACAATCACATTACTATGGGCGGGGCTAGCCAAATACATGATAGCGCATGGCTATGAGCATATGATCGGTTGTGCAAGCATTCCAATGTATGATGGCGGCCATGCAGCCGCATCTATTTATCATCATTTAAAAGAAAAGCATTTATGTCCAGTAGAGTATCGCGTTTTCCCACATGTACACTTACCAATAGAGTCACTTAAAAATGATATTCAAGTCGATTGCCCGCCATTGATTAAAGGCTATTTACGATTAGGTGCAAAATTATGTGGTGAGCCCGCTTGGGATAGCTATTTCAATACAGCCGATATACTGGTAATGTTATCCATGTCTGAGATTAATAAAAAATATGCTGCTCACTTTTTAAGATAACATTTGCAACAAACTAACACCATCATCATCGGCTACCGTGTTTTACGAATACTGACGCATACATTAGTCGGTATCTTGCTGGTCGCCTCAATCTGGCCGTTTGTGCATCAAAGAACACGAGCCAAACACACGCAATGGTGGTGCAAAAAATTGCTGAGTTGTTTCAATATTCAAATTGTCAGTTATGGAAAATTACCTGATGCTAGTTTTTCAAACACCATGTTTATTGCTAATCATATTTCATGGATTGATATTCATGCGCTCAACACTGTACTTCCTCTGCAATTTATCGCCAAATCAGATATTAATAACTGGCCAGTCTTTGGTTATTTAGTCAGAAAGTCTGGTACGATTTTTATCAATAGAAATAATAGACAAGATACGGCGCGCATCGTAGAAACGATAGCTAGGCGTTTAATGACGGGTGCTAATGTCGGACTCTTCCCCGAAGGCACTACATCTGACGGCTCAACTGTGAGACACTTTAAAAGCAGCATTGTTGAAGCTGCCATTCAGGCCAACGCCTGTTTATATCCAGTTGCTATCCGCTATCCAGACAATGATGGTCAGGTGAATCTTAAAATGGCTTACGCTGGAGAAACCACATTGGGAGAATCGGTCATGAATGTATTAAAACAAAAAGAATCGACAGTTGAATTGCACTTCTTAGCAGCGATTAACCCAGAAATGGGCAACCGACAAACACTCACCCAGTCTGCTTTTGATTGCATTGCGATGCAACTTAACCATCGAGCCAAATCTAATAATACTCAAACCTTAAATGGCTGATCTTTTTTATCTGCATTAACCTGCGTCAACTGCTTCGTTTCAAGACACATCGCCGTTAGTTGCCCACCCCACAAACAACCAGTATCCAAGGCATAAATATGTTGACCTTGATACAAACCAAGTGCGGACCAATGCCCTACGATAATCTGCTGATTCAATGACTGCCGGTCAGGCAAGTCAAACCAAGGTAAAAATCCAGGAGGCACAGCTTTGATTGCTCCTTTAAAACTAAAATCCAATGCACCATCCACGCTACAAATCCGCATGCGTGTCATTACGTTGGTAATGACACGTAAACGATCAAATCCATGCAAACGGTCATGCCAAACATTGGGACTGTCACCATACATATTGGCTAGAAAATCAACATAATGTTCACTGCGCAATGCAACTTCCACTTCCTTTGCATAAGAAAGTGCCTCGCTAATTTGCCATTGAGGCAAAAGCCCCGCATGCACCATGACGTAATCACCATTACTGACCATCAACGGTTGGTGTCTCAACCAGGTTAATAGCAGTTCAGCATCTGGAGCATCGAAAATAACTTGCAGTGTATCGCTCTGATTTAATTGCTTAATTCCATGTGAAATAGCGATAGCGTGCAAATCATGATTGCCCAACACCATTTGGATATTAGCACGATGTTCATAACACCACCGCAACACTTCCAAAGACCCGCTACCACGATTGATGATGTCGCCAGCCAACCATAAGTCATCAGTTTCGACATTGAATTGGATGCGTTTCAGCAAAGCCTGAAACGCATGATAACAACCTTGAATATCCCCTATTGCATAAGTTGACATATGCGTTAATTTAACAAGGGCTTATTGCAATCCGATCACTAATCTGGCGCCTTGAAGTCCGCACCGGCTTGATTAGCCATATAGGCAACCGCCTTCGCCATTTCACTATCTGTTAATGATGAATTACCGCCACGTGCTGGCATGGAACGAATACCTTCAATAGCATGCTTAGTCAATGTTTCATAACCTTGTGCGATTCTTGCTGACCAAGCACCAGCATCACCTAATTTTGGCGCCCCCATCATTCCAGATGCATGACAAGCAGCACAAGCCAAATTAACCACTTCTTCACCACTCTTTTCGACATTTGAAGCATCACTAGCTGAAGCCATCTCAACTTGTGCTAACGGCGCAATATTTTTTACCACTTCAGCTCTGTCCACCGCCGCTGGTTTTGGTGCAGGCGCTTCTGGCGATTTTGTAACAGTATAAATCACAAAGATAGGTGCAATAATACCGCCCAATAAAATAACCATTTTTTCCACCAAACCAATAGGATTGCTTGTATGCGTATCTTGACTCATTATATTCATGCCTTAATAAAATTGATTGCGCCATTATACCAGCAACTTTACATCATTCATCGCCTGATCGCGTCTTGTAACAGACAAGCATCAACGGCTTTGCTATAATCCGCCACAGGCGCCCGTAGCTCAGTTGGATAGAGTGTTGGTTTCCGAAACCAAAGGTCAGGGGTTCGATTCCCTTCGGGCGCACCATCAATAAAAAAGACACTCGTAAGAGTGTCTTTTTTTAGTTCATCCGATTTAATACGGTAATATTAAGAAGTAATGATCAACAACTAATGCAAAAAATAACAACATTAAGTATAAAATTGAATACTTAAATGTGCTTTTCGCCAAATCGTCTGAATAGACTTGATATAGTTTAACTACATAAGCCATGAATACAGCATCTAAAATTAGCACTGATACCAAATAGATGAAACCGCTCATACGCATGGCAAATGGAATAAGCGTAACCGCCACTAAAATTACGGTGTATAACAAAATATGCAATCTGGTATACAGCTCACCATGTGTCACTGGCAGCATAGGTAATCCTGATTTTGCATATTCTTCTCGGCGATAAAGTGCTAATGCCCAAAAATGTGGCGGCGTCCAAGCAAAAATAATAAGCACTAGTATCCAAGCTTCTGGCGAAACAACGCCAGTGACTGCAGCCCATCCTAATGCAGGCGGCATGGCACCTGATAAGCCACCAATTACAATATTGAGTGGTGTGGCTGGTTTAAGGAATATGGTATACACCACCGCGTAGCCAAGAAAAGTTGCGAATGTGAGCCACATCGTGAGCGGATTCACAAACACATACAAAATACTTAAACCCATCAGCGCCACAATAGTTGCAAAAATAAATGTTTGTTTCGAGTTAATCTGTCCAGTTGGTAATGGCCGACCTCTCGTGCGCGCCATTTTTGCATCGATTTTTTGCTCAACCAAATGATTAAAGGCCGCAGCGGCTCCTGATGCCATGGCGATGCCTATGGTAGCTGCGAATAAAATTTGAAGCGGCACCATACCTGGCGTCGCTAGGAACATACCAATGATAGCGGTAAATACAATCAATGCAGTGACGCGTGGTTTACACAAGGCAAAAAAACTGCCTAAATCTGCCTTTGTCCCAAATGGGTTCATTCCTGTTGTAGCACTCATTCAATAACCTTTAATTTATTTGCTAAGCCTAGCGAACGCTAAGCTTAGCATTATACTTATCTTAACAAGATTACTAATTTATGTTTGATTAATCACGTAATTCTGTAATTTTGGAGTTTACCATAATCACAGTCATCAATAGCAATGCGGCAACCATATTGTGTGCGACAGCTAGCACAGTTGGTAAATATAAAACAAGGTTTGCAATACCAAGCCCAATTTGGATGACTAAAAGAGTTAACATCAGTATAGACGACCCTTTTAATTGTGGTTGCTTCATGAGTAACCATCCAAGGAAGCCTAAGTATACCAGAGTGACTAAAGCGCCAATTCGATGTATCCACTGAATGGCAACATAGGCTGGCAAAGCTAAAGGCTGACCGTCTGCATTTTCACCCAACTCACGGAATAAATGAAAAGCATTACTAAAATCCATTTCAGGAATCCAAGCACCATGACAGGTTGGAAAATCAGTACAAGCTAATGCTGCATAATTAGTGCTTGTCCATCCGCCCAAAAATATTTGCATAAACAAAACCACTATCGCTATACGCACCAGAAGTCGGGTATTTGATGCTGTTAGAAAACGACCCGATGAAACACCCCAATGCCGATGTGCTGTCCACGTAAGAATTGCTAATGTGGTCATGCCTCCCATTAAATGCATCGTTACAATCGCTGGCTTTAATAACAGAGTAACAGTCCACATCCCTAATGCAGCTTGAAATCCGACAATAAACACAAGTGCTGTTGGAAGCCATGGTGACACTTTAATGGCCTCACGCTCACGCCATGCTTGGATAAAAAGCACGATAACAAATAAACCCAAAATCCCTGCTAAGTAACGATGAATCATTTCCTTCCATGCTTTGGCATTTTCTATCGGTGAATCAGGATAGGTTTCATGAGCATGCGCTAATGCAGCATTACTTTGCGGCACGGTCAAGGTACCGTAACAACCAGGCCAATCTGGACAACCTAAACCCGCATCAGATAAACGCACATACGCACCTAGAACCACTACACATAGTGTTAGTACTGTTGCAATTAAAGCTAATTTCTTAAACATTTGTTAACCACCCCATGAATTTTTTAATAAACGTTTCATATCCGAATACAACTCTTTTGGCCCTAATGTGGATGGATAATGCATCATTAAGTTCCCTAAGGGATCGACCAAGAAAACGCTTCCTTTAGCGGATGTATCATCAAAGACTTTCACAAATGACTGCTGAGCTGGACTATCTGCAATCAAGATAATTAAATCTTTATATTTCGTTTGCAGTGCTACTAATTGTTCAGCATCAACTTCTCCATCAAGGATTAAAATCCGTTGCACACGGTCAAATTCTTTATTTAAAGAAATATGAATGCGATTTAATTTATCTACGTTAGCTTGGCAAGCCTCGGCACAACTCTGGCCGTCAATCATCACGATTGACCATATCTTATCCCAACGGCTGGGCGCGAATTGCTCACCTTTAGCATCCTCAAATGTTGGATAGATTAATGCGGTCGGGGGTGTGATGAGATTGCCAAAACTTTTACCTCCTGGTCTAATATCAAGCAAATGTAGCGTTGCTGCGATCGTAAAAGGGAGAACAAAAACCACAGCCAATCCCAACAACATCTTCTTGCCTGATTTCTGTTTAGCGCTTTCATTCGCAGGTGATTGGGTCATACCAGTATCTGTTTGCTTCATTATTTCATGCTTCCTTAGTTACTCTTTGAATATTCAAAACGAGATAGATGACAAAAAAAGTTAATGCAAATCCGAACCATTGATATGCATAACCTAAATGGACATTAATGCGCGTTTTGGGAATAGGCCACTCCCTTATAAAACCACCAGCTTCAGTTTGGGCATCCATTCTAACGATAAATGGCTTTACCTCAAATGGAACTGCTGATTGATAGCGTTGCATGTCGAGATGCTGCCAAAGCGGTTCCCAATTAATGGTTGATTTAGACTCAGCTTCTAGTGAAAATACCTTCTCAAGTGGAAAAAATAAATCACCTACAAATTGCTGCTGACCTGAGGGCGTGGCGATGTCAGGTAACACTCGGTTTGCACCCCCATTAACCCAACCTCTATTTACAAGCACAACACTTTCACTATCATCAATTTTTACTGGTGTTAAAACATGGTAGCCCGCCTTGCCATTGTGAACCCGATTATCCAATAATATTTGATACTGTGGCAGATAAGTGCCTGTGAAACGGACACGCTTGTATTGCCAATCTTCCTGTTTAGCAGCATGTGTTGGCAATTGATTCGGCGCATGCAACAAACCTTGATCAATTTGATATTGTGCGTGCTGTTTAGCATCGGCTTTGTGATATTGCCAAAGACCTAAACGAATACACAAAGCCATCACCATGATAGTGGCCACGGTCATGCCGAGCGAACCTTTAAAGCGATATTGTTTCATCATAGCAACATCAGCAACACAAGTAAGATTGAAGTAGCGATTGCAAACCTACGTCAACGGACGCATAATCAGGATAATTATTTTGGAGGTTGATCATGTTATTCAAAGTCATTGTCATCAGCATGCTGCTATTAATTGGTTATAGTTTATTTTCTGCACTATTTCATATGATGAAAGGCACTCAACACGATGATAAAATGGTGAAGTCATTAACATGGCGTGTTGCACTTTCAATCACCTTGTTCTTGCTTTTGTTACTGGGCCTTTATACGGGTGTAATCGTAAGAGTCCATACGTAATGCTGAATTAGCAGCAGTCAAGCGTCACTTTGGCTTATTATCTACTTTGTAAAATGAATAAGACAACGTGACAGTTTTAATATCCTTAGGTAAATCAGGGCTTACAAAAAACCGGATAGGCATATCTTTTATTTCTCCTGGTTGTAATGTTTGCTGATTAAAACAAAAACATTCTATCTTTTTAAAATAAAGCGATGCTACCTCAGGTGAAATGCTCGGCACTGCAGAACCAACAACCGCCTGCTTTCCACGATTAATCGCCTTGTAGGAGGTTAATTTAATTTCGCCTGGATATACTTCTACATTAGGCTCATTGGCTGAAAATCCCCAATCTAGACCAGGCATGGTTTCGCCTGTAAACAAAACAGTGACCTTTCTTGATTGATCGATTACTGTGTTTGATGCAGCAGCCGTTGCAGTAATATCCGCTTTTCCATTAAGACCAATGGCCTCACATAGAATGTTATACAAAGGAGCCAACGCAAAACCAAAGGCAAGACCTGCTACAGCAACAATTAACAGTCGAACTGCTAGTTGCTTATTGTTTGCTTTTTTCTGTTCTAAATCACCCATTATGCGGCTTGCATTCCTGCACCCATATAAATGGCAAACACAAAAATAAGAATAGCAACAACAGCAATCACCACTCCAGTTGATTTGCTATTATTTGTAGGTTTCTTTTGATGATGCATATTTACCCCTTTCACGCCTTGATTAACTAGCTAATGATAGACATATGAATAAGTTCGATAGTTCTCAAGATGTATCCGAACATAAAAAAATAACGCCACAAGTATGACCAAGTGGCGTTACAAATTGCGAATGGCTTATAACCAGTAAACGAATATAAACAAAAATAACCAAACAACATCAACAAAATGCCAATACCAAGCAACTGCTTCAAAAGCAAAATGATTGTGTGAGTCAAAATGACCTTTTAAAACACGGAACAACACAATCGCTAGCATAATAGTACCCATCGTTACGTGTAACCCGTGAAAGCCCGTCAACAGATAAAAGGTAGAACCATAAATACCAGAATCCATTGTGAATGCTGCCTCGGCATATTCATGCGCTTGCAAATACAAGAAGATAGCACCTAATGCAATGGTTAAAATTAAGCCAACAGTCAATTGTTTACGATTATTTTTCATTAGGCCCCAATGTGCATAAGTTAAAGTTGCACCTGAAACTAATAAAATTAATGTGTTAATGGCTGGCAAACCCCACGGACTCATGGCTTCTAAGGCCTGAGTAGCTGCAGGGCCGTTAGTTGGCCATGTAGAGGTAAACTCTGTCCAAGAAGAGTAACCAGGCCACGCTAAGGTGGACTGACTAATCCAATTTAAGGAAATATTTCGGATATAAAATAATGCGCCAAAAAAACCAGCAAAAAACATCACTTCAGAGAAAATAAACCAACCCATGCTCCATCGAAATGAAACATCCACTTGTTTATTATAAAAGCCAGATAAACTTTCTTTTACCACATCTCTAAACCAACCATACAACAAATAAAAGAACACTAACACACCAGCAATCAACACAAAATTGCCAGATGCAATGTCATTCATTTGCATCGCAAAGCCACCAGCCATCAAGAATAATGCAATTGAGGCAATTAACGGCCATAGCGATGGCGATGGCACGTAATAATTATTTGTATTTGGACTCATTTTCTTCCCCTAATTCTATGATTCTAATTATTCCAAACAGTCTAATTACTTAACTGTAGGAGGCACTTCAAATGTATGAAATGGTGCAGGTGATGGAACGGTCCACTCAAGCCCTTCAGCACCGTCCCACGGTTTCGCATCAGCTTTTGTACCACCTTTAATACACTTAACGACAATGTACAGGAACAACAGTTGACTAATACCTAGTGCAAACGCACCAAACGATGAAATCATATTGAATTCAGCAAATTGCAATGCATAGTCAGGCACACGACGTGGCATACCCGCTAAACCCGTAAAATGCATTGGGAAGAAGGTGACGTTAAAGGCAATTGTTGTTAACCAAAAATGCCATTTACCAAGTGTTTCGTCATACATGAAACCAGTCCATTTTGGTAACCAATAATAAACCGCACCCATGATCGACATAGCAGCACCTGAGAACAACACATAGTGGAAGTGAGCAACCACATAGTAGGTATCTTGCACTTGAATATCAACTGGCAAGATGGCACAAACTAAACCACTAAAACCACCGATAGTGAACAAAAACACAACAGCAATTGAAAACAACATCGGTGTTTCAAATGTCATTGAGCCTCTCCACATAGTGGCAACCCAGTTAAACACTTTTACACCAGTAGGAATAGAAATCAGCATAGTGCTGTACATAAAGAACAACTGACCTGCTACTGGCATTCCTGTTGTAAACATGTGATGTGCCCATACAACGAATGATAACAACGCAATGGCAGCTGTTGCATAAACCATTGATGCATAACCAAATAGCGGTTTACGAGCAAACGTTGGGATGATTGTTGAAATCAATCCAAAGGCAGGCAGAATCATAATATACACTTCAGGATGACCGAAGAACCAAAAAACGTGCTGCCATAAAACTGGATCACCACCACCAGCAGCATCAAAGAATGATGTGCCAAAATGACGGTCTGTTAATAACATGGTCAACGCACCAGCTAATACAGGCATTGATGCAATCAATAAGAATGCAGTAATTAACCACGTCCATACAAATAAAGGCATCTTCATCATCGTCATGCCAGGGGCACGCATATTTAAGATAGTTGTAATAATATTAATAGAACCAACAATAGATGAAACACCAAGAATATGTAATGCGAGAATGGACATATCCACGGACATCGATGGGTTTTGCACTGAAAGTGGCGGATACATTGTCCAACCACCAGCAATTGCTCCACCTGGAACAAAAATCGACGTCATTAACAATAATGCTGCAGGTATCATTAACCAAAAACTCATGTTATTTAATCTTGGGAACGCCAAATCTGACGCACCAATCATTAAAGGAATCATCCAGTTAGCAAAGCCAACAAACGCTGGCATAATAGCGCCGAAAATCATAATTAAACCGTGTAGCGTTGTTAGCCTATTAAAGTTTTCTGGCTCTAAAAATTGCAATCCTGGCTGAAATAGCTCAGCACGAATACCAAGTGCCAATGCGCCAGCAAATAAGAACATAAAGAAGCTAAACCAAAGATATAGCGTTCCAATATCTTTATGGTTGGTTGATGCAACCCAGCGCATTATGCCGGTAGGATGACCATGGTCATCGTGATGTGTTGCAGTATTTGTACTCATCAGTTTCTCCTAAAAACTAAAGCTTAATTCTGTTATTTCAAAAGATTAAAATAAAACTTATCGCGCTGCTTTTACTGCTGACGGCTGTATGAAGTCACCAGTGTTATTACCTAGTGCATTTCGCTCATATGCAATCACTGCTGCAATATCAACATCGTTTAACACTGCCGCCCAAGCTGGCATGATGTTTTTACCGTTCAAGATAATATCCAAGTGACCTTCAAGCGGTCCAGTAGCAATCGCACTGCCCGTCATTGCTGGAAATGCTGGTGGCATACCTGCACCATTCACTTGATGACATACCGCACAGTTTTTCTCATACACTCCTTTACCAGCCGCGACCAAATCATCTTTTGTCCACTCTTGATCGGCACCTGCGTCCGCTGCTGCTGCTGCATCTTTCTTAGCAACAATCCAAGCATTGTAGTCATCCTCTTCCATGGCTTCGACAACAATTGGCATATAGCCGTGTGCTTTTCCGCAAAGCTCAGCACATTGACCACGGTAAGTACCTGGCTTGTCAACTCTAAACCATGTTTCCCTTACAAATCCAGGAATAGCATCTTGCTTAATACCAAATTCAGGAACCCAGAAAGCATGAATCACATCCGCAGCAGTCAACAGCACCTTAATTTTTTTGCCAACAGGTACAACCATTGGATTATCTACTTCGAGTAAATAATTCTCACCTTTTTCGGCTTTATTGTGAATTTGATCATCAGATGTCGCAAGCGTACTGACAAACTTCACATCTTGATCTAAATAATCATAAGACCACTTCCACTGAGAGCCAGTCACCTTGATACTCATGTCCGAAGCAGCTGTATCTTTCATTGCTAAAATCGTTTTCGTCGCAGGATAAGCCATACCAGCAAGAATAATCACTGGGATAATCGTCCAAACAACTTCTAACCAATGGTTTTCATGAAACTGTGAAGCGACATGACCCGCTGACTTTCGATGCTTAAGAATTGAATAAAACATCAAACCAAAAACTACAACAAAAATAGCAAGACAAACCCAAATCATCATCATATGCAAGTCATAAATCTGACTCGCGATTTCTGTTGCTGGTGTTTTAAGATTTAATGCATAGGCTGCATGAGAATTTGCCGCATACACTGATAAAAATGCAGCACCTAAAGAGAGAATTGATCTCTTGTTCATAACTGAATCCACCCCGAATAATGTGAACAACTTAATAAATAGTAAACGCTAACAAAGCCAAACCGACCGACCCCGCTAACAACTAACAAGTCAGCCAAAAATAATGACTGCGAGCTTAATTTTTACATGAAATTGTTGGATCGAACACTAACTGGATTACATTAATGACGATTTCAAAATTTCGCATAATTTATCATACCGACAAATCGATATCAAGAAAAATGTAACAAATTAGTTACATTTTTAGACACTTAGTTCAATACTTCATCATATACATCATATTGACAAAACTTCGCGCTAAAACAAGCGTGCAACGTGCGCGCATACTACACTTAAATTAGGCGTTTTGAAATAAACAATCATGTCTCTTACCAAAATTATCCATATTCTAACCGCTTTATACTGTACTGAAATAAACGATTGATTCAGCACCGTCCATTTGAATCTTCCCTATTTTAAGGCCACGATGTCCGTTATAAATCGGCAACAATGTAGCTATCTTGGCGTTAATCAACTCTATTATTCTCGCCGTAATAGCAAAGCATTCTAATTTAACGTTAGACAAACTAGACCAGCATCTCAATATCAGGTGATTAACTCACTACGCTATTAACTGCGATTAACCAATTAAGCTTGTCTAACATGCAAGCAAGCGATTGGTGCAGCCGAACACCCAAGCAGTAAAGTGCGGTTATGCGTTAATCTGTAAACGAATAAATTCAAAAATGGTCAAAAAAATATAAGCTTGCTATTTTATAAAAGTGGAGTAATCTAGATGAGCTGTAAAAAAGTGTAATCAATTTGTTAAAAAGTGTTTCTTAATACACCTTATATGAATTTGGGAGAAATAAAATGAGTATAGATTTAAAAAGTTTTACTAAAAGTACTTTATTCGCCATCGGGTCAGTTTTAGGTTTTTCTTCACCCGCATTTGCAACATCTGGCGTGGTCTTGCAATCAAGCGATTTTGTCGGCATCTCGTTTTGGTTGATATCGATGGCATTAGTTGCCGCTACTGCATTCTTCTTCTTAGAGCGTGATCGCGTTGCAGGAAAATGGAAAACATCGTTAACAGTATCTGGTTTAGTCACATTAATTGCAGCAGTTCATTACTTTTATATGCGCGACGTTTGGGTGGCAACTGGCTCTACACCGACCGTGTATCGTTACATCGACTGGTTAATCACTGTTCCACTATTAATGGTTGAGTTCTACCTTATTTTGGCTGCCATTGCTAAAGTGCCAGGTGGCGTTTTCTGGCGACTCATGATTGGTACATTAGTCATGCTAATTGGCGGCTATGTTGGTGAAGCTGGCTATGTTGCAGTTTGGCCTGCGTTTATTGTTGGCATGCTCGGTTGGTTTTATATCCTTTACGAAGTTTTCGCTGGTGAGGCAAGTAAAATTAATGCTGCTCAAGCACCGGCAAGTGTTCAGTCTGCATTTAATACCATGCGATTAATTGTGACATTCGGTTGGGCAATTTATCCAATTGGTTACTTCGCTGGATACCTTACAGGCCAAGGCCCAGACAGCAGCATGCAAGCACTTAACATTGTTTACAACTTAGCTGATGTTTTAAACAAAATTGCATTCGGCGTTATTATCTGGTCTGTTGCAGTTTCTGAAAGCGAGAAAAAGTAATCGTTGTTTAGATAAATGTTAACCATTCGGACACATTTTTATTTAGATTCTCTTTACATCTAATTCAAAAATGTGTCCATCATTCATGAGGTTAAAAAATGTCAGCTCAAACATTAATTAACTCAGCAAACAATTTTTTGTGGACAGAATCATCCCTTGATGAGCTTTTAATTCAAGTTGATGAATATATTATTACCAGTCTGTCGTCAAACGCAGACTCAACCCAAAGCACTATCAGTGCTGCCGAGTACGCCGCCAAGTGCCATCTTGCAACACCTGGACATAAGGTAAGAGCAAAACTGTGCTTAGTTGCCTGTCTAGAATTAAATATCAAACATCATGACATGTTGATTCTTTCAGCAGTCTCAGAATTACTTCATAATGCATCACTTATTCATGACGACATTCAGGACATGGATGAAATGCGTCGTGAGGTAGAAACAGTATGGAAAAGATTTGGATCCAACATTGCAATTTGTGCGGGTGATTTATTACTATCAAGCGCTTATGGTGTATTAGCCAATATCAGTGACCCAACGTTGTTACCGAAGTTAATACAACGCATCGCCAACCGAACATCGACAGTCATTCAAGGGCAATGTGGTGACATTGAATGCAAAAATCAATCGATTAACTCTCTCGAGACCTATCAAAATATCGCCCGAGCCAAATCAGGCGCTCTCCTCGGACTCCCAATCGAACTTGCATTAATTTTTTCGCAACAAGATCAGTATTTAGGCATCGTCCAACAAGCAACCAGCGCTTTTGCGATTGGTTATCAAATCATTGACGATTTAAACGATATCGCCAAAGACGCTGCGCTCAGCGGTAGACCACAATCATTGAATATCACTTTTGTGCTAGCAGACGCGGATTCTAACAACCCTATTGCTGACGCCAATGCGCTTGCCGAAAGCGCATTAACAGAAGCAATTAAGCTCGCTAATGAACTTCCGTACTCATTAGGAACGTTGCTTGTATCATTGAGCAATCAGCTTAGAGGGCAAATAAAACATGACAGCGGATGCTAAAAAAGCAATCATTATTGGATCTGGTTTTGGCGGAATCGCTGCAGCACTAAGACTCCGAGCAAAAGGTTATTCGGTAAAGGTCATTGATCGCAGTCCAATGCTAGGTGGTAGAGCGCAAGTATTGACTAAAAATGGGTTTAAGCATGACGCAGGGCCCACCGTTATTACTGCACCATTTTTGCTTGATGAACTGTTCGCACTTTTCCAAGAAAAACTAGAAGATCATATCAAGCTCGTTCCACTAAAGCCTTGGTACCGATTTTATTTTTCTGATCAAACAACTTTTGATTATGGTGGCTCACTCGAGGAAACCTTAACTGAAATAGAAAAAGTCGAACCTAAAGACAAAGCGGGCTATTTAAAGCTACTCAATCACTCAAAAAACATTTTTGACATTGCTTTTACGCAATTATCTGCAAGGCCTTTTCACCGATTCTTTTTAATGGTCTCGTTAATTCCTAAGTTAATTGTATTAAAAAGTTATGAAACCGTATGGACAACCGTTTCAAGGCATCTGATTAGTCCTAAATTACGTCAAGCTTTCTCTATTCAACCCTTATTAGTGGGTGGAAATCCTTTCTCAACAACGAGCATCTATGGCCTTATCCATTATCTCGAACGAGCGTATGGGGTATTTTTTGCAGTGGGAGGTACAGGGGCAATTGTTGATGCGCTAAGAAAGCTGATGGAGAGGCAAAACATTGAGATTTGTTTAAACACAACCGTACGTAATATAATCGTCAACAATAAAAAAGCTTCTGGGGTTATGCTAGAGGACGGGACAAAAATAACAGCCGATATTATTGTTTCAAATGCAGACGCTGCCTACCTATACCAAAACATGATTGACGACCATCAAGTCGCAGTATCATCAAAGTTAAAAGTAAAACTAGCGCACTACTCTATGGGTTTGTTTGTGGTGTATTTCGGCACTACTAAGCAGTATCCAGACGTTGTGCATCATACGATATGGCTAGGTAAAACCTATAAAGAACTGCTCAGTAATATATTTGCAAAAAAAATACTGTCAGATGATTTTTCTCTTTATATACATCGGCCAACAGCGACCGATAAAAGTTTTGCACCTGCTGGCTGTGATAGCTTTTATGTTCTGTGTCCTGTCCCCAACCTTAAAGCAAATATTGATTGGTCGATTGAGGGAGAAACGTTGAAAAATAAAATTGTTGAGGCTCTAGACAAAACCCTCCTACCAGACTTACAAAAACATATTACTGATGATTTTTTCATGACTCCCAACGATTTTAAAACACAATACTTAAGCATGCATGGCGCTGGCTTCTCCATCGCCCCTTTGTTCCGACAGTCTGCTTGGTTCAGATTTCACAATAAAGCCGAGGGGATTAAAAATCTCTATATCACTGGCGCTGGCACCCACCCAGGCGCAGGATTGCCAGGTGTATTGTGCTCCGCAAAAGTGATTGACCAGCTGATACCACTGGCTACTGATTTTAAATGAATCCAGCCAAAATGGATCAAACAGCCTATATCAAAGAGTCCAATTTCGTTCTAGCTCAGAAAGGAAAAACTTTTTTTTGGTCTAAGTTTTTACTGCAAAAAAAACAAGCGACGAAAGCCGTGAGGCTATATCGGTTTTGTCGATACGTGGATGATGTGGCTGATGAGACTTTAGACACTGTCTTGGCGCATCACACCCTCTTGCAAATAATTGAAGACTTAAAATTGGGCGCTTCTCACCATCCTATCTTAGAAGATGCCATTAAACTATTTAACGAGTCTCAAATAGAAATTGACATTCCTATCTCGCTGATTCAAGGTGTAATCTCTGATTTAAGCCAAGTCAAACTTGCAGATGAAAAAGCACTGATGGTGTATTGCTATCAAGTAGCAGGCACTGTAGGCCTCATGATGAGTAAAATATTAGCTATTAAGGACGACCAAGCATTCGCGCATGCGATTGATTTGGGTATAGCCATGCAGTTAACGAATATCTGTAGAGATGTCGCTGAAGATGCGCAGATGAACAGAAGATACCTGCCCGCATCGCTCGTTGGAGATATCGAGCCTTACGCTATTCTCAAACCCGACCCTCAAACCCAAAACAGTATCAAAATGGCTATCGCAACATTACTCAACAATGCCAATGAATACTACCAGAGTGGATACCATGGCTTATGTTTTTTACCGCTACGTGCGCGTTTAGCCATTGCAGTTGCATCAGGCCTATATCGCCATATCGGAATCCGCATTGCCAACAAGCACTACCGATACTGGGCAAAGCGCTCAACGGTATCTAATAAATTAAAAATTTGGCTCACCATCAACATTTTAGCTCGATGCCTAGTCGCATCCGACTTTCACCGCTATGTGAAACCACACCGTGCAGACTTGCATGAATATATCAAAGAATTGCCTTACGCGCATGCACAGCCAAATTGACTTAGTCATATTAGGCGGAGGCTGTGCTGGATTAAGCCTAGCCAGCAGGCTATCCGCATTCGGCAAAGATGCCCCTAGCGTACTGATTATCGAGCAAAGAGAAAACTATACCAACGATAGAACCTGGTGTTTTTGGGATATCGAACATCCTGCGTACAAACAGCAAGCCAATCATGCATGGACAAGTTTTGAAATCAGCAATCAACAACGTACTCATCAATTCGACTGTCGCAAACATCAATACCTCATGTTGGAGAGTCATACGTTTTATCAAGATGCTTTGACTACAATTGAACAAAATCCCAATGTTGAATTACTACTTGGACAACAGGTAATATCGGCACCCATCAAAAATGAAAATGGTTGGTTGATTCAGACTGCTCAAGCACAGTATGCCGCGAAATTAATTGTTGACACTAGACCACCTCAAAAGGTGAACCATCAAGACGCGATACTTTGGCAATCTTTCGTTGGTTATGAAATTCAGACGCAAGCAGATTGCTTTCTACCAGAAAAAATGGTCTTAATGGACTTTGACGATACCTTTGATGACGGCTTGGCATTTATCTACATTTTGCCAACTTCAGAAAAAAAAGCGTTGATTGAATACACCGTGTTTTCAGAAAAGATCTTAGATAAACAACCATTAATAACACGCCTTAATCAATCGATCGCGCAAAAAATGGATGGCCTTTCATATGACATTCTAAGAACTGAGCATGGCACCTTACCCATGGGCAATCAATTAGCTAACCCAAATAAAGAATCGACCTACCTCTACGCTGGCTTGTTTGCAGGTGCCGCTAGACCCAGCTCAGGATACGCATTCCAAAGAATACAATCGTGGGCAACTGTATGTGCCCAATCGATCATTGACACGAATACTTTATACGCATTCCCAAAAGAACGATGGCTTCAGTCTTTTATGGATGAATTATTTTTAACCGTCATCCACAATAATCCAGCCATTGCAGCATCTCTTTTTGAAGATTTATTTAGTCAATGTGATTTCCAAACGGTGGTTAAATTCATGTCCGACAAAGCCACAGTATCCGAACACCTTCAGATCATCAAGTCACTGCCACCTTTGCCGTTTATCAAAGCGCTACCAACCTTTTTGATTAAAAAATTTGCGCTAAGATAGCGTTGTCGTCATGAACAAATACATGCAATTACAAAGCAACCTATTCATTCTAATGAGTGGTCTCGCCGCCCTCTTCGGCGCTGGCTTGGATCACCATACCAGTCTCTATCTATTACTGATCACCACAAGCTGCGTCGTGATCCTAGGCGTTCCGCATGGCGCGCTGGATGTCTTATTTGCTAGCCAAACCTTTGCGCTTAAAACCTTAGCGGGATGGGGGCAATTTATCCTCTACTACCTCATCGCCGCTCTCGCTTTTATTTTGGTCTGGCTGTGGATGCCTAATCTCTTCTTCATCTCATTTTTAATCTTGTCTGCGCTTCATTTTTCTGAAGACCTAAATTACATCAATAATCGCATCTTAAAATTTAGTTACGGTGCTGTCATCATCACTTTGCCAAGCTTACGCTTTGGACCAGCATTAATTGATTTATACGCGATGGTCATCGAGATCGAAGCTGCAACTCGCTTAGTCAAGCTATCTCAATTAATCAGCGTCTCAGCGGCACTCATCATCGCGATTCAACTTTTAAACAATCGTATAGCCATTCGAACCAAACTTGAGATGCTATGTGCTTGTGTACTATTTTTATTACTCAACCCCTTGTTGGCATTTGGAATTTATTTCTGCGTAATGCACAGCGCACGACACTTAATAAGAAGTCGTTTTTTCTTGCCTCAATTTAGTAGACAAGCCTTTTTAAATGCATTATTTTTTCCAACCATCGCCGTAATCATAATCGGACTATTGATTTGGTGGCTTGGCCCAAAAAAACCACTTGAAGTCGACATTATTCGCATCGTCTTTATAGGACTTGCCGCACTCACCGTCCCTCACGCCTGGGTCTTACAACGCGCTAACTTTAATGGATGGTCATCATCCAAAACAAAGGCTGGAAACAAGCATGTAGGCGAACAGCGGTAGAACAAAGTGTTGTTGTTTAAAGAAAATGATTGAATTAACGTGCCAAGGCACTGAGTCAATGTAAATGTTGGTGCCGGGAGAGAGAATCGAACTCTCACGCTGTTACCAGCGCGGGATTTTGAGAGTACCAGAGCGTGAATTTCACCGTAAGATTTTAATTGGTTACAAGACTATTTTTCGCGGTGTTGAACGAGGTGCTAAGAGAATCTTCAATATTTTTTTAAACGATAAATATTTGATATTAGTGAGATGCAAAACCTGAAAAAGTTTGTATAAGGAACAAACTTCTAGCGCGTGTGGTGGGCAATCTTTTCGGTTATGATATTAGGATATTAAAAAATAAATTCTTTAGGTTCATCACATGCTTATAGTCACTTCAATTTTTGCTTCGCTACTAACGGCGATTTATATCAAACTTGCTCTTAACGTAATCAATCTTCGAAGAAAAAGTAAAATACCACTAGGCAATGGCGGCTTGGCTGATTTAGAAAAAGCTGTTCGCTCGCATGGCAACTTCTCAGAGTATGTTCCAATCGCACTCATTTTAATGGCATGCTTAGAATTAAATGGTGCTCCTTGGTGGCTGGTGACCATATACGGAATAACGTTATCAATTGGGAGATTGTTTCATGCCATAGGTATCAAACAAGAACCTGAAAGCTTTAATAATCGAATTAGAGGCATGAAACTTACCTTAAATACTCTTATAGCACTGATTGTGACTAATCTTGGCTGGGTAATATTTAAGTTAATTTAATTCTGATAAAAATCGTTTTAAACGACTACCTGACTTTAACCCACACGTCGCCTTGCTAACAACTAATCATAAAACTTTTAACTTTTTTCGTTGGAAAAGTGCTGGGTAAAGTGAGCAGACATAAAAAAAGCACCAACTGATCGTTAAGTGCTTGTATTACTTGGTGCCGGGAGAGAGAATCGAACTCTCACGCTGTTACCAGCGCGGGATTTTGAGTCCCGTGCGTCTACCAATTCCGCCATCCCGGCAATGCGATTTATACAATGCTGTATAATAACATCGGCGCAATTATACCAAGCTCTTACCTAATTGCGAAACCAATTATTCACAATTAATTAATATTTATGAAAACAGAAGACTTTGATTTCGACTTACCGCAACATTTAATTGCACAACACCCAACAAAAGAGCGCAACGCAAGCCGCCTACTCTATCTAGATGGGGCTAATACCGAACCAAGCGACCACACCTTCTTAGAGTTACCCACGTTTTTAGCTAAAAATGATTTACTCATTTTTAATGACACACGCGTGATTAAAGCACGATTATTTGGCCAAAAAGCGACAGGCGGAAATATTGAAATTTTAGTTGAGCGTATCATTAATGATCATGAAGTTTATGCGATGGTGCGTTCGTCACGCTCACCAAAAGCGGGCAGTACGATGACCTTAGCTGGGGCGTTTGATGTGGAAATGCTAGGCCGTGAAGATGATTTGTTTCACCTCAAGTTTCTTTCTCAAACCCCTGTTGTTGATTTATTAGAACAATATGGTAGCTTACCTCTCCCGCCTTATATTGCGCATGAAGCAGACAGCACAGATGAAGATCGATATCAAACTGTCTATGCCAAACATGCTGGCGCAGTAGCGGCACCAACAGCAGGCTTGCACTTTGACGAGTCCATGCTCAATCAGTTAAAAGAAAATGGTATAAGAATCGCCTACATTACCCTGCATGTTGGCGCTGGCACATTTAAACCCGTCAGTGTTGACCACATCGCCGAACATAAAATGCATAGCGAGGTCTATCATATCCCTGCAGAAACAATCGCACTCATTAATCAAACGCGTGCCTCAGGAGGCAAGGTGACAGCAATAGGCACGACGGTGATGCGCGCTTTAGAAAGCGCAGCTCAGCTTGGGGAATTAAAAGCAGGCAGTCAAGAAACTAATATTTTTATTACGCCAGGCTTCACATTTAAGGTTATTGATAGAATGCTAACCAACTTCCATTTGCCAAAAAGCACCCTACTCATGTTAGTGTCTGCCTTTACTGGCTTTGAAGCCATCAAACATGCCTATGCGCATGCAATCAACAAAGAGTATCGCTTTTTTAGTTATGGGGATGCCATGTTGTTAGAAAAGAAAAGTTAAATAAGCAGAATGAACAAACAGACGAAAATTCGCACTAAACAATTACCTATTAATCAAAATCAAAAAGCGCGATCTAATGGAGAAGACTAAATTGAAAATCAATCAAGCTAAATTAAAAGTTAGCCTATTACTGGGCAGCCTATTATTCTCGGCAATGGCACAAGCAACCGTTTTACCTGAGGCTAAATTACAAATAAAAATACCAATGGCTAAAGCGCCCACCTCACGACCAATGACCATCGCTTATCATCCAGCCTTAATGGATTACTATGTTGCCGACGGTGGCTTAGCGCCCATGGGTAGTGAATGGCAAGCACCTATCTCAAAATCACAAATCCATGCATTTGATGCTGATGGAAAATACATAAACTCAGCGAGTCCAGGCTACGACAATCGTTCTATTTACTACAATCCCAATACCGCACACATTGAAACCATTACTTACAATATTTCCAGCGCTGTCGGTTTCGCACCTAATACTGGCATGTACGCACTTCAAACAGAAGAATCAGGCCGAATTAAAGAGACCTCCACCGAAATTATGCAATACCACGCAGCATTTGGTGATGCCTTTACCATGCCAACTTATGATGCTGAACACAACTGCTACTTTGCAAAACAAATGCGTAGCAATAAGGTGCTTATTGTCACAACAAAAGATGAAGCACCGATTGGTGAAGTTATGCTGGACATTGCGAGTGCAGGAGCCAAGTTTGATGACATCAGTGATAGCTTTGTTGCCTATACAGGCGTAAAAGATGAAGAACTAGCCCTATTAGACTTGGATCACAAGTCCATACTAGTGTTTAACCTTAAAGGTCAATTCGTTGCAAGAAGTAAACTTCCTGACAACATCAAACTGCGCGCAAAAAACTATTACAACGGATTAGGATATACCAATGGCATGTTCTTTTTATACGTAGAATCAGAAGGTAAGTTTGGCACATATCACGGCTACCAAGTCGTCAAATAATGACGAATCCACATAAAAAAACCGCGCAATAGCGCGGTTTTTTTTAATACAAAAGCCCTTTATTGGCCAATCGCACCAGCAAGCTTAGCTGAAGCCACTCCAAATAAAGCACCAATCACGGTTGACAAAGCAATCAACAATACTGGATTAGATAAATCGAGCGCAGTCACACTACCCGCATCGCTTGTTTGCAAAGCATAAGCTGCCGTAACAGCATAACCATATACGTTAGCAGGCACAACCGACAGTAATGTTTGACTTGCCGCGATGACTAGTAAAAAGACAGTTGCAGCAATGTAAACAGCTGGTCCAACCGCACCTGGCAACCCCAAAGGATTCATCCCGACCAAAAACAAAGCGACACCAGCAATCACCGCCCCATAAATCATGCCGACAATGGTTTTTTGTAATGCTGCATCATCTCCGCCAGTGTGGAAATAACAACCCCACGCAATAAAGCCAACCCAAACTAACAACTCTGCATCCCCATCACCCATTCCAAATGGCCCTAATGCAAGATAAGCCCATATACCGCCTAAAACTGCAATGCTCACTGCTAATGCTGTTAACTTCGACATATTCTAATCTCCCTAATAAATGACTTCTTATTAAACCCATCAAAAAATAATAGTACGAGACTGCTGCCGATTCATGTTGAGGTCTTATTAAGTGCACCGTTACAACTTAAATCGACATTGCATGTTATGCCTATTTTGGTGCAATGTGCAACTTTTTTATCATTCAAGACCCTTGGCCAAGACGGACCTGCATCAAATGATTGTGTTTAAATCAGCATTTCATGGATGATTCACCTAACTATTTATCTCATTAAACGGTTGACTTCATTAAGCGTTAGGCTAATTAGCGCTTGCGCAACAGCCATTAGATTGACCCTATGCGCGTTAGCCATTTCCCTGTTCAATCGGCAAATTATGCCGCAAAATGGGGCAACGTAAGGTCAAGGCAGACCTCAACAACACAAAAATCAAAACGAGCTCTGCGGCCCGAAAACGTGAGCCCAACAATCAAACGTCAAATCAGACTGCCAACCCAATGATTGGCAAAATATCAGTTCAATTTAACTGCGTTAAAATATGCTGGGTAATATCAGCTAAACTCACATTTTGCGCTTCAGCTTGTTGACGTTGCTTATACTCAACCTGATCATCAGCCAAGCCACGATCCCCTATCACAATACGATGCGGTATACCCATCAAATCACTTTCAGCAAACATCACACCAGGTCGCTCTGCACGGTCATCCAACAAAACATCAACCCCCGCTTGCTGTAATGCTTGATAAAGCGTATCGGCTGCCTGTTTAACCGCATCACTTTTATGATAGCCAATTGGACAAATCACCACTGCAAACGGCGCCATACTCAGCGGAAAGATGATGCCGTTTTCATCGTTACCCTGCTCTATCGCAGCGCCAACAATCCGCGAAACGCCAATCCCATAACAACCCATCTCCATCACTTGGCTTTTGCCACCCTCATCCAAATAAGTCGCCTGCATTGCTTGCGAATATTTGGCGCCTAACTGGAAAATATGCCCGACTTCTATCCCTCGGCATAGCGACAATACGCCTTGACCATCAGGGCTCAAATCGCCATCAACCACATTGCGTACATCAGCCACTACTAACGGCTCAGGCAAGTCACGGCCAAAATTAACACCGCTTAAGTGTCGCTTAGGCTGATTGGATCCACACACAAAATCACTCATCACTGCAACCGTTTGATCGGCGATCACTTTGACCTGATCTAAAACTCCAACAGGACCAATAAAACCTGGTGGACAGTTTAAATGACTACGAATTTCTTCTTCAGTGGCAAATCTAAAATCATGGAAACCTTCCACCTTAGTTAGCTTCACCTCATTTAATTGATGGTCGCCACGCAATAAAACTAAATAGAACTGTTCATTTTCTATGCCCTCTTTTGCCATTAAGGCAATGGCTTTAACGGTGCGCTCAATACCAATGCCCAATAGTTTGGCCACATCTTCACACGCTGTTTGTTTAGGCGTATCAACTATTTGCATCGTTTCGACACCAGTCATACGCTGGCCAACAACCACTGCCTCAGCCAATTCCACGTTAGCCGCATAATCCGAACATTCACAATAAGCTAACCCATCTTCGCCACTGTCGGCCAACACATGAAACTCTTGCGAGCCATCGCCACCAATCGCCCCAGAATCCGCTTTCACAGCGCGAAACTTCAAGCCTAATCGAGTAAAAATATTGCTGTAGGCTTGATGCATACGGTTAAAAGTGTTCTCCAAACAAGCATGACTAGTGTGGAATGAATAAGCATCTTTCATCAAAAACTCACGCGCGCGCATCACACCAAAACGAGGCCGAATTTCATCCCGAAATTTAGTCTGAATTTGATAAAAGTTGAGTGGCAACTGTTTATAACTATTAATTTCCTTGCGCGCGATATCGGTAATCACTTCTTCATGCGTCGGTCCAAAACAAAACTCACGTTCATGCCGGTCTTGAATTTTCAACATCTGCGGACCAAATACCGCCCAACGTCCTGTTTCCTCCCATAACTCACGCGGCTGAACTGCAGGCATCAACAATTCCAACGCCCCTGCCTTATTCATTTCATCCCGCACAATTGCCTCCACTTTACGCAGCACGCGTAAGCCCAAAGGCATCCAGTTATAAAGGCCGCTACCGAGCTTTTTAATTAAGCCAGCACGCACCATCAATTGATGACTAATCAATTCTGCATCAGCAGGCGCTTCTTTTTGGGTGGATATAAAAAATTGTGAGCTACGCATAATGTGGCCAATCGTTGAAAGAGGTGGGATTTTAGCGCGAATTCCGCTTTAAGTCAGCTAATAGCTCGCCCGACTAACCGGATGAATATACATCAACAAGCTGGGCAATCTAATCGACCATTTGCTTTCCATCAATCCGATTAATCAATCAACCGTAGCATCAGTGCATTAAACATCGAGCGGTGCAGAATTGGATGACAAGTTAGCCACTGTTTGTTTTGCCAAACACAAATCTGCCCAAGCATTGGCTTTATCTTGCGCACGCAAAAGCAAATCTTCAGGTGCATAAGTTGCGATTATTGAACAACGATGCAAAAAATGCGCCTGGCCGCGCAACGCTGCAAGCGGCGCTGAACTGGCGAGCAAATGCTGAGCGACCGCTTCTCCCATCACAACAACCACCTTCGCCGACCCTTCAACAAATACGGCTAGGTCGGCTTTTTCAATGACCTTTCCCACCTTCACACCAACGGCTTTGAGCATATTTTGTAATAAAATCTCAGCGGCTTCATGCTGCTGCGGCCTCAACACAAAAAGCCATTGGCCGTCCACGCTGGCGATGCATCGATAAACAACCGTCACCGCTTGACACTCTTCAGGAACGCTAACTATTGCATGCACCGCTTCTGAAGCCTTAGTGGGTTCAAGCGTAGCAGTTTCAGAAGGGACCGCCTCAGCAGAAGACACCCGTAATTGCCATACAGGCAACAAGCCTAACTCACGCAACACATCTTCTTGCTTCATCATATGACCAATCCCATCAATGCTGCGTCTTCTCGTCCTTTTCTCGCTGGATAATAACCTTTACGAATACTCATCTCAACAAAACCGACGCTATCGTACAAAGTCAAAGCAGCCTTATTACTGACTCTAACTTCCAAAAACATATTTAAAGCATTTAAATGCCTAGCACGGTCTATCATAAAGTTCAAAATCAAGCGCCCTAATCCTTGCTTCTGATACGCTTTTGCCAAAGCAATATTCAGCAAATGCGCTTCATCTAGCACCATCATCATCAGCGCATAACCAATAATGACTTCCTTTTCTGTCAGCACCCAAGCTTCATGACGCGATTTCAGTGAATCACTAAAATTACCACGCGTCCAAGGGTGCGAATAAATCGTCGACTCAATTTGCGTCACGGCATCTAAATCATCCACTTGCATGACTCTAAACGGCACAGCAGAATTCATTACAGTACTTATCAAATTAAAGCCTTACTATTAAACGTCTCATATTAAACGCCATGCGTCACATTATAAACGCAAACCCTGCTCGCGTTCTTTTGAAGTCAATGCGACTCGGTTGCGGATATAAATCGGCTTTGCTTCGCTAGCTGGCAAAGCTTCACCGCGCTCAAATATAGGCAATGCCAAAGCCAAAATAGCCTCTGCCATTGGCGTCATTTCTGGCAAAATCGCAGCCATCTGATTTGCATACTGTTGTTGCAATACATCACCATAAACCGCCCAAGCCGTACCCGCACCCACCCAATCATCACCCTCAATATCTGGCACCTCATGCGGTTTATAAACGCCAGCAGCTAGCACTTCAACCCATTTGCTTTCTTGACGCACATATACCCCATGATAAACCTCTCCCATGCGCGCATCCGACGCGGCAATCACCCGCTCAGCACCACTTGACTCAGCCATTGCCATCAAGACATTCACGCCTACCACGGGTAAATTGGCGCCAAAGGCCAAGCCTTGCGCCACACCACAGGCAATCCGCACACCAGTAAAAGAGCCTGGCCCTGCTCCAAAAGCAATACCATCCAAATCAGCTAAGGTCAGCTGTGCAAGCGTGAACAACTGCTGAATCTGTGGCAAAATCAATTGCGAAGCTGCTTGCCCCGCCTTCAAATCAGTTTTGTATGTTTGTTGGTCTGTCTGCAGTGCAATCGACAAAAACTCAGTTGATGCATCAAAAGCTAATAATTTCATAAGTGTTATTTTGACATTAAAATGCGCAGTCCGCGCTAAATACTCAAGCTAGACAAAAAAATATCGTTGGCAATCTATTCATCCCGCATGCGCCCTCTTAACGCCTTCACACGGCCACGTTGCGTCTTACTTTCCAACCGGCGCTTTTGCGAGCCATAGCTTGGACGCGTTGCATATCGAGTAGGCTGCACCTGATTAGCGGCATTCACAATCATGTGTAGCCGCTTAATCGCCTCTTTTTTATTCGACTCTTGTGTGCGGAACTGTTGTGCTTTGATGACGAGCACACCTTCACTGGTCAACCGTTTATCTTTATTAGCCAGTAATCGTGCTTTTAAAGCCTCACTCAAACTAGAGGCAACAATATCAAAACGCAAATGAATAGCGCTAGCCACTTTATTCACATTTTGTCCGCCAGCACCTTGCGCACGAATCGCCGTAAGCACATACTCAGATGCATTGATGGTCAACATGAATCGTCTACATCCCTAAAAAACGCTTGGACATCCGCCAACAGTTTCGTCCGTCTAAACGGCGGCAGACTTTGCCAAATACGTTTTCCATAAGACTTGGTAATCAAACGTGGATCACAAATCATCAGCACCCCTCTATCTGTTTCGTCTCGAATCAAGCGACCTGCGCCCTGTTTTAAAGTAATCACAGAGTAAGGTAATTGATACGCCATAAAAGCATTTTTACCTTCCGCATTCAGCTGGTCAATCCGTGCAGCAAGCACAGGGTCGTCTGGCGGCGAAAAGGGAAGCTTATCAATAATCACCGCACTGAGCGCTTCGCCACGCACATCAACACCTTCCCAAAAACTTTGCGAGCCAATCAAAACCGCGTTGCCATGCTTGCGGAAACGATCCAACAACTCAGTGCGCGTGCTATCACCTTGCAACAAGATCGGATACTCCATGCCATTTTGAGCAAATGCCGCCTTAAGTAAAGGATGGATGGCACGCATCGCGCGTAGTGATGTGCACAACACAAATGCACGACCTTGGCTGGCCTGTATCACAGGCAAAGCAGCTTGAACGACAGCTTCAATATAATCAGGGCTGTTAGGGTCAGGCATATCCATTGGTGCGTAGAGCAACGCTTGTTGCGCGTAATCAAACGGGCTTTGCAAATAAAGCGTATCAGCCGCCAACAAGCCCATTTGCGATTGATAATGACTAAAGTCATTCTTGACTGCCAAAGTAGCAGACGTAAAAATCCACGCTCTCGGCGCAGCATTCAACTGTTTTCCAAAACCATCAGCCACACTCAGCGGCGTCGCATGCAGCTGTACCGATTGGGTAAAAACTTCAACCCAACGCACCAAATTATGATTTTCCGCTTTTAGCCAACGTTGCAACTGAAGCAACAATGCTTCGCCACGTTGCCAACACTTTTCCAGCATCGGATCACGTCCAGCTTGGCTTTCCAACACTTTGGTCAACACCACCAACTGCTGCTGGATCTGCGTAAAGGCCGCCTCAAAACCTTGCAACGCCAATGCTTTTTGCACTGGCATCCGCGCGCCTTCATACGCGAAAATCAATCTAAAATCTTTAACCGCTTTTTCTAAGGGTGGAATCGCCTCACTGAGCGCAAGACAATCTTTAGCCAAACTCAAGTAAGCAGAAAAACTATCGCGACACAACTCCAACACTTGATTCGTCGATATATCTTCTCCAAAAAACAAGCCTGCCACATCAGGCAATTGATGGGCCTCATCAAAGATGACAGTATTAGCGCTCGGCAACAACTCGGCAACGCCTTCATCTCGCAACATCACGTCAGCAAAAAATAAATGATGATTGACCACCACCACATCAGCCGCCAACGCCTTTTTACGTGCTTCCATCACAAAGCACGCTTTAAAATGTTGGCAATCTTGGCCTAAGCAATTGTCTCGTGTAGAAGTCACACTAGACCAAACCATGGCATTTTCAGGCACCTCGGTTAATTCACTCTTATCGCCTGTTTTACTGTTTTCTGCAAAGCGCTTGATCAAATGGAGATACTTTGCATCTTCACGTGAGGCGAATCGCCCCTCCTGCTCTGCCCGCTCCAAATGATAGTGACAAACATAATTAGCACGACCTTTGAGCATACTCACGCTAACCGGTACCTTCAGTGCATCTCGCACATGCGGCAAATCACGATTAAACAACTGATCTTGAAGTGTCTTAGTACCAGTTGAAATAATCACCTTACCACCAGAGAGCAAGGCTGGCACCAGATAAGCAAAAGTCTTACCCGTGCCAGTTCCCGCCTCGGCAACCAACTGCTTATTACCAACGATCGCATCGGCAATCGCTTGGGCCATCTGCACTTGTTCATCACGCTGAGAATAACCGTCAATAGCGCCAGCAAGTGGCCCTTGAGCAGTAAAAATTTGTTGTAAAGCCGTCAGCGCTTGTGGATATTCAGACATAGTATGAATTATCCCATGAATCTGCAGAAATAAACGAAAAGCAAACCACGCGTTTTTTCTAGCGCTTTAAATCATCACAGTCGTTGATAAAACACTATAATAATCGCCATCTTTATACTGAGTTAATCGCAATGCAACGATGTGTGTCTGTCCTTGATTGTGTACTAGGCCTTTTTTTACTTTTAGGGCCAGCGCTAAGTGTGGCTGCAGATCGCTACACGCAAAACGCCAAAGGCGTCACCCTCACTTTTTTGGAAACAAAAGCCCCTGCACTAGCCATTACCACAACCTTGCAAAACACCCTCACACAAGCGGTGCTCATGCAAGCCATGCAACTAGAAGGCGTTCGGTATCGCTATGGCGGAAACGCCCCTGAAACTGGCTTCGACTGCAGCGGCTTTGTTCACTACGTATTTCATCAGGCGGCAAAAATCCAACTACCACGCACAACAGGCGGCTTGAGCCGCATGGGTCAGCACGTTCTACCAGCAGATTTACAAGCAGGTGATTTGGTCTTTTTTAATACACGCAACAGCGCTAATTCACATGTCGGCATTTACCTTGGTCAAGGAGACTTCATTCATGCACCGCATGCGGGTCAAACGGTCAAAATTGAAAATATGGAAACGGGTTATTGGCAACAACACTACAATGGTGCGCAGCGTATCGCTGAAATTGCCACGCAGTAAAGGCGCCCTCAGTCCGACGATTGGTCGCTATGCCCCAAATGCCGGTCGGGATCAATCCGATCACGAATGGCCTGCTTCAACTCTTTAGATTCTGGAAATCGGCCATGCACCTTTCGATCAAACAAAATAGCATTGTTTAATCGCACAACAAAAACGCCCCCGCTACCAGGTTGCAAACTCACAGTATGCAAATCCGATTCAAACGTTGTAAGCAACTCTTGCGCCATCCATGCCGCCCGCAATAACCAGCGACATTGCCTACAATATTCAATCACTATATGATGTTTATTTACCATAAAAACCCTTAATTCACATTTTTTCCCTCATCAAACGCTATAATAGTGCACATTGGATGATTAGAAAATGAACCTATTATCACGATAGGCGTTCTCATACCCTGTAAACAACATTCATTTTGATAAACGATAAGGTAATACATGCAAGCTACATTTAAAAAATTCGGCCTAATCAGCACGGGCATTCTAATCGGCTTACTGATTAGCCTCAATCTAACCGCTCTAGCTGAGAAATTAGGTGTATCCGACCTACCTATTGATGAACTGCGTGTATTCGCAGAAGTTTATAGCAAAGTGAAAAGTGACTATGTTGAAACAGTCGCTGATAAAAAGTTGATTGATGAAGCGCTAACTGGCATGTTGCAAGGCCTAGACCCACACTCAGCTTACATGGACAAAGATGCCTATAAAGAACTGCAAGCTGGCACCCAAGGTGAGTTCGGCGGTCTGGGTATTGAAGTAGCCATGGAAGATGGTCTAATTAAAGTCGTCACCCCAATTGAAGACAGCCCAGCCTACAAAGTAGGCCTAAAGTCTGGCGACCTCGTAATGAAACTAGACGACAAAAACGTGCGCGGCATGAATTTAAACGACGCAGTCAAACTAATGCGCGGTGTGCCTGGCACCAGCATCGTCTTAACCGTATTGCGTAAAAATGCAGAAAAGCCACTCACCTTTACAATCACGCGCGACATTATCAAAACACAAAGCGTCAAAAACAAATATATCGAACAAGATTATGGCTACGTACGCATTACCCAGTTCCAAGAACATACAGGTGAAGACCTAGCAAAAGCATTGATTTCGCTTGAAAAAGAAAATAAAAAACCACTCAAAGGCTTGGTGCTAGATTTACGCAACAACCCAGGTGGCCTGCTAGACGCAGCAGTCGGAGTATCCGCCGCATTCCTTGAAAAAGACAAACTAGTGGTTTATACCGAAGGTCGTGTAGATGATTCCAAAATGAAGCTACGTGCAACAGCCAGTGATTATGCACGCAGAGGCAAATCAGACTATCTAAAAGGTGTATCAGACAGTTACAAAAAAACACCCATCGTCGTACTAGTTAACGCAGGCTCGGCTTCTGCCTCTGAGATTGTCGCAGGCGCCCTGCAAGACCACAAACGTGCAACCATTTTAGGCGTGACCAGCTTTGGTAAAGGCTCAGTTCAAACGATACTACCGATGAACAACGGCAGCGCAATCAAACTAACAACCGCCCGTTACTTCACGCCAAACGGTCGTTCTATTCAGGCCAAAGGTATTGTGCCTGATGTTAAAGTCAGTGACGGCTTTGACGACTCAAACAGAATCTATGAAGCAGACTTAGCTGGCCATTTGTCTAACCCAAAAGACAGTGAGAAAAAAGCGGCCGCTGAAGATACTGAAACAGCAAAAGCCGTCGACACAGAAAAAGAAAAAGCGCTCAAAAAAGCGAAAGAGAAAAAATTCGCCGAGCAAAAAGGCCCGATTGAACCAACTTCCAAAGAAGACATTCAATTTGTCCAAGCAATGAACCTACTCAAGGGATTACCAGTAGAAACAACGCCTGACACACCAGAAAAGACAGACAAAAAATAAGTTTTTCGTCAGATTAACTAGCAGCCCTGTGGCGATAATTGCTGCAGGGTTTTTTGTTACAAAAAAACACATAAAAGTGATTGCTTTAATAACAATTTAAATTAAACTGGCCCCATGTTAATAGATCAATTGATTACCACATTTGACACTGGATTACGGACTGTTTTTGCGCAAGCAAAAGCAACAAGAGCGCACCCTGACGCTGCCATTCAAGAAACAGAAATGAACAAGGCGCAGCAACAAAAAGCGGCAGCCCTGATGCGGATCAACCATGTCGGAGAAGTCTGCGCACAAGCCCTCTATAGTGGGCAAGCGCTCACATCTCACAATCAATCAATCAAAACCGCATTAAAGCAAGCAGCAGTAGAAGAAACCGACCATCTCGCTTGGTGCGAAGCAAGAATAAAAGCCCTAGGCGGTAGAAAAAGTCTACTAAACCCAATCTGGTATATGGGAAGTTTTACCATAGGCGCTGTTGCTGGCGCAATTGGCGACAAATGGAATTTAGGATTTTTGGCAGAAACTGAACAACAAGTCAGTGCTCACCTTTCCAGCCATCTGGAGAAAATACCAAATGAAGATAAAAAAACAAGAGCAATTATTGAACAAATGCATATCGATGAAACCGCTCATGCAAAAGAGGCCGTGAATTTAGGCGCAGCTGAATTACCAGCCTCTATTAAAGCAGCCATGAAAGTTTCATCAAAAATAATGACAACGACTGCGTATTACGTTTAAAGGTAAGAAATGGATAAATTTAAAGATGTGTTGCTTGATTTAGATGATGCAGATGATGTGCTACGCATTGAGCTTTACTATGAAGATGGCGAGCCAGCAGGCGTCATCCACAACAAACCAGGCAGCACAGGCTCGGTAAAAGTGTTTAATCACCTCTATAAAACTTTTGGCAGCATCAACACTGATGCTGCTGTTGAAGGCTTATCGCTCTATGCAGAGCACACAGCAGATGCAGAAGACAATCCAGGCAAACACCCCAATATTGACCGTCTATTTGATGTGATTGAAGACCAAGAACCCTTAACCGTCAAAATCATTACCGCTTAGCCTGCCCCTTTGCTGGGCAATGGGCGGATGATAAATCAGCTCCAATAAATGACCAACGGCATCTAAACAATAAAACCCACGTGAGCCATCACGATGGGTTTTCGGTGCTTCTGTAATGCGCACACCCGACGCAACAAAATACGCATACCACGCATCAACCGCCTCAACACTCTCCAGCACAAACCCAATATGGTCCAACCGCTGTTGCGCACTTGGCGTATAGTCAACGCGATGCAAGGCAAACACATCACCCTCGAAGGTTAAATAAATATTATCAGCATCAGGCTGCCACTCAATCTGCATCCCCATTATACGGGTATAAAAATCAATAGCGACTTCTAGCGCCTGCACAAACAAAGCCACATGCCGCAGTCCAATCATTCCTTTAGGTTGCATATTAAGCGCCCACTGCCTTCATTTCAAAATCATGCGTAATCACAACACTCTTGCTCAGCATAATAGAAGCCGAACAATATTTCTCTGCTGACAACGCCACCGCCCGTGCTACTTGACGCTCATTCAAATCATCACCAGTAATCACAAAATGGACATGAATCTTAGTAAAGACTTTGGGTACTTCATCCGCGCGTTCAGCCGTCACATCAGCCACACAATCAACAACCGCTTGACGAGATTTTTTCAAAATCGTCACCACATCAAACGATGTACAAGCCCCCATACCAATCAACAACATTTCCATTGGTCGCATACCGATATTGCGCCCACCATTTTCAGGTGCGCCATCCAACACCACAGCATGACCTGTTTCCGATTCGCCCATAAAAGCGACACCTTCAATCCACTTAACCCTAACTTTCAATGCCATCTCCTAAAATGCAAACCGCTCAATAAAGCGACCAACCAGCCATTCGCCTCATTCAGCGAATGCCATTTGCTATTTAACGTCTAACAACTCAACATCAAAAATCAAAGTCGCATTTGGTGGAATCACACCGCCTGCACCACGCGCGCCATAGCCCATTTCAGGTGGGATAATCAAAGTACGCTTGCCGCCGACTTTCATTCCAGCAAAACCTTGGTCCCAACCCTGAATGACTTGCCCGGCACCTAATGCAAACTCAAAAGGCTGACCACGGTCAACTGAGCTATCAAACTTCTCACCCTTATTGTCTGCAGCCGTTTCATCATATAACCAGCCAGTGTAATGCACCGAGACCATAAAGCCAGACTCAGCCTCACGGCCCTCACCCACAAGCGTATCGTTTTTGACAAGTTCAGTAATTGTTTGTGTCATTTCAGTTGATTCCTTCGTTTGATCCGCAACAGCGTTAGATTGTGCTTGGCATGCGCCTAATGATAAAACACATACAGCAGCCATCAATGATTTTAGTGTATTCATCGTTCTCATTCAATTTGGTTAAAAAAGAACTTAATATGATACTGCATATTCAGCTAAGTTCTAAACGGCAATTAGTCTAGCCATCAATGATGGTCGTAAACCCAGCGAATCAAAGCATCTTGCGCCTCTCTGCTCGCTGCGGCTTTTGCATCATTCACCATCATCACCACCACATACCGCACCTGCCTCGCATCCAACACATAACCTGCAATCGCGCTAACCCCATCAATAGAGCCAGTTTTCAGATGGGCAGTCACTGGCGTTCCGACTAAGCGCTGCTGCAAAGTGCCGTCCAACCCCAGAATCGGCAAAGATGACATTAACTCAGACATGGTCGGACTACGATAAGCATCCACCAGCAATTGACCCAAACGATTGGCCGTCACCCGTTCAATGCGCGACAAACCAGAACCATTTTCAATCACCCATTGATTTGCCCGTCCACCCTTAGCCAGCAACCAAGACTGAATCGCCTGCGTCCCATGCACCTCATCGGCTGGCTTAGCGCCATCCTCAGCAGCAATCGTAAGCAGCACCTGTCGCGCCATCACATTATTGCTCCATTTATTAACATCACGCACCACGTCCGCCAGCGGCTTAGAGTACTGTTCGGCTAATTTAACCACCTGCAACGGCAGCTCGGCCTCACTGCGCACCTGACCATCAAACACACCGCCTAACTCACGCCAAAGTTTTCTAAACGTAAAAAAAGCATAATGCACATCATCAAATAAACTCAACTCCAGATAGCGTTGTGCGCACCGCGGTGAAAACGCACCTGTAAACGTCACCACCGCACCCATCTTAGTCGCACGCACATCATAATGTAGACGGTCACGCCAACGCCCACAACCACCCTTAGCCAAAGTCATTTTATTGACCACCTTCACCTCTGGCAGCACAACCTCAGGCACAACATCAACCGCACCCTTATTCACACTAAATTTAAAACTCGTATGTCGCCCATTGACTAAAAAAGCACTCGGCAATGCGTTATAAGCACGCCACAACGCATGGTCAAACACCTGACCATGCTCAACACTGCTGGCAAAATAACGCTTATCAATCACCAAATCACCCTCAATGCGATACAAACCCTGTTGACGCAAGCCCAGTAACAAACGGCGAAAATCATCCTCATTAAAACTAGGGTCCCCATAACCCTTAATGATTAAATTACCCTTTAACACACCAGCCTCAATCACCGCATCGCGATACACCTCAGTCCGCCAACGAAAATTCGGCTTCAAGATATCCAAAGCCGCATAAGTGGTCACCAACTTCATCACCGAAGCGGGATGCATAGGCTGGTCCCCATTCACACTCAACAGCGGTCGACGGCCATCAACTGCCTGCACAAAAATAGCCACTGACGACCTTGGCACACCTGCCTTTTTAAGCGCTTTCACCACAGGCACTGGCCATGCAGCCACCGCCATCTGCATAAAGCCAATCAGACCCAAGCAACACAGCCAACCCCTCACAACACCAGCTCCAGACACCGCCTCGTCGTCTCAACCATAAAATCCAACTCCGCTGCATTAATCACATAAGGCGGCATAAAATAAACCGTATTTGCAATAGGGCGCAACAACAAGCCCTGCTGCAAAGCCTGCTGATAAAAAGCGCTCGCAAAGCCCCTCTGTTCAGTCTTAACATCAAAAGCCCAAATCATGCCTTGATTGCGCAAATGTTGAATAGGCAAGTCAGCCAGCACCTGCATTTTATGATTCATCAGCGCCGTTTTTGCTTGATTCTGACCAATCACATCATCTGAATCAAAGATAGCCAAAGTCGCCAAAGCCGCACTACACGCCAAAGGATTACCAGTATAGCTATGACTATGCAAAAAACCTTTCGCCGTCACATCATCATAAAAAGCGGCATACACCCTATCCGTGGTCAGCACGGTAGAAAGTGGCAAATATCCGCCCGTAATTCCCTTAGACAAACAAATAAAATCTGGCTGAATATTAGCCTGCTCAAAGGCAAACATACGGCCTGTACGCCCAAAACCAACCGCAATTTCATCCGCAATTAAATGCACCTGATATCGGTCACAGATTTCACGCGCGCGCTGAAGATAAACAGCCGCATACATCCCCATCCCTGCCGCGCACTGCACCAAAGGCTCAATAATAAAAGCCGCCAACTCCGCATGATGTTCAGCCACATAATCTTCCAAACGCTGTGCACAACGCAATGCAAAAGCATCCGCACTTTCACCCACCTCTGCCAATCTAAAATCTGGACTAGGCATTTGCGCTGACTGCGTTAACAAAGGCGCATAAGTATCCTTAAAAATCGCCACATCCGTCACCCCCAAGGCACCCAACGTCTCACCATGATAACTATTTTGCAAACTCAAAAACTTATTTTTAGACGGCTGGCCCATGTTGCGCCAATAATGAAAACTCATTTTCAACGCAATCTCAGTAGCACTAGCACCATCGCTAGCATAAAAAGCATGACCCAAACCCGTTAACTGCGCCAATTTTTCCGACAAATCCACCACAGGCGCATGAGTAAACCCAGCCAACATGACATGCTCTAACGTATCCAACTGCTGCTTAATCGCCGCCTTAATCCGCGGATGATTATGCCCAAACAAATTCACCCACCAAGAACTCACGCCATCTAAATAACGCTTACCCTCAAAGTCGGTCAGCCAAACACCATCTCCGCGCTGCATCGGAATCAGCGGCATCGTCTCGTGATGTTTCATCTGCGTGCAAGGATGCCAAACAGCAGCCAAGCTTCTATTTAATAAATCTTGATTATTCATAAACTCAATTGAAAATACTCATTAGCTATCACGGTCAAGCGACCCATCTCCCCTTAAGGTGCTGGATTCATCATCGTCAGATGAATCTGTTCAATCTGCGCCAACAGTGCATCACTCAACACAACTTCATAGGCATCCATGTTTTCTTTTAGTTGCACCATACTAGTCGCCCCTATAATCGTACTACTCACAAACCACCGATGATAAACATAACTCAACGCCATTTGCGTAGGCGTTAACCCATTCTCCCGCGCCAAGGCCGCATAAGCCGCCACCGCTGGCATCACATTCGGTTTTTGGTAACGTTGTGCATACCCTAAAAACTGAGTCACCCGCCCTTTTGCCTGCGGATTATCCAAATACTTGGCGCTCAAATGCCCAAAAGCCAGCGGTGAATAAGCCAACAAACTCACCTCTTCACGATATAAAATCTCGGTCAACCCAAACTCCATACCACGATTCATTAAATGATAACAATTTTGCACCGTCGCAATCCGTGGCAAATTAAACGCCTCAGCGACACGACAAAACGACATCACCCCATACGGCGTTTCGTTTGAAACCCCAATGGCACGCACCTTACCCTCTTTCACCAACTCAGCCAACGTCTCCAACTGCGTCTGAACACTCACCCACGCTTTTTCTGCACCAGTCTCATCAAACTCCAAAGCAGGGTCAAACTGATACTGACCAAATAAAGGCACATTACGCTCAGGCCAATGAATCTGATAAATATCCAAATAATCAGTTTGCAACCGCCTTAATGAACCCTCAATCGCACAACGAATATTAGCGCGCGTTAACCTGTCATCACCATTGCGTATCCACGGCATATAACGATTGCGCCCAGCCACCTTACTCCCCAGCACAACCTGGTCGCGTGCTTGATTTTTCAACCAATGGCCAATCATAGTCTCCGTGCGGGTAAACGTTTCTGCCTGCGGTGGCACAGGATACATCTCAGCCGTATCAATAAAATTAACCCCCTGCGCCAAAGCATAATCCAATTGCGCATTCGCCTCTGCCTGCGTGTTTTGGTCGCCAAACGTCATCGTACCTAAACACACCTTTGAAACAGTAAGATCTGTCTTTCCCAGCTTTGTATAATCCATTACCGCAACACCCCATCCTTAAAAAGCCCTACACTATCCTCAGCTCGCGTGCCACACGTTAGCCACAACCGCCTCAATCCATACAATAACAGGAATAGCGGCCGTCAGCGCAAGCCATCTACCCCCCTAACAAACAAGCCCTGCACCTGCTCACATTTTAAAATAACGCGACCCGCATAACACCGTGCTAAAAACGGCAGCAAGTTTTGCTAAAGCACCCTATTTTTTTTTAAAATTTATGACAAAAGCCCCTTGAAATCACAACAATCATCCCAAATTAGCAAACTAGCAGTGAGAGTGCTAAACTCTCGCATTGCAATTTTAATTAATCTTGACTAGTTTAAGCATAACCCAAGGAGAAATCTAATGAAAATTCGTCCATTACATGATCGCGTCGTTGTTAAACGTTCAGAAGAAGAACGCACAACCGCATCAGGTATTGTTATTCCAGATTCAGCGACAGAAAAACCAGACCAAGGCACCGTCATTGCAATCGGTAACGGCAAAAAAGACGACAATGGCAAAAGCATTGCTTTAGACGTTGCCGTTGGCGATAAAGTACTATTTGGTAAATACGCAGGTCAAACAGTTAAAGTTGACGGCGAAGAATTATTAGTGATGACTGAATCAGACATCATGGCTATCGTTGAATAATTAAACCCAAATAATTGATCAATTATAGAAAATAGAAATTAAGGAGTAATAGATTATGGCAGCAAAAGACGTAAAATTCGGCGATGACGTTCGCCAAAAAATGGTAACTGGTGTAAACGTATTAGCCAACGCAGTGCGCGTCACACTAGGCCCTAAAGGCCGCAACGTCGTGTTAGAACGCTCATTCGGCGCACCCACCATCACCAAAGACGGTGTATCAGTCGCTAAAGAAATCGAACTACAAGACAAATTCGAAAACATGGGCGCACAAATGGTCAAAGAAGTCGCCTCTAAAACCAACGACATCGCTGGTGACGGCACCACAACCGCAACCGTACTCGCACAAGCCATCATCCGTGAAGGCATGAAATCAGTCGCAGCGGGCATGAACCCAATGGACTTAAAGCGTGGCATTGACAAAGCAGTAGAAGCAGCGATTACTGAACTAAAAGCCCAATCAAAACCATGCACAACCAGCAAAGAAATTGCACAAGTTGGCTCTATCTCGGCTAACTCTGACGAATCAGTAGGCAAAATCATTGCCGACGCAATGGAAAAAGTCGGCAAAGAAGGCGTGATTACAGTAGAAGACGGCTCAGGCCTAAGCAACGAACTAGACGTCGTTGAAGGCATGCAATTTGACCGTGGCTACCTATCACCTTACTTCATCAACAACCAAGAACGTCAAATCGCACTACTCGAGAACCCATACGTGTTACTACACGACAAAAAAATCTCAAACATCCGTGATTTACTACCAACACTAGAGCAAGTAGCCAAAGAAGGCCGCCCACTCTTAATCGTTGCTGAAGATATCGACGGTGAAGCCCTTGCAACCCTAGTTGTAAACAACATCCGCGGCATCTTAAAAACAGTCGCTGTTAAAGCCCCTGGTTTTGGCGACCGTCGCAAAGCGATGTTAGAAGATATCGCCATCTTAACTGGCGGCACTGTCATTGCTGAAGAAGTAGGCCTAAAACTAGAAGAAGTCACCCTAGCGCAACTCGGCTCAGCCAAACGCATCGAAATCGGCAAAGAAAACACCATCATCATCGACGGTTCTGGCGGACAAGACAGCATCAAATCACGCATCACCCAAATCAAAGCAGAAGTCGAAGCTTCCAGCAGCGATTACGACCGTGAAAAACTACAAGAACGCGTTGCAAAATTAGCAGGCGGTGTAGCCGTGATTAAAGTCGGCGCAGCAACAGAAGTAGAAATGAAAGAGAAAAAAGCACGCGTAGAAGACGCCTTACACGCCACACGCGCAGCCGTAGAAGAAGGCATCGTCGCTGGTGGTGGCGTCGCATTGATTCGCGCCCGTGATGCCATCGCCAAAGTAAAAGGCGACAACCTAGAGCAAGAAGCAGGCATCAAAATCGTACTACGTGCGGTAGAAGAGCCATTACGTCAAATCGTTTCAAACGCCGGCGCAGAACCATCAGTCGTCGTAAGCAACGTAGCCAGTGGCAAAGGCAACTACGGCTACAACGCCGCCAACGAAACCTACGGCGACATGCTAGAAATGGGGATCTTAGATCCAACAAAAGTAACCCGTTCAGCGCTACAAAACGCCGCATCAATTGCAGGCCTTATGCTCACCACAGACTGCATGATTGCAGAAGCACCAAAAGCTGATGCACCTGCAATGCCTGATATGGGCGGCATGGGTGGTATGGGTGGTATGGGCGGCATGATGTAATGTTGCCTTCAAGCCCTTAAGTGATACGGCGCTATCCCTGCCATCAGCATCTTGCAGCAAAGCACCAATAGCCCACCGCATCACTGAGCGCTAAACCCAAGCTCGAGACAAAACCCGCAATCGCGGGTTTTGTTTTATTACGCCACCCATCCCGACAACAAACACAATATAAAACCCTCTCCAGCCCCCCAAACAAGCAAACTAAAGGTTCAAAATGGGCGCTAGAT
>Ga0129324_10000091_pt1 | contig 58678 bp, 47 predicted proteins | sample CPBDNA_7_FD_96879 | JGI IMG/M metagenome (GOLD analysis project Ga0129324, IMG submission 96879) | Freshwater to marine salinity gradient microbial communities from Chesapeake Bay, USA - CPBay_Spr_15_0.2_DNA | ecosystem: Environmental > Aquatic > Marine > Coastal | place: USA: Chesapeake Bay... | reverse complement strand
TTGGCAAATATATTTTCCGTATTCAAATGAACAAACCCATGAACTTCACCATCATCAGGGTGATATAGACGGCCAACATCTCCAGCCAATGGAGACTCAACTTCTTCACAATGATTTTTAAGATGAAGAAGCCACTCATCGGGATGCATAAACCTCTTAGTTATTAAAACTCCAACAGCATACAGTGCACCATTCCAGCAATTCGGTCCATCTACATGAGAGCTGCTTCCATTTAAGGAGGTTGCGACAGACTGGTAGTCGGCAAAAACAGAGAAAGTGAAAATACTAAAGATTGTGACCAGTTTAAGCATGGAGTATTATCGCAAATATATAAGGACATAATTGGTCATAAAGTCGAAATTACAGGCAGTGTTATTAAAGTGACACTTTCAAATTAAGCCGATTCGATATGCTCTAAAATGAGTTGATTTAATCGACTAAAACCCAACATATCCCCCCCCAAAGAGATTACTAACCCACCAATATTACTTATCATTATTACCCCTCTGTAAATCCTACATAAATAGAATTTACCCACACAGACAATTCTCTTATCAGCCGCTTATGGCCTATATATGGTCTTGATAACAGAGACATTTTTAGGGAGTAAACGCATGCATAAATCCAGATTAGTCCTTCTATTAGGACTTCTTTTTTCTAGTTCTATATTTTCCCAAGAGCCATTTCCAATGGATCAAAATGCCCATGAATGGGATAAGGAATCCACAACGAAAAAAGGTCGAGACAATTATTTAGTTGGTACATTTGAGCCTCAAAAATTCTCTTATAATAAAATAACTCATATCCTAGTTCCGGGATCAGCGATGGGTGATGAGTCAGATCAGTTTTTTCAAACTACTCTCTTAAGAGCAAAGCTTTACCGCGACCTCTTCCCGAGTCATCAGGTCGTCATTATTTCTCAACCTGATGTAGTTAAAGCTTCTCAAGAAGAAGTTTTTAACCGATTCAATCTTCCCATTATAGAAAATGTTCGTAGTAAACTAACAGCAGGTCAGCTCTTAACCCAAATGTTAAAATTTAAAAAAATAGCTAGCTTCGATTTCTATGGTCACTCAAGCCCATGGGCCCTAAGACTTGGAAAGAAAGATGCATCCATGTTCGCTAGTAAAGGATTTGCCCAACTTAAAGGTAAGTTTATCCCAGGTGCTTACGCTACTCTTAATGGTTGTAATGGTGGATTTACCCTTGCTCCTGAATTGTCAAAGATGTGGGAAATTCCTGTTAGTGGTGCTTTAACTGGAAGTCTTTTTGAAAGGCTTCAAGCTGATGACAAATGGTATAAGAAGTCAGATCGTACCCGTTCTGAGTGGGCCAATGAAAACAGTCTAAACTTTAGCTCAGCACCGTCCTGTAATAATGAGGGAGTTTGCTGGCGCATGAAGCCTCAACGAAATAACTACTCTTCTTACTGGGGAAATTTCAAAGAGGGTGGACTTAGCTTTTACAAGTTCTTTTGTAATTATCCAAATGCTGAAAAAACTTGTTTTAAAGCAATGGCGACAAGTATATTGAGTTTTCAAGCAACTTCAAGGCCAGAGGCCAAACTAAGCTGGAAAAAATTTGAAGCGAAAGTTTTTGATTACCTTTGTTCTACAGCAAAAGATCCCAACTACTTTGATTCTTGTGTTGAGGGAATATTGAAAGCAGTAGCGAGGGGTGACAATGTATTTAAGGCCCATCCAGGTAATGCTCTAAATTGTGATTTCAAAAAGTGCTATGCCAATGTTGTTTGTAAGCAGAAAAAACTCTTTGGAAGAAGTGGACCAAAGGCCGGCACCTGTCATTTAAATACCAATGTAAATCAAAAGCCCACGACTCTTGTTCGTGAATACTTAGCTTTCAAAAAAGGCTTCGAACAACTTTAAAACTTATAAAATTATTTGATTAAGGGAGGCAATTCGCCTCCCTTTTTTATTGAAACCTTCTAGATAGTCTCTTAATAGTCTCTTAAATAAAAAAAGCCACCCTTACAGGTGGCTTCTTTTATATTTGGTGGGCGTGGCAGGGATTGAACCTGCGACATCTGCCTTGTAAGGGCAGCGCTCTCCCACTGAGCTACACGCCCGATTCTTAAATGATTCGGTAAGTGGCAATTTAAGAAAAAGTGGTAATGATGTCAACGGAATTTCTACTAGTTTATAAAAAAAGGGGGCTAAAAGCCCCCTCATTTCAGTTATTTAGCTTTAAATGACTTAGAATTAATTTGCCACCTGAGTAGAAGTACTATCAGACTCAAGAACCTTAAGGCCTACAATCTGCATAAACTTTTCTGGTTGATTCAATTCAAGGGCCACTCTAAGTACTTCTTCCACTTGAGTACAAGGAATAACCGTTAATCCAGACTTAATTTCGTCAGGGATTTCAACTAAATCCTTCTCATTTTTGGCAGGAATAAGGACTGTAGTAATTCCCGCTTGTTTAGCAGCAAGTAATTTTTCCTTAAGACCACCAATTGGTAGAACGCGCCCACGAATCGTCACTTCCCCAGTCATTGCTACATATTGCTGAACTTTAATTCCAGTAATTGCAGAAGTTAAGGCCGTAACCATCGTTACACCGGCAGATGGACCATCCTTCGGAGTTGCGCCTTCGGGCACATGGATATGAATATCATTTTTTTCATACCACTCAGATTCGATTCCAAGCCTATCACTGATACTTCTGACATAACTAAGAGCTGCTTTAGCTGACTCTTGCATCACGTCACCAAGTTTACCGGTAATTTGGATTTGCCCCTTACCCGGTGTTGTCACTACTTCAATGTGAAGAAGTTCACCACCAACAGAAGTCCAGGCCAGACCATTTACAAGACCAACTTGTGGCTCTTGCTCAGTATCCGTATCCGTAAATCTCTTAGCTCCAAGAAATTTGGGGAGTTGTTTAGACGTCACCTTAAATTTCTTTCCAGTTTCGTATTCTTTTTCGACTACCTCAGTGGCAATCTTTCGACAGACAGTATTGAGCAATCTTTCATAGCCCCTAACACCAGCTTCTTTTGTCCAACCACGTATCGCTTCAACTGCGACCTTGTCAGTCATATTAACTTCATACTCATCAAGACCATTGTTTTTACAGGCCTTAGGAAGAAGATAACTTTTACCAATTTGCAGTTTTTCTTGAGGAGTATAACCAGTCACGCTGATAATCTCCATTCGATCTCTCAAAGGTCCGGGGACTTGAGAAAGGTCATTGGCAGTCATGATAAACATAACTTTTGAGAGGTCATACTCTACTTCAATGTAGTGATCCCCAAAGTTTTTGTTTTGTTCTGGATCTAGTACTTCAAGCATCGCAGAGGCTGGATCACCTCTCATGTCTGATGTCATCTTATCGATTTCATCGAGAAGGATTACTGGGTTTGATGTCCCTGCCTTTTTAAGAGCATTGATAATTTTCCCAGGCATTGCCCCAACATAAGTTCTTCTGTGACCACGAATCTCAGATTCATCCCGTACCCCGCCGAGGGAGATCCTTTGGAAATTTCTTCCAAGGGAATCGGCGAGTGAACGTGCAATAGAAGTTTTACCAACCCCAGGAGGGCCAGCAAGGCAAAGGATTGTACCCTTTCCTTCTTCCTTAAGAAGAGAACGGACTGCAAGATATTCGACAATTCTGTCCTTAACATCTTGCATGCCGTAATGATGCTTTTCCAAAACTTCTCGTGCGTGCTTAACGGAATTATTATCTTCAGTGTATTCAGACCAAGGTAGGTTTAACATCCAATCAACATAGTTTCTCACAACAGCTGCTTCTGCTGACATGGGAGACATGGACTTGAGCTTTTTAACCTCTTTTCTTACTTTATCCTTGGCCTCTTTAGGCATATTTTTGGCTTCAAGCTTTTCTTCCATTTCTTGAATTTCAGATTTTTCATCTTTATGACCAAGTTCTTTTTGAATAGCGTTCATTTGCTCATTGAGATAGTACTCTTTTTGGCTTTTTTCCATTTGAGTCTTAACTCGAGAGCGAATGCGTCTCTCAACATTAATGATTTCGATCTCACCCTGCATTTTTTCAAGAAGAAGACGAAGACGCTTTTCGACATCTGTTGCTTCAAGAATTTCCTGCTTCTCAGGAATCTTCATACTAAGGTGGGCAACGATAATATCAGCTAAACGAGATGGATCCGTAATAGAGCTAATACTCATTAATAGCTCAGGTGGAATCCTCTTATTTAATTTTACATACTGTTCGAAGATCGCTTTGATGCTTCTCATAGTTGCTTCGAGGTTTACAGCACTATCAGTTGAAGAATGACATTTAGAAACTTGAGCCCAGTAACCTTCTGGTGAAGCTTCAAACTCATCGATGTTGGCTCGATACTTTCCTTCGATAAGAACCTTTACGGTGTTATCGGGAAGTCTCAACATCTGTATTATGTTAACCACTGTACCCACGTTATATATATCTTCCCTATCAGGGTTGAGAACACTGGCATCTTTTTGAGTAACAAGGAATAACTCATTGTTATTCTTTGCCGCCTCTTCAAGAGCAGCGATCGACTTTTCACGCCCAACAAAGAGCGGAACAACCATGTGGGGAAAGATTATTACATCTCTTAGCGGGAGTAGAGGAAAGCGTGTTTTACTCTCGTTCGATTTTCCAGACATTGTACCTCCTGTACGAAAGACCTTTTATCAAAACCCCGATTCCTCCATGACTCTGCGGATTTTGAAGTCTTACTATTATTTTACCCTTATTTCTAAACTGATTTCAAAAAAAATATGTTGGCCATTATTACCCAGAAAAACTTTCTGTTTACACGCGCTTAGTAAAAGTTCAGTTTAACCAAAGTGCCTAATAATGGGGTTTTAGAGCGTTTTTAGGTAAAAAAAAAAGCTGTCACGGGAAATGACAGCTTTTGTGAGTTGAAAATTTTTTTCCTTTTGAGCCGAAATAACCCGAGTGTTTTAGGCCGATTCAATAGACTTTTTAGCACCAAAGGAACTACTCTCCTCTGGCTTAGGCGGTATCCTGTCTCCCTCTAATAGCCTGGGACTTTCTTCACCAAGAATAGAGGCCTTTGTAAGGATAACTTTATTAACTTTATCGTTAGAAGGAATGTCATACATTATATCTAACATTGTTTGTTCTAGAATTGCCCTTAACCCACGAGCACCTGTCTTTTTCTTAATAGCAATCTTGGCCACTTCAGTTAGGGCATCATCTTCAAATTCTATCGAAATGCCATCCATTTCGAAAAGTTTTTGATATTGCTTAGTAATAGCGTTCTTAGGTTCCGTTAGAATTCTAACGAGGGCTTCCTCATCAAGTTCTTGAAGAAGGGCGTTCACTGGCAATCGGCCAATGAACTCAGGGATGAGTCCAAAGCGACTAAGGTCTTCTGACTCAATACCGCCGAGTTTCTCAACAACTGATTTTTCAGAATCGTTAGCTTTTGCTGTAAGTCCAAGAGGTCTCTTCGTCATTCTCTTTTCAATAATTTTTTCAAGACCTACAAAGGCACCCGCCACTATAAAGAGGATATTCTTTGTATTCACTTGAATAAATTCTTGTTGAGGATGCTTTCGTCCACCTTTTGGAGGAACTGAAGCAACAGTCCCTTCAACAAGCTTCAAGAGTGCTTGCTGAACACCTTCACCAGATACGTCTCTAGTAATCGATGTATTTTCAGACTTTCTTGCAATCTTATCGATTTCATCAATATAGACAATACCGCGCTCTGCTCTTTCAACATCATAATCACAGGCTTGAAGTAAATTAAGAATGATATTCTCAACATCTTCACCAACATAACCTGCTTCTGTTAGAGAGGTGGCATCAGCTATTGCGAAAGGAACATTAAGATACTTAGCAAGAGATTGAGCAATCAAAGTCTTTCCAGAACCAGTAGGTCCAGCAAGAAGGATATTTGACTTTGCCAATTCAACTTCATCTTTACCTTTTCCACCACCACCATGAGAAATTCTCTTGTAGTGATTGTGAACGGCTACAGAAATAATCTTTTTCGCACGATCTTGCCCAATCACATACTGGTCTAAGTGGTGTTTAATTTCGTGAGGCTTTGGAACGTTATCCAAGCTAGCCTTAGAAGTACTTTTGAGAGAGTCCTCAAAAATAATGTCATTACAAAGTTCAATACACTCATCACAGATATAAACACCTGGACCAGCAATGAGCTTCTTAACTTCCTTTTGAGACTTCCCACAAAAGTTGCAATGAAGAGTGCTGTTGTAGCTGCCTTTTTCTTTGGCCATCTTTTAGTCCTTTTCTCTACTTATGCTTTATAATTATTCAGCTTTAATTTTACCTTTTGGATTAATCACTTGATCGATAAGTCCCATTGATACCGCTTTCTCTGGATCAAGGTAATTATCACGATCAGTCCATTCTTCAATTTGAGACTTAGAAAGCTCTTTAGGAGAATGTTTCATATATATACCATTTAACTGGTCTTTTAGAGTTTGTATTTCTTCCGCTTGAATTTGAATATCAGAACATTGCCCTCTAGCTCCACCAAGTGGTTGATGAATCATGATACGTGAATGAGGAAGAGCATGACGATAACCTGCCTCCCCTGCACTTAATAACAATGAGCCCATTGAGGCGGCCATCCCTACACAGTAGGTATAAACTGGGCAAGAGATGTGTTGCATAATATCGTAAATGCCAAGGCCCGCGTAAACAGAACCACCTGGGCTATTAATATAGAAGTGGATTGGGTCTTCTGGATTGTTTTGTTCCAAGAAGAGCATCTGTGCAATGAGAAGGTTCGCCACCACATCATTAACCTGAGTTCCTAAGAAAACAATTCGGTCAATAAGGAGTCGGGAGTAAATATCGTACTGCCTTTCACCTCTTGCCGTTTGCTCAATCACAATCGGATTTGGGATATGCATTGAAGGAAAAGGGTTGTTGCCATTTGAATCGTTCATCTTTTTATACTCCTGGTGCCACCGACATTATGAACCTGCAAGGGAACAACAATGCCTGGGTCTCAAAATCATTGATTTCATTAACGCTTTTCGTCCTGTCCAGCGCAGTTCTTTAGCTCCATAGAATAAAAGTGAGTTAAAATTAATACAAGTCCCAAAAGGCCATAGGTGTCTAGAATTATGAAGTTTTTGCTAAAGTCTTCATTTGCTATGCACCATCTCAGCAAAGACCAACTTAAAGGCCCTACTGTAACCCTTGGCACCTTGCTAATGTCTAGGCCTTCTCTTATCGTAAATTTGCTTAAAATAAGGCAAACTAACCCTGATTTGAAATAACCTTTACGGACATTATCCCTTGAGGTGTAACTTTATTTAATAAGGATAAAATTATGACAACTGAAAATGCAACTCCCTGGACTCTTGTTGGACAGAAGGCCCCTGACTTTAAAGGAAATGCTGTTATCAATGGTGATATCAAAGAAATTTCCCTAGGCGACTACAAAGGAAAGTGGAAAGTTCTTTTCTTTTACCCACTAGACTTCACATTTGTTTGCCCTACTGAGCTTGTGGCGTTTTCTGATAAAATCGAGCTTTACTCAAAAATGGGCTGCGAAGTTATTGGTTGTTCAATTGACTCTGAATTCTCTCACCTTAAGTGGACACAAACTCCAGTTAATGAGGGTGGTGTTGGTGAACTTAAGTACCCACTACTTGCTGACGTAACGAAGAAAATCGCTACTGACTATGGTTGTCTTATGAATGGAGCTGTTGCTTTCCGCGCAACTTACGTAATTGATGACAATGATATCGTTCAGCACATGAGTATCAACAACCTAAGTGTTGGTCGTAACGTAGAAGAATTTGCTCGTCTTGTAGCTGGATACCAGTACACAGCGAAGCACGGCGAAGTTTGTCCTGCTGGCTGGACTGAAGGTGACGACACAATGAAACCTGATCCTACTGGCTCAAAAGAGTACTTTGGAAAACTTAAATAATTTGATTTTAAATTTCCTATAGCAAAAGCCGCCCTTTGGGCGGCTTTTTTATGGAGCTTTCAATGAAGCTTAAAAAGTCTGGAACAAAACACACCCCAATCTTTATTATGGCCCATGGTGCTGGCGCTCCAATGGATTCAGACTGGATGAATCAATTAACTAATGAACTTGTCTCTCGTGAAATCCAAGTTGTTCGCTTTGAATTCCCCTACATGGAGGAAAGAAGGTTAAATGGTAAGAAGAGACCACCCAATACAAAAAAGGTATTGCTTGAGTCATGGCAGAAAGTCATAAAAAAAGTGAGACAAAACTCTCCTAAAAGTCCTATTTTCATAGGTGGAAAATCCATGGGAGGGAGAATCGCAGGTCTAATTGCCGACCAAGTTAAGCCAGAAGGGTTTATCGCCCTTGGCTTCCCTTTTCATGCCCCTGGAAAAGCTCCGGGAGAGCGTATCGAAAACCTCAAAAACCTAAGGACTAAAACGCTTATTATTCAAGGGACTAGGGACACGATGGGCACACGTGAAGAATGCCTTTCCTACCCCTTATCAAAAAAGATACAATTTAAATGGTTAGAAGATGGTGATCATAGTTGGAAACCTAGGCAGAAGTCAGGTCATACACTGGAAGAGCATATGCAAACTGCTGCTGATACCATCAAGAATTTTATAGGATGATACAAGAATGGAAATGTTCTTAGATTTTGTACAAGGTAATGTTCAATATGCCCCCTACGCGTTTTTTGGACTTCTCTTACTAGCTGGCTTTAACCTTCCTATTAGTGAAGACCTCATGCTGCTCTCTTCTGCTCTCATTGCTATAAAAAATCCTGATATGAAAGTTGAGCTCTTTATGAGTGTCTTTCTTGGCGCTTATTTAAGTGATCTTATCTGTTATGCCTTTATGGGCAGATATCTCGGCGAAAAAATGTTTCGTATAAAATTCTTTGCCAATATGGTCTCTGATCAACGGCTAAAAAAAATAAACTCTTTTTACACTCGTTACGGAGTTTTAACTCTAATCATCGGTCGCTTTATTCCTTTTGGAGTTAGAAATGCTTTATTCATCACCGCCGGCCTAGGGAAAATGAATGCCCTTAAGTTTGCTCTAAGTGACTTACTTGCCTGTCTGATTTCTTGCACGTTTTTCTTTTGGCTTTATTTCAGTTACGGCGAGTCCGTTATAGACATTGTTAAAAAAGGAAACCTCATACTATTCACTATTGCTGCGGCCGCAATCACCGGCTGGTTCATTCACAAAAAGATTCGTGAAAGAAGGTCCAAAGGACTTCAGGACACGCCTTTATAAATATCATTTAGTTCAATTCAGAATACTCTAACCTTACATTTAATCCTCCTAAGCGACTAATATCACATAACTTTCTTACTCTTTAGGGCAACTTTCTTACATGGTCGTGGGTAAAAAGTTCACCAATAAAAACGCTGCCTTGAAAGAGTCTTTTTAAACTGTCAAAACCTCCTTCGCAGGAAAAAAGGCAGCAAGGAAATAAAACTCGTGAAAAATGAAGAAATTGAAGCCGCAAAAGTAATCGACCTAAACCATGCTAAGTTGGCCCTAAACGATAAAAAAGAGAATGACTCCCTCTCTCGTTATTTTAAGGTACTAAGCTTTTCTGAACTTATTGATGAGACAACTCAACTCATTGAAGAGCTCAATCGTGAAGGCTCAACTGAAGAGATCATAAAGAAATCAAAAATGATTTTGAAAGAACTCGGTGTGAGATTAAAAAATTCAAAGGGACTAAGTCGAAGTTTTTTGAAAATGAAGGATGAACTTGAAAACAAGCTTACTCGTAGCTAATACGCTACTCCTTTTATTTTGTTTCTGGTGCTTTGAAAGTAGTTGGGCCCAAGATGGATCTTTTAACGGACCATTGAAAGACGAGCAATTGTTATTCAATTGCCACTTACCAATCAACCCCTATGATCCAAACTTTCAGCAGGGTGATGAGAAGTTCTTAAAGATCTTCTATTACCCTAAAGAAAAGCTCATCTCTTTTGACCTCTCTGACATGAGTGGCAACCTGAGCGATATAAGTAAGAAGCAGCGTTGGCCTTTTCTATTAGATGAAGGTTTAAGCGCGCTAAGTTCAAGATTTCCAAAAGGTTATTTATCTATGGTTTATCTTGGCAATGCCTATTGGGGTAGTTTTCTAAAAAATGGTGATCAAGAAGACGAATTCCTCTGTCGTGAAATTCTTAATGTTGAATCCTTATAGCTTTTAGATTGGATTGGACGTACTCAGTAATTTTAGAATTTTCAGATCAAGCATTCCCTAAATCTTAGGGACAAATTAAAAGTGGAAATATTTTAAAGAGATTCCAAAGATTGGTAATCATGAAGGGCCTTCAAGCGCATCTGTGCTATTTGCATGTCAGGGTCGTAACCCAAAAGGCCTGCCGTTTTTCTCAACAGTTCCTTTCGATCTGCTTTTTGACCTCTTCCTTCGAAGAGTCCTAAGAAATAAATCAGATTTCGAGCATAGCGAGAAACATATTTACTAATGAGCTGTGTTTCCAAAGGCTGTGGATTAACAAATTCACAACCTATTTTTGTCACAAAAATCTTATCAATTTCTGAAAAACCTTCAAAAGTTCTGACTATTCTTGCCTTCACGCGAATCACTCTCTTATCCATTTGAGTTACATCTAAACCAAAAAGAACTTCAGGATGTAAAAGAGAGAGTTCCGGGTAATCGATTAAAGGAAACATGAGAGGAATGGCCTTCACAGGAGGAATACTTGGTAAATTATCAAGTAAAACGCCCCCTTCTGAGATATTCAGCATGAAGGCCTTGAGGACGTAGTCCTCCATTAAATAAAGAGTGTTCGTTTTTAGGGGCGCCCTTAAATATTCTCTTTTAAACCTTAAAGTCATAGAAGGTGAGATGCCGCCTCTGAAAGGGCAGACCTTTCACCTTGGGTCAGAATCGTATGACCAACAATGCCTTCACTCTTCATATTCTCTAGTGCATAGACGAGACCGTTATTTACCTCATCTAAGTAAGGGCTATCAATTTGATAGGGGTCACCTGTAAGAACAATTTTGGTTCCTTCTCCAGCCCTTGTAATAATGGTCTTAACTTCATGGGGAGAAAGGTTTTGTGCTTCATCGACGATCAAGTACTGACCAGGAATTGAACGCCCTCTTATATAAGTTAATGGTTCTATATGAAGTAATCCATGATTAATAAGGTCCTCATAGCTGGCCGAACCATCTGTACGATACTGACCAAAAAGAAAATCCATATTATCAAAGATTGGCTGCATCCAAGGCCCAAGCTTTTCATTAACGTCACCTGGAAGATAACCTAGGTCACGTCCCATTGGCTGAATCGGCCGAGAAACGAGAAGACGACTATATTTTTCGTCTCCGACTGTTTTCTCTAGTCCTGCCGCAATCGCCATCAGGGTCTTACCTGTACCGGCCTTACCAACAAGAGACACAAGACTTATTTCATCATTTAAAAGGGAGTCAAATGCAAATTGTTGTTCGATATTTTTTGGGTGAATCCCCCATACTCCTTCACGAATATTAATCAAGGGTACGATTTTTTCTTTTTTACCATCATAGCGTCCGAGTACTCGCCGCCTATCATTTCCTGGAAGCTGAATAATAAAATACTCATTAGGTAGTACTCCAGCATCTTCGAGACCGACATCGGTTAGAGATAAATTCTTCTCACTTTCAAAAAATGAGATCAACTCCTCTTCTACCTCTACCGTCCTTTGACCTGTGTAAAGCTCTTCAACAGATACATCACGAGCACCATAATCTTCAGCAGGAACACCTAGAACATCTGCCTTCAGGCGAAGGTTAATATCCTTCGTCACCAACAGCGTATTTTCTCCAGCATCTTTGCAAGTTATTGCTGCCCCTAAAATAATATTGTCATTGATACTAAGATCAATTTTTGCTTTTGCCCCCATTGTTACTTTCGTATCAATCGTAAGAAAAAGTATCCCTCCATTATCTAGCGAGACACCTTTCACCAAAGAGCCTCTGCTTCTTAGGTCATCGATTATCCGAGAGAAATGTCGAGCATTTCGTCCATTTTCATTCTGGTCTTTTTTAAAGCGATCCACTTCCTCGATAACCACGAGGGGAATAACGACTTTATTTTTACCAAATTTATTAATGGCCTGGGGATCAAAAAGAATTACGTTCGTATCGAGAACAAATGTCTTATCCAATAGGTTTTCCTCCGTGAAAGCCCATGGAAGGGCTTATCCTAATGAAATTGTAAGAAATTGCTCTCGATATGCAAAGAAATGAACTTCAAATAAATCATATATGGCCATATTTACTCTCTGCCTTTAAATGCCCTGCTTTAATACAATAGAAGAGGACATTTACTTAATGACCACCTATTTCGCTCAACTTAAGAGGATTAATTTTTGCGCTATTTTCTCGCTCTTATATTTTTTATCTCTTCCCTATCTTCACTGGGAGCTTTTAGCTACCTCAACAGAAGTGCTGAGGCGATGCTTATGGGGGACGCCTTTACGGCAGTGGCCGATGATGAGATGACCCTCTTCTATAATCCAGCAGCTCTTGGTCGTCATCGAGGCGTTAGTATTATTCCCTTTAAGCCAAATATCACGCTACCAGATGTTTTAGATAAAGAGCTTAGTCTCGATAATCCTAAATTTGGTATCAGCGATCGTTTCCAAAGCTTTCCGAAAGATCCCGCACTTGTTGCCGAAAGAGTTCTCGGTTATCCCATTTATCTAGAAGTCGGAGCAGCTCCGGCCATAAAGATCATGAACTTTGGTTTAAACCTTTTTGCTGTTTCAAAAACAAGTATGGATGTTCAAAATGCTATCCATCCGGTTCTTGATCTTAGTTATCGCCTAGATCGTGGCATTACTTTTGGTTATGCTTTTACCAACGGTAACGGCGGAAAGGGAAAAAATCCTCAAGGCAGCAATACTTCATTTGGCTTTGGTCTCAAGACAATGAATCGCCAGGCCCTCGAGAATGACTTTGATCTCTTTGGCACTAGCCTCCTCGATATCATTCAAAACTCAGATAACTATAAGGCGATCCGTAAGAACTTAGGTTATTCAAAAGGTTCTGGCTTTGGTTTTGACCTAGGTTTTGAGTATAACTATTACACTGGCCCAACACGCTACACTTTTGGGTTGTCATGGCTTGATGTGGGAGACACATCCTTTTCAAAAGAAGATGGTATTGTAGATGTTCCCGACCAAGAGCAATCTTTAAACTTGGGTACATCATTTAATCAAGACTTTGGTCTATTTGATTACACCCTTGCCGCAGACTACTCCAATATTATAGATGCTAGTACTCCGGCCATTTCAAAGTTAAAACTCGGAGCAAGGGCGCGTTTTCCAATTCTTAGTGCTTACCTAGGTTACAACGGGGGTTATGCCTCTTGGGGTCTAGGCGTCGATTTACTCATCTTTAATATTAAACTAGGTTTTTATGGCATTGAACTAGGCCAAAATTTTCGCCAAGAAGAAGGAAAACGAACAGTAATATCCATCTCCTTGGCAGAATTCAATTTAGATCTTTTTTAGTCGCCTAAAAGAAATTTCATCAAAACATCCAGAGCTTCCTTAAAGGGCCCCTTCTCGAGAACTAAACTCATTCTCGCCGTATTCGGACAACCGAAGGCTTCACCAGGAACCAGAGCAAGTCCATATTCTTCAAGAAGCTCTTCACAAATCTCAACAGAATAATCGTCCTCTTTTGAGCGGCTTCTAAATCGCTCAATAACTGGAGTCTGAGAAAAATCGAGAAGGTAGTAAAAAGCAGACGTTGGCTGATAAAAAACATGCCCTAAATTATGATCACTTAATGCTTCACCTAAGGTTTCAGCATTATCACGAAGGTGACGTTTTATGGGCTCTAGATAAACTGGTATTTGATTAAAATCAAATTGTGCCAAGGCCCTTTGAACCAAAGAGTTTGCCCCTGAAGTGGTTTGCCCCTGAAGCTTATTTATAACCGTCGTAAGTTCCTTCGGGCCAATTGTGAAACCAATCCTAAGACCAGTTGAAGCAAGTGTCTTCGAGATCCCATCAACAATCACAGTTCTTGCTAGGAGTTCTGGACGATGCTGATAAAAATAAGTGGGTCTTGGGTCATAGAAGAAAAGCTCATAGTATATTTCATCTGAAATAATTACGATTTCTGGATACTTAAGCATAAGCTCAGCAAAATCGGCCATCCAATCATCTTGGTAATGAGTTCCAGTGGGATTATTTGGACTGTTAACAATGATGATCTTGGTTTTGTCTGTAATCTTTCTTTCAACTTCCTCAAGTGAGGGAACAAAAACATCAAAAGGACTCGTCTCTACAAATACTGGTGTTCCACCACAAAACTTTACCATTTCCGGGTAGGACACCCAGTAGGGTGCAAAAAGTAAAACCTCATCTCCATGATTTATCAGACAGCCTAATATATTTGTCAAAGAGTGCTTACCACCATTAGAGATAACAGCATCAAACTGAACGCCTTCAACAGCAGTCTCTAGGTTGATCTTTCTTGTTTCTTCAAAGTTTTTAATTACTTTTTCTCTTAGCTCGGGAAAACCGGCCACAGGACTGTATTGAAAAGATTTAATAAAATCACTTTCACTACGGATCAGATCAACAAACTCACTCATCGGCCTAAAGGGTAACTGACCCGCAGTAAGGTTGTAGATTTTCTTACCCTGAGCCGCCATTTCAGTGGCCTTAGCATTAAGCTTTAGAGTTATACTTTCAGAAATTTTCTCGACCCTTGAACTCAATTCCATGAGTTATCTCCTATCAAAAAGTGAGGTTTTTATTTTTGCATGCATTTTAAAATAGCTTCGGGAACAAACTCCGACACATCTCTTCCATGCTTATAAAGTTCTTTTACAAGAGAAGAGGAAACAAAGTAATGCTTTCCACCAGTAGGAAGAAAGAAGGTATCGATTTCTCCATAAAGGTGGTTATTCATGGAGGCCATTTGAAATTCCATCTCAAAATCCCCAGTAGGTCTCAGCCCACGAACAATTGCATTGATATCTTTCTTCTTGGCATATTCCACAATCAGACCGTCCCAAGCATCAACCTTTATTCTGGGGTCACTCTCAACATGGGTTTTGATCATTTTGACTCGCTCTGCTTGGCTAAAGAGAGCTTTTTTTGCAGGCGAAACCGCAACCAAAATAGTAATTTCATCAAAGACCCTCAAGGCCCTTTGTAAGATGTCATCGTGTCCAAGAGTAAAAGGATCAAAGGTCCCAGGATAGATGGCCGTTTTCATGGATAACTCCCTAATGATGGTGATATTATCTTAACGAAAGGCCATAGGCTTTGTCATCGGTAATCAATTAAAGCGAAAGACAGCTAAATAGCTTGTTCCTTGCTCGAATAGCTTGTCTGGTTTATGACCTAAAGCGTCCCAATAGCCGCTCTCAATCCCTTTTTGGCGATCAGACTCTATCCATAATTGGTTAATCTGAGGGTTTTCAAGAATTGGCGGCATAAGCGTCTTATAGAGGTCATGACTTTCATATGGTGGATCAAAGAAGACAATCGTTGGCCCGTGACTCTTAAAAGTGGTGGACCATCGCTCAGCTTTTTGTTTAAAAATAGTTAAAGGACGTTCATTAACCTCTGATTCAAAATTTTTCTTAAATTCTCCGATATTTCTCTCTAAAGAACCAATAGCTAACCGATGATTCTCAACAAAACTGACGGATAAAGCTCCGCGGGACCACGCCTCTAGACCTACTGATCCAGTACCTGCACAAAGGTCAATGAAATGATATCCGGATAAGTCCTGAATAGAATCAAAAATTCTTCTCTTAAGAAGAACAGATGTTGGGCGGGTTTGATCACCCTTTGGAACGAAAAGGGACCGGCCTTTGGCCAGTCCCCCTAATATTTTTATACTCATTTTAAAAATCTTTTGGCCGTTAAAGTCGCTTAGGCAGCCTTTTTCTCTTGTGTTTGCTTACCTGTCAAGGGAACTGAAAATTTCACTCCCCCTTCCATATTCACTTCGCAACCATCTTCACTAAGATTCAACTGAACTCCCGCAAGAGTTACTGTTAAGCCACCATCTTTAATATTAACGGTTGCTGTTTCCGAACCAAGTTGAAAATTCAATTGCATATCCATTTCACCCTGACCAGAAAACTGCATATAACCTTCTCCATTAGATGTTGGTTGAGTTGCTGGGGTTTGCGCTATTGGCATGGCCACAACATTATTAGTTTCTTCTTCTACTTCGGCGATTGGAGAAGTTTCTTCTTCTACTTCGGCGATTGGAGAAGTTTCTTCTTCAACCTCTGCCTGGACTTCTTCGGCTTCGGCTTGAACTTCTTCTGACTCAAGAGATTCTGCTTCCTGGAGAAGACTTTCATCGCTTTCAGCAGAGATCTCATCTCCGTCGCTATCGTTTTCAGGAGCTGGAGCTTCTTCGTCGACTTGAGAAGCTTCAACACTTTTAGTTTGTGCGGTGCCCTCTTCCTCAACAAATTCTTTCTCAAGACTTTCTATTTCATTCATAATGTCTTGAAGCTCAGCGTCGTTAAAGCTTTGTTCCAAATTCTCATCTTTTTCCGACATAAAATCCTCCGGCCAGTGCCCTTATATTGCGACTTCATTACATTTCGGCTAATGACTCAGCACTCTTTAGATAAGAAAGTCGTAATTCAGTAATGCGGCATATTTTAACAAAACAAATTCACTTTATGGTGTCAGGATTTTGTCCATTTTAGTCGGTCTTACAATTGCGATGTAACTGTTTTTTCTCGTTTCTCTCATGACAATTCACCCTAAACTACGTTAAATTTCTCCTCCACAACATACACAGAGAACAAAAGATCAAAATGAAAGATCAACAATATTGGGAGCTTATAATTGAGTAAAAGCTCCTTTATGGCCAATTACTGGCTCCAGCATAGCCCTAAGGATGGTTTAGAGCCTAACTTAGCGAATTCCCCTGAATCCCTTTCTTACAACTGTGAAAGAAAGGCTCAAGATAATGCACTTCCCGACTTTCTTCCCGCTATTCCAACAGAAGCCGAAGGCTTTCAGCCAGGCAATTATTTTATTCCAGGCTGGGTAGGAAACTCTCTTTTCTCTAAGCAGGCCATCGGGATAAAAAAGTTACAAGAAAAGCTATGGGAAGATGCCATGGCACGATTTAAGCAAGTAGATAACCTTCCCAGAAGTCTCTCCCTCTCTATTCATCAGGAGTTTCTCGCCTTTTTTCATTTAAATGATCAAAATAAAGAAAGCCATTCTTTAGAGACTCCGGAAACATTTTGGAAAGAATTAAAGAATATTGATTCTGCTCATCGTAAGATACTCGATGACTTTAGTGAGCTCTATAGCTTTCGAGTGGCCACAAACTATTTATCACGATTAAAGTTTTTAATTACATTTTCTAAAGCTACTGGTTTTGAATACTCTCGCAATCACATCATTAACCCCAGTACCTTTAGCCAAATGCTTTTTAGAAAAGGCTCCTCACAAGAGATTGTTTGTGAAGCCTTTAGAATAAATCAATATAGTTGGTATCGTCCTTCATCTCATCTCGCGAGTGAACTTGAGAAATTAACGAGAAACTTCTATAAGCTCTCGATTACTCAAATGATGAAGTTGAGTTCCTTTAGAGACTTTAAAAAGTCTCAGCGGTCTTTAAACTTTGAGAATAATGAATATAGTCATGCCCTATCCCACAGGACCTTTGGGCAGTTTATCAATCAGCTTCTTATCTTCTTCCCTATCTGGCAAAAACAAGAAACCTTCGATTACCCAAGGTCCGTAAATACCACAAAGCCAGAAATTTATAATACAAAGTTTGTTGGCGAAAATATCGAATCCCTTAGTCAGAGTCACTGGCTTGCCCAAGAAGTTAATATGAGTTTTTCTTGGTCAGAAATTATTTGCCCTGAATTCTCAACCAATGACCTAGGCGCCGAAACATTTATAAAGCTTGGTCAGGAACTACAATTTCTCACCTTCCTCGTCCAATATGCACAGTCTCACAACATTAACGCTAGAGAACTTGTCACGAGAGTGACGAGAGAAAAGTACAGTAAAACTAAAAATCGCCAGCTTGGTCAATTCAACCTATTTAGCAATAAGGTAGTCAGCTACGACCGAATTGTTCTCAATATTGGAGATTTACCAAAGAAAAACCCACATCATTTTCTCCTCACAAAGATTCAGGAGCAAAAGGATGAATTGATTGAAGATGGTTACTTTATTGTTCTTAGTAATCAGAAGCTATTTGTTCCAAGCCAATCAAAAAAGGTCGCAGCTCTTTTGAAAGACTTCAAAGTCGAGGCAAACTTTAACTTTGAAAAACTAAAGGCAAAGGGTGAAGTCAGCAACTATGTTTATATTTTAAGTAAGAGAAACCCGTTTGAAAAAAGTGGGAACCCTTTTGAGATAGATCCTGTTAGTCTTACCAATGCATCTGGAGAGGCACAAGAGTCCTGCTATACCTTCCGTATCGCTGGAGAACTATCCCAATTTGGCCACTTCGAAGGAGTCGTTAAAGAGCTTCTCACCTTCTTCAAGACTAGATCCTCTTACGCGATATCAATGCTTCATAGAAATATCTCTCCTGAAATCCAAATGGAATTCCATCAAGATGCCATCATAGAAGGAAAGCTCTTAAGCTCACTTGGAAATGATCGTGAAAGAATCACTCATCCACATTTTTTTAAAAATCTAACAAAAAGCTGTGTGCCACTAGAGAAGTTCTTTAACTTGATGGAGATGAGCCACAGACCAAAAGAAAACCTCACAAATAACTTCTTGGGGATAAACAACTCTCAAAATGCAGAAGGTAAATATATATTGATTGTGGATCTAAGGGACCCCTTAAATCCTGCGATAGAAATATGCACGAATGCTGTATATGCGGCTAAACGCCAAGACTATGGTGATGCTTATTTTTATTATTACTCAATGACTTCAAAAGTTTCTCACCTTAACTTAAACCTTCTAAGAGAGTTTTTTGATTCATCCTTAGGAGCACAGATTGTTCAAATTTGCCTTAGTGGGGGTGCCGCTAAGCTAAAAGGAAAATTACGTTCGCTCCTAATACCACGCTTTTTTGGTGATGGGCACGACCTACAGGGAAGTCCATTTGAAGCGTCAAAATTTCTCAGCTTACAAAAAGAAGATATCCTCTCAAAATCTCCCGGAGATCTTCAGACGCTCTTTAATAATGAGATGGCCTTTCTTGAGCAGAAAAAGCCGGAAAGTCTTTGGGCCTTCTTAAGTATCCTGTGCCACTTTAAGATACTGGCAAAGCAAACACTTGAAGAAACGTCACAAAAGATGTCAGAGCTCTCTTTTAATAACCCAGTAATTAAAGATGAGCTCATCAAACTTGATACAGTTTCGGTATACCCTAATGACCAGGTTTTCACTGAGCTCCTCATAGATCACAAAGACGACCTTGAAAGAACTCTGTCAAAAACACAACTTAAGCTAAAAGACGGTCACTCTACTCTTGAAATTTATCATGAAGATGAGTGCCTAATTAAGTTTCATGCAGAAAAAGAACTTCTCCTTTTTATTGATTTTATACTATCCCAAGCAGGGGGCTATCCAATTTTAGGTATTCTTCAAAACCTTCAAGTCCCAAAAGCGACTCCACTCAAAGAAATTCTTGATAAGTTTAATGGTGTACAGACAACCCTGAGCTCTCTTCTTGAAGGTCTCAATCAAGAAATTAAGCAACAAATCACCAAAGAAATTGCTCAAGTATAAAAGGCAACAAATTTCTTCCTACTAATATAAAATGAAGACATGTCAGAGGCCGATAAAGTTTGGGAACTCCATAAGTCTATCTATCGCCATCTTAAAAAGAGAGCGAAAGGTCTAGAAGGTGAAGTTTCTCAAGAACTAAAAGATTACGAAAAGAATCAAAGAAAGTACGCTAACAGAGACTTTAAAGTCTCTAAGAGTGAAGAGCTTTTTCTAGCTATACGCAAAAGTAATGTCGTCTTTCTTGGCGACTTCCATAGTTTTGATCAAAATTCACGCAACCTTGAAAGACTCACAAGAGAGCTCATCAAACAAAAAAACAAATTCTCACTAGGAGTCGAGCTCGTTAATGAGAATCATCAAGAGAGCATTGAGAGGTATCTCAATCATCAAATTACAGAGTTAGAATTACTTGAGGATATTGAGTACCATGAGTCTTGGCGCTTTCCCTGGAGCTACTATAGGCCCTTTTTTGAAATGGCCCGTAAACATAAGCTCCCAATTATTGCGCTTAATAGCGAAGGCTCTTTGTCTCAAAGAGACTATCGTGCCTCAGAAATTCTTAGTCATTTTATTATAGAGAATCCAACGGAAAGACTTCTTGTTCTTTTTGGAGAACTTCATATTGTTCCCAATAAGTTGCCCAAGATGGTTCAGGATAAAATTCAGGATAAGGTACCTGAATTCAGGTCGACGACAATCCATCAAAACCTTGATGAAGTTCATTGGAAATTACAAGAACATGAGATTGAAAAACATAACCAGATCGTGAAATTTTCTGAGCATGAGTACTCACTTCAGACGGCTCCCCCCTGGATAAAGTATGAGAGTATGATTTATTGGTATGAAAACCTCTCAGACGACCCAGAGTTTGAGCTTCACGATTATGTACTTAATAATGGTATTCTTAATCTTCACTCTAATGTTCCCGAAAACTTCATTTTCTTATGCGAAAAGATTCAAAAGGTTTTGGACTTTGATGTGTCCGGTGAAGAGCTAGAAGATTTTAACTTATATGAACATCAAAATCTAAGCCTCATCCTTGATAAGGTCGGAAGACTACCCAAATCGACCTTATCGAACTTCTTGAAGCGCTTGGTAAAAGAAGGGCGAGTTTTTCGTATTCCATTCTCTAATAACTACTATTGCTCTTCCTACTCTATCAATCGCATGAGTTTTATCTGTGGTATTCACCTTCAAGACATAGTTATAAGAAAGAAGAATATTAATTACGAAAGTATTCTGATGGATAAGTCTTTAGCAAAAAAGTTTGTTCTTATCGTAAAGCAAAATACAATGGGTTATTTAGCGAGTAAAGTTATTAACCCCTTTCGTAAGTGTGACCTCTATATGGATCTAAAGGAGAAGAACAACAACCCTCTTCTTCCAAGTGACCAAAAGATCGTCATCAGTACGATGATTAATATTATCGAAGATGATGGAACAAGTGAGCTAAGTCAGCTCATGGAGAAAAAATCACTTTTTCATGCCTATGAATGTGCTAGAAAACTCGGGTTTTACTTTGGTGAGATCGTGTATGAGGATTTTCTTATTAAGGGTCATAGTGAATACAAAGAGCTCTTCTCTTATTTAACAAACGATCAGTGCTCTTATGATTCATTCTATGACTTATTAAGAAAGCTCTTACCTATCGACAAATATCCTCTTCAGAAAAAGAGATTATTCTAAGCATCTTTTTGGACATTTTTTAACTTCTTAAGAAGCTCTTTCTTTGTTGTCTTCTCAATTCTTGCCAAACGACGCTTAGGAAGAAACTTTTCATTACTTGAGACGGCCTCAAGAATGATCTGAGCCTTACGACCAACATGATGACCATCTTCATTGGCCACATTTTCAAAAGATATTTTACCTGTAAACTCTTCTATTAAACTTTGAGCTATAGCCAATTCAGTATGCTCTGCCATTCCCGTTGCGAGACCTTTTGCTTGTCTCAAGAAACCTTTTGTAAATTCTCTGCCTGAATCAAAAAGATCCATTAAAACGGTACTACCGAGTTTTCTAACACTGACACTTAGGTACTTGTTTGGATCATCAAAGTTATAGTTTTCAATAGCATTGCTTAGCAGGTTATAAAGCGCCTGCTCTAGCGCTTCTTTGTCCCCGTAAATTTCAACCTGTTCCGTCTGAATGTCGAGTTTTATCCCTTGTGTAAAGATTTTTGAAGAAACGATATCGATCACATTACTAACTGTTTCCTCTAGCTCTAAGCTTGGTCGCTTAAAAGCTGGCTTTTGAGGTTCATCTTCACTCCAGCTTTTCTCAATTTTAAAAGCATCCTTAGTAGGCTTCTTACCACTCAAGACAATGGGAGATCCCGCCTCATCCTCTTTACTCTCCGGCACCAATCTTTTCCCTCTCACTACGCTGACATCATATAATCTCGCCATAGACTTGAGACCAAGTCCGGTTAGGGTTTTTATAATTAATTCTTGGACAATACTTGCGCTAACTTTTTCAGATGCTAGAAGCTTTTTGGCCTCAGACTCACCCTTCTCTAAAATATCTTCCTGACCTTTTTGGCGAAAGTAATCAAGACCAATAAAGATGGGGACAAGCGCTGCAACTAAGTAAAAGAAAGTTCCTAAAGTTGCCTTTTGCGATTGAATTGTTGCTTTTGCTGAAGCAAGTGAATCATTTACTTGCTCTCTCTTAATTTCTAATTTTTCAAAACGGCTTCCTAAATTAGAGAGAATGACATTTTCAGGGTTCCCATCAAAGAGCCCTTCGACAGGCTTAGCAATTAGTTTTTGATGAAACCAACTTACGTCAGTTGAGAGTGCATTGAGATCCTCTAAAACAGTACCATTTGTGATTTCTAGATTTTCATAAACACGAATGGCCTCTCCAAAACACTCTTCGCTATTTTTAACAAATGAATCTGCTAAATATTCCGAGCCACTACCAATAAGGCGGGCCGTGTAACTATTGTGAACTCTTGTAAAACAAGTTTGTAGACCTTCTTGAAGGGCCAATATTTTAGAATTTTTTGTTGAGAAATTTTGGAGGCCAGCACTAATCGCGACGAGTGAAAATAACCCTACTGTCGCTAAAATTTTTGATCTTCCTTGAATCCATTTACCTAGGTTAACCTTCATGGTCCCTACCTCTGTTATTATCTTTAAAAAGGGCGCTATACGCCCCTAAATTATGTTTACAAGTTGCAACAAATTAGTCAAGAAAGGGAATATTTGCCTCTTTTACCCGATTATTATGGGTGGTGATTTTTCGCCTCTTACCATGGTAAAGTAATTTTGTGATCTCCAATAACCGCCTCGTTCAGGCCACTATTAATAGCGTCTTAGTACACCTATTTCTTTTCGGGTGCTTATACCTACTTCAGGGTAATTCGGCGCTAAATAAAGCTCAGGAACTTAGTCAAAGGGCCATTAATATTGAGAGCATCAGCCCACAACAATTAAAGAAATACCGTACTGTGGGAGTAAAAGGTGGTTCTAAAAAGTTCTCGATGCAGAAAAAGACTCCCCCATCTGTAAGAAAAAAGAAGAATAATCGAGCCAAAAACCCTCAAGGGAAAGACTCCCCCAATGACAAAAATATCTCACTAGAGAGTCTTAAACCAAAAGTTTCGGAAAAAGACCTTCCGCCGCCACCACCTGACGTAAACCCCCAGGCCTCTCAGACCAAGGCCCGCAATAAATTCAGGGGAGAACAACAAAAAGTTTTAATTAAGAAAGAAATTCGAGCAGCAGAATCAGGAGTCCCTTTAACAGCGCTTAGGTCAGATCAGGCAGTTGAAAACTTTCGCCGTCAAGAAGGGTTAAGACGCAATATGCTTAGTAGCATGGGAACTCAATCGAGCCGTTCTGAAATACTCAATCACACCGGGTTTAATCTCCACTTTGAACCTCCAGAAGGCATATCTGAGGATGAACTTAATAGCGTTGAAAAAATCTTCTTCTCTTTCCAAAAAAGGACATTTACTACCTATGTAAATGCTTTTCTCTCGACCTATCAGCAAAAGCTTTTGAATAAGCCCCAACTAGGACCTGCTTTAAAAAATGAGAAACACTTGTTAACGGGAAAGATTGATTTTGATAAGGAAGGTAATATTTTAAAAATAAAAATTCTAAGAAGCTCTAAAAGTGATGAAGTACATAATCTCTTTGAAGAAACGTTAAAAGAAATTAGGACCCTTCCAAATCCTCCAAAAGCTCTCATTGAAAACCGTAATCAGTTCACGATCTACTACCAACTTAGTATTAATAATTAGTTCTAATTTTTATACAAAAATATAAACAAGAATCGTGCTTAAGGCCGCGAGAGCAATCCCTTTAAAAAAGGTCTGGGAACGCAAACCTATAGTAAAGAAATCAATAATGGCCTGTCTTACAAAGTCACGACTAAAGAGGAGATTTTTATTTTCTTCAACTTTGATTCTCTTCTTTAAGAACTTTAGCGCTTCTTGAATTTCGGGACTCACCTGAGCGTTAAAACCCTCTGGTGGAGAATTTTCAGGAATCAACTTTCTAACATTCTTGAGAGTTTGAGAAAAAGCTCTCACTTTCGCCTGGCACTGGCCACATTCGTTTATATGACGACTGTAAAAAGGACCAGGTTCATTTTGAGGACTCTCAATGAAGGCCATAAGATTGCGAGAAAAAACGCAATCGTTATTATTAAATTGGTCTAAAACATGGTGATAAAGGTCTCTATTTTCTGATGAATAAAGGTAAGTCGATTCTTTCAATTGGTTCAACAAGAACTCTCCCACTCCTGGCCATTATGCGCTAGCAAATTGGCCCGTGCCTGATGTGAAGCCGCCAAGACTCTCTCCTCTCGGCCCTCTAAAACACTTGCCACAAATGAAACAGGATATTGTCTTTTGTCTCTTAAATATAAAATCACCCTTTCATCAAAAGAAAGCTTGAAAAAGGGGTCTTCTTTTTTATAAGCGAAATGCTTTTGTCGAATACGGGCCAAGCTTATCAGGTGGGTTACGAAATCTATCTCAAGACGAGATTCATCCTCATCAAAACCATTTTCCATGGTTAAAACCAACCTACTGATTGAGTCTATCAAAAGCTGTGTTGCCATCAATTCATCGGGAAGAAGAATAAAGGCCAATCCGTAATGTTTATGAGTTAAGGCTTCCATTGCCTTTAAGTGACTTTCCACCCTTTTATTTTAAGCCCTGCCCTCCGTTGGGACAAGCTTAATGTCCACTCTTTTGGAACATCTTTGGATTTATTTAGATATAAAAAGACGAACTTAGGGAAGAAAGATCACTACTTAGGTGTGTAAATCCTTGATTTATCAAAAAACTTATAATTTTAATGCTTTAGGCCTAGGTATTAATCTTAACCGACGCTGGACTCTCTCACTCAAGAAATTTCCTAATAGTCCGATAAGTTACTGAGATAGGTGAAGAAAGAGGATGATCGCCCATGAAAACTTATTATTCAAAGTTATTTAAAAAATCGGCCTTAGTGACGTTGTCTCTATCCATTACAATTGGATTAATAGGCTGTGATCAAAAAAGTACGAAAAAGAATGTTTCTGCTACGTCCACTAATCCGGTAACAAACCCCTTTCCAACAGCAACCCCCTACCCGACAGGAACATCTACTCCCGCCCCTACAAGCTGCGCATATGGCAGCGGCACAGAACCTGGAGTGGCCGACTCCGGACAAACAATTAATTACTACAAACTCAACAGTCCCTACATTATTGCTCATGGGGCTAATCAAGGAAATATTGTTTTCTCAACAGAATCTAATCTTCCTGCAAACTATAATCAAAATATTTTCTTTAGTGATAGCCGCTTTAATGTAAGAGTTATTCCTCGCTATCAAAATAAGGGAACCGATAGTATGGGAATCCCCTGTGCTTATAACCCACAGCCATTTACAAAAATGAATATTGGTATTGTTCTGCGCTCACGCCAAAGTTCGCCAGGAGTTGGTGACTATCATCGCTTTAGTGATGTACAAGTCGATTGCCCTTCAAAGATTCATGAATTTCAGGTTCCTTCAACTTCTGACCCTCTTGTCGTAGAAGTCATGAATGTACAATGGGATTGGAGCTGTAAAAGTTATGAGCAGCAAGGCTACCCTAATGTTCCCGGTGTTTGTCCTTACGACAATGTTTGGCAAACAGAGTGCTATGCTCTTGAAGTTCAATTTTCCACAGATACGACCAAAGATATTCCAGGAACTAGAACTTATCAGTAATTTTTTGACAGTAATTTTCTATATGCTCAACAAGATCAAAGGCTAGATTTTTTCCCACTGCGTGAGAAACCTCAACGAGTAGGCCTGGGCAAGTCAAGTTCGCCTCCTGAATCTTTCCCCCTAAAATATCATAAGCAATCCATGGAACGCCACGTTTTGAGAACTCTAAACTCATGGCCTCACACCTTTTTGCCACATCGTCTTCCAATTTTACCGCATGATATTTAGCCCCTTGGGCAATATTCGCAAGGAACTCTCCCTCAGGTGGAGTCTTTATGATTGTCCCCAATTCTTTTCCATCAAAATAGAGCGAGCGCAACTCACCATTGTAGACCTCTGTTAAAAAAGGTTGGGCCACAACTGGTCCATGATAATCGACTTTCTTTTTTTCAAAGAGCTTGGCCACTTCATCAAAAGCTAATTCCTTTGAAACTTTTTCCACCCCAATTCCTTGAAAGAGATCAATGGGCTTCAGAATTAATCCCTCATAAGGATTTTCTTGGTCGAGATTAAGCCTATCAAAAAACTTTTTAAAACCACTCAGAGAACTTCCAACATAGGTTGGTACTGCATCTTCAAGTTCATAGGAGACCATTTTTTCGTTGTGAACAGCAATTCCCTCAGGATCATTTAATACCGTAATTCCCCATTTCTCTTTAAGGGATCTGAGTATCCACAAATAACGAAGATAACGAGTATCGAAAGGAGGATCTATGCGCATATGAACGATCGTTCGTTTATGCAGTGTGATCTCGTAAGAATTTCCAAGATCAAAAGATTTCAGATAAGAGCCTTCAAACTCACCATCAAAATCATAAATTTTAAAGAGTGGCTCTTCCTTATTCGAAAAATAAAAGTCTTCTTCAAAGAGGAGACCGACTTTACGATTAGATTTCTTTAAGGCCAAGGCAAGTTGTAGAGAACTGTCTTTTTTAAAAACGAGCTTCTCTAATGGGTCAATAAAAAGAACGTGATCAAATGATGATAAGGCCGTCATGGTTGCCCTCGGGTTTTAATTCTCAACTATCCCGAGAAAAATATCAGAAAAGCTCTTCTTTTTCCTATTTTTCTTATAGTCAGAATAGGATTTTTTTAAGTGAAGAAAGAAGTTCTTCAAATCGACCCCCAAATCCTTGTGAAGGGTTTTTATATCTGCTCCGTTATTTTCGTAAGTCATAAAAGCCGCTAAAGAGGCATTATTCCAATTCTTTTTTAAAGGAAAACATCCTTTACCAGGATTTTCAGCACAAATTTTTTCGATTTCTGGTTTTAAAGTCTGTTTCCAATAAGATTCTCTAAACTTTTTGGCATCAATTTGCGTTTTAAAAGACCTTTTTATGAATTCATTATTTAAACTTTTTATCTTTTGAGCAAAAGCACGACTTATGAGGGCCTGACGTCGCTCCTTAGCCTCCTTAAGCTTAATTTGCTCATCATTCCATGCAAAATACTCTAAAGCCATTTCACGGGCAAAATATGTGGCCAAAGCCTCATTGAAATCAACTTCATCTTTGATAAAAAATAGTGTGTGAAAGAGTTCATGAAAAATAAGCTCCGCTAAACCATAATCATCGTAATGAAAAAAGCTTGAAAGGATCTTATCTTCGAAATATCCCAAAGTAGAATAGGCATAAACTGGTCTGACGTAAGTTTCATACTTATCCTGCTCCAGCTCGCGCGCAAAGCTTTTCGCCTTTTGCTGAGAGAAGAAGCCAAGATAGGGAAAGCAGCCCATAAAGGGAAAGCAGTGTCGCTTAGCTTCTATTTTATTAAATGGTGAGGCAATTACCAAGTAAGTGACTGCATCTCCCTCTAGTAAAGTTGTCTCTGAATAGATGCCTGTGGGCTTCATGGACCAGTATTGATAAAAATATTCTTTATATTTCTCAATCTGCCTTATCTTTTGTTGAGCATCGATTGGGGTCTTAGAGTCCTCTAAAACTTCTTTATTAGGTCTCGCAGAAGAAAGTAAGTCCATCTGGCCAAAGCCTTGATCCCATAAATAACCAACCTTCGCACAAGAGAAGCAGGCCAATAACGAAAAAATGAGAAGAATATTATTTAGAGATACCAAGAAAAGCCTAAAAGATAGCGCACATTATCTCTGGCCTTATCAAACTGAAAAGCTTTAAAGATAGTCTTCACTGAACCTCTCAGAGAAACTGTTTTCGTTAGACGCATCTCTAAGCTGAAGCTACCAAAAACAGAGTCATCTCTAAGCTTTGTAACATCATCATTAACAATGAAACTGGTTCCCGAGACGTTATTTCGAAAAGTGGCCTGTGTAGTATCTCTAATAAACTGGCGAGCGTAGCCCAAACTCATACTAGGACGAAAGCGCGCCTTACGAGAAGCAAAAGCCTGCCTTATCCCTACTCCATAAGAATAGACGAGAACGTTATTCTGCTGACCAATCAAATCATAGGTTGGATCAATGGTAAGAACGTTAGTTTCAGAAGTGATTGTTTCCGTTTGAGAATAGTTTAGTTCTATTGCAGTCAAATTAAAGAGGTAAAGGGCCATGGAACCCCCAATTGTTGTCGCTTCAATTTCATTATCCCTGTTCTCACCGTACTTTTGAGTCGAAACTCCATAATCGCCATTAAGTTCAATAAGGGCATAACTATTTGGGAGGACAAAAAGGAATATAAGGAAAACTAAGACATTCTTCATACCTTCTATAAGTCTACAACTCATAAGGATGAATTGGACGCATGGGAGGTTTCTTCCTCCCAACCATCATAAGCCACTGAAATGACTAGCGGATTTTAGAAGCGAATGGCCTCACTAGGCATTCTTCGTCCGTGAACCTTAAGAAGTTTTGCCTGACATGAAAACGCTGTCGCCGAAGTAAGTTCAACATCAACCCAATGCCACTGAAGATCTTGCTCTATATTCTCAGGCAAGAAGTGAACGATACGCATACAATTCGTACGCCCTTTCCATTTCTTATCTCCGCCCTTGAAGCCATGTCCATCAACAAGGACAGTAAACTTCTTTCCTACTAGAGTTTGGCGAATATTTTCCTGAATAACAGTTTGGTGGGCCTGGATTTCTCTCAGTCGCATCCCTCTAACATCGTCAGTTAGAGAATCTTCCCAACGAGAAGCTCGTGTTTTGGCCCTCTGGGAATAAGCATATGAGTAAATAAAGTCATACTGAGCTTCTGTAAGTAGATCTAGGGTAGCTTGATGCTCTTCCTCTGTTTCATTAACAAAGCCCGCGATAATATCAGTACTTAAAACAATATCAGGTTTCGCCTTACGCAATTTTTCAAGAAGCCCCAAGTAATGCTCAACTGTATATTCACGCAACATTCTCTCTAAGCAAGAATTTGAACCAGACTGAACCGGTAAGTGGAGATGACGAGAAAGCTTTTTCGCCGAGCCGTGAACCTCAATAAGTTCATCAGAAACATCATAGGGGTGACTTGTCGTATAGCGAATAAGCTCAAGCCCGTTGATCTTATCAAGCTCAGTGATCAGCTTGGCCAGAGACTCACCATTTTCTTTGCCATATGAATTAACATTTTGGCCAAGAAGAGTGATCTCTTGGATTCCCTGATACTCAACTAGCTTACGGCAATCATCGACAACTTCTTGTAAGAGGCGAGATTTTTCTTTGCCACGAGTGAAAGGAACAATGCAGTAGCTGCAACACTTATTACAACCCTTAATAATATTAACAAAAGCTTGAGGGGAACCATGAGTCACTTTAGTTTCAATTGAAAAGTTTTGACTACGATCCCAGGTATTAATGGCAAACGGATCTTCACCAGCGTAAGACCGATAAACGAGTTCATTGATGGTATCGATAACATCTGTTCCAAATGAAAAATCTAGATGCTTATATTTGTTAATCAGCTCTTTGCCTTCTGTTTGGGCAACACATCCTCCGACCCCTACTTTTACATTTGGGTTTTTCTTTTTAAGATGTTGAGTGTCTCCGAGCTTTGAATAAAACTTCTGATTAGATAAATCCCGAATAGCACAGGTATTAAATAAAACGAGGTCGGCATCGCCCTGATCTTCAGTTTTAGTAAAGTTTAAGCCTTCCAAATGAGAAAGCACCCTTTCGGTGTCGTGATAATTCATCTGACAACCAAAGGTTTTCATCCATACTTTTCTAGGAGGGAAATTGATATCCCCAACTTTTACTGATTTTTCACCTGTTTCTGGGTCAATAACCCACTGCTCTTTAGGAAGTTCACTTGAGCGTGAACCAAGTCCACTGGAAGTCGTCATAAAGGGTCTCCATTAAAAAGGTTTATAACGCCGAATTTCTCGTAGTTTGATGCCGCAAAGTAACAATTCTGAGTATTCTTGGCAACTTTCTCATGGCCTGTCTCCGGCCTTCCAGTAATTTTTCCGAGCAACCATCGCTCCTCTATTTCGTCCATAATGGCACTTAAGTTACTGAAAATTGGTATAGTGTCAGTTACTAAATAGACCTAACTATCTGAATTTACAAGAAAAAATAGGCTAATTTCAAACAATATTTTGGTCAAATTGGGACTTTGATTTCTCAATCAATGAATGAGGATACTGGGCAAATTTTATTGGAAATTCTATTATTTTGAGCTTTTGGCACAAAAAAACCCTCCTTGCGGAGGGTTTTCCTTAATCTCACTTTAAAAAGCGTGATTATTTCTTTTTCTTTGCGACTTTCTTAGTTGCTTTTTTAGCTACTTTCTTCTTAGTGGCTTTTTTAGCGACTTTTTTCTTAGCAGCTTTTTTCTTAGTAGCTTTTTTAGCTACTTTTTTCTTTGCTACTTTCTTTTTTGTAGCTTTTTTAGCTACTTTCTTCTTAGCAGCTTTTTTCTTAGTAGCTTTTTTAGCTACTTTTTTCTTTGCTACTTTTTTCTTAGCTACTTTCTTCTTAGTAGCTTTTTTAGCTACTTTCTTCTTGGCTACTTTTTTCTTAGTAGCTTTCTTCGTTGCTTTTTTAGCTACTTTCTTAGCAGTAGCTTTTTTCTTAACAGCCATTAGACGTCCTCCTGGATGTAATACCTTTTTAAAGAATAAACACAAATTTGTTTTAACGCAAACAAAAATGTCACTTTATTCAAGTGTTCATACTTAAAGCTTTTTCGCCATAACCTTAAAATAACTTTAATTTTTATTAAAGTTATTTTCTACTTCACCGGGTATAAAAACTTTAAACACACCATAGATACTAGCGTTCAACGTTTTTTCACTCTTAAAAAAAAGTGTCTTTTTTATTATAAAAACACCCTATAAAAGGAAGAATTCCCTCTCTTTTTTAAGTGAAATTTTTATTTTTTAAGGGGCAAAAAAGTCACAAATCATCTAGATTATCGCCATATTTTTGAGTATTTAATAAGAAAATAGGCAAAAAAAAAGCCCTCTTTAACAAAGAGGGCTCAAAAATTATGATAAAAAGTCTTATTATGCCGGTTCTAATTCACGATTTTTTACAAACTCAAACCCTAATTTCTTCTTACCTTTTTCATCTTTAAGAACAACCTTCACAGTTCCACCTTTTTCAAGTTCTCCGAAGAGAATTTCCTGAGAAAGAGGTCTTTTGATCTCATTATCAACAATTCGAGCTATTGGTCTTGCTCCCATTTTGGGATCATAGCCCGTTTCCGCCATCCATTCCTTAACTTCTTCATCTACTTCTAGATGAACATTTTTTGCAATAAGCTTCGCCTCAAGCTCTGCGAGGAATTTTTCAACGATTTGAACAATAAAATCAGTTCCGAGACCGTTAAAGTGAATAATTCCATCAAGACGATTTCTAAACTCAGGAGTGAAGAAGTTCTTAATGGCCTTATCTCTTTTATGGGTCGCCTCTTTTGCTTTACCACCACTTAAGCCAATACTGCCACTTTCCATCTCTTTGGCACCAGCATTGGTAGTCATAATAATCACAACATTTCTAAAGTCTGTCGTTCTACCTTGGCTATCAGTTAAGCGACCACTGTCCATTACCTGAAGAAGAACGTTATAAACATCTGGATGGGCCTTTTCAATTTCATCAAGAAGAAGAATACAATGAGGATTTTTCTTAATGGCATCAGTTAATAATCCACCCTGATCAAAACCCACATATCCAGGAGGCGCACCTAAAAGCTTACTCACAGAGTGTTTTTCCATGTACTCAGACATATCCATTCTTTCTAAATGGCTATCGAGATTAAAGGCCAACTGACGGGCCAATTCAGTCTTACCAACGCCCGTTGGACCAGAGAAAAGAAAGCTCGCCATCGGCTTATCTTCTGTACCTAACCCACTTCTTGAGAGAAGAATGGCATCAGCGACTTTTTCAACTGCTTTATCTTGACCATAAATGGTCATCAGGAGGTTTTTCTTTAGATCTCTTAACTTCTCTTTTTCATCACCAACAACGCTAATCATAGGAACTTTGGCCAACTTTGCCACAATACTTTCCACGTCTTTTTTCGTTATTTTAGAGCGCTTAGTTGCCAAAAGCTGAGTATAAGCTCCCGCCTCATCAATAACGTCAATGGCCTTGTCTGGATTCATCCTATCCGTAATATAACGACTAGAAAGATCGACAGCGGCCTTAAGGACGGAGTTTGAGTACTTAACGCCGTGATGCTCTTCAAACTTTGGTCTTAAGCCTTGAAGGATTTTATATGTATCATCCAGTGATGGCTCTTCAACATCAATTTTTTGGAAACGGCGACTAAATGCCGAGTCCTTTTCTATAAACTTTCGATATTCTTCATGGGTCGTAGAGCCCAAAACCCTAATTCTTCCCGAGGTCAAAGATGGTTTTAGAAGGTTCGAGGCATCCATACTTCCACCGGCCGTTGCACCAGCTCCCATGACTGTATGAATTTCGTCAATAAACAGAATTGGCTGCTTACCAATTTCACCTAAATCAATAAGATCTTGGATAACGCCTTTCAGACGTTGTTCAAAATCTCCTCTAAACTTGGCACCTGCCAATAGAGAGGCCATATCAAGACTATAAATGGTTGTATCCGATAACACTTCAGGAACTTCATCCTGGTCAATACAATAGGCCAGTCCCTCAGCAATGGCCGTCTTACCGACACCAGCAGCACCAACCAACAGCGGATTATTCTTACGACGACGACAAAGAATTTGAATGATTCTTCTAATTTCATCTTCACGCCCAATCACGGGGTCAATTTTTTCTTTAGCGGCAAGCTCGTTTAGATTTAAAGCGTACTGCTCAAGAAACTTAAACTTCTTAGACTTACCCTTGCCTCTTCCTTCCATTGAATCTTCGTCAGAAAATTCATTCACCTCAGCCTCTTCAATCAAACTATCTTTTGTTGTTTCAGGGTGATCTATTCCATGGGAAATATACTTAACGACATCAAAGCGCTCTATGCCTCTTTTTTGAAGAGTATAAAGAGCAAAAGATTCTTTCTCTTGAAACATGGCCACGAGGAGATTTATTCCTCTGATATGTCTTTTACCAGACGACTGAACGTGTATGGCAGCTCTTTGAATAACTCTTTGAAGAGAAAGACTTATTTCAGGCTGATAGACAATACCCGATTCTTTAGCAAGCTTTCTCAGATCTTCGTCGACAAATTGCTTTTTACTAAGTTCTTCAACTTCTGCTTCACCCAAGATACTGAAATTCTCTTTAGTATCTAAAAACTCCTCTAAATCTTTTCTAATTTCTTTTGGGTCCGCATCACAGGAACGAATAACTTCAACGACTTGTTCATCGTCAAGCATAGACAAGAGCATGGCCTCAAGAGTGAGATACTCATGCTTCAGTTCATTTGCTTTTCTAATCGCGCCATTAATGATGACTTCCAATTTTTTTGACATCATAAATTCACCTCTTGTTAATAACCCATGGGACTAACCCATGAACTTCCTTATTCGGGTTCGGTTGAACACATTAGAGGATGACCGTTTTCTTTAGCCTCTCGTGACACTTTCGCCACCTTGCTTTCAGCTACCTCATATGTGAATACACCACATACGCCTACTCCTTCATTATGAACTTTCAGCATTATTCCTTGAGCATCTGCCATCGATTTCCCAAAGTGAACTTGTAAGACATACACAACAAACTCCATTGTTGTGTAATCATCATTGTGAATCAGAACTTTATAAAGACGTGGTTTTTTTACTTTTGGCTTTTTTACAGTTGCAACGCCCGCACCTTCATCGTGATCTTCATCTTCTTCTACTCCCAAGATGGGAGTAATCTTATCAAAGTCAAGGTTATCAATTAAACTACTCTTCATAACTTTCACAAGCTCCTGCACTCGTTTACTATGTTATTATTTTACCAAGTTTAAACCGTTAGAGATAGGGTGTCTAAGCACTAAAAAGTAAGGCAACATTGCGAAAATCCTAACTTTTACCTAACATTAAGTTGCATTTTAAACTTAATCAAAAAAAGCCTTTGGAGGGCCCTTTTATGAGCTTATGGTCAACATTTAAAGAAAGCCTTGAATCAATAAAAAGCCCTTCTTTTTCAAGCAGACTTCATCAGAAAATTTCAGATAACTTTCCGAACAAAGACGACGAATTTCATTTAAAAGCAGCCTGTCTCTCTGGCCTAATGGCAAGAATAGCATATGCCGATTTAAAAATAGACAGCTCAGAGAAAGAAACAATCTCTCAATCTCTTATTACTTGGATGGAGATGAATGAAACTGAGGCCAATAACTTGGCTGACCTCTGCCTAGAAGAAATCAAAGACCTTGCAGGAATTGAAAATCATTTATACTGCCTTCCCTTGCGAGAGTCTCTTAGTGTTATGGACCGTTACAAAATTATTGAAACCCTATTTGCCGTAGCAGCTGCAGATGGAAATGTTGAAAACCTTGAAGGTGAAGAAATTCGCAATATAAACCAAGGACTTCTTCTCGAGCATAAGCACTTCATTTCAGCACGCTCTACTGTGCTTGAGCACCTTGGAAGTTTAAAGAAAGATTAATTAAAGACAAACCTCTTGAACGAGTTTCTCTAGATAAGAATCAGGTATTTTAGCCTGATGGCCAAGTGTGCACATAAGATTGCGCCCAGATTTATCCAAGCTATAGTAAATAATCTCATTTGATTTCTTTTCATAGAACTCATGATAGCAATCTGGAAAACCAAAGACATGACCAAGCTCATGAGCAAAGGTAATATTCAATTGAGAAAAGTTCAGACTTTTTGACAAGTAAATACGAGAGGGCTCATCTGCTAACACGTAAGAAAGTCCTCCCTCAGTCCAAGACACTTTAAGAGATTCTTCATTATCGATGGCCTCCTCTAATAAGACTTGTACCTTTTCATTACCCCACTTTTCCGCGACAAATTCTTTTAAAACTGAAAGAGTTCCAAATAATTTATTTTTTAAGATATTATTACTTTCTATTGGAACCCTTATAATTGTTTTTTCTCCATTTTTAAAACATGACCATTTTGTTCGTCCCTTAATTTTAAAAAAACTTGAAAGTCTTTGTTCATATTTACTTTCAAAGTTCTGGTAGAATTTCTCAACACTGTTACTACGACGATTCATCAAGAGTTCAAGAGAACAAAGACTACTTGTATTAAAGTCCGTACATAGATCTAGTAAAAGAGCTTCCATTGTTGGATCGAGAACATTGAAGCCCTCTGCTAATTTCGCTCTAATTTCAAATATTGGTCTAACGTCAAACTTTTCCCTTGCTACTAATTGAGCCTTTGAACAGCTTAAGGCGCTTAACCTTAAAAACTTCCGTTTTAAGGCGTGTACTTTTTTATGAACCCCCTCCAGAGCTAAGACATCTTCTATTTTTATTAATGAGGAAGGAGTGATTTGTGTATTTGCTGTTATGACCGCTTCGTTTTTTGAACCAATTTTTTCTAGCCACTCACTTTTTAAGGCCAATAAATCTTTTAATAAAAGTCTTTTTGATAACCTCAAAGGATTGAGAGGGTCAGTCGCAAACTCACTACCTACATCGAGGTCACTTGGAGCGCTTAGGTGAGGATAGTGTGCCTTATTATATTGATAAGAAAAATTTGTTACAGACTGAAAGAAACCTTCAATATTACTTTTAAGCTTGAGATCTGACTTTGAAAGTTCGCTAGGAGAATTTTGACAAGTTCCTTCTCTAAAAAGAGTCAATTCCACTATAGCAGGTGAGGTCGTAGGCACCTTATTAATTTCCTGGTCAAAGCCACAACTTCCCAAAAGAAATATTTGAAGAATAATGAGTCCAATGACGATAATCTGCAAAATACCTCTCACCTGTTTAAGGATTAAACATTCCCCTCCTCCAAAATCTCGTTATTTCAAGAGGTTAGTAACTTCTAGGGTCTTTATTCTATTAGAAGATGCATTATCAATGCCAAGCCAAGACTGGCTAAGAAAGCACCTGATTTAGGCCATTTTCAAGCTCTAGTTGAGCCTGTTCGAGAGGGAGTTCATCGACCATTATGGGATCACCATAATAGATATCAATGACTGAGAATGGTTGAGGTAAACGAAACTTATCCCAGCTATTAAACTCCCAATAGTTTCTCGCAATGGGAGAATAAGGCACGATGGGAATACCAGATTTCTTTGCCATGACGATAATCCCAGGCTTAACTTTTTTTGCAGGGCCTTTTGGGCCATCAACCGTTACTGCACCAGGTAGACCACTTTTTAGAAGGTCAATCATCTCTTCCATAGCGACCCTTCCTCCCTTATCAACCCCTGTCTTTGAGCGAGAAGAGCCTCTAGCAACAGCATGACCAAGGTTGTGACAAGTATAGGCCACAGGTTCCGCATCTTTAGAACGAGAAACAATCACGACATGCTTTTTTCCTGTTTGGGCCAGGATTCCTTGAAATAGATTTTGATGCCAGATAGCTAAAAGGTAATTACCATTTTCTGATAGACTTGATGCCTTTTCGAGAACATCCAAATTATGAAAACGGTAACGATAAGTAAGATCAAAAAATCGTACCAATAAATATAAAAGCCTTTTTACCATTCCATCTTTATATACAAGGATTTTGATGTTGTCCCCTCTGCTCATTACCTAGATGGTTCTATTACTCGTGGCGGTATGAAGCTTGAATTTAATATGTGGTAAAGACCTAACTAACTGAAATTATGAATTGTTTATGGTGGTCTTTACAGGGTTCCAAAAGTTTGAACTAGCAAACTTTTTAGAGTTTTGTTACTATGCGCCCATGTATTATCAGCCGGACCTGACATACTCCAATCGCCTCTTTAAGGCCTTTCTGCTCCTGAGCGTTGTCCTTCATGGAGGCATTCTCTTTTATAAGAAGAGTCGCAGTACATTTTTTGTTAGTGGCCAAGAGAGCTTTCCAATGGCCCAAAGTATCCAGGTTCACTTACAAGAAGCCTTTAAACCACAACCAAAAAGAGCTCCTAAGAAAATTGAAAAGAAAAAAGTCATTAGAGAGAATATTGCTAAAACTGCGCCTATTACTCCTTCTAAGCCTCAAGAAGAAAACTCGTCAGCGCCTGCAGCTAAAAACTTTGAGTCTGTTGTGAAAAGTTATGTTGAGCCACATTATCCAAGAATTGCTCTAAGAAGGGGTATTACTGGCAAAGTTTCCCTTACCTTATGGGTTAAGGGAACCGGTGAAATAGATAAAGTTCTCGTAAGCGAAAGCTCAGGTTATCAAAGCCTAGATAACTCTGCCCTTTTGGCCGCAAAGAGCTGGTCATTTAAAAGACTCTCAGATAACTCAAACAGTCTTTATAAGCTGTCTAAGGTCATAGTTTACAAGATCAATTAAAAGTTTGACATACCAAACTATTTTCCATAAAAATGCTCCATAACGATTAAACACCCAACAAATGATGAGGATTTATGAAGTATTCTTTTTTGATCTCTTCCTTCTTAGTAGCGCCTTTTTCAATGGCAAATCTTTATGATGATGCCCAACAAACAATTCAAAATGCGCCTACAGAAATTAAAACCATCATGGAAAGCGCACCTAACACTTACCAGTTTAATGGTCAGTTTTCCCGCTCATCCTCTGTCTCTTACACAGGACAAGTATTTCGAAATGTACTTATTGAAGATATAAAAGGTGCTATGACTTCACAGCTGTTAGGCCAATATCCGGGTTCGATAGATGATGCCAAAAATATGCTCCTCAGCTACTACAAGTACTCAGAGAATACCAACCTTTTTGCCCCAGGCTCAATTGATGGTTTTAGCGACTTTAAAGTAAATGCTAAAAATCCAGTCGGCGTTAACTTGCCAATTTTTGAAGGGTTTATTTATTCCGATATACAATCTCCAGGAAAAAACCTCTATGGAAAAGTAGCCGGTGTCGACAACTCTTTAAGAAGAGGTAAACTTTTTGGTATTCAAAATATTCAAACGCCTGATGACCTTCTCAACAACTGGTTTAATGCATTTGCAAAGAATGCAGTAGAGGGAAAGGTCTTTACTATCCCTAATGGAAACTTAGCGCCACAAACAATCACTGGTGCCTATACTAGTGAGGATGGCCTTGATTACGCTCAGCTCACACAAAAGTTTCTTTTAGGCGCAGTCTCCTATTCACAGGCTGCAAGAGATTATCTTTCAACAGATTTAGGTCCTAATAAAGGTCTTAATGCTGACAATACTACGCCGGCCGAACAAGGTGCGAACTATACAGCAATGGAACATCACTTTGATGAAGCCTTTGGCTACTTTGGTGCTGCAAAAGATTACCTCGCTTACGGTGACAAGCTCGCCAGAGAAAAGTTGTCCCTAGATAGTAATAATGATGGGCTGATTTCACTTAAGTCTGAAAAGAACCTCGGTATTGCACCCAATAGTGCTCGCATTGACCTTACGGCCTTTGACCAAGACTTAAATCTGTCTGAGGACATTATGAACGCTTTTCTTCGTGGTAGAAACCTGATCACAAAGAAGCCGCAAGGATACAAAAAATACGTTGAGGCCCAAGCACAAATCATTTTAACAAACTGGGAAAAAACGTTGGCCGGTCTCACAATTCACTACATAAACAAGACCATTAGTGAATACAAGAGCTACGGAACTGAAAACTATCTCTATGAAGACTTTGTTAAGTTTTGGGGTGAAATGAAAGGATTCTCATTATCTTTTCAATTCAACCCTAAATCACTTATGAATGATGCCACTTTTGACCAAATACAAGGATTGCTTGGAGACAGACCAGTACTCCCACATGCTGGAGAAACGGCCGTCAATCAATATATGGCCGCTCTACAACAGATAAGAGACCTCATTGGTAAAACTTATAACTTCTCGGACAACAACATCCAAAATTGGTAAAAATCATAATGGCCTATATGAAAAAAGTAAAAATATTGATCCTTACAAGTATTCTCCTCACTTCATGTGAGGACTTTACTCAGAAGAACCTCGATGTCGCCGTAGCACCTGTAAAAGAGCTGGATAATATTGACCTGCTTTTGAGTGAAACAAGTCGTATTAATAGCGGATCTTTCACAATAGAAAAATTTTTGGCGAATACTGGCTCCTTTGTCACCCAGCCACTCGTTGAAAGAATGGCCAACGAGCTCGATTCTTTTAATCAATCCGTTAATCAGTATTGTCTTGGGGTTGAGGTACTAACAGAATTGTCTCTAGAGCAGTTAAAAAAGCTTAGAGAACCTGTTCAAGAGAATTGGAAAAAGGCCATGAGTAGCTATCATCAACTCTCTATGATGAGTTATGGTCCTGCAGCTCTTGCCTCTTCCACAGTAATGAACAGCCTTTACACTTTTGATGGTGAAGAAAAGTGTCGCGTTGACTTTGAACTTTATAAACTAAGTACTGGCGGAATTACACGCTTACCAAGAACAGATGTAATCAATAACTACAATGTTAGAGGCCTCGATGCCCTTGAGCCCCTCTTCTTTGGTGACCCTAATAAGAGTCGCTGTAGCCGCCCTAATTCTCGCATCGTAGAGTGGTTTAAAACTCCACTTTTAAGCCGTGAAAAGACTGCCTGTACCTATGCTAAACACCTTCTTAAGGACATACAAAAGAAAGGAAGAGAGCTAGCGAAACTTTGGTCTCCCAATGAAGGTCACTACACGGCCACAATGCTAAGGGGAGGCGCGGGAAGCCCCATTGAACTTACGAATTCTATTGGCCAAGGACTTTTCCTTCTCGATACAAATACAAAGGATGTCAAACTTGCTTATCCCGCAGGCTTTGAGGTGCGAATTGATGGCACAGTCACAAAATGCCCAGAATCAGTTTGCCCTAAAAAAAGAGAACACCTTTATGCTGACTTTTCCTTAGAGGCCATTGAATCCTCTCTCGTTGGCTTTCGCCTCTTGTTTCTTGGAATAAATCCTCAAACAGGTGTAAACGGGTTTGGCTTTGATGATCTTTTAAGAAGCCGAGATCATGGAGATGTCGCAGAGAAGATGTCATCGGCCCTAGAAAATGTACTTAAAAGTGTTAGGTCTTTCAAAGAATCAACAAGCTTAGCACTTGCTCTTGAAAACCTTGACCCAGTCAAATGTGAACAAACAACTGCAGACAATCGTCTTGAAGAAGCCTGTGCTCTTGTGTGGGATATTCGCGAAGTCACGAACCTTTTAAAAAATGAATACCTTAGCGCACTTCAGGAACTAAGTGCTCCCGGCCAGGCTCAGGGAGATGCAGACTAATGGCAAAAGGAATTCTTTCTTTTCTATTTAGCTTTCTGATCGTCTCGACCCTTTCGCAAACTACTGAGACGACAAGTTCTTTCACTCCAATCATTCAGGACACGAGTGAGTATGAACAAAATAAGAATGATGAGAAAGATGTCATTTATGTCATCGGCTCCAAAGAAAAGGTATTCTATACACCAGGCAGTGCTCACTTCATTGATCAAAAAGAACTTAAGACTTTTAATTATCAAGATGTAAATCGGGTTTTAGATAAAGTACCTGGGGTTTATATTCAAGAAGAAGATGGACTAGGTCTTAGACCCAATATTGGCTTAAGAGGTGCTCACCCTCATCGTTCTAAGAAGATCACTTTAATGGAAGATGGAATTCTGATAGGTCCAGCCCCCTACGCTGCTCCAGCCGCTTACTATTTTCCAAGCACAAGTCGTCTTTCCTCTATGGAGGTATTTAAAGGCCCTAGCTCGGTTCAATACGGGCCCAACTCTATTGGGGGCGCGATTAATATGTTGAGCAAGCCACTCTTTGGTCCTGTAGGATCAGAAGTGGAAGTTAGTGGGGGAACTTTTTCTCAATTACGTCTTAACAATCGTGGTCAAAAGAATGGTTTTCACTGGTTTATAGAAGCTAATCGTAAGGAAGGAGATCTTATTCGCTCCCTCCCTAATGGTGAAGAAGCAACATTCGAACAAAATGATGTCCTCGTAAAACTAGGAAAAAGTATTTCTGGTCGCCAGCAAAAACTCGAATTTAAATTTTCTTTTGCTAATGAAAACTCTGACGAAACTTACCTTGGCACTTCTTCTGAAGATTTTAATAGTAATGCTTTTGTTCGCTATGCCGCGAGTCAGGACGATAACCTGCAGTGGAATCGTACAGCACTTCAAGCTAGTTACTCTATAAGCCCACTCTCTTGGATGAAAAGTAAGACGACTTTATATCATCATCAAATGGACAGAAACTGGTCTAAGTTTAGCGACCTTTTTAACCGGCAAGACTTTAGATCGGCACTAGGAACGGGAGTTGATCCAGATAACCTCGTTAACCTTTTGAGAGGCACTCGTAATTCAGCAAATGGTACTGAGAGTTTAAGAATTGGTGCCAATGATCGCTTCTATTATTCACAAGGCATTCAATCAAAATTAAATATGAGCTTAAATAGTGGTGAGATCGCTCATGAAGTCTCAATAGGAATAAGAATACATAGAGATCAAGTTGAGAGAAATCACTCAGAAACGTTGGCACAAATGATCGACGGAGATCTCATTTATCAAGAAGACAGCTTCCAAGTTACTAATAAAAATCAAGATACATCAAACGCCATCGCCTTTTTCACAGAAGATGAAATTATAGCGGGAGACTTAACAACCAAAGTTGGTTTTAGAGTTGAACAAGTGGACCACACTCGCGACCCACGTGGGCTCTTAGGAACAAGTATTCAGAAAAACACTGAAAATGTCTTTGTTCCCGGGATCGGTTTTAACTATTCTCTAAACTCTGAAATGGTAATTCTTGCAGGAGTTAATAAAGGTGTTACCTTAGTTGGGCCTGGTCAAAGCCAGTCCATAGCACCTGAAGAAGCAATTAACTATGAAGCTGGCTTCCGTATAAAGTCCCCTATCTACTTTGAGGCCATTGCCTTCTATAGCGACTATCAAAACCTAAAAGGTACTTGTAGTTTTTCTTCCGGCTGTAGTGATGAAAATATCGATACTGAGTTCAATGGTGGAAAGGCGGAGATTTATGGCCTTGAAACTATGGCCAATCATGAGTTCTCAAAAGGTAGCTTTCGCTTTCCTGTTCGCCTTGGTTATACATTCACCGTTGCCCGCTTCAAAACCAGCTTCGCTAATTCAAATCCAGAATGGGGCTCAACAAGTGGTAACAACATAATAAGAGTAAACGACCCTATGCCTTACGTGCCTCAAAATCAGATCAATTTTGGTACAGGTGTCCAATACAAGAAATTTTCCATGGACCTAAATATTCTCTGGAAAGATCAGTTGGCCGACCAAGCGATCGCAGAAGGCAGAAGACTAATACCCTCTTACGGAGTTGTAGATAGTGCCTTCTCATATAACTACGCGGCAAAAGGTCGCGCGTTCTTAAGAATTAACAATATCCTTGATAACACCTACCTTACCAGCTTGAGACCATTTGGCGCCCGTCCAGGCTCTCCGAGGACTTTTGTAGTCGGTCTTAATCAACAATTCTAGGCAAATGCTTAATCATTTCCCTGCGCTCTCAGATCCTCAAGCGTTACCTTGATCATCATGCAAAAACGAAAATTCCAGAAATTGCCATGGCTGCTAGAAGAGAAGACACCTTGGTACAAAGAATAACTACTAAAGAATATTTCTCAATGAGGAGTAGTGAGTAAAGTTTAAGACAAAAAAACCCGCGAACTTAGCGCGGGCTTTTTACGATCAAAATTTTCTACTGTGTTCCTACTTGATGTATTCGGAGGGGTTGTACCAACATAGTGGTCTTACGCCTGTCGTATCACCTTTCGTTCTGTTGCATGTTCCAATATTTGGATCTTCCATATCTGTATCAATATTAGAAGCAATACCGCAAGAAGCTGCACTAAAGTAAGTGTCTAGACGACATTGTGGTAATGGATGTGAATGACTAGTCGCTGTAACAACAGCTGGATCTTTAACTGAGAATGATAGCTCTTCAGTTAAGCCTCTTAGTGAGTGAAATAAAGAAGATAATGAACGACCCGCATAAGCAGAGCGAACACAAATAGCAGACTCTTCTTGAGATGCTCCAAATTCAGCATCACAAACAGTTTGAACTTCTGGATCAACCGTCATCGTTTTAACAACCTCAAGACTATCGCCTCTTTTTTCTAGAAGCTTACGAAAACATTTTGAAATTCCCCAATAATCCGCTTGTCCTTCATTTGCTGCCCAACGAATTTGGCCAAACCAATCCATTTTACGAGGAGCACCTCCAAGATGGTGTCCTAATTCATGACAAACAACTAAGGCAAAACCATCAGGTGTTACTGTTTCGTGACGAGCGAGACCACCAAACATGTGAACTTCCCAATCACCATTGGTTTGTTTAGCAAAAGCATTTACTGTGCCATCATCCCAATTTCTTACAACTTTTAAGGCTCCGCCGTGAGAAGTAACAATTTCATTATAGATGGCCTCAACGTCGTTTATGGCCCCATCAAATTGCTCTTTTGTTACACCAGCAGCATTTTTGTCATTTGGACCAATCCATAGGTCATTATCAATTGTGATCCCACTTTCTCCATGAAAATCGCATGTCCATGAGGAAAACGAGGAAACTAAAGCCAATAATAAAATCCATTTTTTCATAAATTTCTCCTAAGTATTTCGCTGAAGATAAATTACTTTTGGGGCCTGTATCCGACAAGTTGTGTAAGTTAAAGAAAGAAAAAAGCTCGGACATTGTAAGGAACTGGTGTCTATTGTCAGTTTTTAGTAAAAATTCATTATTATTCGCCAACAACACCACGCAACATATACCTGAAAATAGTGATATTTCTGGTGTTCCTTGATAACGTCCCAGCCAATTGAGGAGCCGACAGAAATGAAATTTTTAAAGAAATTCATATTCAAAATCTACTTTAGAAGAATGGCAAAAAAGATTGCACAATTCTCTCAAGAGGCCCTCTTATCACAAGAGCAAGTTTTCAAAACTCTCATGAAAAATGCTGAACTAACGACGTTTGGAAAAGACCACCAGCTGACTATCGATACCTCCTATGAGGATTATAAAAAGCTAGTTCCCATTTCAAAATACGATGATTTAAGGCCTTATGTAGATAGAATACGTAAGGGGGAACGAGATGTCCTTTGGCCGGGCTTTCCTCTTTATTTGGCGACAACATCGGGGACGACATCAGGAGAAAAGTTTATTCCCGTGACCAAAGACTCATTAAAAAAGGGTATGGCCTCCTCTATTCTTTGTTCAGCTACTTATTTAAAAGATACGGATAACTACCAACCACTTTTAAAAAAAATGGTTATTCTCTCGGCCAACCCAAAAATGGTTCAGGACGGACCTTTAAGTTACGGTAAAATTACGGGTATTTTCAATCGCCACATCCCAAGTTTTATGAAGAGTCAGCGTATCCCTAGTGTCGAAACTAATACTATCGACGACTGGGATTTGAAGATGATCAAAACGATTGAGGAATCCTTTGATCAAGATGTCGGAATGGTAGGTGGCTTCCCTGCTTGGATTATTCGCTACTTTGAAAGATTACTTGAAAAAACTGGAGCAAAAACAGTTTCAGAGGTATTTCCAAACCTTGATATTATCACCCATGGTGGTGTTGCCTATGGTCCTTATAAAAAGAGGATGGAGACATTAATAGGAAAACCCTTTCATCGGTTAGAGGTTTTTAGTGCCTCAGAAGGCTTCATTGCTTTTCAAGATCAACAAAATAAAGATGATCTCTTGTTAGTACCGAATGCCGAAATATTCTATGAGTTTGTTGCTTTAACTGATTGGGATAATGAAAATCCAAAAAGACATTCATTAAAAGAAGTCGAGATTGGAGTTGTATACGCCATTGTCATCACTACTATGGCAGGGCTTTGGGCCTATGACCTAGGAGATACCGTAACGTTTACTTCCATTCGCCCATACCGCCTGAAGGTTTCAGGAAGAACAAAACACTTTATTTCTAACTCTGGCGAACATCTTATATCCGAACAGGTTGAAAGCGCTCTCTCTAAGACGGCCTCTCATTTTGATGTTGAGGTTCGGGACTTCTCTGTAGCCCCGCACATTACTGATGAGAACAAAGGGAATCGTCATGAGTGGCTTATTGAGTTTCAAAAAGAACCAACCAACTTGAATTCCTTTTCAAAAGAACTCTCTCTTGAGCTTTGTAAGATTAGTGACAATTACAAAATGCTTATTGAAGGTAGTGTTCTGCATGATCCAATTATAACGAGCCTAGAGCATGGGGCTTTTATTGAATACATGAAGTCTATTAACAAAATGACCCATCAAAATAAAGTCCCAAGACTCATGAATAACCGCAGCCTTGCTGATGCTATGAACCCTTGGAAAAGGAATAAGAATGACAAATAAGATTATATCCAAATATTTGGCCATTATTAAGAAATATCCAAAGACACTCATCAGCGCAACACTCATCGTCCTTCTTGGACTAAGTTCAGGCCTTATTCATTTTCACAGTAAAAATGATGTTCGTATCTGGTTTGATGAATCAGATCCTAAACTTGATACTCTCAATTATCTCGAAAAAACCTTTGGCAATGACGAAACCCTTGTCATCGTTGTGCACTTACCTGACGACATAGAGGGCGACCTCTTTCAATCCAAGCACATGAAAGTCATTCATGAGATCACTTCGAAGGCTTGGCAAATACCTCAAGTAATCAGAGTCGAATCTATTACAAATTATAATTATGTTAGCTCTGTAGAAAATGACATTAATGTCGAGCCTTTAATTGGTGAGGATTTTGATACTGATTTCCTTCAATCAAGAAAGGAGTTGTCCCTTAATGATAAATCAATCAAGGGATACCTAGTCGATAAGAAGGCCCGTTTGGCCCTCATCTTTGCCCACCTTATTCCATCAAATGTACAAACACCTCGCTATAAAGACATCGTTTTTCAAACCCGTGAAATATTGGAACAGTATTCAAAAGGAGATCTTGAATTCCACATAACTGGTAAGGCCAGTCTGAATTATGCCTTTGAAGAAGTATCTATGGGTGATGTTAAACTCATCATGCCCCTTCTCTTCCTCCTACTTATCTCCTACCTTTTCTATGTTTTCAGAAGTTTTAAGGCGATGCTACTACCATTTCTGATCGTCATAACTTGTGTTACCGCAACTTTAGGTCTTGGTTTTTGGTGGGGAATTCACTTCAGCGCTATATTGGCCATCCTTCCCATCATACTTGTGGCAATCGGAATTGCTGATAGCGTTCACATAATGGTTAACTTTTTTCAATTTCGGGGTAAAGGTGAAAGTCCGGAGAAGGCGATAGAACTTACCGTACATAAAAACTTCGTGCCCACATTTCTGACAAGTTTTTCGACAAGTATCGGTCTCTTCAGTTTAATGACGACCAAGTTAATTCCTATAAAACACCTAGGTCTTCTTGCTGGCATTGGTTGTATGATTGCTTGGCTTTTTACCATCTTTCTTCTCATACCATTAATATCAATTGTTTCTTATAAAGTTCCACCCATTTTTCATGATGACCAAAAAGGAAATAAATCGAGCAAGTTAAATACTGCTTCCTTCGCCTTAATAAAGAGGTGGCGATTCCCAATCATTCTTGTGTTTTTTACGCTGTCCATAGTGTCTGTTTATCTAGGAAATAGTGTTTCCACCAATGCAGACCCAGATAGTTATTTCAGTCAAGACTCACGAATTGGCCGCGCCAATGAAGTTGTAAAAAAGTATATTGGAGGAAGTGCAGGACCGGAGCTTATCTTAAAAGCGGGTGGTCCAGATATGGCAAAATCTCCAGAGTTTCTAAAGAAAGTCTCACTCTTTAATGATTGGTTGCGATCTTTAGAACCTGTGAACAATACCGTCTCTATTCTTGATATTTTAAAAAAAATGAATCAGGTTATAAATAATAATGACCCCGCCTTTTACAAAATTCCCGAAACGCAAAATCAGGTGGCTCAATACCTCTTCCTCTACACTTTAAGCCTCCCCCCTGGTATGGATATTAATGACCGGATTTCCTTAGACAATAGCACCACCCGAATTTCTCTACTGTGGACTGTCTACGACACCACAAATTGGGCGATCTATCGCGATAAGATTAAAGCAAAGGCACTTGAGTTAGGGTTAGATCTAACGATAGCTGGCAAAGCAAACCTTTTCCAAGATATGATCGATTACGTGGTGCAAACCTTTATTCAATCCATCATAATGGCCATGATCTTTGTTTCCATCTGCCTTATGATATTTTTCCGTTCAATTAAGATTGGTTTAATCTCTCTTATTCCTAATGTCCTTCCACTGACATTTGGTGCAGCGACGATGGCGATTTTTGATATGGACCTCAATCTAGGCACATCACTTGTTGCCAGTGTGTGTTTAGGTATCGCTGTGGATGATACGATTCACTTTCTAGCGAATTATTTTAAGAATAAAGAAGAGGGCATGACTCAAGATGAAAATATTATCAAGATCTTTCGTTACACAGGAAGTGCTCTCGTTATCACAACTCTAATTCTGAGTTCGGCCTTTGGCCTCTATGTTTTTGGAGATTTCTTACCAAATGTAAATTTTGGAATCCTTTGTTCAGTAACACTTCTCTCAGCACTTGTTGTAGACCTTATCTTTCTGCCAGCATTTCTCTTAGTCTTTGATAAAAAAGACGCTAAGGGCCAGCTGGAGAGCGGCCCTGCCTCAAGTCAATAGTTTTGTAAGTTCCCTGTAGAGGACGAACGCCCTCTACAGCATTTCCATCAACGACCCAAACCTCATAGGGTCGATCAGGGTTTCTGACATAACTTTTAAGTACGTTTCTTTGACTATCAAGCTCCTTAATAATCATAATCGCATCTGGTTCAGCAGCACCAATTCCCATGACCTCTTGTTGACGAAAATAGTTATAAGAAAAGTCATTTCTCAAAGGTTTGAGTCTCATAAAGTCGACATCTTTTATACTACGTCGAACTCCAACATTTAAACGTTGAAAAACTCTGGCTTGATTTTCGGCTTTGAGATAATCCGCTATTTTTTCACCAGGTAGCGTTCTATATTCTCCCACTTGCATAGCGCCCATCGCAAAGGCCTCTCCGACTTTTTCTTGTTTAGAAGTCGAGTAACCGATAGAGTTTCCATAATGAGGATTAACTGCGTCTGCATGCCATTGGGCAATATTCGCAATATCACCATTACCATCTACTCGTGCCGCTTTTTCATAATTTTCCATATTATCAATGGCCACTTTGCGAATACTTGCAGGATCACTCCCCTTAACAGTTCTCAAGATATTATTAGAAGTCATATGTTTATCAAGCTCCCTAAACATATCTAAAACACCTTCTTCAGAGCGAACCCCTGCACTATTTCGAGTTGCTAACCCTCGCCAATTAACTTCGTCCTCATACCAATTATTCATTTTAAATTGATAGGCCTCAGGGTTCTCAAAAGTGGAGCGACCAAAAAGGCTTTTAAAATCATCATCAGGCATGCCCATACTTAGCTCTTCAATTCTATTCTTGCCGGCCTTACCTCTGTAGTCATAATAGATATTATTCTTCTTATATCTTTCCTCTGCTAAACGATGAACATTTTCCCAAGTCTCCCGAGGTCTAGCCGTTACATCGTTTAATAAGTCTTGATTTTCTTCTAATACCTCTTTTACATAATAATTGAATTGCCTACGATCAACAGAGGTTGCCTCAGGTCCTTCCACCCAGGGATTCTTTCCCTTTCTAAACATTTGCCTCTGGATTTGGTAATCACCCATTGGTCTTAAGAGTTCTACAGAATCTTCTAATGCAAGACCGAGACGGGCCCTATCAGTAACATCTTCAATTAGGCGCTGAGAAGCAAAAATACCATCCTTAACTTCCTGCTGCCATACTTCAAGAGGCTTAAAGAGGTCTGTATCTGGGTCCAATATGCGAGGAGGAGGAAAGCCTTCCTTTAGAAGAGGATAATAAAGAGCAAACTGTCGGGTAGTGCGCCCATTTCCATCACCAAAAGGGTGAATAGATACCAGATCGCGCTGAAACTCAGCAACAAGGTCAGCAAAGTTTTCTAACTTTTCTGAAGAATTAATAGGTCCTAACTCAGCTCTCAATTTGTTAAACCAATCAATACGCTCTTCTGCCAGGGCGTTCACCAGTCGTTGTTGAAGAGTTTTTGTGTCAATTTTCTCAGCTTTTCTATTTATTTGATTAAGATCCCTTGTTAACCTAGCCGCCTCTTCTTTTATTTCGTTTTGAAGGTTATCCATACGTCTTGATAGCCGTTGAATTTCCTCATCTAAAGATTTAAGAGTCTCAATTTCTTTCGGTGACTTATTTGTAACATTATTAATTCTATTTCTTGCGGACCAAAGAGCGCTTAATTGCTGATTTAATTCTCCATCAAGATTACGCGTATCTTTGATTTTTTTAAGAATCACTTGGCGTTCAGCTTCCGCTCCTTTTAAGAAACGAACTTTTTCAACTATATCAGGATTGGAATCACTAATTCGGGCAAGTGCGGTTTCTTTAACATTTGGTACGTTTGGATAAATAATCTCCCCCGTTTTCAAACCATCATCAAATTCTCTTAATACTTTAAAGTCCGTATAAGGATTACTTCTGATATTGTTTAAGGTGATTTCATCAATTGGCTTACGTGTAGTAACATTTCCAATAACACCCGCGTCCCTTAACTGCCCGAGATATTTATCTTTTATATTTTCGACACCTTCTTGCATAAAATTTGACTGAATTCTTTTGAAAGTCTCCATTGAAATTTCGGGTTTTTCTTCCATTAACCATTTATTAGTTTTTTGATAGTTTCTAAATCCATTTGTTCCTGTGTCATTGTATCGCTCAAAAAGGCGCAGTCTCGAAAGAGAACCTTCTCCTAATACGACTTTCCTTAATTCATCTGCAGAGTGACGGTTATCAATAAAAAACAAAGACTCAATATTATTTTTAATATTTTCAGCTTCTTTTGCTGTATATCTGCGACTTATTACTCCTGGTTCTTGAAGTACTTTCTCTAAATCATCTACCTTTTCACCAAATGTCTTCCGAGACATCGTAATAAAATCATCAGCGAATAAACCCGTTGTAGATTCAGCAAAACGATTTGGGGGGCGAGCGGCAAGACCTGAACGAATAAGGAATTCACGATCTGGTGAATTAAAGCCCCCTCCTGTTAGTATCCTGCGAACTTCTCTCAATTCACTTTTCGAATAATTAAAAACAGAAGTGCCACTTCCCTTACCAACGTCAAGGGCCTGAAGGATAGCATCCTTGCCTTTTTGACCATTGGTACTAGAAGGACTTAAGTAGCGCTTAACCGTCGCCAAACGTTCATTAAAGTCTAGAGATGCATTTCTTAACACATTACTTGTTTTATACATCTCACTATAATTATTTTTCCCAGCGTTCCGTAAGCTAAAGACATCTCCACGAGATTCATTAAAAGTTAAATTTAAACGTGGACCATTATTATATTCATTTCCAAAATCTCTTAATCGATCAAACTGAACAAATCCATCTCTTGCTTCGTGTCCACGTAAAATAGTCTTATCCGTCGGAAAGAATAGATTATCTTCAAACTTTCCATTTTTAATAAAGGATATAAATTCATCACCATTTTCAGACGTTAACTTTATAAATTGGCTGGGTTCTATTTGAGAAACACTTAGCCGATTATTTAAAATGGCCTGTTTAATTGTTATTTCATTATTTCTGACGAAGTTTAAAAATTCTTCATTCAAACGAATGCCAGCAGAATTTGTAATATCAAATTTACGATGAACATCATCTGAGAGAAACCTAACATCTCTTGCTTCTCTGGTTGTGAATGTATGTTTAAGTTCACCACCTTCGCGCCACGACCGAACAAGACTACCATCATTCAGGGTAATATCATGGCCAAATCTTTCCAATTCATCCCCGTATAATGTGTAGGGTTTTTTAGAAATATTAGCACCATCATTTAGACGAAAGACTAAACTGTCTTCAAACTGGTTTTTATAGAAGATTCCATACTGATTTCCATCAGCAGCTTTAAAAGTTTTAAAAGTCTGTGGTGCAATATCCATCGGGGTGAATTGTTGTCGAACTATTCCCTCCTCAATATTTGCGGCATGTATTTGCATGAATTTTCTAAACTCAGCAAAACCTTCAGGAGAAAGATGATTTTTAGCCGATTCATCAAGTTTGTTGAAAAACCCATTTTCCCGAAGAGATGTTCTGGAGGCCACACCATCAGTCATCGAAAAAGAACTAAAACCCATGTTACTTTCATGCATGGATAACATTCTGCCATCATCGAAGATAAAGCGATTTGCAGCATTATTAATCTCCAATCTTCCAAGCCGACTAAAAGGTAGTTCATTAATTAGTTCATCTTTATTCATACCAAAGATGAAGGAGTTATTTACCTTTCCTTCCGTTTCATTAAGAAAGAGAATTACTTTCTTATTCGCATCAGGATCAAAAACGATATGCATATTATTCGGTCTTACCTCATCTGGTAAAAGCTTACCTTGTTTAAATAATTCCAAAAGATCCGCTTTTCTTTCATTTGCGAAGTTTTCAAACCTCGCCATAATATCTGGATCATTTACAGGGTACTTTCTAAGAACTTCATTTTTCCAAACATCAAATTCTTTTCTTGATGTGGGAGGTTTAAACTCAGTTCTTCTCAATTGAGGAAGGTCACTATCATAAAGGCTTGAATAAACGAATTTCTCCCCATCTGCGTTTTGAAATGTATGAGACTTTCCACCAACAAAATCATTTAGACTTTCACTGCGTGCCTTTCTAAAAAAACCAAGTCGGTCTCCATTGGCACGAAAAACAAAGTTCTGACCACTGCCATTCTTGAGGATGACATATTCTTTTCCGTCTCGAAGAGATTTTAATGCAGAAAAATTTTCAGGGGCTAAATCGTGTAAACGGAGATTTTCCTTTGCGATTAGATCATCTAATGTTTTTCTATTATTAGTCAGAAAGTTCTCATAGGCCTTTGCAGAGGGTAGACCATCTGCCGCTGAAACAAGCTCCTTAAAGAGGTCATCACTAAAATCATTAAACTTAGTAAAATCCGGAATATCGCCAGCAATTCCTGAGCGCACGAGGTTTGCGGATTGATCCTTCGTGAAACCAAACTCTCTTAACATGCGGTATTTTCTTGAAATTTCAGCAGATGTATATTCGTAGACACCTGCTCCTCTTCCTTGACCTACGGCATGGGCATTTTCGATTCCTTTTTCTAACCGAATAAGATCCTCTTTTGCTACTTTTGAGGAATCAATTCCTAATATTTGAAAACCCTTTCTTACCCTCTCCTTTGGAGAAAGCCGGGCATTTAAATGAACTTCATTAGGGTTAAAGAACAGTTGATTATCAATACCTCTTTTACTTCTTAAGGGAGAAGAGCGCCAATGATGGAACTCTTGAATAAACTGTGATTTCCTCACCGGGTCATCCATATTTGTCAGGATGGCCCTGAGTTGCGCTTCAGCAGAGCGCAGTTCCTCAGAGGATAGTGTTCGTGATAAATCATCACCATAGCGAAGCTCAGGAAATAGCTCCTCAACAACTTCATTTAGTGATACTTTTTCTTTTGAATTAAGAAGTGCCCTTGCCGTGTCTTCTCGAGTATTCCTTAAGGTCATTAGATATTCGTCGCGTGCACCCTTAAAAATGCTTATGTTTTGGTCCAATACTTTGGGATCAGGAAAGACTCCATCAGCTCTACCACGACTTAGATTTATTATATTTTCTTCGGCCAATTTCATACGAATAAAAGGATCATCCGTATTATCGAGAGCACCTGTAACTTTTGCTGCCCCACTGGTAGCACGAACACCTCCGACGACCTTTGAAGGACCGACCTTCATACCAAAATTAAAGGCAACCCTCGTTAAGGGATTATCGATAGGATAAATTAAAATTTTCCCCGTTGTTACTAATCCCCTTCCACCATAGCTAACATATCGTTTACCATTTTTTACAAAGGTAAAAGTACCGGCCTTTTTACCTAATTCTGCAAGGACATTGAGGCTTTTTGAAGCTCCGACTCTAAGAGGGCTAATCATAAAACGACGAACAAGCCCAAGGGACTTAGATAAGAGATTTGCGGAGTGCCCAATCAGTTTACTTGTACCAGAAAAATCTAGCGCCTTACTTGCCGCTCGACTCGTAGCCTGGGCAAGACGGGAATTTTTTATGGCCTCTCTCGTTTTATCACTTATCTTTAAGGACCGAGCTAAGGTAACACCGGCTTTACCACCCCAGCGGATCGCAGAAACTGCCCCTCCCGTAAGAAAAGCAGGCACAATCTCGGCCAAGGCTGCCCCCACAAGATGGCAGCCTCCATTGAACATAGATTTACAACTTAAACATCGCCAAGACTCAGCTGGCTCTAAGCATTCACTTTCATGAGCGGCCCCTTCCCACTTTTGGCAAAAGACATCATTGGCCATCCACTCTGTGAGCATGCTCACAAGACCATCCCACATATTGCCTAAGGCCTGTCCTGGATTGGCGATAATCATAGATAAAACACCATCATCTTCACTTGCTTCTGCTAGAGCTAAAGCATCTGTTGAGGTTTCAGCTTCAACACCCCATAGAGAATTCCAAGTACTAACAACGCCATTTTTGATACCATTGCCCGCCATTTTAATCAGCTCCCAAGACCCTTCAAGAAAGGCCATGGCCGCTGTTTTAAAGCCAGAAGCAAGTTGGTAGAAACAGTTATCATCACTTGCACTACAATTATCCCCAAGATAGCGTTTAATCATTTCTTCTTCAGACTCTCCATTTTCTCTAGAGAGTAGGAATCGTCCCCCCATAGAAACAAGATTACTCTTTAGAGCGCAGCTGGCGTCTGCCATGCATTCATTTTTAATTTCTGCTTTTTTCTCTTCTGTACATTGGAGTTCACTACTTGACCCTGCCGCTGCCACAAGTTCCTCAGAGAGTACTCCATCTACAGAAACTCGCGCGGGGTCGCAACGTACTTCCTCCCCTTGAGCATGGGTCACAAGTTCAGATTCAATCATTTTTAAATGATCTTCAAGTTCCTTTAGCTTTCTCAAATATTGTATACATGATTCATTAAGAATAGTTTCTTCATAGTAAGCAAGAATGCTATCTTCAGATTCTCCCTCAGGAGGCAAACACTTATTATCTTGAGCCAGTTTGTGAACTGCTTCGTATTGATCAATTATTTGTTGAATACACTCACCCTCTGCACATTCCTCATTAAAGAGAATCATTTCAGTTTCTGCTGCGAAGTTATCAACCTCTTCGACCTCTGCATGGATATTTACGCAAGAAACTAAGAGTATTAAAACCAGGGGAAGTAATCTACTGAGCACAGTCGATCCCCTTTATCATATTCTCCACTAGATTATGATGAGTTTTATTTTTCTGAAGTGTTAGAGCTTTTGAATGCAACAGTTTTTGACCACACTCTATGTAATAGCTTTTTTCAATATAACTTTTCTTTTTAAATTTATAAGAAACACCAATTTGAGTAACCTTATGCCCATGAGTATTTTGGAAAGACTTTAAAGGAATAACCTTTAAAATTTTTGCACCTACCTTTTCGGCCCATTGCTTTTTTCCTAATTTGTAATTTTTAAAATCGGCGAGAAGTGCTTTGTCATTGAGCTTCAAACTTTGACCCGTATGAGTAAAGGAAACATTACTTCGTTGACCATTTACTTTAGGGCTGAAAAAAACAAATGGAATGCCTAAGACTCGCTCTTCAATAGTCCAACCATTGGGCCTAGAAACAACGATAGTCCCCGAATCAGTCTTCAAGACTTCCTCCCTAACTGTTCCCCATGCCTGAAATTCGCAAAGAACAAACAGAAGAATCGTTAAATATGTTTTCATGAAGTGCTTCAATCTTCCCACCTAACAAAGTATTCCACTCAACTAATCGGTAAGACGGGAGATTTACTTAAAAAAAAACCGCTCAAATTGAGCGGTTTATGGTCTTTATCTTAAATATTGTCTTTCTAAAACGTTTCTAACTTTAACCTACGTCTTTAAAGTTTTCCTCATCATAATCAAGCCATGCGGCTTCAACATCGAGAATCTCAGGTCTCTCACCCTTACTACGATGAATCTTATTTTTTCTCTTTGCATTTTTCTTCTGAATCTGTTTTTCAAGCTTGTGCAAAACAAGATCAATCGACTTATAAAGATTTTCAGATTTTGCGGTGGCATGAAATTCACAACCCGGACCTACTAAGTCTATTTCCGCATAATGTTCATGATCTTCGACATAACAATTCCACTTTGCGTGGGTCTTCCCCTCCATATATTTACTAAGCTTTGTTGTCTTCTCCTTGATTCTTTCATCTAGTGATGGCGTATGCTCAAGGTGCTGGAAGGAAATAGTAATTTTCATAAATAATTCTCCCTGATGGTGTCCTAAATAGTCTTTCTTTGAAAAAAATTAGGGGTTAATTCTCTTTCGAACTTTCACCCCTGCTTACTTAAGCTTTCTTTTTGAAGAAGATTGAATTCCCAATATTTCTCTATACTTAGCAATAGTACGACGAGCGACCTTCACATCATCCCGACTAAGGAGACCCGCTATCTTTTGATCAGATAATGGCTTCTTGGGGCTTTCATTAGCAACAAGTTCTTTAATCTTTAATTTAAGAACCTCACTCGACACATCAATCCCACCATTCTTTCCACCAACGCCTGTGTTGAAGAAATACTTCAGCTCAAACATTCCGATGGGAGTATGCATATACTTATTTGTTGTGACCCTCGATACGGTCGACTCATGCATACCAATCTCATTAGCAATATCTTTAAGAACCATTGGCTTTAGATATCTAGGACCATTCTTAAAGAAGTCCTGTTGCTGGGCCACTATGGCCTTTGAAACTTTGTAAATTGTTCTCTGTCTATTTTGTATCGATTTAATTAACCAAAGAGCACTCTTCATTTTCTCTTGGACATAATCGTACGCTTCTTTGTTGTCCTTTTGAGCTAACATTTGTTGATAAAGCTTACTGATTTTCAAACGTGGAACACCTTCATCATTAACCTTAACAACAAACTCTGAACCTACTTGAACCACATAAATGTCTGGTACGACATAATGTGTATCGCCAGAAGAGATTAATCGCCCTGGCTTTGGATGAAAGTTTCTTAAGAGTTCAGTTGTTTTTTCAACTTGTTCTCTTTCAACCCCAAGAGTTTTCGCTATTTTTCCGAGGTCGCGATTCTCTAAATCTTTAAGGTGATCACGAATAATTTTTTCTAAGAGTGGACTTCTTTCTTCAGCAATTCTTGCTTGAGAAAGTAGGCAATCGGTTAGGGTCTCACAAGCACATCCAACAGGATCCAGTGATTTGACCATTTTCCAGATATCTTCAGCATCTTCTCGGTCCATATCAACCGTAGATACAAGTTCCTCAAATGGAGCTGAAAGATAACCATCATCGTTAATGTTGTGAATAATTTGAATGGCAAAGTCTAATTCTTCAACAGACAAATCTTCCATTCGAAGCTGCCATTCGAGATGTTCTGCAAGAGTCTGACCTTGTGAAACAATATTTTCATAATTAGGCATATCATCAAAGTCTTGAGTCGCCATATTAGGAGGCGTGCTTGATGTGCTGTTATAGGTTTCGATATAAGACTGCCAATCAAATTCGTCTTTATTAACTGGACCATCTTCTTGAAAGGAGTCAGAAGTCGCCTCTTTATTTTGAAGCTCGAGTCGTTCTTCTTTGGCCTTACTATCACCATCAGTTGAACTACCGTCACCGGTGTTACCATCAAATTCCTCTAGCATGGGATTTTCGACCATCTCTTCAGCAATGACATTCGTCATTTCTAAGTGAGTTAGGGTCAAAAGCTTAATCGCCTGCTGCAACTGGGGCGTCATCATTAAGCTTTGCGACTGCTTGAGACTTTGCGACATTTTAATTGCCATAAGGGCCACCTCTATTCAGAGTTACATTCTAAATTCTTCACCAAGATAGAACTTCCGTGCCCTCTCATTATTGATGATTTCATCTGGCGTTCCATCTACCAGCAATTCTCCTGAGTTCATAATATAGGCCCTATCAACAATCCCTAATGTCTCTCGGACATTGTGATCTGTTATTAGGACCCCAATATTTCTTTTCTTTAATCCTCGAATAATTCCTTGAATATCACTGACCGCTAAAGGATCAACTCCAGCAAAAGGTTCATCTAATAAAATGAACTTCGGCTCCAAGGCCAACGCCCTCGCAATCTCCACTCTTCTTCTTTCACCACCCGAGAGGTCTCCCCCTTTAGATTGTCGAATATGTTCCAGTCCAAAATCAGTTATCAAACTGTTGAGGAGGTTCCTCTTTTTTACTCGAGGAAGGTCTCGGTTTTCGAGAACGGCGTATATATTTGTTTCAACTGTTAAATCTCTAAAAACAGATGCCTCTTGAGGAAGATAACCGACCCCCTTAAGTGCTCTGATATGAATAGGAAAGCTTGTTAAATCTGTACCAGATATCTCAATTGTGCCTTCATCTGCTTTCACAAGGCCTACCATCATATAAAAAGAAGTAGTCTTTCCCGCGCCATTGGGTCCAAGAAGACCTACAATTTCGCCTTGGCTTACTTCAAGGCTCACATCTTTAACGACAGTTCTACCTGCGTAAGTTTTCTTTAAATGTTGTGCTCTTAAAAATTTTACTTCTTCCATTTACTCTACTTTGAATTTCGAATTGGCATCGTCAACCTCAACCACTTCAGTGTTTTCTCTTAGGACAATCTTATTTCCCTTGATCACATCATTTAATTGATAGACCTTAGGATAATTAGTAAGAATGATCTTACTCTCACTAGGCAGGCCTTCAAGTTTTTCCGAGAACGCCTTTCTATTTATAAATTTCCCATCAAGCATCACTTTTTCTATTACCTTCACATCGTCATAAAGCACGAAATACTTGAGCTTTTTGTTATAGTTCTCTAGGAAGATCTCTCCTCGCCGACTTGTTGCCGTAAGGTTCTGTTTTTTCATGAAAACATTGTGATTCAAATCTGCCTTTAGTGTATTCATGTTTAAATAAAGTTCATTTGATCTAAAGGATAGAGAGTCCTCATAAACTCTTTTTCTTTTGATTTTTCCTGAAACATTGCCTAAATATCGAGACCGTCTGGCCTCAGTCCAAAAGTATGCTTCATCTGCATCAAGGAAAATCCAATCACCTTCTTCAACATAGAAAGTCTTTGTTTTCACATCTCCAATAAGATGAACTCGGTCCTCTTTAACTTCATAAATCATCTTTTCAGAGTTTGCCTGTGTATCTGGCAGGTTTACTGTCGTTTCTCTCTCGAGAGTAAGGACTTCTTTATTCTGATCGTAGACTCCTCTCTCTCCAGCGTAGTCGACTCTCTCACCTTTACCTGTAAACACGAAGCCCTTAGGTTTAAAGAAGAATGTCTTTCCTACGGTAGAGTTCATCGTGAGCTCGTCAGCATCGAGCATA
>Ga0129324_10000090_pt1 | contig 59146 bp, 64 predicted proteins | sample CPBDNA_7_FD_96879 | JGI IMG/M metagenome (GOLD analysis project Ga0129324, IMG submission 96879) | Freshwater to marine salinity gradient microbial communities from Chesapeake Bay, USA - CPBay_Spr_15_0.2_DNA | ecosystem: Environmental > Aquatic > Marine > Coastal | place: USA: Chesapeake Bay... | reverse complement strand
GCATAAACGGTGGATATAGTGGATGTCCTTGGCACAAAACAGCGGTCCCTATCACCACTGCTAATGTCGCTGAACGTTCCAAGTTGTGGCTGGGCCAAGTGTACAAGAAAGCGATGCTTTACAAAGGAAAAGATGTCCTCATTCCAATTGGTGACGATTTTCGCTATCAAACGATGGATGAAGCACACAAACAGTTTGAGAATTACCAAAAGATGTTTGATTGGATAGGTGTCCATCTCCCATCCGTGAAAGTGTCGTTCTCTACACTGACACGATATTTCGACTCTGTACGATATACTCCTGTACAACGGCTTCAAGGGTCATTCTTTCCTTACTCTGACCGTGTGCAAGACTACTGGACCGGGTACTTTAATTCTCGCATTTTTTACAAGGGTTATGACCGTCTCCTTGAGTCGTTCATTGCTGCTGTGGAAAGTAAATGCCCCACGGTCGATATTCATTTGCAAAAAAGAGCATTGGGTATCTTTCAGCACCATGACGGTATAACAGGCACAGCTAAGTCGGCGGTCGTGCAAGATTATTATCAGACAATGCAGAAAGCTGTCACAGAACTAAAATCAAAACTGAAGACATGTTTGGATATTACCGGCTATGTCCTCGTCAATCCTTTGTCGGTGGACACGCCCACAATGAAAGCAGATGAGATTCGGCCCTATGAAGAAGACACATGTGTTTCTGTGCCGGCGGCAGGCCTACATTTTGAAAACATAAAAATAGACAAACATGGTAACATTTTACAAATAAACGATACACCTGTTCACGAATCGCTTGTCTGGCGTTCCAACAAACCTGGCCAAGGCGTAGCGGGGGCTTATTTAATGTCTGTGACGTCCAAAGAAGACATCTTACAACCAATAAAACATACAACGTGCATCGCCAAAATGTACAAGCAATTAGAGACAACATTTGACATGTTAAAACGACGCATTCGCGTCTACAATGACGGCACCATTGAGTTTATCTATGATGTGGATATTCATGCGCGAAACAACGGTGAGTTGTGGGCGGTATATAAGCCAGAATGGTTGGCGGAACGATTGTGCTCGGATGTCCACGGGCTAACGTGGGAATGTCACATCGAAAGGAAGGACGCGCCGTTGCAAGCCAAATTTTGGCCGATGCCGACGATGGCCTGGCTGGCTTCTTCGACTGACCGAATGACATTTACAGGGGCCCAACCGACGGGCGTGGGATTTCACGAGGGCGCAATGGTACTTATGTTGGATAGACGTGGCAACCAAGACGATGCGCGTGGTCTGGGACAAGGAATTACAGATTCAAGGCCAGTGGAGATGCGTTTTGGTGTGTTGATGGAAGGAGAACATTTAAAAGAAAGGGCGTCGGAGAAGGCGCTATTAATACGAAATTGGATGTTAAACCCAGCTATAGAAATAGTATAAATAATGTGAATTAAAATATATATGTTAGCTGTCATTGTAGCTACAGTAAGCTGCGTTGCTTCGAATTTAATCATTCGCTACGCGTCAGAACATTATACATATAATGTGGCATTTGTTTTACTTATGATAGAATGTGTAAAATTGCTTATTTGTGCATGCGTGACGCGCTACATCGGAAGGCAACCGTTCCAAGTGCGCTGGGGTTTCATTGTCAATGTCGGTCTATATTCCGTTGTCAATTTCTTAACGTATCGAATCACTGCCTACTTTCCTCTCTCGGTTCGTATTTGTCGGCATTGGGATTAAATTTCGGCAAAGAATCTGGATTTGAAGAACGATTCATATCGGCATTGATACCATTTTTCAGTTCGAAGCCATTTTATGTCAAAGAGTTCATCTTTGAATATGCACATGCTGTAATAGGAGCTATAAATGGATTGTGTAACCATGAATATTTCGGAGCGACGTATATAATAAGAATATATTTTTCAAAATGAAAATATTACTATATTTACTTTTCATACCCGTTATTCTTTTAATTTTCACATTTTTCAACCACAAATCTAAAGTTGAATTACAAAACATTGATAATTCATCTATTCTCATTACAGGCGGGGCAGGATTTATTGGTCATTTTGTGATTCGAGAATTGCAACGCCGTAATATAAAAGTTGTTGGTGTTGATAATTTTAATGACTATTACTCTGTACATCTCAAGAGGACGCGCGCCAACCAAACAGGTGTTGTTTATAATACAGATGTCTGCAATAAAGATTCCATTCAATCCATGCTTCAAAAGCATAAAATAACACATGTTATCCATTTGGCGGCTCAAGCCGGTGTTCGCTACTCTATTGAACACCCACAGGCCTATGTAAGGTCGAATGTCGAGTGTTTTGTACAATTGTTGGAAGTGCTTAAATTAACGAATATTCCTTTGGTGTATGCATCGTCATCATCCGTGTATGGCAAAAACACCAAAGTGCCGTTCTCTGAGTCTGATCCCGTGGTACAGCCTGTCTCTTTGTATGCGGCCACTAAGCGTGAAAACGAGCTATTGGCACATGTTTATTGGGACATGTACAAGGTGCGTTCAGTCGGACTGCGTTTTTTTACTGTCTATGGTCCAATGGGTCGCCCGGATATGGCGTACTATTCGTTTACCAAGAATATTGTGGAAGGGAAACCCATTAACGTGTTTAATCATGGGAAATTGTCGCGAGATTTTACGTACATTTCCGATATCGTGGACGGTATTGTTCGTTGTTTGCAAGTTGATTACGATTATGAAATTTTAAATTTGGGTCGCGGTGAACCACAAGAGTTGATGACATTTATTCGAACGATAGAGGCGGCTGTGGGCAAGAAGGCGGACTTGAATTACCAACCGATGGCGAAGGGTGATGTGTTGACGACGTATGCGGATGTTTCGAAGGCGCGGCGTATATTGGGGTATGATCCGAAGGTGTCATTACGGGAAGGGATAGAATTATTTGTAGAGTGGTATAAAGAATATTATTAAATATTTTATAAAGGCTTTCCATCTTTTACATCTGAATTAGACTGGTTCACTTTTTCTTCATAGAAGGGACCAAATATTCCCTCGTGAATACATGTACACGTTGACTTCCGCTGCTTTCTCGATAATGTTGTTTCCAATTCGTAGCCAAATAAGGCCATCGTATTTTGCCATACTGCCTATCAGCATTAAAGCGTATTGAATCTGCTCCATACATGACAGCTACTGTAAGAGAGCCTCCTTCCTTACACACGCACCAAGCCCTAGCTATTTCCAGAACATCTGCCCATGGGTTTAAAGCATCACCATACCTTCCTAATCCAGAATGTTCCACTGATGAGAAGGTTACAATGGCGTCAAATGGGTCAATCAAACCTTGGTTATACATGTCTCTGAATTGAATAGGTGTTAATGTTGACACTTGTGGGTGACCGCTGTCTATTTGGCCATATTCGAGTGTAACAACCGATTTAGCACCTGCTTCCAAAACACATGCTTCCACCCAAGGATTCTCACTGCCAATTACTATGACGCGTCCGCCTGAAACACCCGGGGCGTGTTTCAAAGCGCTACGGAGATGATTTGTCTCCGAGATTCCATATGTACCGGGCAATACACCTCTTTCTGCTTTTTTTCTCATGTCCTCAACCATGTCCTTCGACCAATTAGATACCAATGCTTTTTGTCCGAAATATGTTTGGTCGAAATACATCGTGCTTACTGGAATTATGCCATCATTCGTATATTCCTTTCGTAATTCAAGAGGTATTTGTTTAGGAGAATGTTTTTCGCCATGGCCACGTGCTGTAAATACATCATCGCTAAATATTTTTGTACAAGATAAATCTTGAACTTTACGTTGTTTAAAAAATGGCCCATCAGAAAAATCGCCATATCCCCACTTGCACAATCCTCCACATTCGTTAGTATTCATAGAAGGGACCAAATATTCCGATATTTTTGAAACAGGTCGCCAATGTGAAATAAATTCCTTACCATACATTGTTTCAAACCATGGGTCATCAAAGTAATATACATTTCCGTTTCCAGAATGTAAAGCCGCCGCCTGTCCGGAAAATGTACCGCATGTAATAATTAAATCATCACACATGGTCAATGCCGCAAAGTCACGGTATTTATTTGTTTTACTGTTATCACTGTCAGCAAATGATACCCACGAGTTTGTGTGAACGTGTTTCTTTACGAAATCCAAATCATTTGAGAATATTTTAATACGTTTCGATTGGTTTGCAAATCCCATCACAATATCTATCACCATTTTCATAGTCGGGCATATATTTTTCTTTAATTTTAAATGTGATTCTGGAAAGATGCGTACGTGTATACATGCCTCGGTATTTTTGATTAATCTCAAGGCGTCTTGTTTGTGTTTGGTTTTTATTGTGTAAAAGTCTTTCAATGTTTTACCCAAAGGTCTGAAGAAATGTATTGACTGTAGGTAAGTACCTATTTTTGTAGATTCTTTTATCTTAGGCAAGTCACATTTCCCATTTTTATAGCACATGTCGTCATAAGTAGTTTGTTGAGTGAACTTGATCTCATCAGAAGACTGGTCATCAACACCAAACATATTTTGCAAGACCTTATATCTGTAAGATTTTTTATCAAACACTGGAATCATATTGTTATATTTTGCAATACCATGTACAGATTGATATAGCCACATAATATTGCCAAGGCCGCCGATTAAATCGGTAGTAATATATTTATTTCTCGTGTTCTTGTCTCGTCGTGGTGTGTTATATTCCCTAAAAAAAACCATTATTGTATTTTTGAACCAATTGAAACTTGCAGCCAATCGAAGCATCTGTGATTTTTTATCGTCGTGCGTCCATCCCAACGTATTCATTTTATCAATGACCCATTTATTTGTCTGGCAGTTTATGTGACCATTACCACCTTGACCTGGAACCGCCCATGATAAAACAACATTATTTTTAGCATGTTTTACAATATTTGATAATAATATGTCAGATTTTTCAGTAGGAATATGTTCTCCAACTTCCAAACAAAGTACCGAATCGTAAACATCTTCAAATTGTGAAGGCTCTGTTAAATCCATATATGTTACGGTGTTACCACGTGTTGGTGAGGCATCATATGCGCTCGACTGGTGGCTGTTTTTATTGAAAAAATCGGTGTACCACCCTCCACCAGCTCCAAAATCGCCTATAGATTTGCCCAATATGCTCAACAGTGCAGATGCCAGTTTTTTGTCAATGCCAGCGTATTTTTTGGAACAAAAAGCACCGTTTGGTAAAACATCGTGAGTTTTACACCAATCATCAGAATCAACACGTTTGTCCTTAGCACTGTTGAATAGTGATTGCATTTCCTTCTCTGTTTTTACATAATGCTTTAGAACAGTTGTGTCATCAGAATCAACACGTTTGTCCTTAGCACTGTTGAATAGTGATTGCATTTCCTTCTCTGTTTTTACATAATGCTTTAGAACAGTTGTGTCACTCATTCTTTTATTACCAGCAAAATCAATGCTGCTGACTGCGGTCGGTGATATTCCACAGGACTCCGCCAACAGGCCAGTAGCCACATCTTCACGCGCCATGAATGTAAAGTCTACAAGTTTAGGAACGGCGCAGGTCAGAAACGCCTTCGATAATGCATATCCCGCACCCGAACAGTAATTCGGATATTTATTTCGCGCATATATTTTTTTAGATACAAACCATTTGTTGGATGGATTTCGAATTGGAGAAACATTTCGATGCACTGCTCCCCAATAATCAAAGTGTTTGCCCGACAGTGTCTTTTTCAACTTTGAAGTGAATATAAACGAGTCATCGTCTGTTTTCATTGCATATGTAAGTTTTGGAATGGTGCTAGCCACCAACATGAATGTCTGTGTTTTGTAGGGCAACACAGAGTCTTCTGCAAAGTAAATCTCAGGCAAGTTGAGCCATAATATATCTTCATAGCTTTCATACTCGTCTCGAATATCATCAAAAGGACCGGCAATAACAAACAAACATTGTTGGTCTGTACACCATGTATTCCGGATGGATTGACGTCTACTATATGCTTTTTTACCACCTGACAATATCCCATATACAATGCCAGAGAAGAGATTTATTTTATCAGGCACTGTATACTTGAACGTATTCCCAGATATTGTGACTTGACCCGAAATACCGACTTTCTCATTTATTATAGTCTTCACATCTTCAACTTTCAAATGTCTCGTACCATACTTATCCACTGATTCTCCTGAAATATAATATTTCAAAGAATTCAAACCGTCTGTTTTCCACTCATTTGAACCAGACCCCATACGTTTTATTTTTGCAACGATTTCCTTATAACCTTTTGGGTCACGAACACGTTTTGTATGGTGTTCGTCGTGCATACAATGACACTTACCAAACCCCTTTTTAGGACGCCGTAAATGACCTCCACTTAAAAGATTATTTACTCGAAATCGGTGGTGCAAATCATCATCCTCGCCGCCCCATCCTTTTGCCCCATTTGTACACCCATTAATGGTGTACCAATCTTTCAAGGACGCTTGGACAACGCCGCCGCCAGATGTTGTATAAGGAACTCCGCCATTAAAGCAAGATAATTCAGAACAAATTTGAGTTGGACGGTCACACCAACCGTAATCTACTTTAGAATCTGCTATCATATCGACATCATGTGTAACCACGCATGTATTATCATCTTTAAAACGTTTTTTTGCTTCGGAAATACCAATATTCATCAGCCATGCTCTTCTAAATGGGTCTTTGTCATATTGCTCGACTAGTATGGTATGAATACTCCAATTTTCACGAGTAATATTCGGTAAGTGCTCCATAATTTTTTTATAATGAACAGCTCTGTCTCTATAAGGAATAACAATAACAATATTTTGTTTTTCAAATGGAGTTACTGCGGTCACTTCTTCTGTATTTACAAATATATTGTCCGACTGACTGGAAACCGACCGCAACATCGTCGTATTACCCTCCCAAAACACGCGCCCATGCCAGATTTCTTTGATTTTGCGCCGACTAGGCGGGTGATGGCGCGCCACGATCAGTAACATAATACTAATAAAAGCGGCGGCCATCACAAAAATATTTTTTACAGAATTTCTCATTTTATAGTTTTGCAACCTGTATATATACTCGAAATCTGCACGGTATTCAGTATTTGAGGATTTGTATCACCTGCGCTTAGTTCAAACTCAAATCCAAATACATTTTTTAGTAGATGTATAAATATAGTTCATATTAAAGAAATGATTAAATTAGGTCTTATTGGAAACGGTTTTGTAGGTGGCGCTGCTCGCCAGTTAGAATGTCAACAAAACATTGTCTGTGTGTACGACCTCGACACTGACAAATGTCTACCGAAAGGAACAACTCTCGAAGATGTTGCGGCGTGCGACATTATTTTTGTTGCTGTTCCTACTCCCAGTCGTAAAGACGGCACATGTCATACCGACATTGTAGTTTCTGTCGTTGCTGCGTTAAAAAAAGCGAACGCAGCGGCCAATATTATTATCCGTTCAACAGTGCCTCCAGGCACATCCAAATCACTAGGAGTTCACTTCATGCCAGAGTTTTTGACGGAAGCGAACGCAAATCAAGATTTCTGCAACAATCCGCTATGGATTTTGGGCGCGCTGGACAAAAATATTAGTCCGATACTACAACAATTGCTCACAAATGCCAAAACAGAAGGCAACATTGCATCTGATTCATTGACTGTCCTCTCACCAACAGAAGCAGAAATGGTAAAATATGTTCGAAATTGTTTCCTGTCCGTAAAAGTAGCATTTTTCAATGAATTGTATGACGTTTGTCAGCAACATGGCTGTGACTATGATGCCGTCCGGTTGGCAGCGAGTGCAGACGCGCGAATTGGCTCTGGTCATACTAAAGTTCCAGGCCCAGATGGTCACCGTGGGTTTGGAGGACATTGTTTTCCAAAAGATGTCGCCGCGTGGTGCACAGTCAATTCACAAGAACACTCCATTGTAGACGCGGCCAGAAAACGCAATTTAGAACTCGACAGGCCCGAGAAGGATTGGGAACAAGATAAAGGTCGTGCTGTCGTAGAGTAATCCAATAAAAACATACAAAAACTACATCTGCATTTATTCGAGACACAGTTGGCGGCTGTTTTTTGTTTCGACCACTCCCTGCGGAGCTGCGAGTGCTCCCTGCGGAGCAGTTGGAAAACGCAACTCTGCCACCATTGAATTATATTCTTCTTCAATATCCTCGTCATCAATGTCCAAGGTCTCCTGGGAGAGGACCTCATTAATTTCACAAGCGTCCTCTATCATCTCTGTCAATGTATCTTGAAGGGCACTCACACGTTCCACTTGATGTTCCTTTAAAAAATGGGCAAAGGTAGACGAGGTGTTTTGAATAGCTTTGATGTGCATTTTGGTGACATTAAGAGCCTCCAACTGATAGCGTTTTGCCATACAAGCAGTCAGTCTCTTTTCTAACTGTTCTTTGTGGTGACGTATCACACGAATTGTACGCACATGTCGCATACAATCTGGTTTCCAATTCAGTTTGGAGCGCGCTTCCAAACGCTGTTCTCGAATCTGTTTCTCATATTTGGCAACAAGATGTTCAAGCATGACTTCCACCTGTTGTAATTGCTGTATACACTCGATGACTAGTGTTGGTCGACGACTAACCAGACGACTGAAAAAATTACCCATGCTTTATTTTAGCGAATGTGAGTATTTATACACAGCTCCATAATAATAAATGTTATCTGTCAGCTTTTACCGACCAGTCGATTATTTTTCAGGGACATTTAACCGCTTTGTAACATGGATGACAGCAGGGGAATTCTGCCATTGTGAACTTGTCCTTCACTGCAAACCTGATGATATTATGAAAGCAGTCAAACATGTGTATACTGCTGCACAAAACGGCGAATACCCCCCAGATGATTGTAACAGGATACTTGCACAAATTGAAATGTATTTTTTTGACACGAATTTTCGTAAAGCAGCTCAATCACAAGACAACATGTCCCTGTCATTTTCACTGTTGTGGGGATATCCAATGAGTGTTCGAGTTTTACAAGAGACTGCACACGATTCATGGTTCAAATTACCCACAGAATCGGATACATATGCCTCGATTGTCAATATGCCCATCATCAATGCCGATGATGTCGAGGCAACACTGAAATTTTCCATCGAAGAACTGGGTAAAAATTACGATTCGTCGGGGGCACTGTTCTCATGGTTACCATTCTCCTCCGAACACAAAAATAGTTACGAATCATATTTTTGTTCAGAATTTGTAGTGACAGCTTTACAAAGGATTAAGTTGTTTGAGAAGATGGATCCATTGCACACTACTCCTAATTCGTTATATGGACATATTTCAAAAAAATAACCGTGCGGTGTATAAATACATTTTGTTTTCAACTACAATGGAAGACCCAGAAGCAATCATACCTCCGATTCGAATATGTGGTCTCGTCTTTCGGATACGTGCGACAACTCTTGCATTCCGTGAACTATCACAATTATGTACTGTCATCCTCTCTGCTCTCTGTATTGTCAGCATTTGCATGATGTATCTCCGACCACCAGTTTTCTATGGTCCACTGGATATTCGATGGTTGACCATCGGAGCATTAGTGGCTGTCTGTAGCCAACACTTATTCTCCTACTTCAATCTATTGATGGCAGGATGGGGCTCCTCGACCGGTCGTTTTTGGTGCGATGTTAAAATTATGATAGTGCGTGGATTTAATACTATTCGTACACTGTCACGAGTAGTTGCGAGTCCAATGCTGACCGTTCAATTAGCCCTTCTATTAGGGTGTACACATACCCCAGCACTCTTGTTTCTTTGTCTTCTCAGTGTGTTAGGTGAATTACAGCTGGGGTTATCTGAAAACCAAAACCAATACGATGTACAGACACATGAGAAATTTGTCTCTGATGAAAACAGACTGCTCTTGGAAACAGTACACAACTATCAAGCTGCCCACCCACTCACCAACGTCTCACAGGTGTCATTTGTGGTGTATGCTCTGATCAATATCAGTGTGACCACCATCCTTTTACTTTTTCGCGAAAAAGTAGAGGAGGCTGCCATTTTCGCAATGCCGATTGTGGTCATGTTGGTTTTATACATTGTCTGTCTCCCAATTTTTGCACATCTGTCTTATTTGAAAGGAATCTGGACTTTTTGTGAATATGAAATATATCGTTCGTTGGGTGATGTACTCCTTCTTACTCTAGTAACATGCTTTATCATGGTCTGACTTATACTCCTCTTATATGAATCAAAATGTGTTGGTACAGTCTCTCAATAGGATGGAAGACTATCTGAAGAGGGAGCTACCAACAGCAATAGCACAACAAGTTCTTGATTGTTGTCCAGACGCACCGGCTGCCCGACTGTTTTGTGCTGGCTATGCTGCCAACAAAATAGCGTTACAACATAATTCCATTCAAGCATTACTTCATTGTCCTGATATTTGGTTACTAGGGACAGAGGAATCTGTCAAACATCAACAATGGCTACAGGAAGCCTATCCAAAACATATCGAGTATGCACCAGAAATACAAAAATCCATCTTGGTTTGTGGCAAATGTAAAAAAAGAACAGTTGATTATTATGAAAAACAAACACGTGGAGCCGACGAGCCAATGACAGTCTTTGCACATTGTCTTTCCTGTGACAAACGATGGACTCAATAAACTTCAGAAATTAGTATTAAAGGATTGTTTGTATCTGTACATTTTATTACATTTTATTCATGTTGACATTACCATTTATACTCTTGTATCGGGGAACAGTCGCATGTCTACCATCATGTACATCAACACCAACACAGAGTCCCTTGGATGTGCAATTATCTTCAAACCGACATCAACATGGTGGCTGGTATACTAATCATGACTGCACACTGATGTTAATTCGTGAGACATTCTATACACTCATGGCCTTGAAATTTTGTAAACGTGATGTGGAGTATGTGGCCGAATATGTCTTATACTTGGCGAAACAGATGTCCGCTGCTGGACAAATACCTTGGAAACGTACAGAATCATGGTCTGGTCAGGTTGACTGGCATTATATCCAGCACAACAATCCTGTTGTGGATGCAACTGCTCAATTTATTATTATGGTTGGGTGGCTCTATGAATTCAAACCAAACATTGTTGACCAACTATATTTACATACTCGCCGTGCTCATGCATGGCTCCAAACATTTATGCAAGAATACAAGTTTTATGAACCACTGGGAAGTTCCTGGGAAACAACACGGTTGTACGACAATGGCTACGGATTAACGACAAACGTCCTTATTTGCCAGTCCATACGTGCAATGGAATTGATTTGTATGGTTCAGAAAGAACAGACACAACAAAAAAGAATGCAGGTATTACATACTCGTGTTAAAGCCACTCTTCAAGAGCAACTGTTTACAACACAAGAAGTTTTGCCAAGGATGCTGGGTGTATATTGGAATATAGTCCCTGAACAATTCTGGCGCTCTTTCAATCAAGAATTAAAATATCCCATTCCATTGTTGACATCAGGACCACTCTCATATCCAACAACATGGGACTCATGGATGTATGGACGTGATGACCTACATACCACCTTAATATATCCATGGCTTGGCTTCTTCTGGATATCATTATTGGCAGCACGCTCGCAACACGATGCTGCTGTCACCTGGTGGGAGTTGTACAGCGATTTCCATACAACATCAACACTCTATGATATTTACTCACCCGAACTGAGCCCAGTGCAGAGGGCCTTTCTTCACAGCCAACGCGGACACTCTCTCACATTAGCTATGTATCAAGCAGCTTCTCACGGCCTGGTCAGTCAAAAATATCTTCCACATCAAGCCGTGTGAGACAGGCAGCACACACTGCACACTGTTTGGCAGCAGCCAGCGATGGTACCAACCCGTGTCCAATACTTTTGACCATTGCTTTGTGAGAGACCACCGTTGGAGCCACCCAACAATGGCACCAACAAAGTCCACAAAAAAAGGCACACAGACTACAGACCACCGGGGTCCATCGGTACACATGGGGGAAACGATTGTGGCATCGCATGTACCATAGTAAGAATGTTTGACTGGTGATTGAGGCTGCTTTGGCTGCAGTTGCTCGCTTCAGATTGCTGTGTGCAGTTCCTACCACTGCTTGTCTATATTCACGATATTTGTACTCGGCAGCAACATTGAATAATATTAACACTGACAGAATATCTGGGTATCGTACCAGTGCCAGGAGCTGGACAAAATAACAATCAATTTGAAGAGTACCCAGTATCAGACCAGCCATCATTGAATATCCATTCCCAGTCGTCATTAACAGAGTGAGTGCACCGGACCATATTGCTGCCATTGACGACAGAAGTTCAGGATAGAGGCCGTGTTCTGCCACCATTATGTTCAAAAAGGTCGTGACAAGGAGGATGACAGACCAATAGACATCTTGGTACCAAGTGATTGTCTGAATGGAGAAAAGAGAGGAGAGTGCAAGAGTGGCAGAAATGGTAGAAACACATTGACACCAAACTGCTTGCTTCTGAAACATACTATTGTTGAATAGACATTCTTTAATAGAACAAGATTGAGTTTACAATTGCATTCAATCAAAAAAAACTATTTAACCTGCTACCATTCTTAATAAAATGCTACAAAAACCAAGTCATTCCTTTTCAACAGTCAGTACAATTGCCAATGTTGTCACTGCATTTTGCTTGGTATGTTTGACATTGGCAGTGATTATTGGTGGGACATGGACTGCAAATACAGTGACAACTTTACAGAAAACATATCATCCGGATAAAATTGCAACAATGATTGATGATATCAGTGACACAGTGACCACATTACATTCCACCACCCATATGCTCAAATCAAAAGGAAAATTTGACCTCATGACTGATATACACAATCTTGTTCTTGGTATTGAAGATTTATCATTGGCTCTCAATAACTTACCACTGGTGGTCCAAGAATCATCCAATTGGCGAAACATGTCAGCGTCAGCAATGGGTCACCTGAAAGACATTATTGCAGTCTTGTAGTGATAGATGTCCAGGAACAAGTCCCAAATCAACACACTTAAACTTTTTTCTTTAATGTGTGCGGACCACATTGAACCAATCCAGTTGATAGTATAGGTGGTTGTAGGTGTCTGCTGATTGGCTAAATATTGTTTCACTACAAACATTCGTTTCAAGAATTGCAGAGACAGTAACACATTTGACAGTTGTTGTGTCGTCTCAGCATTGCACATTGCATTACCATGGGCAATCTCACCATACCATACATTTTCAGCACTGGTACCTGGTGGACTTGAAAATCGTTGGAAATAAGTATCAATCGTCACACCACACTTACAATACACTTGGAAGACTGCCAAATTGCGAATGTCGGCCAACCGTATTTGTTCAAAAAAATCAACTCTCAAAAATTGAACAAGAATAGAGACGGCAGCTTGTCTTGGTGACAACATCGAGACAGGCTGTCGGGCAGCTACCACTATCATCTGCTTGATAGATGTCTTAAACTCATCTGTTTCAGTCGGGAAATCTTGCACCAATGCCTGCAAGAAAAAATGCTCCAGAATATTGCAGGGGTTGGTCCCTGACAACTGTTGAATGGACCCGTGGAGCCGTTTCAGCTGACACATCCACAGTTCGTGACCTTGCTCATGACCTTGCACATGATGAGACGAAACAATGGTAGTCATATTGTTGCAACCAGGACTTGTTATATATATATATGGAGAGGGAAAAATGGATTTGATAGTTTCTCACTATAAATGTGACCAAGAGTTGACAAATGTGGAAACAACTAGTGCTGATGGTGAACATTGTTCATGGATGTACAGTGACACAGGACCAAGTATGGAACTGTATTCTTGGAGAACACTGCTTAGATAGCGTGAGTTTACACAGACACACTGGCCAATCCTACTCACTCCGACGACCCTATATCTTAGCAGTGGAAGGTAAACACTATCATCGTCTATTTGATGACTGTGATAGCAACAAGGATGGTTGTATTGATATCAATGATATTGCCCACGCAACATCTTGTCAGCGTCCATGCATCTGGTTGGAAACAATGTACGCATTGGCATGCACTGGCACATCATCTTAGAAGAACAAATCTTCGTCCATAGTGACTTGTTTTTCCGTTGTTTCTGGTTGCATGTTGACTTGTTTTTCCGTTGTTTCTGGTTGCATGTTGACAAAGAAGAAATAAACAAATACAACTCCAAATGAAACAACTGCTGTGTATCCAATGATGATGCTGATTGTGCTCATCATGACGATTAAAACGGAGGCATGGACAGCAAACCTATCTTTGCCAAACAGTAGAGCAAAGAGTAGATATGAAATTCCAAAGTAAATGAATTCTTGCGGTGCGTCTTCTGACATGTTTCCCATCATAATAGTAACAGAAGCAAAAGAGGAAGAACCAGCTGCCAACGCGACATGTAAATATGGCTGACAGATATTGTAACAATTGCAACAACTTTTTCTGTGTTTGAGAAGAGCATAGCCAGGTGGGCGAACACTCTTATATTCCACATCTCCTATCAAATGTACCAGCCATGCTCCAACAAGACCCATCACAATGTCGGAGACAAGTGCGTTGGCACCGACATCCCCCCAATATTCTAACCCTGGGAGCAATGAGACCATATATTCCACAGATTCAAACATATAAATGACTGCCAGTACTATCCAGATATTATTGGCATAGATGGCAACTATAGCAGGTACAAAAACATGGATCATGGGCCAAGCAGCTTTTTCCAAGACAGTGGCTTTTAGAAATTCATCCATTTTTGTGTCAAGTCTTTGGCCTTTTATATCTAATAATAGTAGTATTTCTGTGTTGTGACAGACGATGTCGTTGAAAAGCTTGAACAGTTGTTTGTATCACATGATGTGTTATTGACTGTTCAACCACAGAGACATTTCGACTATTGTAATTCACAACCAATGTAAGAGGACGCCCATTTGGTATTGTCAACGACTGCAATAGGCAATCAAACGACCATGGGGGAGGATAGACAATGACATGTTGTTGTATTAGATTGTGGATTTGATGAACATGAACGTGTGGTAATATATTACAGTGATATTCAAACGACATTTTTAATTATAGAGGTACATATATACTTGTCATTTCCTATTTCTCTGGCATGTTTCCGCTGAAAGTATCTTCGGCTGGCTGCTCTGTTGTTTCTGCTGGTGGAGACCACCAATTCTTCACATGTAGCTGTACATTTGGTAGTGTAAATTGCTGAGCAGCCCAGATACCAGTCACGACACCAAATATAAATTCCATCATGTTTGTTTCTTCTCTCCTGTTTATGTACACCTGACCATCAATAAGATGGATTCAACTTATCATTGGTGCTCGAATCCTTTTTTGTGGTGTGTAATGTTGGAGGTCAATGTCTGTGTCTTGCACCTCCCAGAGAGTATCGTCGGTCGCTCGGTCAATCTGGAGAGAAGGCAATTGTTCACACGGTACCCGCTTCAATTGAAGCTGACATGCTTGGACATGTTCTTGATAAATGTGAGCATCGCCAATGTGGATGAGTACACGCCCAGGCTGCAATCCTACTTGGTGTGCAATTAAATGTGTCAACAATGCTGTGGAAGCAATGTTGAAGGGTAGACCCAGAAATACATCCGATGAACGCTGTGTCATTTGAACAGAGAGTCGGTTGTCTGTCTCAACATAGAACTGATACATGACATGACAAGGTGGCAAGCACATTTGTGCCTGTTGACTTGGACACCATGCTGATAATACCATCCGACGAGACATTGGGTCTGTTTTTAACGTGTCAATGATGTACTTGATTTGGTCGATGCCCTTTCCTGCATAATCAGTGGTACAGTCGGTGTAGTCTGCGCCAAAATGTCGCCATTGAAAGCCGTAGACTGGTCCGGCATCGTAATGATGAGCTTCAGAATTTCCGTCCCAAATATGTACTTTTTTTGCACGAAGTTCTTCTACGTTGGTAGAACCACGCAAAAACCAAGCAAGTTCTTCGACAATACCTTTCCAAAACATTCTTTTAGTGGTTAGCAAAGGGAATCCATCCGAGAGGTCGCATTCTAAATGTGCACCAAACATCGAGTACACTTTTCCATTGCGTGTGTCCCTGGTGTCGCAATCAAGTATCCGCCGTATCAAATTTAAATATTGTTGTTCCATTTTTCTTTGGATTGTTGCTGCTTTATACTAACTAACACAAATCTCAACCACCAAATTAATCCAACATGTTCGATGAAATGCAATATATATGTACGTCATGTCTTAACAACATGTTGAAAGGAAATCGTTCATTTAGCCGACAACGTTGCAAAGAAGTATGTTTCATCGGTACCTTACTTTGTTTGGCAATGTTCTCTTTTCTATTGACAAACTTTCATCACCATCAAACGGAGACCACTATTTTAGACCAAGTTGAACGCATTGTGCATAATGTAGAAAAGAGATTGACACGACAGAATCAACACCATATCCATGAAATCAAAAGAGTGATGACAGTTCCGAGAGCAGACCATACACAGGCACTTGCTAGCGAAATACGTCACGGTATGCAACATGCGTTCCAAGCATATATGCGTGATGCTTGGAAATCGGATGAATATATGCCAGTGAAGAAGAAGGGAATGAATACATTTGGTGGCAAAGGTCTGACAATTATTGATTCGTTGGATACCCTGTATCTGATGAAATTAGAGACCGAATTTCATGCCGCCAAGCATTTCGTGGCCACTGAATTTGTATTTGAAGGTCAAATCAATGTTTTCGAAAACACAATTCGTGTATTGGGTGGACTTTTATCAGCCTATTCCTTGACAAAAGATGAAATGTTTTTAACAAAAGCAACAATGGTTGGCGAGGTGTTGCTTGGTGCTTTTCCTCAGCGTATTCCGTGTGGTGTGATTAATACGCATCGACCAACTTGGTGTGGAACACAGTCATGGTCGAATGGTAAGGCAGTCAATGCGGAAGTAGGTACATTATCCCTCGAGTTTGTAGCTCTTTCAATCTTTACAAAGGACCCCCGCTGGTCGGAGAAGATTACGGCCATCAACCAATACTGGAAAGACCATGACAGTGGTCTATTACGAATGAATATTGACCCACATACTGAACAAATGTCCGGACCTGCTACAATAGGTGGTGGTATTGATTCAACTTATGAATATTTGATTAAATTAAAAGCACTCACAGGTGATACAGTGGCAGACCATTTATATTCTACTTTTGAAGAAATGATTGTCAAGCAAATGTTTGTCACTTATGGCCATACAACATTTGCGAGGGCAGCCGGCTCCGATACATTAGAACACCTCGGCTGTTTTTTGGGAGGCATGCTTATCATGGGAAAACGATATAGAGCAGAAGGTCTTGCCATGACAGAAACATGTGCCAGAATGTATACCTCCAATCCGTCAGGGATTGCTTGTGACCAAGTGACCATCTCACAGGATGGGAACATACATTGTAAAAATGACATCTATTTATTGCGACCAGAGGCTGTCGAATCTATTTTTTATGCATGGCGAGAAACACACGACCAAAAATGGCGGGATTATGCCACTCTAATCTGGAAAGCCATTGCCAAACATTGTGAGGTCGAGTCTGGTGGGTTTACGGATGTGCGTCATGTGACACGCGAAACACCTGAAAAAACAGATAAACAAGAATCGTGGTTTTTAGCAGAAACATTAAAATATTTATGGCTCACTTTTCAACCGGATGAGGTGCTGTCTTTAGAGAAATATGTGTTCAATACAGAGGCACATCCAATAGAGAAACAACGATTGTAATGTTGCTTGTTCAAGACAGAGGCCCATCAACAATGATTGTGCCTGAGAGAGAAACAATGATTGTACATAGAGAAACAATTATTGTAATTTTGCTTTTTCTACCACTGTCATTTCAATCGTCAGGGAGAGATATCCCAACGACGTATATGTGTACATTGCTAAAATTGCCACTTGTATACTTGTTTGCAGAGCGATAATAGTCATTTTCAAGGCGATGTACACCGCAATAAGTAGTAACAGACCAGCGAACACATTGTCCAACCACATGACTTGGGAGCATTCAATCCAGACATGATCAACGGGTTCTCCTTGATAAGCACTCAATGCCAGTTTTCCAATGACAGAATCAAAAGAAAAGATTCCCCATTCCACGACCTGTGTACCAATATTGGGGAATGTCCGACGTATCCAGAATATCATTGGCCAGAAAATAAAGTATTCTTCCATGAATTCAGGCAATGTCAGCTGGTTTGCTGTTGTTGTCTTTGAAACATAAGTAGCACAATCAATGTATGTTTGTACATTGACGGATTGTTCGGTCATCGGACATGTCAGACATGTCTCCTCTGATGCATTGATGGCTAAATGTGGAAAGGTTTTGTAAAAACATCCAGGGTCGAGTCGTGTATGATACCAAGCATTCATATCTTCAACCAGTGTATATGGTGACAGTGGGTAGCAAGCAATCATATATCCATAGACCATGTATAAGTACAAAAAATTCACCAGAATTGCAATGACAATGGTATTTGCCATCCATGCTAATGGTATGACTGACCATGTAGTAGTGGAGAGAATGAGAAGAATGAGAAGACTGCACGCCAATATAGCATTGTCCATTTGAAGCAATCTTTTCTCTTGTGTGGTGGTGGTCACAAAGACAGATTCTTCCAAATTGCAGGAACTAAAAAGAATGTAATCGTACATGTGGAAAAAGCTATATCCAAAAAATGGAATATATGTGCTGTCAGTGATAGTGGCAAAATCTCGGGATGCGTTTAGAAATTTGTCCACTTGGCCCAACCATAGTTCACTCTCCCATTGGCTGACATAGGTCCACAGTGCACTGCCCAGTTGTTCCCAGTCTCGTGCAACATAGAATGTCCATCGTATTTCATCCGTGGAGATGGTTGGTGCAGCAGAGGATAGTTTGGTCAATGTTGTCTCAAAAAAATCCGAGTTATATTCTGCCAGTCTGTCAAAATAGTTGGTCACATTTTCAATCACAAATGGCAAGCCATACTTTGTATTTGTGTAAAAATCACTCAGACCATTGGTCTGCATAATCACTGCTTCCACAGCATTGTCCATGATGTTGCAACTTGTGCACCATGTTGGTGAGACACCATTGCCACGTTCTCTGCATGTTTTGACCGATGTAATAATTGGGGATTTCAACTTTGTTCTTCTTGTTGTTTTTTTGAGTGGTGACGAAAATGCTCGTTTCAAGTTGCCAAAAGTGCGCATGGTGTGTGTCGAACTTGCATCCGATTCACCCACACTTGCCCACCATTTGTGCAAATGTTGGTTGACTTCCATCATTGCATCTTTGGCTGCATAGACTTGCTGTGTCATATCCCCCCGCACCCATTCTGACGATGTCGTCTCTGCTACCGTTTTAAATGATGAATAGGTTCTCCACACTTGAGCTGTTTCACTGGGGTTCGCTTTGTTCTGATATTCAGGGTCAAAGAAACTAAGACTTGTCTCCACTAAATTTGTCAAGTGGAAAGCATTGATTAATTTACCACTGACATCATACATGGTCTGGACTAACTTGAGATACAAATCAGCATCAATGCCTTTTTCTGTCATAATGAGACGTATTTTGCCCCATTCACGATTGTTCACCATCGTATAATGTTCTAATATAATTTTCATAGCATATAAGGAATCAAATGCCAAGAGATATTTCCGCTTCCAATTGTAAAACATATCAGTGGGGAATTTCTTCGACCCCAGTAATGATTGCAGCTGAATGCCCAAATATTTGTATTCAATACATTCCAACCAGGTGGCTTTTTCTAATGGGCGCAGTTCCACATACTTGTACTGAGCAACTTCTGTCATAAAATGGTCACAGACAGAAGTGCCATTCCACTCCAATGTTTCTGCTATTTTTTGAGTCATGTCAATCTCCTCTGTCAGCCGCCGTCGACCATCGGTATTCATTTCTAAGCATTCAGAATCTTCCCAGCCGACCATTCCACCCAGTAGAGAATTAATAGTGCCCATGACAGTATTTAATAATTCACACACTTTGGAGGCCATCAGCTTTAATATGACACCAAATCCCTCTTTGCCTTCACCGTTGACCGTAAAAAAGTCAAAGACTGCTCCCAAAATAGACCACATTCTTTTGACAAGAATGAGCTGGATATCAGCCCATAGTTTGAAAGCGTTTTCAAACATTGGACCAATCACTTCTTGGTTGCCAGTCAATGCCGCCACTAATTGTCCGAGAAGCTCGAGCACTTGTCCTGCTAAATCAAGTAGACCCTTTTTAAGTTCTGCCCGTACTGTTTCCAATATTTTCACAACTGAGTCACAAATTTTCCCTGAATTCGGTTTAATTTCGTTCAGTAATTCGCCGGTCGACTCCCAGAAATAGATGAAGGCCCATAAATATCCATCCACGATGGTTTCCATTCCAGACTTGAATGTTTCCATCAGTGAATCTTTGGTCAACTCTTTGAAATTCATCACAATGGTGGTGGCCATTTTACCCAAGACGAGGACCGTCCGAGTTGATTGAATGTACAACACCTGGATCACCATGTTGATGTATTTTGCCAGTGCTTTTTTCATCCCAATGCGGACATTAGGGATAAGCCCAGCAATCATGGCAGCAATAGCACCTTGTTGTCGCTCGTAATCACACATGCGCGGCAATGTGTCAAAATTGATGTCGGCATAATTGCCTGCCATAATACTAATGCCATTGTGCACCACCTGGCGGCCAATATTCATGGTCAGGCGTTTCGAATTGCGCACATATAACCCAGCCGAGCAGAAAAAATCGAAACGGCCCCAAATACGACAACCTGCCTGTGTGTCATCCGTATGCAAATCTACAACATTGAAATCAGAAATTTCTTTAAAGGGATATAAATCTTTGATATGCTGCAATTTGGTCTCGGAACTCATAAACTCACCAGCAAACTTCAATGTTGGCGTGTTTGCCAACAAATAGGTGGATTTCGACCGACTGTCCGGATTATCTGATGCCAATGACTCACCGTTGAAAGCTCTATCCATCACATCACAGGTCGGATTGATGGGTCCTAAAGAGACAATATAATCCAAGGCATCCGCAAAAGCACCAGTGTTTTGAAATGTCCACTCTATTATGAGCGAGTTGCACCAATGTTGTGAGACTTCAGCCGAGGTGAAGCGGTCATCAATTAAATCTCCAACTTCTTGCGTTGACGTAGTCACATCTAAATCAGGATAACGTGCAATGCATTTACAGGGAGAGGAAGCAGACAATGGTTTTAAATAGGAACACATGCAATCGGAACTCTCGTTATCATCGCATATTTTCAGTTTGGAACTGCTGGACACATATTTTTTAACATCGCAACCATGCCAACGCATTTCAATTTGCTGCTGGGCTGACAGCGCACTCCACTCAACAGCTTGTTCCTCTTTTGTTGCATTATATTTTGTTTCAATCTGGAGATTATTCAGTCCATGGCCACAGTTGACAGGATAATTGAACCAATGACCGGTGACGATATCGTTCCAAGAGAAGGCAACTCGCAACAAGACCCGCATGGACTCTACTGCAGTTCGTGTCAACGGTGGTAATGCACGAGGGAATTTAATAAACTTGTTCACCATTTCTCCATTTGGACCCTCTACTTTAATTCCAACACCCTCCACTGGCTCCACAAATGGAAAGGCATCTCCAAAACCAGGACCAAGTAATCCGTGAGAAACATGCATGATCAATGCATCCAACGGTGCGAAAATGTCAAAATTCAAACTGGGCTGACCACACCATGGATTATACATTGGTTCATCTTCATTCAGAGTAGAACCATAGTACAGATTACATTGACATTGACTTCTATCTTGTGTCCATATCCAACCAGTAGCATGGTAAGAAGAGTCTGTATAGTCAAAGGCAGTGGCATCGGTACGTTCTTCACACGTATAGATGGTGTCCCGTGCAAGAGCTGGACCTTCCCATCGTTGTAAAGTGCGAAACATATTTTGATTATTTGAAAAAACTGTTTTGACCATCAATTCAACCACAACGCCCCAAAGAATAAAGGGCATATTCCACGTGTACAGACCATAATAATAATAGGAACATCCTACTGTTTCATGTAATGGGACATTGCGATAGGTTGCAACATCATCCACCCAGTTACAAGAAATATCCAATGGTATTGTTTCTTCTTTTAAGATTGTCAAGGCATTGTCCGGTGACTGAACAAATGTTTTCACCACATAGGTCAACCATTGCAACAATGCGGCTTGAGCATACACAGCTTTGTGTAGTTGGGACAGTGCTTTGCCCATCGACCACATCTCAACATCAAAAGATGTCTGATGCTTATTATCAAAAATAGACATTAAATGTAGTGGACCATTCACACCAATTGTAGTTGCAACATGCCAGAGAGCAGCTGCATGATGCGCAGCTATCGTAAACGGTCCTTCCAGTGGACGATTCTTCAAGACAAATGCATTCTTTTCTTTTTCTTTTGCTGTGCCTTGTGACAATCCAACTGATAATTCGTACAGTATCTTTTCACCTGCCTTCAACATGATTGAATCCATTGCCATCCCAGTTTCAACCAGAAATCGTTCATATTTGAAATTAATTAGATAAATATCAGGAAGTTTGCCTTCAACAATGCTGAACAATGATTGTCCCACTCGAACAAAAATCTGATAAAAGTTGTCCAGAGCAGCAACAACATGTGGCTCACGAATTGCAATGAAGAGAAGGTTAAAAACCAATTCGAAGCGCGTACATGCACAAATGGCGACATCTTCCATCAATGAGAGTGCTTTCATTGCATGATGGAGAGGTGGACCAAATTCAAAATCATTTGTCATGAAATTTCCACCCTCTTGTTCATTGATGGATGACGAACCAAAAAACCCAGCTGTTGAGCTGGAAAATGCTTGAACGGCAAGGGCACCCTCGCCGACTGCCGTTAAAAAACGGTTGTGGTTGCAGTTCACTGCTGTAATGTACCAAGCCTTGAACACTTGCCCGTGTAAGACAATAAACGCATTGATGATCGGAATAAACAACGCATAGACAATACGAGTCACTTGCAAGAGCGGCGTGACCACATTTTTCATTATTGGTACAAGTGCACACGTCCACCCGTCATCAATAATGTTCAAGATTGATGCATGATAGTAATGTATCAGGAGGGTGAGAGCAAAGAAGAGGACAAAAGCAACGACCCATTTGACACGAGTGAGTAGAAGAGCTGCAAAGGCAATGGTCATTGCAGCTATCTCTTGTAAGGGTGAAAAAATAATAGACACTGACAATGTTGTCATCTGCATACATATTTGGTTCAAATCACGACTCAGTGCATCGTCTGTAATACCTTCTGTATCACAAAAAGTCACAACAATGAAAGAAAATACAAGAGCACCTAATGTTGTCAAGAGTAAAATGACACTATCATCCATCATATACCAAGAAAACAACAAATATATATACTGCATATCTGACTATTTTTGTACACTACTTCGTAACCGTTAACATCCAACTTTCTTCGTTCGAGCATCAAAAGATTGTCTTGACCAGTTGCCCCAACAACACCTGCTACCGCAATTCAAAGCCAGATAGAAAGTCTACAAGGCGTAGGAGCTCATGGTTAGGACGGCAACGAATATCCCCAACAGTCAGAACAGCCGCCTCGTGGGCACAGACACTTCCAATGTTGGGAGACACTTCCAATGTTGGGAGACTGTTGGGAGACACTTCCAATGTTGGGATCAGGTTCAACACAATTTGGAGCCATTGTAAATATTTTTGAAAAACGAACATCAAGTATATGTCTATGATACCTCAAGGCCTACCACGTTGAAGAGAGACAAGTGGGCGGACGCCCTAATTATTGCAAATGATAGAAAAAACAATGCTGTCACATCTACATAGAACCAAATAGAGGACATCGAACAAAAATATCACTAATGACGACCACTTTTGAAACGGAAACCCCCAACATCTCTGTACATTATGACCAGTATGACCAACGGGAATGATCCGTTACTATCAGGCCACAAAAAATAAAATTCTAACCACTTTCACTATATAAGTGTCTCCAAATGGATCAAATGGATTGTGGCTACTGTACTACTAAACGGAAAAAGACAACAAAAAAGATCCATCAACCTTTGCCAGACAATGTAAAATGTGCTGAACGTACTTGTTCTACAATTATTCAAAGAGAAAAATTACCGGAATGGCGGGCAGCGATGTGTGGAAAATATATTTATAGATTCTGCACCCAAGAATGTTGGTCTAAATGGCTCCAAGATGTCCAGCCAAATCAATCTATTATACAATTCGGCTCACCAAATACACCTGCTATTGAACCACGCTCGGTACAAAATGATATACCCATGCTTAATATATAAATGTTTACATTCCAAAATCAGAATAGTTGACTCGACGATGGTGTCGACGATGGTCTCGACGATGGTGTCGACGATGGTGTCGACGATGCTGTTGACGATGCTGTCGACGATGCTGTCGACGATGGTCTCGACGATGGTGTTGATGTTTTTTTCTTGATGGTGTCGACGATGGTCTCGACGATGGTCTCGACGATGGTCTCGACGATGGTGTCGATGTTTTTTTCTTGATGGTGTCGACAATGGTGTCGACGATGGTGGTGTCGACGATGGTAGTCGACGATGGTAGTCGACGATGGTGTCGACGACTCGACGACTCGACGATGGTAGTCGTTGTAGGCGTTGTTTAAAAAAGTTTTTTAATTATTTTCTTCTGTTCGTTTACGTTTTGCAGCGAGTGTACACACTGACATTTTGTGAGTGTACCAGTGGATGTCTTGTCCTTCTTTTTGTGGCAGAATGGAGGCAACAATTGTACAACCAGGACTTGTCTTTTTGTTCCCAACGATGCAAATACGACCATCCCATGGCTTTGCACCGTTCATCGTGTGTAGTGCTTGAATAGCTGCCACAAAATCTGTTTTTTTGTCCATCTGGATGTAAATAATATTGTCTTTCTTGTTGGTCACAAGAAGAGCAGGTGTCTTGACAATAAAAGCATCGTACAGTGGAACTGATAGACCCTGTAGGTTCTCCCATGACCATGGTTTGCGAATAGGAAATGGTGTCCCTCCGAATTTGTGAATTCGAATTCCTGCTGAAAAATGTGGTCGCCATCCAAATTCTCCGCTCTCTTCTGATTCTGACAAGGACCATCGAATTGCAACACTGACAGAGCCGTTTCTCTCCAGTGCTGCAACTCCGGTGACTTCTGTGTGTTGATGATACATATTGATAAATTGTTTGTGCTGTCCTCGACGTGAAAAAGCAGGTGCTTCAATGGTGAGAAAGGGTGGCTTGCGACAGTGTGTCCAAAATCCGTCAAATGTGTCGAACATCGAGCAAGCTTTTGGCAACAGTTGTTGTTCGTAAACCAATCTGGTGGCCTGCTTCAGCTGTTTCGTCATGGTGGTGTTCCATTCTGCAGGTGTTTGTAGTGCCAGTACATGTGTCTTTGTCTTGAAGGTGTTGACATTGGAATGGATGATGGTTGAGTGTGGTGTGAGAATGGACCATTCTTTCTTGTCTACATAAAAGAAGACAGCATTTCCAAAGACTCGAGCAGAATCTGGTGGACCGTTGGTATGCATTGCATGGTCGGACAGAAAAGCCAGAGGATTTTTTAAGTCGTTAAAGAGTGTACGTTTTCGTGATTGAATATCCATGTTGCTGTGATGTCTCTGTTCTGATGTAAATATGTCATAATTGTTACTTATGATTTATTTCATTGGAGGACCAGAGTATTTAAGTGTTTTCTGTGATATCAATGTTGTTTGACAGATTTGTGTTTGTCTTGTACATTTTGTTTAGTTACAGTTGGTTTTTATTGGGTAGTGTGTATGAATCACCGTTTCGTTTTGTACCTATTGTTGGCATGGCATTTTCGTTATTGTCCATTTGTCTGGTGACATTGTTTCAGTTGCAGACATTGGTGAGACGAAAACAGTTGATTGAATCGGACAGGTGGTCAACAATGACATGGTCAGCAGTACATGTCATGTTATGTGTGATGTTGTGTTTGGACGGATTGGAATGGACCAATGTCTTAATTTTGTTTTGCATTGCCGGTATTTTTGTGACATTGGTTATTACGACAGTGGCCATCTGTTCTTGTTATGTTATTCTTCAAAACAGTGACACTGATGACTGGTCACCACATGTACATTTGACGTGTATTTGTTTTTGGGTCTTGGTACATTACATGGTATTACGATTGCCATCCGAGGAGCTACAATATACAACAACAATACCAGTTGTATTAATGGGAATGTTGCGAGTTTCTGACCATTTAGAAGCCTGCTCTTGGTCAGCGTTTGCTGAGTGTTGTTTGTTTGCAATAGCAATTGTGTTACATGTTTGTCGTGACAGTGGTGTGATATCGCCTGTCGTATTTTTCTGGGGTACCACTGTCTCCGTATGTTTGATGATTCTCTTTAGTAAAAGTCAAGTTGCCTTGGTATTGGTGATACTATTACCATTATTGGTGGTGCCGTTGGGAGTGTTTGTTGTGATTCAATGCCTGCGTGGTGTTTCAACCACACAAACATTGGCCTCGTTGCTGCAAACATATGACGAGATGACAGTGGTCTCCTTGGTCTTGCCATTAGACATGATCGAGGTGAATTGGGAGGAGCGACTGTAGGAACAGTGCTTTGCGTCAAGGACGCAGACACAATGGACGAAAAATTCGATGTTTGGTCTGTCAATGCTCGCCCGTTTTCGATGCAAGTGATGAAAACAAAGGACGGTCACGAAATTGCTATTTGGTAGTGTTCTCGATGTCACACACAAATATCGATACAGACGTGGTCTGATGTAGACTGACTGATTGCTCCATCTCTGCTCAAGATGGCAGCAATACGTGTTGTTTGTTGTATCTTTGTTTGTAACAGATGTTGGACAGTGGTTGGTAGTATGTCTTGAAACTTGTCCATGATATATTCCCATTGTTCCTGTCAATGTTTGCAACAATGGCGTGACAAAAACACCAGTGTTGTCTTCAAAAACTATGTTGGGATTAGCACCTGCTTTCAACAGAAAAACAGTTGTAGTTGGTGAGAGCCCAGACCAAGAGCGGTAACTCTTGTACAAGTGCGATCGGGGAATGTCATCGTAATAATTGTTTGAGTGTAGCTCTGTCCATCTGATGACAGATGTTTTCCTGTAACATAAAATAAAATTATGTGTTATGTAGTTGAAGTGGCCAAGAACTAAAAAAGAATAATTGGTTCATACATATATTTCAATTGATTGTAGATATATGCAACACTAATGACATCATTAGCAGCATAGTGGATATCAATGTCCTTGAATTTCCAAGTCGGTTCGCTCCATTTAGGATGCTTGTGTATTGATACCTTGACAGTATGTCCCAGAAAACACTGTGCCATATCATCCAGACCCCATGCTCCCTGATGTGGGTTGCCGTGTCGGTCAAGTGGTTGATATTCTTCCACGCGAATGCTATCCTCCTCCTTCCAGTTGGCCCAAAACTCCGAGTTCTGTGTGGTCAGCTCTTGGAGGTCGACCACGTTTCGACCACTTGTGTCCAAGTTGAGATGCCTGATGTCATTTCCAGTGGCCCATCCAACCATTTTGCATCGTTCAAAAAGATTCCTCACCTCTGCCAATGTAACTCTGGTACAATCGACCACAAGAACTTGGTGCAACTCTGGTGGTGTGGCAAATTGAATCACTCCAACACCATTCTTCTTGGACCATTCACAATCGAACATCAGAACATCTTGAGCATAGATGTTCATCCACTTGTTCATACTTGCGACAGTGTCAACAAAAGAGACTTCCCACATCACGTTCTTCCCATTCTCTTCCCATTCAATGTCCAAGTGACAGGTTTCGTCGCTCCATTCCTCCGATGACCAGTATCGATGACCCTCTCTACCAGCAGGGCATGAGCGGCGTTGTGGTGGCTTCAATACAACTGACATTGTTCAAGACAAGGAGTGCCATTTATACTACAGTTTGACACCTTGTCTTGGCACCGATGTACACACCACCCAACACTACACCAATGGGAAGTGTGCACAAAAAATGTTGCAATGTCCAAAAAGCAGCAAAATTTGCCACTCTTACTCCATCTGAAATGAGGAGACATTTTACTAACCAACCAATCATACAATACAAAAAGAATAGATAAAACAGACTACAGCACCGGTGAGTAGTACAGCACCGGTGAGTAGTTGGAATAGGTGGTGGGGTGCCACCATGAATTGGCGGCAGGACACAATGAATTGGTGGCGGAACACAATGAAATGGTGTTTTACAAATGGTACAAGTTTCAGCCGTCATCTGTTTTCTCATCTCATGCATGCATTGAACATGAATGGATGAACGACAATCACAGGGAGATACTTGGTCACAACTTTCCAAGCAGACATAACAAGGAGTCATTCTCTGCCTCAAGCACTGGTTTATAGTCCAAAAAATAAATCATTTAGTATATGCTTTTCTACATGCAGATGTATGAAGTTTGAAACCTAATTCAATAAATTCGACAGGTTCAAGTCCAACCTCTGTACATAACATGCGTATGTACTCCTTTTCGCGATTTTCTTGGAAATCTTCTTCCCATGATGCGTTCTGACTAGTGGCGATGAATTGTAGTAATGCCTTTCTCATGACATAGCTGTGTTTGGCAACATTGTAACAATGCTGTTCGATCGGTGTCCACATTTGTTCCCACCACTGGTCAAAAGTAGGGGCTACAGGTGTCTGAGCAGGAATACTCATAAAAGAACTGACAACATCCCATTCTGACATGATTTGCTAGAGTGTTCTGACTACAATGTCTGAACCACTTAAGACGAGCATATGTTTAAACATTGAGTGGTTGTTCATTTAAAAGTTCTAAAAAATCGATGACAGTGGTGCTTGTCTTGTCTTTGACAAGGGACCATCGTGCCCGGAATGTCTGCAGCAAATAAGGGTCGTTGTTTGGCAAATAATTCCTGACCTCGTCATGTGGTCTGGACCAGAGCGAGGAGAGTGAAGCAATCCGCGCCACAATTCCGACAGTTTCCCATTCTGGTGATAGTTTCCCCGTGTTGGTAGAGGGTAGGGCACCAAATTTGTCAGCAGGTATGTCCCGAAGAATAGTTGTCAAATCTTCAGCTACTGATAATGGTTGTCTGTCTGTAATAGGACTGGAGACAAGTTCGTGTAATGACCAAGCTTTATCTCTGCGGCCAATAGCTCTACTCACCAGTGACATAGTCAACATGAAAACAAGTCTTATATACCACAAAAACAGTATATAGCTGACCACGATGAAAAAAAGATGGGATGTCGACAGACAACTGCAGTCACTGCAGTCACTGCTGACATGATTGTATTTCGACACCTGCAGCAACACACCACTGTGTTACCATTGTCTACCACCTCGGAAACACAGTTGTATGTTGGTACTAACAACCTCCTCTGGAAAATATGTACGGATCAAAATCCCATAGTTCTTCAACAATTACATCGCAATACTACTGTCATGATGGCTCTTCCATCAAGTCCTTATATTCTTGCACCCATTGCATGTGAACAATTGTCCGATCACGTGTTATGTACATGTATGCCCTATGCTCGGACAGATTTGTTCGAATGGATACAAACACCTTTTGACTGGGACATTGCGGAACAATATTTGAAGGAGGTGGCCCATGGTCTTTGTTGGCTGCATCGTATGGGTTTTGGACATGGTGATGTCAAACCTGAAAATATTGTTCTTGGAGCTGAACATGCTATGCTTATTGACTTTGACTTTACAGTGCCGTTCAATGATTGGTGTTATTCTGGCACACTTCATTACAACTTACCTCTTGCCGTGGTTAGACAATGGACAGAGAGCAACAGTGTGAAGTCCCGCCGCATGGATGTCTATGCCTACGGAAAGACCATTTTGTCAGTGTTATATGCATATCGATGTCATCGTCAACGTTCTAGTGGCAATTGTTGGCTCTATGAGACCTGGATACCAGAAATGACACACCATGACTATGTTGGCCAGCAGAAAATGTGGGCTGATGTAGCATTTCAATGTTGTCGCCGTCAACCACCGACACAGGTCCCAGTTCCAATAAAAAGTATTGTAGACTATAAACATGGACATGTTTGTTCTACATCATGCAAACAGAAAGAATACAAATCTGTTCAACAAATTTGTTAAAGAGGGGATGTTGTGGTTCTTGGTATCAACCATTGGAACAAGATGCCTCGATTGAGGATGTATCAATGCTGTTTGCTCGTTATATGTTGTCAGGTGAACAACCAGATGTCCCATTATTGAAACATGCATTTCATACTTTAAAACACGAAAAAAAAGAATGTATGTTTGTATTTATGCGGCGGAATACCTCGACCGTCCTCGGTATTTTACGGTCAACGAAACCACTACTTTCATCGCGAGAACAGACACTCTTGCAACAATTGGGCCGTTCTCCACCCTGGAATCTTCCAATTTGGACTTGGTCAGAAAAACATAGCCATTTCGAACAGATGATGGAGCAACAATGTCAGACCAAAGATATCCGCGGTCCATGTATGGGAATGTGGTGCTATCGATGACCCATTGGTTTTCCAGCAGGTTTACGTTGAAACATTTCCAAGGCATGGAAATGCTCTTCCAGACAGAGAGCAAATTCTTCCCATTTGACCAACTCGATATCAATGTCATTGGATTCTTTTTGAACGTTTGTACTTGTCACAGACGTGGTCGAAGAGGCGGAACTCATTTCTGAAGAATAGTAACCACTTATTGTAGATCTATCTAGAATCCAACATTTAACAAGGACAATGTGACTGATGTACTTTTGCATCGCGCAGTCTTCACTTTTTTTGATACTCTGGTCATTGTAAAAAAGAGAACTATTTAAAGGCCTGACACAGTACAAACATGCACCACAGTTTTTTTACCCAATTTGTACCAGCCGAAATGAAACGTTATCGCCCACTGTTTGACGATGTTAATCCAACACCTGACAAGAAGCCAAAAGGCAACGATGGCAGCAACGATGGCAGCAACGATGACAGCAACGATGACAGCAACGATGACAGCAACGATGACAGCAACGATGACAGCAACGATGACAGCAACGATGACAGCAACGATGACAGCAATGATGACAGCAATGATGACAGTTTTAATTGGTTGTTTTCGCTCGTACAGCACCTTCAAATACTTCTACTAGATTATCAGGCCATCGTAGCACCTGAAGATTTGTCAAAATTAGACGAGATTGTGCACCTGGTCACATCGTCGGAGGAGAGGATAGCTACAATCCAGCGGATAGGTTTTCTGTTGTCAGACTTTGGCAATGACTATGGAGATAATGCCAACAGACTGGTGGGTGAAATCCTTAAATATTCGAAGGCTTTTGGACCATATGAGGGACCATCTGAGTCTGACTCAGCAGATGACTCCCCTGAACCGTCCCAGCCCAGTCTAGAGCACAGGCACAACCAGTGGGAGAAGTACAAGAACCATGAAAAAGACCGCATCCACGCAATAAAAGGTGGTCCACCGCGCACGCCTGTCCCAGTGGTATCACCTGTTATACCTGCATTTCTTGCCCCAGCGGATGGCAACGGAAATCAAATACTAGAAATTGTAGACAAAGTTGTTCGAGAGAACCATGGTCAAGAGAACCATACCTCCGACATCTTGGAACAAATTCAAGAGATTCTTACACGAGAGAACTTGAATCTGAAGCAAGAACAGGTTGCAGCTGCTTATCAGTGGTATATTAATAGACCCAGAGCAAAACGAGTACCGCGACGACGACGCGAACAAATCGGTATTGTAAAAAATGTGAGATTAATCAACCTTCATTCTCATGGAGACATAGCTGACTTATTGAGGGAACAGAAGGCACGGTCCATGAAATTGATACAGATGTCCAAGGGTGAGGCCACATATACGTTTCAAATAGAAGGAGATGAACATCCCATCAGTAGGTCCATCTCTGTTCGCGATGTTGAGGTAACAGATGTGGAGTTTTTGGACCCACCACCAGAGTTGGTCCAATTTTGCTTGGTTCAAGTGAACTATCCAGACATTGGGTGGTGGACTGGGAGATATTATTTCGACCCTGCTTCTGAAGAACAGGTGGAAAACATCACAACAATGTACCGAAATCAACTTGCGGAGCTTAAGAAACAACAACGAGAACTGGAGGGTCGTCATGTCAACATTGTACCATCAGTATCAATCAAACATGAGCACTGGCATCTATCAGATGAGAGTGCAAAACTCAAAAATCAAAGACGAAAAATCAAGACAGATGGTGTCAACGAAATCAATCAGATGAGAGAGGGTCATTATGTCATTGAAGACGATGGCATCTACCTCAACCCTGAAGCCATTCTGACTCGTACATTATTTGACCCGAATGCAGATGAGTGGAGGTTCCCTCAGTGTCCAATTCTTTCAATGACCAGTGACATTGAAGTTTTACAACCTACTGGCGAGTGGAAAAATGTGACCATCATCCAATTGGGTGAAACTGGTGAAGATTTGAATGACCCGGACCATATTGTCAAATATGAAACAGAGGAGCTTGACGAACAGGGTGAGAAGATGGAGTTTACATTAGATACTTGGATGCAACAGTACCGCCTAGTTTCACATGAATCAGTCGATGAAGATGATGACGACTATCAAACATATCATGATGACGATGATGACGAGGATCAACTGCATGAGATAGGCGATGTTGTGACTTATCATGGCCAAGAGTGGACAATTAAGGAGAAGACAGATGTGTATCGACTCACAAGGATTGGACATGATGACCAATTCGTGTCAGAAGATGAGTTGGAACACCAGTGGTCTCCAGCATATGCAATTGACCAGGAGGTTATTGTTAATGATAGTCTCCAAACAATTGTTGATATTAATTACAATGATGAAACATATGAACTTGATGATGAAGATGTTGTTCATCAGTCACAGCTGCGACCTATCTCCGAGATGAACTATGAAGTTGATACAGTTGTGGTGTATGAGTATGAAGTGTGTCGTATTGATAAAATTGATGTCATCAAAGGCACTTATGAATTGGAGACTCAGGGTGGTCGTCGACTGTATAATGTCAGTGATGAACAATTGGAACACTGGTGCATGGTCAAAGAAACGAATAAAAGTCATACTATTTGGAAATACAATGGAGTAACAAAAAGACATCAAAAATTGATAGGTTCTGATGGTAAGGCGCGTCTACTACAACTTGGTTCCAAGAACATATTAGCACAAAATTATGCGGATGATTTTTTTACAAATGATATTGTGTTAAAGAATGGGGAAGTATTGTTTACAATATCAGAACATGTTGTGGTCTATTCAGAGTCGGAGTCTGCCAATGACCGTGAGGGTATTATCTCTGGTATCAATCCAGATGGTACATATCAAGTCGATATTGGTGGCCATATTGAAAGAGTGACACCACTTTTACTTGGTAAAACTGAAAAAGCGGCGGAGTTTACACATTCAGAAGAGGACGAGGACGAGGACGACCATCTTTTGTCGACTGACGAGGAAACAACTGATGATGCGACGCAGTGGGAACCAGCCCTTGAAGTAGGTGACAGAGTCACAATACAGGATGGGAAGACATCCTATACAGTGGACGACATTGATTATACGACCGAGAAATTACTGGTGGCTGGTGGCTGGTACGTTGAGGAGGAGTTGGAAAAAGAGGAGATTGAGATTGAATCGGAGGATGACGATAGAACTGACGACCCCGATCAAAGTGACCATTCTGGTTCCGATTCTGAAGCATAATCGGCAACTTGATAATAATTCAATGCTCTTCCCATTGTAGAGTGTCGGACTGTCGCGCCATTCGCACCGGTTTCCTTCGAGTACGGTATCAGTCATCCGTGGTCTTGGGGGTCGAACCATGTTCTACGACCGAGACTGGTGGCTGGTGGCTGGTACGTTGAGGAGGAAAAAGAGGAGATTGAATCGGAGGATGACGATAGAACTGACGACCCCGTACAACGTGACCGTTCTGGTTCCGATTCTGAAGCAGATGCGTCAACTTGATAATAATTCAATGGGAGATGGTAGTGGCAAATGTTCTGCCACTGTGTCAAAGTAAGCCCCATTGTTGAGACGTTGACGCTCTGCCAATAAGAAATCTATTTTGTCTAATTCGGTGTCAATACTGTCAAATGCGGACGTGTCTGTTTTGTTTGACAGCCATTGCTGCATTGTGTAAATAGAAGCACCATATTGTTCTTGTTCCCAGAGAACATTGGATGAAAAATAATATCGTAGTGTTTCGCAGAGTGGCAGTATGTTCTGACGCGCATCTGGCCAGGCAGCAATGGAGCGTGTGGCAGATGTCACTGCTCGTTGTGCAACGGTATAGAGAGTTGAGTTTGGCAGTTGTTTTTCAATCCCAACAGCAACCATGGCCAAGTGTCGTAGACATTCCAAATGACAGATGCTCGCTGTGTGCCATTCTGGTTGTAAAAAGAAATAGTTCTGTTCCAGATATTTCCAGTTCCATGTGCCAAGATGTTGAATAATTTCTTGGTGTTGTTTGATTGAAGTTGCAAAAGTGGTCGATGCCAATTTGTAGTTTGGCAACTGTGTTGTACCAACGGTCAATAAACATTCTGCCAACGCTAGTCTGGCGAGGACGGCGTCTGTTTTCCAACATGCTGAATTAAACGTTTCGCCGTTGATATTCCATGCAAAGAGTGGTATTGATTGTAATGGGAGATGGCGTTCGCGTACAACCAGTGCCAGTGCTTGTTCAAATGCTGCAATGTATTGTGTTAGTTGATTGACTAGCATAGTGTCTGAGTCGCGTGAGTCTAAGAGTTGTTGGATGGACATTCGTTTCCGTGTGAGTGAGATTGCATCTTTCCAGTCTTTGACTTTTTCAAATTCGACGGCATGGCGTATATGTATCTCCATTTCTATGTGTCGACTGATCTTAAATACTGTAAAAATAACATATATAACTCATAGTTGATTGTCTCTACGATGAAGTGTGAATGTTTGTACCCAATGTCTAAAAGACGGCGTTTTCTGAGTAATTCTGACGCACCTGTCTTACCGACAACAATCTTCGACCCTGTCCATCGCGAATATGAACTCTCTGCCGAAATAATTGATATCATCAACACGACTGTGTTTCAACGTTTGCGTCGTCTGAAGCAACTGGCAACGGCACATTGGGTGTGGTTGGGTGCAACTCATACGCGTTTCGAACATTCCATTTCTGTCTCCTATTTGGCTGGTCATTTAGCCACCTCGTTGCAACGAAAACAACCGGAGCTTGGTATCAGTGACCGTCAGATTTTATTGGTCCAATTAGCAGGGTTGTTACACGATGTTGGTCATGGTCCATTTTCTCATCTTTTTGATGATATCTTTTTGGCCGCTTCCACCTCGCCGATGGCGCATCATGAACAACGGTCAGTTGCAATTGTGACACAGTTGTTGACAGAATCAACATTCTCCTATACTGCTGAAGAGATAGCATTTGTCCAGTCTTTGATTGCACCAAGCAAGGGACAAGAAGGTTTCCTGTATCATATTGTTGCCAATCAAGTCAATCATTTGGATGTGGATAAGATGGAATATATTAAGCGCGATGCCCGAGCTTGTGGCCTGTCTTCGGGTGGGTTTGACACCGATACGATGCGCATCATCAGTGCTGCGCGAGTGATAGACGGTCATATCTGCTATCATAAAAAAGTGTATGAAGACATTTACAACTTGTTTCAAACCAGATATCGTCTCCATACCACGGTGTATCGCCATTCTGCGGTCGTTGCCATTCATCACATGGTAGCGGATGCTTTACGTGCGAGCAATATCCCGTTAGAAAAATCGATTGAAAAGTTGACTACATTTTACACTTTTGATGATGGCATTTTAGATACATTGCGAGATGACGACACACCTGCAGGTGCCATTGTGCGTCGTATTGACCAACGAAACTTGTATAAAGTTGCAGTCACTGAAAAAAATACCAAGTTATGGGAGACAATGCCAACTGCTGCTGCGTTAGCTATTGAAGGTCTGACGGCGGAAGATATCATTGTTGATTTTTCATGTGTTGGATTTACTGGTAAAGCTGATGGACATCCTATGGACAGTATTCGATTTTATGATAACGGTCGACTGACAAAATCGTTTGTCATGACCCGTAGGTCCGTCTCGACTTTGTTGACACCACGTTATTGTGAATATTGGACTCGTGTCATTGTCAAGGATGACAAACATCTGGCATTGGCGCAAAAAGCTTGGAAGGAGTGGCAGTCCAGTATTTAAAGGTCGAACAATATTGAACATGTCGAGATTAGAAAGGTCGAGATTAAAATGCTGCATGATTGGTCATGCTGGCGTTGGTAAAACATCCATGTGTCATGCATTTATGGACAAATCGGTCGAGAATATCCAATCAACAATGGGCATTGATTTTTGGAGTAAAACTATATTTATCAATGATTCGAATGTCCACCTCTCTCTGTGGGATACTGCGGGAGCAGAAAAGTACGACTCGTTGATGCATTCCTATATTCGAGATTCACACATTGTTCTGATTGTGTATGATGTGTCAGACTCGCAGCAGACCATTTTAAAGTGGCTTCGTGTTGCTGCACAATATGATCCACTGGTTGTTGGTATTATCGGTAACAAGAATGACCTGACGACAACCCATCATGACTTCACCGATATCCTGACACCATGGGAGCGGCACAACTGGACAATTGTGTCTGCGACCTGTTCTAGCAGGAAGCCATCCTCTGTCAAAAAAATCATTCTTCAATGTGTAGCAAAAGCAACCAACAACAAGTATGACAACAACAAACATGGAGCATGTCAGCTAAAATATGTCAATATTCAACACACAGGTCGAAAACAAACATGTTGCGCTTAATCCACAAAAAGAACAATATGTGGTATAAAGGTCACATCTGTTGAGCTATAATCATGTCTCTCGCTGCCTCTACTACTCAAAAATTATCAACTGACATCATGAACCTCTCCAAAACAACACGCAAACAGCGGAAGCTTGCCAAGGAAGTCACCTGCCTCCGAGAAAAATCGTCTTCAATTCTCCCAGCCACCACGTTCAAACGCATTGTCACACAAGAGGGTCGCAAATGTTCCACTGAGCCACTGCGGTGGAATTCTGACGCAGTCCAGGCATTGCAAACTGCAACTGAAGACGAACTGACGACGATTTTTAGTGGTGCTGCCTTTTGTGCTGGTATTGCCAAGCGTGATACAATCACAGTCGAAGACATGCGTAATTATCAAGCTCTACGCGATTTGAAGTAACGAATACATGTATTTAAACCACATCCACCTCACTAATGATGTCAATATTAAATTGCTATACACGTTTAACCATTGTAAATTGTACCGGATTACCAGCTACTTTTCATCTCAATCCATCGGAATCCACAATGAGAATCCAACCCGTTGGTAATGCCAATGTCAATGCAGTCATTGGCACCACTGCAGAAACAATAGTCGACTGGTTCAAGGAATGGTTCCAATTGTTGTCGTACGGACCAACCTATCAGACAATGGCCTGGCACATCAGTCCATCCACAACGGAAACAGTGCGATGTCAATTGACATCCAGTCTCAATGTCTCGGTACACTGGGGAGACCCAAGCGTGGCATGGGACAACTATTCTGATGGTTTCTGGAATGTGGATATCTCCCAAGCTACAGATGTCACCATGTTTTTCAAATGTGATATCGGTGAATTGGGCCAACATCGTGGTCAAAATGGTCTTGGTCCCGCCTCTGTACAACTGTTACCTTATTTAGAAATTGCATGCGACAGTGATATCCCATTCATGATACAAACTCCACCGATTGTCAGTATGTTTTGGAGACCTGGTATTAACATGGAGAACATTGTCAATCCCACACATCCAACTCCGACACTGGTGGAGAAAAATCCGACAGTAATGGAGAACCCCGTATAAAGGTATTCATACCAAACAAGCAGCAATGAGACACCGGTCATTGTCTGACAACGGGTTACAATTATATTTGTCGGCAACAAGGAGACCAAGGAGACCAAGGCGGTGGTATCAGCTTAATTTTTGCAATCTTTTTCATTCAGATTATGATGACAGAATGTTTGATGTCTTGTGCAAAAGTCGACGGTCGACACGAGCATTGTGTGCAGATTTCGACCATCCACAATTGAGCCAACGACTTGATGCAGGAGTGTACAATACTGTCCAGGCAATTTTAAAACAAAAGACAGATTATATATTTTTCTTAGATGTGATGTGGTCTGCATTTCAACAAGAAGACCACCAAACTGCACACATGCTCTACTTGGCTTTGACAAATACAGCACTCTCAGCCGTTCGAATTCCAAAACGTGCCCCTGCTAGGCTTCAACAATTATCTACATACTATGGTTCTCCCATTTATGAAAAATTTATCCACTATTGGCGCTCAGTACGTTCGGACACTATTTTACCATCAGTCATAGCATTTCATAACTTTATACGTCGACGCACATTTATGCAACGATACTTTGAAGTGGAGGAAGCACTTGGATTTATGGAGATATTCAAATACTTGGAACACGACTTGCTAGATATCTTACCAGTGTATCTACCGACTCTTACCACAGACAGTGCACATGTAATGTGAACGTTCATCTCGATTGGACCAATCTTTCTCCCAGACATGCTCACACTCTTCTTCTCGAGTTGCTTGCTTTTGTTTTATTACAGATTCGAGCAATCGTGTCTCTCTATATAGGGCAGTATAACGACGATGCAATCTATTTATTGGCATTGTTCGGTGCCACCTTGGGAGGCGACGACTCCAACCAAGTTGTTGGTGGTGTTTCTCTGTTTCCTTGTCTGTGAGATATTCTAACATTTGTTGTTCCAGTGCAATGATGTTAGTGTCAGCTACAATAGCAGTAACAAGAGAATCCATTTTATTGACAACATACACATCACAAATAGAAGACACATGTGTAGTATATAAGAGAACTGACCAAACTCAAATGGGTAATTTGATTGATTTGAACTGGTATGTCTACCGACGTGCACAGTCATCCGACGAATGGATTGGACCACCCTTGTACCAATGGGGAGACATTCAACTCGACGAAGCTCTCCGTCGTTTCAAACATGAAGTCTATACATTTGTATTATCTCGCGACATGAAATATGAAGATACAAAAACAATCTATCTGTACCAAGGTCATACTCGAATAGCAAAAGCTTATTTGAATCCAGAGACAAAACAAGTAGAAATTTGGTCCAACTCTGTTCGTGAATGGCTCACATGCTCCGAGAAGGTAACACAAACAAAAACCCCTCCCTATGCTACCACCTTTTTCAAACAGTATATTGATAAACATACTTGGATCAACACACAAACAATTGCATTTGTACATAAAGAATAGTCACATAAACTCTGTATATAAACTCTGTCATGTTTGAAGAAAAACTATGTTGATACAAAAAGCTTGGTTGTTAGGATGGGGAACTTTGGTACTCATGAACATCATTGCACTCTGGGATGTTTCGAAGGATACTTGCGGAGATCGATCTCCAATTTTACTGTCAAGAGCATTGACCACGGACCCGTACAGAGGTATCACGCTGGGGTATTGTCTCTTGGCAATTGCAGTCTCTTTTCATCTCAATTCGAGTGGATTGGCCACTGCTTTCCTTGGGTTTTTCAGTGCGTTTTTAGTGTCGATGTTTGAGACCAGTGCTCACAATGCTTTGATTATTGTTTCGAGTGTACTCGTATTATGGGAATGTCAGCCTCGACCTGTCTCACCAAACCGTTGGAAAGTACATTGGAAAATGACTATGCTATTGGCTCTTCTTTGGATGTGCTGGTTGAGCTATGTGCAAGTTTTTTGGACAGAATTAGAAGCGAAATGCTCCTGGTGGTATATCACGGAATATTTCTTGTTTTGGTCCATGTATCTACTGGTGTATTGGAGAATACCTCCGGGGACGACATTACACGACCAATTCACATCGAAAACACAACTGTCACCATCAGGCGCTACTACCGAGCAGTTTTATACTGGAAACCTGGAAGAAACCCTTTCTTTTTAACGACAGATAATTCAAAATGAAAAGAGACGCCAGCATGGGAAAACTGTTCAGATGTCCAAGCTACTTTCCGTACAGGTAATGACACAGTTGACTGCTTGGCCACTGTCACATCCACGTATGTCAGCATACAAGCATCGACTAGTTCTAATAACAACGCGCTGTGGAATATCTCACTACCACCAATAATATAAACATTTTGGTTTGGTCCTGCAATGTCTATTGCCTCAGAGATGGTGGTACACCACTCGACAGTGGATGTCGGTGAATGATTGTACTGCCTACTGATAATAATATTGGTACAATTAGGAAACGGTCCCAGAGACTCCCAAGTCTTGTGCCCCATAACGATGGCTCCTTTGACAGTGTTCATCTCAAACCATTTGGCACGGAAATGTGTTGAATGGTTTGAGACACAAATGATACCATTCTTTGACATGGACGCTATCAAATACACAACCATGATATATCCAATAATAATACATTCAATTGTTTTTCAATACATTCAATTGTTTTTCAAAGTATGTTCAACTTATTTCGCAATCTGTAGTATTTGTTCTCCCACAGTTTCAGACTCAATATGTACAGTTGCAAACTCTTCCTTCAGCCATTGGACAAAAACAGGTCGACAGACCAGACAGATAGAAAGTTGTTTGGTTGAACGACGATATTTACATGTTGTGAGGCGAGCAGTGACAGCATTACATTCTTCACAATAGTGTAACCACCCACCTTTGGGCAGTGTTGGCATCACATTTTTGAGGACACATCCTACTTATACGTTCAAACTATTAACAGAGACAGAAGTGAACGACTCCTGCTAGGGCTTGGAAGTTTCAGAGCCCTAACTCCTGCAACCATACCCTCGCACTGACGTTTCTCGTCACCACCAAAGTTGTGACACGTCCTACTTATGTCCAACATCAGAGAAGTGAATGAAGAACAAACATGTGGTTATAATTGGAATCATAGTGTTTATATGGATATGGTCATTGCCATTAATCATTGTCTGCTCTTTCCTCATGTCGGGGGTTTTAGTCTTTTTATTACCTCTTTCCATTTTTATTTCTCTCTTGATACAAAAACACTGCTCGGTTGTGACCAACTCTCCGTTGCGCTCATTTATTTCTACAATGGAAATCTCAACATGGTTCCCATGTAATACTGTGCAGCTCACAAAACAAACAGTGGTCGCTGTACATCCTCATGGGCTTTTGTGCTGTGGAGCATTGGCAGGGATTCATTTTGTCCATGGTTCTACTACTATCCTGTGTGTTGCACCAATCTTATTTTACATTCCAATTCTAGGATGGATACTACATTTGTTAGGGTGCATACCAGCTGACTACACGTCCATGCTAAATGCGTTACAACTTGGTCATAGTATTATTGTGGTCCCGGGAGGGGTACCAGAAATTGTATTATTAGAAAAGGGAGATGACAGAGCTTTGTATTCACGGTACGGTTTTTTGAAATTAGCAGCTGCTACAAACACGCCTGTCATGGCTGTCTTTGTTCATGGAGAATGTGCCACTTTTCAGTTAATAGCATTGCCAGCCAATACTTACCGTGCATTCTTGTCATGGTTGACCAATATACCACTAATACTGCCTGTAGTACTGGGATATTATGGGACATGGCTTCCAAAACGAACACCATTGACACTGGTTTCCACGCTGATGGACAATGTACCAAGTCGCAATGAATATAAAGTGCAATTGACAGCAATGATGAAGAACAAGTACAACTGACATCAGAATCCAATAAGCATGCAAAATATGTATAATTACTCTTTTTTTTTGTGTGTGTCATGGACTATATAAGCTATTTGTTGTTCATTGGTTGTAGCAAGATTGAGCCTGTGCCTGGAAGCCTTATGTGCCTGGAAGCCCCTGGAAGCCTTTGCTGTCTCTGTTTCCGTTATTTTTTCTCTGTTATTTTTTCTCTGTTATTTTTTCTCTGTTATTTTTCTCTGTTATTTTTCTCTCTTTTTCTCTCTCGGTCAAGTGCTGGACATCAGATAGTCGAGAGGCTCGCTCAGTTGGTCAGAGCGTATATTTTTTTCCTTGTTAGTCTAGGGGTCAGGATGCATGGTTTTCACCCATGAGACGCGGGTTCGAGTCCCGCACAAGGAATTGAACGAAATGGCGCACGACTTGTTGCTTGGGTAGCTCAGCTGGTTAGAGCGTCCGACTGTTAATCGGAAGGTCCGCGGTTCAATCCCGCGCTCGAGCGTTTTGCTCCGAAACGAGTTAAAACTAATCTTTCTATTCGCTCCTTTAGCTCAGGTAAGTTGTTTCTTTTGTACTTGTCAATTTGCACTCTACATTGACTCACCCTTCGTTATCCACAGTTGGTAGAGCGTGGGTCTTATGAACCCAAGGTGAGTCACATTTGTAATTGTGTGTTTGTTTTGACATTGTGAATGACTCCCTCTAACATTTTTTCCACAGGTCACGGGTTCAAGCCCCGTATGGAGCACGTTTTTATGGCGTAATCGGATAGCGCGTCCGCCTTCAAAGCGGGAGATTTCTGGGTTCAAATCCCAGTGGGGTACGGTGCCCCTCTCAATCCCATTTTCCTAACCATTTTACACGAAATGGCTTGGAAGGGTGCACCCGTTGATTTTTACTCTGTTCTCGTCGAAGAGTTTAGACAGGTTTAAGTCCTGTACAGAGCTCCCACAATAAATCCAATTTCCTACGTCAAAGACACGTGCTATGATAAGCTTGAATATGGACGGGATTCGAAAAGTGTATCTATATGCTCCCCCGAGTTAAAAAGTAAGAAGCGGTTTTCGTTTGCTTCTTACTCGTCCGCCTTGTGTGGTACTGCGGCGCTGACTTTTTCCCTGTCCCTCTTTTTGGGCGGCTTCCGCGGCACTGACAGCTGCCGAATCTTCTTCTGAATCTTCTTTCGAATCTTCTTTCGAACTTTTAATGTCATTCAGCGTCCAAACACGTCTGGGGTAGTGCTCTCTATCTGCCGAATCTTCTTCCGAATCTTCTTCCGAATCTTCTTCCGAGCTTTTAATGTCATTCAGCGTCCAAACACGTCTGGGTAAGTGCCGTCTACAGTAGTCCGACGCCGATACAGCGTGTTTATTACAACCCGCATGCTTGCACTTTGGTCTCCTTGTGTGCCGAACGACGCGGGGGTGCTTTTTACGTTGTGCTTTTTCATATGTTTTATACATAGTGTGTGTAACAGTAGTCGACATTTAAAAAGGTGTCGTCCACTTATATATGTTATTTTAACTGAGGTGGTCCAGAGTTAGGAGACCATATTCACGCCTGTGGAATTGTGGAGATACCGAGCAGAAAACGTCGAACAAGGGCGACCATTGGCCTAGTTTTATATATAAACATACCCATAAAAATACAAAAATGCCACTTGCATACACAATTTATTATACATTGATATTTGGTTCTATTTTTCTAATGTTTCAACAATGGTATTTGAATATTGTTGGAACCCCACTAACACAACCTGAATCAATGACGCTATGTATAGAAAAGAATCATAGAGCTGCAAATGTTATATTGTTACACAGCTAGGGAATATCTGGATTTATCAACCAATATCGGGTTATGAGACCAACAGAAAGAGGAGGAATTGTTTATTTTTTTCGGCGAGTATTCATCAATTTATTTTACACTCACACTCATACACTCACACTCATACACCAACACCCCTTCAAATATAACTTGAACGACCCCAACCACTGCTCTAAACCATGCCAAAATGCTCAAAAACACAAAACAAACATTATAAGAGCATCATAACAAAGAAATGTCCAAGTGGTCATTCGGCGGCGTCCAACAGTGCTCGCAACTGTGGTTTATGCTGTTATACATTTCCGATACGTATAAAAACATTAGATGGTCGTGGTCGGAGCTCTAAACGATGCTCGTTTTGCAAAACAATGGCAAAGAGCAACAATGCAAAGGTTTGTCTCAGCTGTCACACTTCATTTGACATTGTTGCCAACAACTCAGCAGTCAACACGCTTCTCTCAGGTATTCCCTATCAGACATGGACAGGGTGTACCATTGAGGACTTGATTCGTTGGTGTCCAGTGGTTGAGAATGACTTTGAAATCACCGAGGAAGAATTAGCAGACATAATTTCGTAGATAAACAATTATTTTTTATTCCGAGTGCCTATTTCTCTTCGTAGATGATATTTGTCACCTTCCGATTCTTCGGTGGGGGTCTCTTTGACTGTCTCTTCGTCTGAGTGTCTGGGTTGTCTGCTTCTCATCATTGCTTGTCTGGCCTCTTCTTGTTGTTCATATTGCTTCTGAGCCTTGCGTTGACGGTCTGTTTTCGGGATATCCGCCAGTATCTGTGCTGCACTTTTGACAGTTCTTTCTTTCTTCTTTTTCTTCTCTTTCTTGCGTGGTTCAGTTGGAATAAAAAATTGATGATAGTTCGACATTGTGATGACCATTTTTATCCGCGTTAAATAGTGCTATTCCACCACACTCCCGTCGGGCAGCAACCGGTACAGTCTTGAACGCGAGCAAATTACATACGACTGAGCAACTAGAGCAATAAATATAATTAAATGTGTATTTTATATTGTTTTAAACCTTTTTTCAACATGAATAGAGTAACTTTGACATTGGGACATTTGTCCCATTTTTTGGAGACTGCGGGCGTGATTTTTTTGGCAAGACCGAAATCAATAATCTGCAATTTATCTTCACTGTTCAACATCAAATTTAACGGATTGCCATCATTATGTAATATTCCAATATTGTCTAGTGTCACCATAATATTGAGCAAGTCGTCTTTGAATTGTTGGTGACTCTCTTTCAGAACATCGACCACACGAGACTGCATCGGTTCCATAAAAATGCGACGTTTTGCCAAGTCCACATGCATCACAGCAGGAGCAATGCCAACTGCTGCCGCTGATTTTTGAAAATCAGCCTCTTGTTGGATGCGATTGGTCGATTTGGTCGACTTGAACTGCTTCATTGCCGCGCGCAGACCGTTGGGAAATTGAACCAATGACACCACTCCTTGAGCACCATCTTCGCCAAGTTGTTGAAGAACCTCGAAATCTTCCATGTTTTCATTGTTCAATAGATTGCTATTTATACACTGTTTCACATAAGCACTGATTAATCGTCATAGTTAACTCTGAGCCATGCCGGTTAAAGCATTTGCAAAGAGAATCCATCCTAAGAATGTTTTCGATGTCAGCGAATTGACAGTGTACGCCAGTTCAATCTTGCGATTGAATTTTTCATTATTATCAGGAGTGGAATAGCACAACTGGACCATTTGAATGGCACCAAAACCAATGTACAATATGGTAATAATACCGACAATGGCATAGACAAAATCGGGCGGCTTGTTCTCCCCCGATGTTTCAATGGTATACCAGAATTGTCGCAAAATAATGGCCCACACACCACCAAGCGAGACCCAGCCAGTCCAATGTGCTAGCCATGCTACTTCTTTCCTGTCATTCTTAAGCTGTTCTGCAATCAGACCCAACAACATGGTGACCACTGTCAAAAAAGCAATGCCCATGATAACAAGTCGGTCCCATATTCCTAAGATCAATGCAATGGCAATTTGCATCAATGTTGCAGAAATACTATATTCAATCATTCGTAACACATTTGTACCTGTCTTGTTGACTTCGTCCACATAATTATCACGAATACAATCACGACCCATGCATAAACATTTCCATTGTGCCATAGCTAATGCTTGGAACGCAAACGAAAGAAAATGAAAAGCAATGACCAACCACCAGAGAGATAAATGACTGGTGGTCTTGTTAACACGAGAAATACAAAAATCATCGGATACTTGGAAAGTGTGGGTTGCTCCGTCTGGTAACGCCGTGCTACAATTATTGATGTTAGGAGTCCATACAGCAGCTGTCTCTGTCAGATTGTACACATTGTCATTGTCTTCAGAGACTGCCCATAGCAACAGAGTGGCCAACGTATTGACCAAATGTAAGAGTGCAGCAGCCCAGTTGATGGACCAAAACAAGGGAGCTGAACCACATGGAACTATTCTTTCTTGACATGAGGTTTCTTTTTTCCATTTTCCCCACGAGCAACTCATCTTTTTTATTTGAGAGGCATAGTTTTATAGTATATTTTCATTGCTCTGTAAGTTTTTTGCGACTGTGTCTTGGTGGTGTTGTATCTGGTCGATGGCGATAATGGGGCCGCTCGTCAGCAGAGTCATCAGAGTCATCAGTGTCCTCAGAGTCACGATATATCTTGTTCAGTTTTCTAATGACTGTGACCCCACCGATAGTCCCCGCTGCAACAACAGCCGTATTGAACGTCGACTTGGAGTGACGTTCCTGACGTTCAGTCTTGCCTTTCTTGCCTTTCCGTTTCTCCCGTTTCTTTTCTCGAGCCTTTTTTGGGATATAGGTGTTAAACGTGGCGGGCTCCCCTTTACCACGACGACAAGTGCCAGAACGTGCCTTGTCGTACGCATCATTGATCAATTGGAAATCTACAGTTTGTTGTTCCTTCGTTGTCCCTTTGGTTGCTTTATCAGGATGGAACTCAACTGCTTCCATTCGAAAAACATTATTCACACGAGTACAGTCTCCCTTCAGTTTGAGTATTCTGAGAGCAGCCTCCTGTGCAGGGTTTGACGGGGTTAGACCGCCCGTTGCGCGGTTCACGAGAAGTGCAAGCCATGCCATCGCTTGTAAAAGACGCGACTCTGCCGGTTCAAATTGACCAGTTGGTGGATGTGGAGAAGAGTCCTGGGTGGTAGTCGTGAAAACTGACATATGTATCTTTATTTAATGTCTTGTTTATACTGTATTATTGTCATAGGAAGAAAAAAAACTACATATAACCGCGACGCAGTGCGACATTCTCTGAACAGGCGCGTGGGTCCTTGGTCCAGTACGGCATTAGTAACAACAACGAGAGTGACCAACCGACTAATTTCATGAATGACACTACCCACAAAGAGGATAATTTGGCCAGGGGCTGTGGTGATAACGATTCGGCCGAAGCCGGAGGTTTCACGCGATGTTCCTGATGTTTTTTTCTACCTTTTTTCTGTGACGCGCTACAGTTCGTGTATTTAGGAAGATATTAGGTAGACACATGGACATTATTTTTTGGATTTCCATAGCGGCGGCACTGTTTTCGACTACGGCCTCCTTGCCCCAAGTATGGAACGCGTTTAAACACAACGCGGTACATGATTTGCATCCATTTACACTGACAATTCGTATGTTAGGATGTGCTTCGTGGTGCACATACGGAATAGTGAAAGAGGAAGTTGCACTCACTATATCTTCCGCAATTGCGTTTCTTATCGAGTGTTTATTGTTGTATGGAAAGTACAGGAAATAAAGCAAATTATTCTGCACGAATCGTTCTAAACAATGATATGTACCCCATACGTGAACTGTAAACTGACTACTATCATTGATTGTAAATGTATCGACGACGAATTCTGACCTCATTGTCAGAATGTGTCAATCCAATCTATCATCAGGCTTGGGGGAGCGGTGTGACAGTCAAGCACGTCATCGACAGTTGTGTTGACGACATTGAACGCATTGCTTACAGAAGGCTCAGTAAATACGGACATGTACGCGTGATACTACCGTTAATAGATTTCGCCTACATTTATTCTCTCTTTGCGCGTTTTGTAGGAACAAATATCACGGTTGTGATTGGGGATGGTCAATTGTATAACCATGATATTCAGGTGGTTCTCGTGCCATTTTCGACAACACGACCACGATATGCAATACCAATCGGTTGGGATGACAATGAGCATGATTACACGTGGCAACAAGTGAATGACAATATTCATACATACCCGAGTTCGTCCACTCGCGGCTTTCTAAACATGTAACTTACGTTTTATTTTTGAAAGGTTTTATTTTTGAAAGCGTAGACCACAGACCAAATTAGTATCTGCGTCAATAATAAGACAATTCCCTCCCTCTAATTCAACACAACCATCTTGAAAGTGTGATGACTCTTGTAACATGTCCACAACAGTATCTGTGCCATAAAAAGGATGTGTTGCAACATTGTCATGTTGAATACCATGTGCTAATGTAATACACTGTACATTTTCAATGGTCATGTCTTGAAAATGTGGCTCGAGCAAGAAACTATAGACTGCCTCGCATGTTGTGTCCTCAGCTTTGCCGTGATAAATGGGAAAGTCCCACTGATCAAGGATATAGATGGGATGCCATGGCGTGACCATCAGATTTTTATAATTGACCAGTTTGATTTGGCCGTCTTTACAGATTGTTTTCACCACACACCGCACTTGAGCGACACCCAGCGAGGTGAAGACAGTATCACCCTTGATGATATGTTGACATTCTTTGGTGCTATTATCAGCCATTGTGACCCGATTCCATCCGGCAAAACAAGGACCTGCACGGTTATTGTAGGAGCTCATTTGTACCGGTCGTCCCTGTTGCTGACTGCGTGTATGATGTGTTGGTGTTGGAGCTGGCAGTTTATTAAACATGGTGTCCAGAGAATCACGTTTCTCACGAAATGTATCGCCCCCGTAGTCTTGAATCCCTTTGTCCATAAAGTTATTGCATTGTTGTGTCAGATGTGCGAAAGCCAAACTTGGTAAATAGTGTCTGCCCCATCGTTGATAGTCAGTAATCCCTTTGCGCACCTGGTCATTTAAATCTTCAATGATTAAAGGTTCTGAACATTGGGCAATCACATGGTTTAAATAATCTGTTGCATCAGCAGCACTTCTTTTTGCAAGTTGGTGACATTTTAATATTCCATCTGCTGCCCGCTGACTGTCCTGCGGGCAGTAGTTGCCTTCTTGAACAATATCAATATCCAGGATACTGAGGTGGACAGGTTGGTCACAATGTATGGAGAGAGTGCGTGTTTGACCCTTTCGGAGTTGGCCAATGGGGACAGCATATCCCCAGGATGTCTTGACAGCATCCTGCATCGTAATCTCGCCTTCTGTTTCAACAGACACTGTTAATGACGATGCTACTGTTGTCTGCAAATTTGCAATGGCATGGATAAAGACAGTTCCCACCATACCGATGTCAGGAATAAAGGCATAGGAACCCTGTGTTGTCCGAGCCAATGCCACTAACAACTCGGAATTAAGGTTGTATCCAAAGCCATACGTATTCAGAATAATGTCGTTGCGTCCATCCAAAGCAGCTTTTAACATATGTACTTCTCCTCGTGGTGGAGAAACATTGGGTTGACCGTCAGTGAGCAAGAAGACAGTACCACCTGTTGGAAGTTGTGTCAATGCAAGGTTGAGTCCGCTCCAAATGTTGGTGGAATTTTCCGAATGAATTGCAGCCAGAGCAACTCTTGCCAGACCACGACCACAACTGTCCATTTTTCGCAGTTGGAATACGACTCGTGCCTCCGTGGAATATGTCACGATACAAACTTTGTCACAGTCACGCATTGCCATGATACATGTGAGGAGACCATGTTTGACCACATCAAGTACACTATATCCATCGGTTTCACCGGTGGAAGAGACCACTTCGGTAGCCATTGAGCCAGAAATGTCAATGACAAACACCACTTTTTTTGCAGCTGCTTCACCGTCAGGTGTCGACACTGACAATTGCGTCACCGTGTTCAAAGAACACACCGAGGCAGTGATGACTGGTTGAATGACTTGTTCACACTCATCCATGTTGTCCATGGCAGTTTTTAACGTATAATCAGTGATCAATTGCTCCGCTGTCATTGGCTGTCGAGTCAGGGGTGAGACTCCACTGACACGGATGGCTTCCACTATGGCACTACGTTCATAACTATGACCATCTGGAGCTTTCACTGGGTCTATCATTCGGTCAAGGGTAATGGGGCAATGAAATACAAGAGAAGACATAGTTGTTGTTGATAATGAACATCTCTGATAAAAAGTAATATAGTTGCTATTTATATTTTTTTTTGTATTTAGAATAGAGACCAAACTAACAACCAATGCCCAAATCAGACAGACACTCCGGCACCAATGGCATCTCTGCTTGGCAATCACTGAAGAAACTCCATGCAAAAGGCCCTAAACGCCTTCGCCTTCACAAATCAATCACACCTGCACCTGTCAAAGTGTTCAAAACGAGCCATGTACCACAGCAGGTGGCAATTTCACCCGATGTCATCGAATATGTTCGGAAGTTATTTGAACCTCGCAAACCCAAACCTTACACTGGACCAGTTGAATATATGTAAGCGGCGCGGCCTTAAAAGAAACACCGGTCCGAAGTTGGTTGCTGCTGTGACAGATGTTGCTGTTTCTGTACAAACGGTACTGTATGGAGCTGACGAACTAAAATTGAAAATGTTTCATGGACTTGCTCATGACACATAGCAGATGTTTCAGAATAACATATTCCCTTTTGAACTGCCCATGCTCGGGCCTCCTCAGATGATACCTGGCGAATCTGGTCTGCTTTATTTCCAACCAATATTGCCACTGAATTATTGATGTCTCCAAAGGAACGATATTGGCGCCACCAATTTTCCAGCGCCAAAAACGAGTCTCTCGAGGTCATGTCATACACAAACATAACAGCATGAGCACCCCTGTACAAAAAACTACACACCGACTGGAAGCGCTCCTGACCAGCTGTATCCCACAACAATAAGTTGGTTTCGTCTTCCAGATCTTTGTGGGAAAATTCAACACCAATTGTTGTGGGGACATTGATTTTAAATTTCGAGTAGACATACTGATTCAACAAACTTGTTTTACCCGTATTCGAATTGCCAACTATCACCACCTTATATTGCATATGAACTATTTGTAGACTACAGACAATATGTAAAACAATTATGTTATGTATTTGTTAATTTAGTAACCATGCTGCCACAATGTCCATTATAGCTCTCAAATCTGGCTTATTATAACGTACACGACTCTTATTACTCAGACAGACTCTGAGTTTATCACTATCTGTCGGATGCTGAAAGCACTCCAACGTTAACTCGACATCGACATCACCAGTAACACCTAGTGATGGAGCTCTACCAGGACGAGGAGGCTCGATATATGTCGTCACAGTACATATGAATACACTGCTATCGTTGAAAATATTGTCGGTGTCCTGTGTACATCCTGAAATCTTCGGTGGACCGCGACTCCCCATTTGTAGGAACTGCTCAATTGGGCCAGAGACCGAATCTCCTTGCTGATTGACCCAGCTCTTTTCGCGAGGAACATCCACACACAGATGCGTACTGGCGCGTCCAACGTCTGGAGGCTGTGGCAAAAGTTGGTCCATCTCCCTTGTACCTCTTTTAATTCGAAATAATAATGTCACTTGTTCCCTACGTTAGTGTTAAAGCTACAGTTTTTTTTTGACACGTTCCAAGACATTTGCAATGCCTTTTATTTTTAATTCTAATAGTGTATGAATCAATTGAGTAGGATTTCCTCCACATTCGTATGTCAGTGTTGTAGCAGCCTGTGTAATAATTTCAACAGTGAGTAGCGTGTACACGTGCACAAGTTGTCGTGGTGGTACTTGGATGAGTAAATCCCAGACTGAAAAAATGTCAGAAAACGGAATTGTTTGCGTAAACCAGATCATAAACCATTTGACAGTGATTAAGGAGGAGAATGTTTCAATGTCAGTGGACAACATCTCAGCAATCAATGGTCTCCTCCGTGCCAGTTGTGTTTGGAACTCACTCATCCAATGGTTACGATACCAATGGAACCATGCTGTATTGAAATCTGGCATGAGTGGTCGGATAAGTCCAACAATGCGAACAAATGACCAAAATGTATCTGCGCGTGCATGTTCAGCAGTGCGGAAGACTGTCCAAAGCACAGTCATGATATAATTGAAGCCCTGTAGATAGGAATCGCCTTGTTGTGTTGCAGCATATTCCACCAATAGTTCTTGAATCACATCTTTCTGTTCAATTGATTCAGCTGACCAGGTCCTTGGCATATCAGCTGCTATTGTAGTCCGACATGTTTCTGAAATGTCTGAACGTCCATAAATGAAACGTGTGTAGACCTGATGTTTGGAGGAAATTTCTACCCGAGTCCCCAGTAACTGTCGCTGCCAGACCAAACAACGTTGTTCCATCTTGTTTGTACTGATTGGATATATATAGTTCGAATACATGAACAAAAAATATTCGTAATCTGACTATAAAAGTTTGTTCTTATCCAATCAAATGTTGTCCAGCCAAACGTTTGAGGTAGTGACAGGTGTGTTAGTCCAACATCCTTACAAACAAGTCCGAAAATGGGCAATATTATCAGCCCTACTGTCACTGATGTTTTATTCAACACAACTAGTGGAGGTTAGTCTTGAACTCCAACCAACATTTATTGCCTCTGTTCTTGTTTTTTCAGTCCTACCCTTTGCATGCTTACATGTTGGAATCAAATATCAATATGATTCACTGCTCGAACTCTATAAAGTTGTCCAACTGATATCCACTCTCTGCAATATTCTGCAGTTGGTACTGTTGTACATATATACTGGAAAATTTAATCGTATTTGTACAGATTGCACCTTTGACCAATTGAATAACACCTGCCTCTTCACAGAGGAGCAACAGGACTTCATGATTACGAAGGAAGACTGTAGCAGCATCTCCACCTCGTCTGTGACCTATAGCATTCTCTATATTGCAATGTCATGTGCAAACATCAAGGCATTTTTGTCTTTACAGGCCTGCAAACAGACAATGGTGGTCATCTCCTCAGATGTCTCCGAAGTCTGAAGATGGTAGAACCAACGATGCGTCACCAGTACACTGTACAGACGTCGAATCTCCGCATTCGTCCAAATGTGTGCGAGTGGGTGCTGCGAAATGTAGACGCGCGCGTGCATAGTGGGCACGACGATGGTACTGAGGCAAAGACAACGACGGACAAGAGTCTGGATTCGAGTCTGGATTCGGGCTTCCGTGACGAGGGGGTCGAGAACGAACATTAGAGTGGTCATGACGACTGTTGGTCGTTCTTATTTCAACATGTAAACTACGATATAAAATACTATCTTTGTCATATGGTTTATTAGTCAATGTATTGACGACCTCTATGTGGGAAATACCACGCGTCATTTCTATGTGCTCCTTGAGAGCAGCTACTGTTGTACTTTTACCAAGAAATTGGAAGATGATTTTGTTTTTTTCAGAGCGGAAAGAATATCGAAGAGAAGACTTGATTGACATTTGTAGGTCACTCTGTCTTTAAATACGGTGTCTCACCAACATCGAGACAGTGGAATGGTAATTTTGGTTGGAGATATTTTTCTGAGAGAAAACAGACAAGTTTGACAATTGACAACATATAGTGCTTCACGCGCATGTGTTTGTGCAACATGTATTTGAAACGGTGTGGTGTCTTTGGAACAGATGTACACTGCTGCATGTACATGTACACCGTTAAAAGAGCGAATATCCACCACAGATTTGTTGAGTTTGGCACAGTCTTCTGTTGTATATGGTTCTTCCATCAATGGTAATCGTGGTGGTTTAATATTGGGGGCATCGTGTCTGTCTCGTAATGTGCGTATTCTGGTAGGATTTGACAATTGACGGCGCTTGGTGTCGAGTTCTTGACCAATAGGTGCGTCAGCAAAACATTGGACAGATTTATGTTGTTGTACGACTTGTGCTACATAGTCTGCGATGGAGTCTGTTTGTACCATAACTACGTTGCGTGTAGCACAGTGTGTAGTGAGAGTGGTTTCAAATTGTTTTGATTCACAGAGGTCCCGAAAGAGCTGTCCCCGCCCAACTGTGTATTGGTCATTTCTCCCCACACAGGTATATGACATCGGTGTTTTTGCAATGAGTTGCAACCACTGGTCTAGTCCCCATAGATGTGACCATGCCACAAAAACATGTTTTGCACGTGCGGGTAGTGTTTGAACCGTCACAATGCCGAGATTGGTCAGTTCATGGTAGCTATATCTGCCAATGTCCAACATGAATATGTCTGCATGTCGCCAGTCAAGATGACAGTGCACGCGGTAGGCATCTTCTGCATTGCGGACAACTATACAGGACCGTACTGGGATGACTGTTGGAGACAGAGAACCCAGAATAATGTTAGTATTGTTGGGTGTCATTGCAGTGGTGATTGTTCGGATTGTTTCTATTTCTTGGGTCGTTGTCCATACATTATTATAAAATTGTAGATGGTCAATATGTTTGGATGGTTCTTGTATAGCAGCTGTATTGTATCGTGTTTGTAATTGCCATGCCATTCTTGCTTCAAATCCAACCCAATCATTGTATGGTAATTCACCCATTTGTCTCAGCCCTGCCTCAATGGATTGTGTTGCCAAGACAGTGTTGTACATATGTATAGCATGGGGTTGTCCCCGGCGGCATACATGTTCAATATTGTTCACGAGTTGTTGAAAGACTGTGTTAATATCCATGTGTACGATGCTCCAGTATGGATACATCACGGCAATGGTCCAGAGCTGTACATTGTCCAGAGCTGCGTCAGCCATTGCGCAGTAGGTAGCTGGTTGTTTGCGAAATTTCGGTCGTTTTGATTTTTTGCGCGTGCATGTCATATTTTCAATGCTGGCAATGTTATAGGCACCGTCCGTGGTTGGAATGAGAGTAAGTTGATAGCCAACATTGGAATGATGACAAGGTAACCATCCTGTGACAGTCTTTTGTTCTTTGCCTGATTTTAAAATACATTCAACCACTGGTAAGATATGTGGATGGTTTTTTAATATTTTCACAATTCGATGCACAAACCACATGTTGAACACAGTTGAAGAAAGAAGAAAAAGAATAAACTTATGACTAGTGTATTTGTTTAATAATTATTTGTCTGCGTTGTCTGCGTTGTTTCTGTGTCGATAGTCGTTGCCATCGGCGTTCAATGGACGGCGGCGGCGAAACATTGCAGGTTGTGATGGTGACCATTGGTGTCCGTTTTTTCTTCCTACTGCCCACTCTGTCCAAAGACATGCTGATAGCACTCATCTTTTACGATTGACAGAATGATTTTATAGTGTTGTTTTGACAATGGTGCTTTGTCGTGTGGCCATGACAAATTTGCTTTTCATACCGTTATATTCAGTGGCAATGACCCAACAGCCAGTATCTTTGTGTGGTGTCGACAGTTGTTTGACCACTGTTTCCCATGATTGTTGTATTGGTTCATCGTTGATGTGTGTCACAACTGCTCCAGCATGGATGGCATCGGTTGCATAGGCTGGTGATTCTGGTGAGACAGCTTCTACTACCAAACAAAATCGATAGCGTTGTTGTGGTGACATATAGTTCAAGAGCCTAAACATGCCGACATGTTGTAAGCGCAGTGGTGCAAATTGAATGCCCTGTACCTGTACTTTTTGTTTTGCTTCAAATCTTCCCTCGTCACAAAAGCCATATGTTTGTCGAACGTGAGGTAATTCTTCATAGGTCGGTTCGCGGTTGTTCATGGTCAATGTCAGTAGACCTTGATCTTTTCTCAAGACACTGACAATCATTTCCTGACCGATTGGTGTGTCATTGCACAAATCCTTTAAAGATAATGGTAAATCTCGCGTCTTCGAGTACCAAGTACCACCTGCTGTTAACTCTGCATCTACCTGCATGTTTTTGAAATGGTAGACAATATCACCTTCCTGTCCTCCTGCGAGATGATATAATGACTGTGGTTGGACATCTGTCACTAACACACCCCCAGATGCTTCCCACCGACCTGCCTCTTTCTTAGGACACTGATAATGAATCAAAATATCATTGGTAAAAATGGGTTGTGATGTAATACCAACCTGTGGTGAATGGACATGGGCTGCAGAAAATAACCCGACTACATTTGGCATTGGTTCTGGGGTTGATGTGCTCACCAGTTCTTCCCGAATCGTACCCCATCGTCGTGTTCCCTTATACTTTGCCAATCCTTCCCAATCTTGTTCTTTGACAAATCCTAAGACATGATGAAGTAATTCTGGTCCACCACGCTGCAAATGTTCACCGCCAGGGACAATGACATGGCGCATCAACCAGGAATGAAAGTTCCGTGGTTGACCACGGACAATGCCACCAATGCTATAGTTGGTCCAATTGCTGTGTTCCGATGCCTGTTGTAACAGTTGTAGAGCACCCTCGTCGAGATGGTCATGTAAGGCAGCAACTGATGGATACCCAATCGCAACACCTGTTTTTTTCAATGTTGAATACATTGATTGTGTTGCTAGTTCCATGGCGTGGCGTGCTGCTAATGGGGCAAGTAGGGTTGGCAGTACTGTCTGAACAGTGTTAGCATGGATGAATCCATTTTCACCATCGACATTGGCCCCCGTAAGCTTGAATGTATTCACACCCATCAACTTGTACCGTGATGGTACAAAGTAATGAAGACCTTCAATCGACTGTTCGTTCTCTTGAATAAATGTTCCCAATAATGGCCCGCCGGAATTACCACCATTAATGGTGGCAGATGACAATCCACGAATCTCCGCATTTAAATGCACAGGTCCTTGATAATCACCAGTGGTGAATTGCTGGTCAATCAAGCCGAGTGGATGACCCACTGCATGCACCTTAAAACCTGTGCGCAATGTATCAGAATTACCAAATGTCAACGCTGGGATGTGGTCAAGTTTGTAACGGCTATATAGCGTTCTTTTCATCCATTGTTGTACACGAGGTTCAACCTTTAACAATGCCAAATCACGGTCATGGCAAATGGCTATGACTGACACAGGCAAAGCCTGATGCTCAATGTATGTTGTCATGATTTTGACAACCGGGGAATTAGTGACAACATGTGCATTCGTCAATAACAATCCCTCTTCTTTGATTAGGACCCCGTCTACTGCCAAGAAAAATCCAGTACCAATGGCCTTACCACCTGTCGGTCCATCCATATGTGCTGCTATAATACGAACAACTTCTGGAAGATATCCCATTTTTATACTGAATGTATTCTCTTTATATACTTGTATTTTTGTTAATGTACTACTGAGCGAATATCACATAATAAATGAAAACGTTTATTCAAAACGTCCATATATCCTTTCAACTGAACTATCTCGGACTCAATGTTTAATTGACGCCATCGTGAAACGTAACCAGCATTGTGAGCAGCTGTAATATCGGCTATTCTGGTCAGTAATCGGTGAATCTGCTCGACACCTGCCACCACATTGGCACATGCTGTTTTTAACGGCTCTTGATGTCCATCGGAGAGTGTACTACAGGTTGCTTCGATTGTTTGTAATGTACACTCTATATCATAGGCACTAATAATATCTTGCAATGTTGGAGTCTGCAACCCAGAAGACCGGAGTGATGTTATCAGAGAGACAGTCGATTGAACTATTGGTGTTAGTGCAGAAGTGACCACAATCCTACTGGCACTACCTGCGATATACACAAGTCCAGCTTGCATGTTGACCAATACACTGGATAATTATACCTCAAAAAAATTGTTGGATGCAACTGCTTAGACTTGAACCAACTCCAAAATAGAATCAACCATATAATATTCTCGTGTGTGAGCAGCACAGTACATGGATAATATTCTCGTGTGTAATGGTTCGAGCTCGATACACGACATTCGCTGGTGGCTACACTGAACATCTGAACAGTATGCACGTTTCAATGGATGTAATCGTATTCGGGAAGAACACCATTCAAATCTTTTTCGACGAGAGATTTGGAGATTCGGGTGAAACCAAGACGAACAGGACAAATAGTCAGCATATGTCAAATAATCACAAAGCGTGTACAATATATCATCCGGCAGCAACATTCAACTGCATTGATATGGTTAAATAGTCGATTTTCCATTTGGTCTTGTCGACATCCTGTTCATATAACAACCACGACAGGTTGGTACATATGTTGAATCCACTGAAACTTTCTGGGTCTCCTCAGATAAACGCAGTGTAAAGGATGCTTTCACTGTGGCACAGATGCCACACATTGCACGTGTCCAAACAACAGTGTCTGCATATGGTACCAGTTCGAGCAGCTCACCAAACGGTCTTCTCAAGTAATCTCCAGAGAGTCCTGCCACAATAACATGCTGACCTTTTTTTTCTACCATGTTCAGCACTGCTAGTTTCAGATTTGTAAAAAATTGGGCCTCATCAATGGCAACAGCATCGTATCCTATAGTAGACACTGTCAACAGAGAATCACTTTTGACAGCAGGAATAGAAATACTATCATGAGTCTCAACAAACTCACCACACACTCTCGAATCTGTGACATGATTGACCACCAAACATTTCATTCCTAATTCACGCAATGTTGCAACTTTATCAATTAACATCGTGGTTTTTCCACTAAACATAGATCCAGAGATAAGTGTCAACGACATTTAATAGATACACTACTCGGTTTATACTACAATTGACTCAAAAATAGGTTCGGATTGTGCACGGCCTGGCAATTCGACAGTGCGCAATGACACGCTGGGCCACGACCTTGCACGTCTCAGTCGTAACAAATACCGAACGGGAGGGGTATCTGCTATCCGATTGACAGTACCTTTTCGAAAAATGACAATAGCAACTAATATGACAACAGGGAATATCCACAGTACATGCTGCCAATCTTGATTGCAACGACAAACGTCGGTTTGGTTCTGCCAATCTTGATTACAACGACAAACGTCGGTTTGGTTCAAGACTAGAACAGATGGTGAGGGTGCCAATAACAGTTGGTCTGTTGATACAGGCGCTGTCCACACAGATGGGACTACATCACCAATCACTGTGACAGGAGACGGGGCAGCCGATGGGACTACATCACCAATCACTGTGACAGGAGACGGGGCAGCCGATGGGACTACATCACCAATCACTGTGACAGGAGACAGGGCAGGTGATGGGACTACATCAGTGACAGGAGACGGGGCAGGCGATGGGACTACATCACCAGCGACAACACCAATCACTGCGACAAGAGACGGGGCAGGCGATGGAGCAGGAGACGGGACAGGGGACGGGACAGG
>Ga0129324_10000089_pt1 | contig 59350 bp, 49 predicted proteins | sample CPBDNA_7_FD_96879 | JGI IMG/M metagenome (GOLD analysis project Ga0129324, IMG submission 96879) | Freshwater to marine salinity gradient microbial communities from Chesapeake Bay, USA - CPBay_Spr_15_0.2_DNA | ecosystem: Environmental > Aquatic > Marine > Coastal | place: USA: Chesapeake Bay... | reverse complement strand
CCTGTTCTTTCTGCATATTTATAGACCAAAGCTGTCGTAATCTTCTCAAAAATAGTGGTGCTATAGGAAGTTACCCAATGGTGTTTTTAAGCGTTGTTGATGACGTATTTAGAAAGATCAAAAGTGATGTCCCTCAAGCTATTTTCAAGATAAGAATACCCAATTTTGAGGCGATGCTTTATGGCTTTAAATTCAAAATTCGTAGAAAACTCAAAATCAATTCCTTGAGTGTCTAGCCTTTGAATGTTCTCTGCTTTCCAAAGTGCTGTGTCGGTTTTTTTGACATAATCAATTAGATTTGATGACGATCGATCGAAATAAGCGACAGAAAGGGAATAGGAAGGTTGGGTCAAACGCATTCCAACTTCTTTAGAAAAAGCTTCTTCTGGAAGTAAATCTGCGTTTCCAGTTGTCGTTCTGTCAGTGTAATAAAGGTCTGTAAAAGTCGGTACGCGATAAGTAAAACCTAAGTTAGAATATAGTTTAAAATTGGGACTCAAATTTAATCCCAAATCAATCCCAGGAAAAGCATTCCATTTAAAATCGGAATAATAATTGGCTGCGAGTCCTTGGGTAATGTCAATTAATTTATCCAACAAATAAAAGCGGTGTTCTATAAATAAATTCATTAAGGTTCTTTCGCGTTCTCCAAGGTTATTACTGCTTATTGCTACGCGAGAAAAATCAAATCCCATCCCTACATTGCCCAGGTCAGAAATTACACTGGCATCAAATGCCACTCCAACTTTATTGGTGATGTGAAGGTTGCGGTAGATTTCTGGTTTCCCTCTTACAAATTCATACATGTCTTGTCCCCTTCTCCAATAGATTTTGGGTTTAAAAATCCATTCCTCTTTATTGACTCGAGTGGACAAAGCAACTAAACTGGCTTGCGTTTCTTCATATTGATCGATGGCGTCAGGATTCGCATAAAAGCCATTACCACCAAATTTTCTGGAAGAAAAAGAAGTGATTAAATCAAAGGGGGTTTTGTGCTTAAAAAAGGTCGATTTAACAAAAATATGATTTTGATCATAATCCGTGTTATACCGGTATCCATCGGAAGTGTTTTTGGACGCAAAACCGATTACGCTTGTTTTTTCATTTGAGCTTCCCAACATAATGTTACCGTTGGTTTGATCATAAGAACCCTGCTGAAGGCCTAGAGAAATACTTTCAGCAATATCCTTTTTGGTAATAATGTTTATGGCTCCCGTAAAAGCATTTTGCCCAAAAGTTCGTGCGGCAGGGCCTTTTACGATCTCGATGCGTTGAATGACTTCTGGAGGGGGAATAAAGTTTAGCGTATGGTGACCAGTTTGCGCATCTTCCATTTTAATTCCATCAATCAAAAGAAGTGTTTGATCGAAGGTTCCACCACGAATGTATAAATCAGCCTGAGTAGCTCCTGCTCCCCTGCGGCGGATGTCTACCCCCGCAACTTGCTGAAGTAAGTCAACGACATTGGTAGCCCCACTTTGTTTAATTTGATCAGCGCTAATGATCTGTATGGAGTGTGAGTTTTGAGAGAGTGGGATTTCTAATCTTGAGGAAGAAATTACAACTTCAGTGAGTTTTTCTTCGGGTAATAAATCTTGTGAATCGTCTTGCGCAAACGAAATGGCAAAACATGTAAGCAGGCACAACATCAGTTGTAAGTTTCTTTTCATAACTATTAAGTAGGGGTTAAAGTAGTAAAAGAAAATTAGTCGGCGAGAAGAATCAATTTATTATTCCTCATCTCAACAGTACCTGAACTAATTGTAAATAAATTAACATTGGCACCATCCTGGGTAAACATGTCCTTCACCGTGTCTTCAATGGTTATCGCTCCAGTGATTCTTACTGTCCCTCCTTTGAGAGTAGAAACGACAGGTGCGTGATTGTTTAACATCTGAAAATCTCCGGAAGTTCCAGGAACGATAACGGAATCAACTTCACCACTAAAAAGTGTGGCTTCTGGGGAAACGATTTCTAAATACATGCTATACTTCTTCTAACAATTTCTGACCTGCCTCTATGGCTTCTTCTATAGTTCCTTTCAAGTTAAAGGCTGCTTCAGGAAGGTGATCTAATTCGCCATCCATAATCATATTAAAACCTTTAATGGTTTCTTTAATATCCACTAATACTCCTGGGATTCCTGTAAACTGTTCTGCTACGTGGAAAGGCTGAGACAAGAAACGTTGTACACGTCTTGCTCTATATACGGCTTGCTTATCTTCTTCTGAGAGCTCTTCCATTCCCAAAATGGCAATGATGTCTTGTAATTCTTTATAACGTTGTAAGAGCTCTTTAACGCGTTGTGCACAATCATAATGTTCGTCTCCTAAGATGTCTGCGGTAAGAATTCTAGAAGTAGAATCCAAAGGGTCTACCGCTGGGTAAATTCCTAATTCTGCAATTTTACGAGAAAGTACTGTAGTAGCATCCAAGTGAGCAAATGTTGTGGCTGGTGCTGGATCTGTTAAATCATCTGCAGGGACATATACTGCTTGAACAGAAGTAATTGATCCTCTTTTTGTTGAAGTGATTCTTTCTTGCATCGCTCCCATCTCAGTTGCCAATGTCGGTTGGTAACCCACCGCTGAAGGCATACGTCCTAGAAGTGCTGACACCTCAGAACCTGCTTGTGTGAATCGGAAAATGTTATCTACAAAGAAAAGTACGTCTTTCCCTTGTCCATCTCCTGCTCCATCTCTAAAATATTCTGCAATGGTCAATCCAGAAAGGGCGACTCTAGCACGTGCTCCAGGAGGTTCATTCATCTGACCAAAAACGAAAGTTGCTTTTGAGTCGAGCATTGCAGTTTTGTCAACCTTGCTCAGATCCCATCCGCCTTCTTCCATTGAATGAAGAAAGTCGTCTCCGTATTTTATAATTCCTGACTCTAACATCTCGCGCAACAAGTCATTTCCTTCTCTTGTTCTTTCTCCAACTCCAGCAAAAACTGAAAGTCCTCCGTGACCCTTGGCGATGTTATTAATTAATTCTTGTATCAAAACTGTTTTTCCAACACCCGCTCCGCCAAATAATCCGATTTTTCCTCCTTTGGCATAAGGCTCAATCAAGTCGATTACCTTAATTCCTGTAAACAAAACTTCAGTAGAAGTTGACAGTTCGTCAAATGCAGGTGCTTCTCTGTGAATCGACATTCCGTCTTTTCCTTCTTTGGGTAGACTTCCCAAACCATCAATGGGATCTCCAATTACATTAAACAATCGGCCATAAACCTCTTCTCCGATTGGCATTTGAATTGGGTTTCCTGTACCTATAACCTCAGTTCCCCGACTCAATCCATCTGTAGAATCCATCGATACGGTTCTTACCGTATTCTCACCAATGTGAGACTGTACTTCTAATATCAAAGAAGAACCATCCTCTTTTTTAATTACCAATGAATCATAGATCATTGGAAGAACATTGTCCTCTCCTGCGAATTCGACATCTACAACGGGGCCAATAATCTGAGAAACTTTACCTGTACTTTGAGCCATTTTGATCTGCGTTAGCGTTTATTTTTAATGTTTATTTCAAGCTGCAAATATATGGGGTTCAATCCAAAAAATTGCCCTGTTTCTGAATTTTTGTAACTAAGCTTGTTTTTTATTTTTAATATATTTAAAAACGCTTAATTCTTATACCATGTTCCAACGTATTTATTTGTATTATCCTCCGGTCTTCTCGTCAATTATTCCTTGTAGATTGGGCAGATTAGATCAAGCAACTTTGTTTAAAAACAATCCTATTGGTTATTTGGCAGGTCTAACTGACACGATATATCATTAGAAACATTCTGCAACAAAGAAATTAAATCAACACCAACCCAATAATCTAGCATCATAACCAGAATAAAATATCAGATGGTATTAATTATTATAAAGGGGTTCTTTGGTCTTAAAACAATCAACTAGAATAAATGTCTTTGCGTTTGATTTGTTCCAAAAAAAAAGGCATTCAAAATGAATGCCTTTTTTTAGAGTTTCAATTAACTATTACTAGAAATTAAAGTTTATTGCAGTGTAGTAAACAGAACCTATTTTACCACCACCTAATACACTAAAATATTCATCGCCTCCGATGTTGTTTCCACCAACTTTAATAACAGCGTTTATGGAAGGTAAATCATATGATACTTGCGCATCAATAACATTTCTAGCGTCTATCGTGCCATCAACAAATGATGCCTCGTAATAATATTCTGAAGTATAACGACTGGAAACATTAAATGATAATTTGTCAAAATTTCCAAGAAGTCCTGCTTTGATATTGTGCTCTGGTGTGTTGTAGCCAGCCTCAAAACCTTCAGAGGTTCTTTGAGTATAATCTAACTTATTGTAATCATAAATAACATTAAGTACGAAATTTGACGACAATGTCTTTATTACTTCCCCACTTAGTCCATAAGTCCTTAATTCCTCCTTTGAGTTTGAATCCGCTTGATAAATCGCATAGGCACCCAATTGTCTGTAATTTGTCATTGTTGCTGTATTACCTAAAAGGTCTGTTAAGGCAGGCACATACGCATCAGTAGACCCGATTTTATCAGTATAATTAGTGACATATCCGGATATATCAATAGTTAAACCTTTTCCTTTAAACCTGTACCCTAAATCATATGATGTGATTTTTTCAGCCTTTACATGTTGTAGGTTCGCAGCAGCCCCTCCTTGGGTGAATGCATTATTAAAGACATATTCTCCCGTAAATGTATTTGGGTTGCCATTATTTAACAATACTGTCCCATTGTATCTGCTAATATTATCAGGTGAAGTTCCAAGTAAAGTAACATCTCCAGCAAACAGTCCTATGTATTGGTCTTGGTTGGTTGGATTTCTAAATCCAGTTTGATAGGACATTCTTAAATTCTGATTTTTGTCTATGGCAATTAACGCTCCTATTCTAGGTGTGAAATTTGCATCAAAGAATTCGTGTTTATCAACCCGGATCGAAGCAGTAAGATCAATTCTATCATTAAAAACCTTCTTAACCCCTTGAGCATAAGCACCAAACTCTGTGTATTCAATTGGCCCATCTTGATCAGAATAAATAGTCCCTTTAGAATTAAGTTCCGTTTTTCTCATTGATCCACCTACCAATATATCGATATCACCCGTAAGATCTGAAAGATCATAATTTAATTCGTAATTATAGGTTTTGGTATCATCAAAAATACCCGCTCCAGCATTAGTAACCGGAAGGTTTTGAGAAGTAACTGAATCAAAAGCAGCCTGAAAACCTGCAGAGCCAGGCTGTAACATATTTGCATCAGCAATTGGTCTTGCGTTTTGGTGTGCAAACAATGTTCCGCCTTGAGCTGCAAATAAATCATTAATTGAAGTACCACCAGTCAAAATGTGTGGGGCAACTTTTGTCGCAATTAACGCCCCAACACCAGTAAGATCAGGTGTTAATGAGCTCGCTGCAGCAAGTGTACCCATATAACCTAATTGGTAGTCAATAAACCAGCCTTGAAGGCCATAAAAATCCCCTAACCCTCCTGGAAGAGAAACATTATTTGCAGTACGGGCATTTCCTATGAGTGTAGCAGCAGCAGATAGTTGATAACTGTCACCATCCTCTTCTCTAGTATAATAGGATCTAAAATTTAGTCTCCCTCTATCAATTTCAAGTTTGTGTTGTTGGATTTGAATCCCTTTCATGGCATATCTACCAAATCCTTGAAGTGGAGAATCTCCTCTTCCAATGAGTGATGTTAAACTAATCTCAGTTTTTTCGTCTGGTCTAAAATGTATGGCGAAAGTACCTTTAGTATTCTCGGCATTGTTTGAGATAACGTCACTATCCTTATATCCTGTGCTTCTAACTGAATCAAAATATCCAGGTGCTGCAGCTTCCAACAATGCCCCTGCTGGGTTTAACATTTTGACTAAACTCCATGTATTTGCACTTGTAAACAAACGTTCACCATAAACATTTAATGCATCATAATCAGGAGATGTTTTAGAATAAGCAGGGTTAACCTCGCCCCCTACTATGGGTTGATGAGAGTATTCTCCAGGCATCCATTCTGTTCCTTTCTTGTGACTAACTGAAGCTTTGACAGCCCATTTGTCACCAAGTTTCGTCGCTAATCTCACACCAATATCGGTAAACATGTTTTGTCCGGCAACCTTTTGCTCGGTAACACCTGTTCTATAATATGCGCTAATCCCTTCATGTTCAAAAGGATTTTTACTATTTAAAAACATGATTCCTTTGTAAGCGTCCGCTCCGTAAAGAGCAGAAGCTGGACCAGGAATTACCTCAACACTTTGAACATCTAGTTCGTTAAGACCAATAAGGTTTCCCATAGCAAATCCAAATAATGGAGACATATTGTTCATGTTATCAACTAGCGTAACAAAACCTTCATTATATACGGTAGCAAAACCACGAGTAACAACTTGATTTAACAATAAACCTCCTTGTTGTAATTGTATACCTTTGACATTTTCTAATCCATTAAAAAAGTCAGCCGCAGCTGTAGCTTTTATCTGTTGAGCACTATACTTCTCAATCGTAATTGGAGACTCAAACACTTTCTGAGCAAACCTTGAAGCGGAAACAACAATTTCGTCTAATGTACCTGTACTGGGTTGAAGAGAAACATTAATTGAAGCATCAGCAGAATTCACATCAATAATTTGAGTAGTAAACCCTAAATAACTCGCTTCGACTTTAAGCGGTATTTGTTCGTCAGTTTTAAGCGAAAAATTTCCGTCAAAATCTGTCGTTGTTCCAATTGCCGTTCCCTGAATGATAATATTTACTCCAGGAAGTGGTTGATTTGATTCATCAAGGACAGTTCCACTCAAGGTGTTCTGTGCAAAAGATGAATTTAAAAACAGCATCGCACTTAATAACATTGCTGTTTTAAAAAGAAAGTTTGTTTTCATAGTTGATTAAATTTAGTTTTTTGATTTTTTTAGTTTGAATGTTTAGTTGATAGGCAGGTATTTGGGGGTGTTTATAATAGACATGCGCTCAAAGCTTATATCATCTAGAAATATTTTTATGCAGTAGGATTTTAACAAGGTTCACTATATCGGGTGGCTCAATAGTGGAGCTGATTTTTCATGCTTTTCAAAAGCAGATCTGTGATTATAGTTTTTTGACTTTGACTTTTTTTTGGTGCTAAAAACAAGCTCAATCATGGCTTAGAGGTCATCGCAGTTTTGATTTAAAAATCTTAATTAATTTTTTATAATTATAGTAAATACCCCCTGTATAATGATACTATATTAAAAAAGTAGGGTAAATAAAAGTCGTGTAATAAAAATTGGAATCACGCTAACCTTCTATTTATCAGTGTTTCAATGAACGAATTTGTGCTAAAAAGCGGCGTTTACATATTAAAACGCAAAAGCAAGATAGTGTCTTTTATTATATTTCAAAGATTTTTGCCCTCAAAAATAACTTTTTTAAGGATTCTATGCTCCTCATCCAGGGGTTTGAAAAGTATTTGGAACTGTATTCATATAAAAAATGGTCAAAATAATCGTTTTCATTAACACATCACTGAATAAATAAAAGTGGTCGTTTCTCACATTTCTTCTGTTTAAAAGCGCCCACTATTTCAAAGTGATTTATTCTTAAACACTTCTTGATTTCTTTATACTCATTCAAATATTTTGGGGAAGTTCCTGTTTTTAATTACTTTGAAGAAGGAATTAGAATAAACTAATAAAGTATGCTCTCTTAACCTGTGGGTTCGCGAACACTAAATGAAAAAACTATTTTATCATTTTATAAAGAAAATCGTTAGAGTCGGTTCGATAGGTTACTTTAGAAAAATAAAAATTTACGGACTGGAAAACATCCCCAAAGATGGAGGTATAATTTTCTCCCCCAACCATCAAGGAGCATTTCTAGATGCGCTTTTAGTAGGAACAATCCTACCTAGAGAAGTGACTTCTTTAACAAGAAGTGATATCTTTGGCGGTTCCTTTCAGTGGTTTTTTGACGCCCTTCGGATGCTGCCCGTTTATAGAATTCGAAATGGATATGCCAGTTTAAAAAAAAACGAGCTTGTTTTTAAGAATTGTCGTGATTTGTTGCGCAAAAAGGAATGGATTGTGATCTTTTCAGAAGCCGCTCATCACAACGAATATTATTTACAAAAACTCTCAAAAGGAAGCAGTAGGCTCGCATACGAAGCACAACTTGAATCGAATGAAGTTCCGATCTATCTCATGCCTTTAGGGATCAACTATGGGCACCATCAGAAACCCCGATGTGATCTTCACATGGTTTTTGGAGAGCCGATAAGAGTTCATAAATATTTAATCGGAGGTATTTCCAAACCTGAGACCCTCAACAAAATTAAGAATGATCTGGAAATAGGTATGAAGAAATGCCTTTGGTTGCCAAATAAAGATTCAAATTATTCTGAAAAAAAGAAGCTAATTCATCGAAAAAATACCCTGCTAGATTTTAATGATTTGAGAAATGGAATCGATAAGAATATACTCGATCCTAAAAAAAAATTCAAGAATCAACAACTCCTAAGATTCTTTATTGTAACTTTTTCAGTTCCCAACTTTCCTCCGCTTTTTATTTTAAAAATAATATTGGGTCTTTTTACTGATATTGTTTTCTATAGTTCTTTAAAATTTACTGCAGGAATCCTTCTTTTGATAATTTGGTGGCTATTTTTGTTCCTGTTTACCTTATTCTATTTTTCTTTGATAGTATCAGTATCATTGATCGCAGTGTGTTACCTGTGTTTAAAAGTTAGGCAATATCTATCATTTTATATAAAATAATAGTTTTTACTTATAAAGGTAATTATTTATAGCCTGAAAGCATCTTAATTATGCTAAAAATGTGATATTAATAACAAAAAATGATTAAATTGGTTTTAATAATAGCTAATCATTATTATATTGCAAATCCTCGCATTAGTTGTAAATTAGTAATGTAAACAAGAAAAAAATGAAAGACCTTATAATAATTGGGGCTGGTCCTATCGGACTGGCTTGTGGAATTGAAGCTCAGAAAGGCGGTTTAAGCTATTTGATTTTTGATAAAGGCGCTTTGGTTAATTCGCTTTACAACTACCCCTTGAACATGACTTTTTTTTCTACTTCAGATCGACTAGAAATTGGAGAGGTTCCTTTTATTTCAAACAACCCCAAGCCAACAAGGGCAGAGTCTCTCGAATATTACCGAAGGGTAACTTCTCACTGGAAGCTTAAGCTCAAATTATACGAGGAGATAAATGTGATTGAAAAAGATGTTGACGGATTTTCGATTGCAACCTCCAAGGGCAGTTACAAGGCAAAGAACGTAGTCGTAGCGACTGGCTTTTACGACCGGCCTTTTTTGCTTAATGTTCCAGGAGAATCCCTTTCAAAAGTTTTACACTATTATAGAGAACCACATCCATTTTTTGGGATGAATCTGGTAATCGTTGGGTCTGCAAATTCTGCTGTAGATGCCGCACTAGAAACCTACCGAAAAGGTGCTAAAAGTGTGACGATGATTATCCGAGAACCTAAAATTGGGGATAATGTAAAATACTGGGCACGTCCCGACATTGTAAATCGAATCGAAGAAGGCAGTATTAAAGCGCACTTTAACTCCTCTATTACTGAAATAACACCCAACGAAGTTAAATTTAGAACGCCTAAAGGAGAGCAAACCATCGACAATGATTTTGTTTTGGCCATGACAGGATATCAACCAAATTTTCAACTACTAGAGTCCTTAGGGGTAGGATTTCAGGAAGACACTTTCAGAACGCCTGTTTATGATTCAATGAGCATGCAGTCGAATGTCAAGGGCGTGTATTTGGCTGGAGTGGTTTGCGGTGGTCTTAAAACCAACAAATGGTTTATAGAAAACTCCAGAGATCATGCTGCTTTGATCGTGAAAGCAATTTCGAAAAAAGTAAATTAGAACAGTTGCGTTTTAGAATTCGGTATAAAAGACTTCGAGCTCCAATTTATTCGCCTCATTGTCTTTAGATTCAGATCCATGAAGTACAATTCCGAAAGGATTCAAAATTGAAGCCATAGGGTACAGGATATTCTTCAGCTCTGAGGTTTTTGCATTTAGATTGGAGATATTGTCAACATGAGAATTCACCACGAGCCCCAGTTCTACATTGGTGGAATCTTTTCTAACAACACGGTTAATGTGGTCCGTAATCTTAAACTTATATCGATAGGGAAGATTGTTCTCGTCGTATTCTAGTAATCCGCCGAAGATGGATTTATCTCCATTTTTTGTGCTAGTATTTGTTGTGTTATCCCTATAAAAATCCGAAAGAGGCATCTTGTCCTTATAGTTATAAAGAAAAACTCTATCAGCTATTAAAGAATCCGTATTTGAGTATTTAGACTGGTCTACATAGAAAATTAGATTGGCTTCGTTGATTAGCCATTCTTTTTCTCTAAGCTCTTCTAAAAGCGTTGTCTCTTCATCACTATTGTTAAAAAGGTTGATCGTTGCGTGCAATCCAGATCCATCAAGATAGATGCGTTCAGAAGAAACTCCATTTAAATCATTTTGTAATTCTTGAGTAATGGCAGGATCAAAACTACTGTTCTTGAGGGTGTTTATTTTTGTACCTAAATTAATCGTCGTCGTCTTTGACGCTTTCTCAATCTTACTCTCTTCGGTGCTCTCCGCATTATAAGAGTCATAGCTGTAAGTCATTCTAATTATGGCTTGATTGATGTCCAACAGCATGTATAAATCATCCGAAAAGTCATCCGTTTGAATGATGATTCCCTTTAGGTGTCTCGCAAAGTTATCGGCGTTTTTCAAAACGCTTTCCCCTTCTTGATCTATAACCTTTGTTTGAAAAAAACTAGCATCTAAAGGAATTCTAATTCTAGGTGAAAGCCTTGTTTCGACAAGCTCTGTTTCGTCGACATCTTCAGTTTCTGGAACATCTTCCTCGAAATTAAACCTCAACTCATCAAAATTAAGCTTGTAGGTGTCATCGTGTATTTTATCGCCGAAAAACCCTTGTTCAAAATAATCCGTGTTGGAGTAATAACTTTTATAAGTTTCAAAATTATTATCAGGATCCAAAGCTGAGATAAAATAAGTCAACTCATAAACTTTAATATTAAACGTTGCCTCCCTGTTTCCATAGATAGAATCTATTTGGTATACACTGTTTTGTGAATCGTAGGTTGAGTTGTCTAAATCAACATCATCCAAAATTCCATCGCCGTCACTATCACTACTTAATGGGTTTGTATTGGATTGAGTTTCAATATAATCAAGAACACCGTCTCCGTCACTATCACTTTCAACATCATCTGGGTCAGCATCTAGGGCATCCAATACGCCATCTCGATCAGTATCAATTTGATTTGTGAAAAAAGGAATTTCAAGAAAAACCTCAGTCACCGTTTCGTTTTCGTTTATTATTGCAGGGTTCGTGTCATCTCCTGCCAATTCAGTTTCCTGAGCGTAAACTCCAAAAGTAGGATCATTCCCAATTGTTAACTGAGCCGTAATACTTGCTTCAGAATTACCAAAAACAGGGTGTCGAATTTTACCTAACTGCGCCAATGGCAAACCGTTGGTTTGAAATAAATCAACTTTCTTTTGATGAGTATACACCGGAATTTTAGTCTTTTTAGTTTCAAAAGACATTTCTTTAAAAATCTCGACACCCACACTTTGGAAGTCGCTATCGCAAGAAATCAATGTGAAAAAAAAGAAAACTATACCAATAAATTGTTGGGGGAGTCTACTGAAATTCATTCTTAAATCAGATAATATTTTGAGAATAAAAATTAATAAGTGCATCTTTTTGCTGAGTTTCCTCGAAGCTTAACCCAGGGATTTTTTCAGCAGCCGAACTCTTTTCAATTTCTTCGGGAGTTTCAGCATCAGCGATAACGTATCCGTCAGAATAATTTAAACTCAATTGGGTTAAGTTTTCAAAATTTGCATTCTTCAGAAGTGTTATTTCTTTATCAGGAATTTCATCAAATGCAACTTTCTTGTGGAAATCCTCTGAGAATACGCCTTCAAAATCTTTGGCATATACCGAGGATACGATTTTACAATCCGCAAAAATAGGCTCATCCTTATAATAAGTTTTTAAGTATACTGGAAATAAAGAGGTAAACCATCCGTGAAGATGAATAACATCTGGAGACCAATTTAATTTTTTAACTGTCTCGATGACACCCTTGGTAAAGAAAATCATTCGCTCGTCATTGTCAGCAAATAGCACATCTTTTTCGTCCCGTAAAACAGCTCGTCTTTTGAAATACTCCTCATTGTCTATAAAATAGACTTGCATTCTTTCCTTAGGAATCGAAGCAACTTTGATGATTAGCGGCATATCAACGTCATTGACAACCAAATTCATTCCCGACAATCTTATCACTTCGTGGAGTTGATGCCTTCTTTCGTTTATCAAACCATAACGCGGCATAAATATCCTTGTTTGCCCTCCGTGGTCATTAATATTCTTAGGAATCTGAAATGAATTCACGGCCTGATTCGTCTGGGGAAGGTATGGTACTACTTCGGATGAAATGTTCAGAACTCTTTTCTCTTTCATAAAATATCTATTATTGAAGGGCTTAAAAGTTTGGCAAAATTACAAAAATTAAACGGAATAAGCGGAATTCTGTATATTTACCCCCAATAATCTTTTATTAAATGGAAGTCTTTGATTCGTATGAATCTCTTAAAAAGGTTCTTAACGAGGGAGTTGGTTCTATCGGAATGGTTCCCACAATGGGCGCACTGCACGAAGGACATTTGTCTTTAATCAGAAGAGCAGCGCAAGAAAACCAAAGGGTATTGATCAGTATTTTTGTAAATCCCACCCAGTTTGAAGAGGCTTCGGATTTGATAAACTATCCTAAAACACTGGTCGAAGATCTTAAAGCGATTGCTTCAATAGATTCGAAAACATATGTCTACGTCCCCAAAACAAATGATATTTACGGCCAAAATGCACTAACCGAAACGTTCGATTTGAGTGATCTTGACCAAGTAATGGAAGGGAGTAAACGGAAAAATCACTTTCAAGGAGTTGCAACTATTGTTAAGTTTTTTCTTGAAACCTTCAAGCCTACAAAGGCTTATTTTGGTCAGAAAGATTACCAGCAGCTTCAAATTATTTTACAGCTCGCAGAAAAATTAAACTTAAACACTGAAATCATAGGTTGTCCTATCGTTCGAGAAGTTGATGGATTGGCGATGAGTTCCAGAAATAAACATCTAACCCCAGCGGAAAGAAAAATTGCCCCGTTGGTTTTTAAAGCATTATTGGAGGTAAAAGAAATGTCGAAGAATAAAAAATATTCTGTCTTAAAATCATTTATCAATGCGTTTTTTGTGGAGCACTCTCAACTCGAATTGGACTATTTTGTAATTGCCGACTCCAAAACACTCCTCGAAATCAGTGATCAAGACAAGGCGCGTGAAGGAAGAGCTTTTATAGCGGTTCGCTTGGGAAAAATAAGGTTAATAGATAATTTAGATTTGGCTTAAATTCATACATTTGCTACATGTTAGTAGAAGTATTAAAATCTAAAATTCACCGAGTTAAGGTTACTCATGCCGATTTAAATTATATTGGCAGTATCACCATTGATAGAGATCTAATTGAGGCAGCTAATTTTCTGGTGGGTGAAAAAGTTCAGGTCGTTAACATAAATAACGGAGAGCGATTAGAAACCTACATCATTGAAGGAGAGAGGGGATCTGGAGAAGTTACTTTGAATGGACCCGCTGCAAGAAAAGTTCAAAAAGGAGACATCGTGATTATTTTAAGTTATGCGCAGATGGAGGTTGAAGAAGCAAAAGTTTTTAAACCAACCATGATCTTTCCTAACGAAAACACAAATCGTTTAAAATAAATTTTGAAAAAACTCGCTTCGATCTCGAAAATAATTATACCACTTGGGATCGGGATTTTTTTTATTTACCTCAGCTACAACAACACCACTACCGTAGATCGTAAAAATATTTTTTTACACATCAAAAATGCCGATTATAGCTTTGTGCTTTTGTCAGCCGTCTTTGGAGCCCTCAGTCACATTTCAAGAGCATACCGATGGCAGTTTCTACTCGCACCTTTGGGCTACAGCCCGCGATTAATAAATTCGGTACTTGCTGTACTAATTGGCTATGTTTCTAATCTTGGTATTCCCAGATCTGGAGAGCTTTTTAGGGCCACAGTAATGGATCGATTTGAAAACATTCCTTTTCAAAAAGGTTTTGGAACAGTAATTGCCGAAAGACTGGTAGACCTTGTTATTCTTTTGTGTTTTGTCTCTTTGGCACTGATTCTTCAGTTTGATTTGATTTGGGATATCATAGCCAAAAAATCGATTAATCCTGTTCAGATAATTATAATAATTGTGAGCGGAGTTGTTTTGTCCCTTGTTTTAAGAAAATTTATCAATCAATCAAACAACCGCTTTTTAAACAAAGTTCGCTTATTTTTTGCCGGCCTTTGGGAAGGGATTATTTCCCTCAAGAAGATGGAACATAAATGGGCTTTTATTGGACATACTCTTTTTATTTGGCTGATGTATCTCGCAATGTTTTACATCATTAAATTTTCAATTCCTGAGACGGCTTCACTTGGGCTTGAATGCCTAATTGCTGCCTTTGTAGTTGGCGCGTTGGCAATTTCTGCAACCAATGGCGGCGTTGGAATTTATCCCTTCTCTGTATCCTTAGTATTGATTGCCTATGGGATTTCAAAAGAATCAAGTTTGGCTTTTGGATGGATCATGTGGACCTCTCAAACGGTAATGGTTGTTCTTTTTGGTAGCCTTGCCTTTTTTGCTTTACCTTTGGTTAATCGCTCTAAATAAAAAGCGATACAAGTCTATTTTATATTAACAAATGAGTAAAATTAAAACTTCCTTTTTCTGTCAAAGTTGTGGCTCTCAACATACCAAATGGCAAGGACAATGTAACGCATGCAAGCAGTGGAATACGTTAATAGAAGAGATTGTTGAAAAGGCAGATAAAAAAGACTGGAAAACCGATACCAAAACTCCCAGAACCTCAACACCCATAAAAGTTAACGAAATTCTGACGACTGTAGAGTCGAGAATGGATACTAGAGATGGTGAACTCAATCGCGTGCTAGGGGGTGGAATCGTTCCCGGTGCATTAATGTTGTTAGGAGGAGAGCCTGGTATTGGAAAATCGACACTCCTTCTTCAAATTGCAATGCTTGTAAATTGCAAAGTGCTATACGTCTCAGGGGAAGAAAGTCAAAAACAAATAAAGCTTCGTGCAGATCGAATGAATTCGGCCTCTGAAGAATGCTTTGTTTTAAGTGAAACCCGCACCCAAAATATTTTTGCTCAAATAGAAAAATTAGCGCCTGAATTGATCATTATTGATTCGGTTCAAACCCTGCACACCGATTATATCGACAGTAGTCCAGGAAGCGTTTCTCAAATAAAAGAATGTACCGCAGAATTTATTCGGTTTGCAAAAGAAACCCATGTCCCTGTTTTTCTAGTAGGTCACATAACTAAGGATGGGCAAATTGCTGGCCCTAAAATATTAGAACACATGGTAGATGTTGTACTTCAATTTGAAGGGGACAGAAATCACATGTATCGCATTCTGAGAACTCAAAAAAATCGTTTTGGGGCAACTTCTGAAATCGGAATTTATGAAATGCAGTCAAAAGGACTTCGTCCAGTTGTAAACCCAAGCGAACTGTTAATCTCCGAAAAAGATCAAAACCTGAGCGGCCATGCAATAGCAGCAACCATCGAAGGAGTTCGACCCCTGATGATAGAGGTTCAGGCTTTAGTAAGCTCTGCTGTTTATGGAACTCCACAGCGAACAAGCACGGGTTTTAACACAAAAAGACTCAACATGCTTTTAGCGGTTCTTGAAAAAAGAGCCGGATTTGCATTAGGAGCAAAAGATGTTTTTATCAACATCACAGGAGGAATTTCGATTGAAGACCCTGCCATTGATTTAGCCGTTATATCTGCAATTCTATCAAGTCACCACGACATAGAGGTTTCACAAAACTATTGTTTTGCAGCTGAAGTTGGTTTGTCAGGAGAAATAAGGCCCATTCCTAAAGCAGAGCAAAGAATTCAGGAGGCTTCAAAACTAGGCTTTGATACAATAATCATATCAAAATTTACGAAAATCAGTGATACGAATCAGACCATCAAGATTGTTCGTTTAGGTAAAATTGAAGAGTTAATTACTTATCTTTTCGGTTAACATTTATTTTTTATAAAGAATTAAATGTATACTTTAATAAAATAAAAAATGTCATCAACATGGATAAAATAGTCACTCAATTTTTAGAAGAAGTCAATCGAAAAAATCAAAATGAGCCAGAATTCATGCAAGCGGTTACTGAGGTTGCTGAACATGTAATTCCTTATGTTTATAAGAATGATATCTATTATGGCCAAAACATTTTGTTGAGAATGGTCGAACCTGAACGTGTAATCTCTTTTCGCGTCGCGTGGATAGATGACAATGAAGAAATTCAAGTAAACCGTGGTTACCGTGTTCAAATGAACTCTGCAATTGGTCCTTATAAAGGAGGGTTGCGCTTTCACCCAAGTGTGAACCTTAGCGTACTTAAGTTTTTGGCTTTTGAGCAAGTTTTTAAAAATAGTCTGACAACCTTGCCGATGGGAGGTGGAAAAGGGGGATCTGATTTTGACCCCAAGGGAAAGTCGGATACCGAAGTGATGCGTTTTTGCCAAAGTTTTATGTCAGAATTATTTCGTCACATTGGCCCAAACAGAGATATTCCTGCAGGAGACATTGGTGTTGGAAGCAGAGAAGTTGGCTATCTTTTTGGACAGTATAAAAGACTTAAAAACGAATTTACTGGCGTAGTCACTGGTAAAGGAATTAGCTGGGGAGGATCACTTATTCGTCCGGAGGCAACAGGTTATGGTGTGGTTTATTTTACTGAAAAAATGCTTGAAAATCAGAACAACAGCCTCAAGGGCAAAAATGTTGTGATTTCTGGCTCAGGTAATGTCGCCCAATATGCCGCTGAAAAAGCAATTCAACTGGGAGCCAAAGTACTCACGCTTTCTGATTCCTCGGGATATGTCTATGATAAAGACGGAATAAATAGAGAAAAACTAGATCATATAATGACGCTTAAAAACGTTAAAAGATCCAGGATTGGTGTTTATATTGAAAAATATCCTAAAGCCGAATTTTTCCCAGGCAAAACCCCTTGGGAAATCCCTTGCGATGTTGCACTTCCTTGCGCAACACAAAACGAGTTAAACGGTGACGATGCGAAAGCACTTGTCAAAAATGGGTGTTTGTGTGTGGGAGAAGGCGCCAATATGCCCTCAACTCCTGAAGCCATTCATGTTTTTATCGAGCATAAAATCCTTTTTGCACCGGGGAAAGCTTCAAATGCAGGAGGTGTTGCTGTTTCTGGATTGGAAATGGCACAAAATTCATTAAGATACAACTGGACTAGAGAGGAAGTGGATCAAAAATTAAAAAATATCATGAGTGATATCCATCAATCCTGTATTGAGTTTGGAACAGAAAAAGACCACGTCAATTATGTAAAAGGTGCTAATATTGCTGGCTTTGTAAAAGTTGCAGATGCCATGCTTGCGCAAGGTGTTGTATAAATAATCTTAATGAGTTCAGATAATAAACATGCTGGTTGAAACTAATGCTGTCGTAATTCGCACCATAAAATTTGGCGACTCTAGTCTAATTGCGCGCTGTTATTGTGAACAAATAGGGCTTAAATCATTTCTTTTAAAAGGAATTTTATCTTCTAAAAAAGGAACCCTAAAGAAATCTTTGTTTCAGCCTTTAAGTTTAATAACACTGAATATCAATATTAAAAATGATACTTCTGAGCGTTTACTTTTTATTAAAGAGGCTAAAATTTATCGTCCGCTACAAAACATTCACTTAAATATTAAAAAAAACACTGCTGCGCTTTTTCTTACAGAGGTATTGATGAAAATAATGGAAGAAGAAGGAGACCCCAATCCCTCATTGTTTAGTTTTCTGGAGCGGGCAATTTTACAACTAGAAGAAAAAAGCTTTTCTGCTCTTTTTCATTTAAAGTTTTTAATTGATTTAACCCGTTACATAGGTTTTTATCCAAATATTTCAAATCTTGAGCATCCATGTTTCGACATGGAAAATGGCTGTTTTTGTTTTCAAACCGATTCAAAAAAAATCATCATTGGAAAAGAGCTTGAGGCTTTTAAAACCCTTCTAGGCACGAATTTTGATAAGATAACGGATGTCTCCATAACAAGTGCAATAAAAATTAAATTATTAGATTCAATCGTGGACTATTATAGTCTACACATGCAAAAGTTTAGTAAAATAAAATCTCTTTCCATACTACATGAAGTTTTTCGTGAAACATAGCTGTAAAGTCTTTGTGTTAGTAGCCTTATTTCTTAATGGGCTCAATGCGCAGGAAATAAAGGTTGAAGATGAAAACTCAGGAGAGCCTCTTGAGGGTGTTGCTATTTACACTGAAGATCTGAGGAATAGCACTCAAACTGACTCGAATGGTATGGGGTCTCTAGCGGGTTTTTCGGGAGTCATCAACTTCTATTTAATGGGCTTCGAAGCGCTTCAAATTCAATTTAGCGAATTGGAGAAAATGGGTAATGTGATTAAATTGATTTCTAAAGACAAAAAGTTAGACGAAGTCATATTGTCTGTTGCTCGATCCCAATCCATACGAAACAAAATTGCTGAAGAGGTTTCAATAATTTCTGCGCGCGACATTGAGCTCAGTACTGGGTCCACGGGAGCCGATATTTTAGAATCAAGTCCCAATGTCAGAATACAGAAATCACAGGGAGGTGGCGGAAGCCCGGTACTAAGAGGTTTTGAAGCCAATCGAATACTAATTGTCGTGGACGGCGTTAGGATGAACAACGCCATCTACCGTTCGGGACATCTTCAAAATGCAATCACAATTGATCCCCATAACATCGAAAGAGTAGAAGTTACATTTGGATCTTCTTCTGTCGGTTACGGGTCTGATGCCCTTGGAGGAGTAATTCACTATTATTCAAAATCTCCAGTGATTAATGGTGAAGAAAAAGTTACTGCAGAATACACCAGCAATTTTAACTATGCAAATCTCTCAAGCGTAAATAATTTAAATACCAAACTGAGTTTTGAAAATTGGGGGAGTCTTACCAGCTTTAGTGTCTCTCATTTTGGTGACATCAAAATTGGGAAAAATAGAAGACATGGTTTTGAGAATTGGGGCTTGACGCCCTATTATTCAATTAATAGCCGTGAAAATTATTACCCAACCCCCCTCTCAAACTCAAATCCAAACATTCAAAAAAACACTGGATATGATCAATACGATCTCTTTCAAAAGTTCATTTTTGCACTAGCGGAAGACATGGTTCTTAATGTTAATTTCCAGTATTCCGAATCCACTGACATCAATCGATATGATAAATTGGTAGAGGAAAGAGCAGGCAGTCTTCGTTTTAGCGAATGGTACTACGGCCCTCAAAAAAGACTATTTATTTCTCCACAACTAAAAATGTTTTTTGGAAAAAATTGGTTGCAAAAAGGAACTTTTACCGCTGCCTATCAAAACATTGAAGAATCTCGTATTAATAGAAAATTCGGGAGCATTACGCGTTCCTATCAAAACGAAAACGTTGATATATTTAGTTTTAATGCTGATTTTAATGGATCACTTAACGACAAGCATTCGTTCTCCTACGGAATAGAAGGCACGCGAAATAAAATCGCTTCTAATGGCTTTTCTAAGGATCTGATTTTAGACGCTTACAAAATCATTGGATTAAAAACTCCCACTCCTATTCCCTCCAGATATCCGAATGACGGCAGCAAGATTTCAAGTTTTGCAGGATACTTGAATTGGGTATACCTCTTAAATAAAAAGCTAACCTTAAATGTTGGTCTTCGAGTCACTAAATCTTCTCTTGTTGCTAACTGGAACGATACCGCTCAAATTGATCGTCTTTTATCTTCGGTTGATTTGAAATTCAATGCAATAACTTACACACTAGCGGTCACCTACCGACCCAATGAAAGAACACTGGTTAGCAGTTTGTTTTCTAGTGGGTTTAGAAACCCTAACATTGATGATATTGGAAAAATTAGGGAAAGTAATGGAACATTACTTGTGCCTAACACTTTTTTAGATCCTGAATATGCCTATACTTTTGAATCGGGTGTTAGCTTAAATACTTCTGATAAAAAAATACATTTCGATCTGAGAGGATACACTACTTTGGTTTCTCGCCATATCGTGAGATCTGATTATATCGTCTTTGCAGATCAGTCAACCCCTGACGAAAACACAATATTATATAAAGGGGAAGAGGTTAAAACCCAAGCCAATAAAAATTTAGGAAATAGGTTTATTTATGGAGGGTCCATTCAAACGAATTATAAATTAAATAAAAAAATAACTGCAATGGGCAGTGTGACTTACACCGACAGTTATAAAAATCTTAATTATGGCCCAATGCCATCGATAAGTCCAATCTATGGGACTCTATCGATGGTATACGACCAAAAGAAGCTTTATGCTAAAATATATTGGCAGTTTAGCGACTCTAAAGATCCTGCAAAATACAGTTGGGGAGGCGAAGATGGATTAAATGAAACTCCCCTTATAAATCCAACAGCAATCAATGATTTGGAGCGATATAATGGAACGCCATCATGGAGTATACTTTCATTTTTATCACAATATCAGTACCGTAAAAACATAAAACTTAATTTTGGTGTGACCAATATTTTTGACCTTCATTATCGCACATTTGCTTCGGGCATTTCCTCTGAGGGGCGTAGTTTTCGGTTAGGGTTAAAGGTCAAAATATAAATCTCCATTTTTTATCTTAAAATCCTTAATTTCGCTTTTCTAAGAAAGAAAGCTATACATGGCATTTAAAGAATACAAAGGACTCAATTTATCGGATATTTCAAAGGAAATTCTCCAATACTGGGATCAAAACAAAATTTTCGATAAAAGTATCTCCAGACGAGAAGGGAACACACCTTTTGTGTTTTATGAAGGACCACCTTCTGCAAACGGTATGCCCGGGATTCACCATGTTATGGCGCGTTCGATAAAAGACATTTTCTGTCGTTATAAAACTCAGAAAGGGTTTCAGGTGAAACGAAAAGCAGGATGGGACACCCATGGCCTCCCAGTTGAATTAGGCGTAGAAAAAGAGCTTGGAATCACCAAAGACGCCATCGGTAAAACACTCTCAGTTGAAGCCTACAACCTCGCCTGTAAAAAAGCAGTGATGCGCTACACTGATGTTTGGAATAAGCTCACTGAGCAGATGGGTTATTGGGTGGACATGGAGGATCCCTATGTTACTTATACTTCCAAATACATGGAAAGTGTTTGGTGGTTGCTGAAACAGATTCATGAAAAAGGACTGCTTTATAAAGGCTATACGATCCAACCTTATTCTCCAAAAGCAGGAACTGGATTAAGCTCACACGAGCTAAATCAACCAGGTACTTATCAGGATGTTAGCGACACCACCATAACAGGTCAGTTTGAAACTTTAAATGAAACCCTGCCTGAATCGCTTCAGGGAAATATACCGCTTTACCTCCTTGCTTGGACAACTACTCCATGGACCTTACCTTCAAATACGGCCTTAACGGTTGGCCCTAAAATTGACTATGTGGTGGTTCATACTTTTAATCAATATACCCACCTTCCAGTCAGGGTTCTATTGGCCAAAGCTTTGATTCAAAAACAATTTTCTGGAAAATATGAAGCCGTTTCAAAATTAGTAGAAGTTGAAAAATATCAGAAGGGAGACAAAAAAATCCCTTTCTATCTTAATCAGGAAATTAAAGGAAGAGACTTAGAAAATATAAAATATAAAAAAATATGGTCTGAAGCGCCTGATCCTTTCGAAAATGCCGAAAATGCATTCCGAGTTATAACAGGAGACTTCGTTACGACAGAAGATGGAACAGGAATTGTACATACCGCTCCCACCTTTGGAGCAGACGATGCTAAGGTCGCCAAAGAAGCAGTCCCTGAAATCCCACCACTTCTGATTCTCGATGAAAATGACAACAAGGTTCCCTTAGTTAACTTACAAGGAAAGTTCCGAAAGGAATTAGGAAGCTTAGCGGGTCAATACGTTAAAAATGATTATTACCCAGAAGGAGAAGCTCCTGAAAAATCTGTAGATGTTCAGATTGCTATTCGTTTAAAAGAAGAAAATGCTGCTTTTAAAGTAGAAAAATATGTTCATTCTTATCCCAATTGTTGGAGAACAGACAAGCCCATTCTTTACTATCCACTAGATTCTTGGTTTATTAAAGTAACTGATGTCAGAGATCGAATGGCTTCTTTAAATCAATCCATCAACTGGAAACCAAAATCCACAGGAGAAGGAAGGTTTGGCAATTGGCTTGCTAATGCAAACGACTGGAACCTATCGCGCTCTAGGTTTTGGGGCGTACCACTTCCTGTTTGGCGAACTGAAGATGGGCAAAACACCAAGGTCATCGGTTCAATTAAGGAATTGATCGAAGAAATAGAAAAGTCGATCTGTGCTGGGCACATGCATTCCAACCCATTTGGAGATTTTGAAGTGGGAGAAATGAGTGATGAAAATTATCAAAAGGTAGATTTACATAAACATACGGTAGATGAAATCATTCTCGTTTCTGAGGACAACCAGCCCATGCGACGCGAAAAAGATTTAATTGATGTTTGGTTTGATTCCGGAGCCATGCCTTATGCGCAATGGCATTATCCCTTTGAAAATAAAGAAAAAATTGATCAGGGAGAATCTTTCCCTGCCGATTATATTGCAGAAGGTGTCGACCAAACCAGAGGCTGGTTTTACACCCTTCACGCAATCAGTACTTTGGTCTTTGATTCCATCGCCTACAAAAATGTCGTTTCGAACGGATTAGTTTTAGACAAGAAAGGTCAAAAGATGTCCAAAAGACTAGGGAATGCTGCTGATCCTTTTGAAACAATCAAAAAATATGGGCCTGATGCCACTCGATGGTACATGATTTCAAACGCTAATCCTTGGGACAATCTCAAATTCGATATCGAAGGAATTGCGGAGGTTCAACGAAAGTTTTTCGGAACACTTTACAATACCTATTCCTTCTTTAGCCTTTATGCCAATATTGATCAATTTAAGTATGAAGAAGCTCAAATTCCAATTGAAAATCGACAAGAGCTTGATCGATGGATTTTGTCTGAACTAAACACATTAATCGATAACGTTGATAAATTCTATGAAGATTACGAACCCACAAGAGCAACGCGTGCCATTTCGGATTTTGTACAAGAAAAATTAAGCAATTGGTATGTAAGACTTTCCCGACGTAGATTTTGGAAAGGCGAATACCAACAAGATAAAATAGCTGCTTATCAAACGCTCTATGAGTGTCTGCTTACTGTTGCAAAATTGGCCGCTCCTGTAGCGCCGTTTTATACCGATAAGCTTTATCAGGATTTAATCCAAAATACGCAAACGGAAGGGTTTGAGTCCATTCACCTTTCAGATTTCCCAGTGGTAAACAAAGCGGCGATTGATCCCATATTAGAAAACCGAACCAATAAGGCCAGAAATATCACTTCTTTGGCGTTGTCATTAAGAAAAAAGGAACAAATCAAAGTGCGTCAACCGCTCGAAACTTTAATGGTGGCAGTTAATAGTCCTGAAGAAAAAATGGAAATCGAATTAATTCAGGAACAACTTGCAGCAGAAATCAACGTAAAGGGTGTGAAATTACTAGACGAAAATAGTGATATTCTGGTAAAAGAAATAAAACCTAATTTTAAAGCATTAGGCCCTCGTTTTGGAAAAGAAATGGGAAGCATCGCAGGAAAAATAAAAAGCTTAACTAGTGAAGAAATCAAAACATTAGAGCAAGAAGGTAACTTGTCTCTATTAGTTAATGAAAAAAATATTATCTTGGAACTTAGTGACGTTGAAATTTCATCGAAGGATATTGAAGGTTGGCTGGTCGCTCACGGTAACGGATTGACAGTTGCGCTGGACATCTCTTTGACCGAAACCCTTATTGATGAAGGAGTTGCAAGAGAGCTCGTGAACCGAATCCAGAACATCCGTAAGGACTCTGGTTTTGCGGTTACTGATAAAATAAATATTTCGTTTTCAGCAGATGAAGACTTAAAGAAGAAAATAATTAATCATCGGGATTACATCCTTTCAGAAACACTTGGAGAAAATATTGATTTTCAAGAAAGTTTAGATTCTGAAAATGAAGTGTTTTTCGAAAATATGAAAACTTTAATAAACATTAAAAAGATTTAAAAATGGCATCAGATGTAAAAGTTCGTTATTCTGACAAAGAATTAGGAGAATTCAAAAAGCTAATCGAAGATAAAATTCAAAAAGCCAAAGCGGATCATGAATTGCTTAAAAGCGCATATATGAACGATGGAAACAATGGGACAGAAGACACTTCACCGACCTTTAAAGCTTTCGAAGAAGGCTCAGAAACCATGTCAAAAGAAGCCAATACGCAACTCGCAATTAGACAAGAAAAATTTATTCGAGATTTAAAAAATGCCTTAATCCGAATTGAAAATAAAACTTATGGTGTTTGTCTTGTTACTGGTAAATTGATCAACAAGCAACGACTGTTGTTGGTTCCGCACACGACCTTAAGTATTGAGGCAAAGAACATGCAAAAATAACTTTGCAAAGGACGCTAATTATATTCGTTTTTTTGATAAGTCTTGCACTTGAAGCTCAAAAAACTGTACAAAAAACTTGGCTTGATCCTAATATTACTGATCTTGTTGTGGAGGTTCCTTGGGCCTCAAACGTATTATTCACCGGGGCGGATAACTTTTCGGGGATTCAAATAAAATACCGGTCGGATGGAGAGTACCAAAACCGTACCGTTTTAACTTCTAAAGTGGTTGGTAGGACACTTTATATTGTCGAAAGTCCAACCCCAAATACTCCCGACTTAAACGACAAGCTGAGTGCTCATAAGTTTATTTCCTCTAGCATAAAACTTATATTTTCATCAAATATTTCTTTTAATTTAAAAAGTAATGATACAAAAATCAAAGGAAAAGGCAAGATGAAAAACATAAACCTAGACCTTAAAAGTGGTTATTGTGAGCTTTCGAATTGGGACGCTCCAGGAAACGTCACTACTGAGAATGCAAACGTAAATGTGATATCCGAAAAGACAGCCGTTAGTGGGAAAAGTAAAAACGGAATAGTTGTTTTACCCTTATCAGACAATGGTTTACTCCCGTTTCTGAAGATCAATAGTCTTAATGGAGATATCACACATCAAAAGAAGTTATAATTTTCTACTTTTGTCATCAAAATGTAACCGTTGAAACTACAACTTAAAAACATAAATTTATTTACATCCGCGATTATAATAATCTCATTATTGTTTATTGATCAAGGTTCAAAAATATTTATTAAGCTAAACTACTCTTTAACCCTCTATGGCAATAACGCGATTATAGATTGGGGGTTTTTTAAACTCCTGTTTGTCGAAAATAAAGGGATGGCAATGGGCGCAAAGCTCAACGATATAATCCCTTTCCTTACGGAAAGAACTGCCAAACTTTTTTTAACCATTTTTAGGCTATTTGCCATTTTTGGGATAGGTTACTGGCTTCTAGACACATTAAAAAAAGACATTTCTAATCTTTTTAAGTGGGCTTTGTGTTTAATTTTTGCAGGTGCTATTGGAAATATTATTGATTCTCTTTTTTATGGTGTTTTGTTTTCTCATAGCTACGGACAAGTAGCCAGTTTTCTTTCTGAAGGCGGAGGATATGCCCCTTTTTTAGAAGGTCACGTAGTTGACATGCTGCAATTCCCCTTGGTAAGCTGGAATTGGCCAGAATGGGTTCCCTTAGTTGGAGGAGAACATTACACTTTTTTCCAGTATGTCTTCAATGTGGCAGACACCGCCATCAGCACGGGAGTAGGAATTTTGATTGTTTTCAACAAAAAGATTTTTGGAGGAAAGCTTAAAACGAAAACACCTGATTTGGAGTAACAACAAAGTCCATTGCAATATCATTTTTGTCAATATCTTCAATTTTATCAATCGGCTCAAAAAAAGAAATCCCCACTTTGATGGTTTCTTTTCGACACTCCGCCAAGAAGCGATCATAATAGCCCTTTCCATAGCCCACACGATGCCCTTGCTTGTCAAAAACGAGAAGTGGGAGAAAAACTAGATCAATTTCTAAGGGATTTATTTTAATCCCTGATAAAGGCTCCGGAATCCCATAATCATTTTCTTTAAGTAAAGTCTGATCACTTAAGAGATAGTGTTCGAGCTTTGAGTCATTGAGCATTTTAGATACCACAATTTGCTTGTCTTTCCCCTGTAGGACAGAGAGCAGAAAGGAAGTGTCAACTTCATTTTTCTTTTCGGAAGACAAAAACAGGTGATAAAGCGCCTTTGTCCAAAGGTCAACCGCCAAACAACGATTGGCAATCGCAATGCTCTTCACCATAACCTCCTCTGCAGAGAGTTGTCCTCTCAGGTTTCTATATTTTTTTCTTAATTCGTGTTTGTGAAATGTCAAAGTGATTATCCTTTAGAGCTTAAAATTAAATTTTCTTTTAAGCATACTTTAAGTATTTATGTTTTTTTTTGACCCTAAAGAAAAATAGTACCTTCGTTAAATGGAAAATTCGCCAATTGCTATACAGCTAAAAACACTCCCTCCCAATCCAGGAGTTTATCAATTTTATGATGAAAATGATACGGTGATTTATGTTGGCAAAGCTAAAAATCTTAAAAAACGAGTCAGTTCCTATTTTAACAAAAACCACGACAATAATCGTACTCGGCTGCTTGTTAAAAAAATTGTTCGACACGAGCACATCATTGTTCCCACAGAAGTTGACGCACTTTTACTGGAAAACAACCTCATAAAAAAATACCAGCCCAAATACAATGTCTTGCTTAAAGACGACAAAACCTATCCGTGGATTTGTATTAAAAAAGAGCGCTTTCCAAGGGTATTTAGTACCCGAAAAGTAATTAAAGATGGATCGGATTATTTCGGTCCTTTTACTAACAAGAAAACAGTTTATACCCTTTTGGATCTTATTCGAGGGTTATATCCCCTAAGAACTTGCAACTACGACCTTTCTGAAGAAAAAATTAATAATCAGAAATATAAAATATGTCTAGAATATCACCTTGGAAATTGTCTGGGTCCCTGCGAGCAAAAAATAAACGAGGAATTATACAATCAGAATATCGCCGCTATTAAAAACATTGTTAAAGGAAATTTCAAAAGCTCTCTAGATCAATTTCAATTGCAAATGGAAAACTATGCAAAGGAGATGGAATTTGAAAAAGCTCAAGAAATAAAAGAAAAACTTGCGTCCTTAGAAAACTACCAATCAAAATCAACCATCGTAAATCCCAAAATCAGCAATGTTGATGTTTTTACTATCGTTTCTGATGAAAGTTATGGTTATGTCAACTTCCTTCAAATATCCTATGGATCCATCACCCGATCCCATACGTTAGAGATAAAAAAGAAATTAGACGAAAGTGATCTCGATTTATTAAGCCTTGCGATAATCGACATCAGGCTGAGATTTAATTCGCAGTCGGAAGAAGTCTATTTGCCTTTTCAAATCAATTTGGGGGAGAAAATAAAAGTAAGTATTCCGATGCTCGGAGACAAAAAGAAGTTGGTAGAACTCTCACTTCGGAATGCAAAATTCTATCGAATGGATCGCTTCAAGCAAATGAAAATTGTAGACCCTGATCGACATACAAAAAGATTAATGGGTCAAATGAAAGTCGATTTGCGACTTTCCGACGAGCCCTATCACATCGAATGTTTTGACAACTCCAACATTCAAGGAACGAATCCTGTTGCTGCATGTGTTGTTTTTAAAAATGGAAAAGCGAGTAAAAAAGATTACCGACATTTTAAAATAAAAACGGTGGTCGGAGCAGATGACTTTGCTTCCATGGAAGAGGTCGTTTTTAGGCGGTATAAGCGACTCAAGGAAGAGGGGAAATCACTTCCGCAGCTGATTGTAATTGATGGTGGCAAGGGGCAACTTTCGTCGGCTGTAAAAAGTTTGGATTTACTAGGCCTGAGGGGTAAAATTGCTATTATAGGAATCGCCAAAAGATTAGAAGAAATTTATTTTCCTGAGGATCCAATTCCTTTGTATTTAGACAAAAAGTCTGAAACCTTAAAAATCATTCAACAACTGAGGAACGAAGCACATCGTTTTGGAATCACTTTACACAGAAACCTCAGAAGCAAAGGGTCATTAAATTCTCAATTGGATGAAATCAAAGGCGTCGGGCCAAAAACGAAAGAGTTGCTTTTAAAAGAATTCAAGTCTTTAAAAAGAATCAAAGCCGCTTCACAAAAAGAGTTGATTGATACATTGGGAAAAGTAAAAGGGGTACAATTGTTTCTTAAATTAGAAGAAATGACAAAGTAAAATTGACTTTATTTTAAATGTTAAATAAAAGCTTCATTTAAATCATTTAATTATTTTTACAAAATGATGGAGATTAAAAAAAATACACCATTAATTTTTCTCTTATTCTGTTTCTCCTTTATTCTAAAAGGTCAAGAAGTGTCTGTTTCCGATCCTGTTGAAAATATTGTACCCTTTAAAGCTGGTGAATGGTTTGGATTCCGGATACATTATGGTATTTTTAATGCCAGTTATGCCACATTAAGCCTTACTCAAGATACTTTAAATGGAATTCCTGTTATTCACGCCAAAGGATATGGGAAAACAACAGGTCTTGCGAGATGGTTTTTTAAAGTTGAAGACCATTATGATAGTTTTTTTGACGAAAAAAAAATCATTCCCTATCATTTTATTCGTGACATCTATGAAGGAGGTTACACCAAAAATTTAGAAATTGATTTTGATCATGAACAACAACTGGCTCATGTAAACAATAAAAAAGAACAAAAGAAAGAAACTTTCAAGATTAAAAAAAACTCTCAGGACATCCTTTCTGCTTTTTATTACTTAAGAACATTCTACCCTGAAAGGGACATGATCGTTGGAGAAGATTTTGATATTAACATGTTTTTTGATAATGAGAATTATCATTTTAAGTTAAAGTTTTTGGGAAAAGAAACGCTTTCTTCAAAATTTGGAAAAATAAAATGCGTAAAATTTAGACCTGTTGTGCAAGCAGGTCGGGTGTTTAAGGAGCGAGAAAGCGTAACACTCTGGGTGACTGATGATAAAAACAGAATCCCGCTCAAAGTAAAAGCAGATTTGGCGATTGGCTCGTTAGAAATTGATCTTGATAATTTTAAAAATGTAAAGTTTCCTTTTAATATATTTGTTGACTAACCTTAGAAAGGATTGTTTATTAACAAATGAATAACTTTTTGAGGTGTACATTGTTATTAAGCGCTAAATTCAAGAAGTTTGTTGCATTATAATAAACAATATTCGTTTTGATTTTAAAATATTTTTCTTTTTCGGCATTTCTTTTTTTTACCCTATTGATTTATGGCTGTGAGGATCGTGATGAAAAAAAGGGATCCGAAACCATTGCAGTCGAACAAATTCCCCCAAACATTAAATATGGATTTGATTTGAACAACTACCGCGTTGTAAATAAAAAAATCAAAAGAGGAGATACCTTTGGTTCTATTCTAGAAGAAAATGGAATTGACTATCCGGAGGTATACAACATTTTACAGAAAATAAAGAACAAAGTAAATGTAAGGAGGATCAATGTTGGGAAACCCTACACGCTTCTTTTCAGTAAAGATAGCATCCCAACTCCAAAAGTTTTTATCTATACTCCAGGGATTCAAACCTACAATATTATCCAGCTAAGGGACAGTATTTATGGTAAAAAAATAGATAAACCCATTCGCACCGTTCAACTACAAGGTGCAGGGGAAATTGAAAGTTCGCTCTATGAAACCATGTCCAATAGCGGATTGAACGAGCAACTCACTTACTATCTCTCCGATGTTTACGCTTGGAATATCGATTTTTATCGTTTACAAAAAGGGGATCGTTTTAAAGTTATTTATGAAGAACAATTTGTTGATGATACGATTTCCATAGGAATCAAACGAATTAATGCTGCCATATTTGAGCATTCGGGAAGAGACTATTACGCTTTCGAATTCCAGCCAGATCCTGAAAAAGGAATCGTAGAATATTTTGATGATAGTGCTAAAAACTTACGCCGTGCTTTTCTAAAAGCTCCTGTTAAATTTGGTCCTGTTACCTCACGCTATAATCTAAAAAGACGGATTGCTTATTATGGTAACCGAATAAGACCTCACAAAGGAACCGATTTTGGAGCAAGTATTGGAACATCCATTTTGGCAACTGCAAATGGGGTCGTAGTTAAGGCAAGTTATACCAAAGGCAATGGCAATTATGTCACTATAAAACACAACAACACCTACAGCACTCAATATTTGCACATGAAGCGAAGGAAAGTGAAAAGAGGGCAAACAGTAAAACAAGGAGACGTGATCGGGTGGGTTGGAATGACCGGAAATACTTCAGGACCTCACGTTTGTTATCGTTTTTGGAAAAACGGCAGGCAAGTTGATCCCTTCAAAGAAAAATTACCCGAAGCGAAACCAATTTCTAATTCCCTAAAGAAAACTTACTTGACTGGTATTCAAGAAATAAAAACCGAACTCGACTGTATCTCTTTTGTAAAAGAAAACTCCACTATAAATAACACATTAGCTCTTTCAACAAGTGAATTTAAATAAAAACAAACCTTCGAATCTCGATTCGTGGAAAAAATTGAACTTAAATTTCAAAACACTTTCTTCAAAAACATTAACAGAACATTTCGCAGAAGATCCTGATCGCGTTGATAAGCTCTCCATAAACTGGGAATCATTTTATGTAGATTATTCAAAAAATCGCTTGGATAAATCTACCATTGATCTTTTGGTTTCCCTTGCGGAAGAAGCCGGTTTAAAAGAAGGAATTGAAGCTTATTTTTCGGGCGGAGAAATCAATGAAACAGAAAGTCGAGCAGTACTTCATACGGCACTCAGAACTCACGATTCTTCGCCAGTTCTAGTTGAAGGGGAAAACATACTCCCTGGGATTGATCAAGCCAAAAAAGAAATGTATGATTTTGCTGAAAAGGTGATCTCAGGTAAATGGAAAGGACATACTGGCAAGTCAATTCAAAATGTTGTTAACATAGGAATTGGAGGTTCTGACCTAGGTCCGGCTATGGTGACCGAAGCTTTGGAATTCTACCGAAATCACCTTAGTGTTTATTTCGTTTCAAATGTAGAAGGGGATCATGTTAATGAAATTATTAAAAAAATTGATCCCGAAACAACACTATTCGTAATTGTTTCCAAAACTTTTATCACACAAGAAACTTTAAGCAATGCGCAAACCCTCAGAAAATGGTTTTTAAGTCACGCACCGCAAACAGCTGTTGAGAAACATTTTGTTGCTGTCTCAACCAATCAAAAAAAGGTTACTGAATTTGGGATTTCTCCAGAAAATATCTTCTCAATGAATGACTGGGTTGGCGGTCGATTTTCACTGTGGAGTACCGTAGGTATAGGTATTTGCTTGGCCGTTGGTCCAACGCATTTTGAAAATCTCCTCAAAGGGGCTGGTGCAATGGATCAACACTTTAGAAAAGCTTCTTTTGATCAAAACATACCCGTTATACTAGCGATGATTACGGTCTGGTATAACAATTTTTGGAATGCAGAGTCTGAAGTGATTGTCCCTTATTCACAGTACTTAAGAAGTCTTCCAGCCTATTTACAGCAGGGAATTATGGAGAGTAATGGAAAAGGAGTTGATCGCAATGGCGACCCTGTAGATTATCAAACAGGCACCATCATTTGGGGTGCTTCTGGCACCAATGCGCAACATGCGTTTTTTCAGCTAATGCATCAAGGAACCAAGCTCATTCCTGCTGATTTTATTGGTTTTGCCAAACCACTTTATCCAAAAAATGATCACCAAGACAAATTGATGTCCAACTTTTTTGCCCAAACACAAGCCCTTATGCTAGGGAAAAATGAGGCAACGGTTCGGTCAGAATTAGAAAGTCAAGGGAAATCAAATGCTCAAATTGAAGCCTTGCTTCCTTTTAAAATTTTCGAAGGAAATCGCCCTTCAACTACACTTTTGATCGAAAAATTAACTCCTTTTAATCTTGGAGCCCTACTTGCAATGTATGAGCATAAGATTTTTGTACAAGGGGTTATTTGGAATATTTTCAGCTACGACCAATGGGGGGTGGAATTAGGAAAACAACTCGCTAATAATATTCTCAATGATTTTGAATCTGGAAAATTGGATCATCATGATGCGTCAACAAAAAAACTAATTGAACGGTACCAAAATCCTAAAAAACAAGAAGGTTAAACTCTTAAGTCTTTTACTTTTAGTTGTAAAGAAACCAAGCCTCTAAATTCATTTTCTTCAATAGTATAAATTAAGTCAAAAGGTTTTTGACTTTTAATTTTACTGATGTGGTTTGCCATCCCAAAACCAATACCAAAAATGTTTTTTTCAGAAGCATCTTTAATGTCTAATCTTAAATGACTTTGATCATTCCCAACCACACTTGTTTTGCCGTTGTCTTTGCAATTTTTAGTCAAAAAAACAGGCTGCATGTTTCGAGGACCAAAAGGCCTCATTTGAGAAATAGTTTTAAAAAATTTTGGGGTGATTTTATCTAAAGAAATTTCCAAGTCATATTGAATCGAAGGAATTCTTTGGTCTGGGGTTATGATCCTTTCAACTTCAGATTCGAATGCTTTTTTAAAGCTGCTGAGCGCCTCTGGTTTTATGGTCAGGCCAGCGGCATACATATGTCCTCCAAATTGAATGATGTGCTCCTTACAGGCCTCCAGAACCTCATAAACATCAACTCCTTTAACAGACCGAACAGAACCTGCCAAACAATCTCCCGAAGCAGCAAAAACAACAGTTGGTCGATAGTAAACCTCTATTAACCTCGAAGCGACAATTCCGATTACTCCCTTGTGCCAATCGGGTTGAAAAACTACAGAAGAAAAACAAGTCTCTTCTTCGTTTTGTTTGATCTGATCTAGTGCCTGTTGCGTGATTTTTTTATCCAATTCACGCCTTTCAGAATTAATAAGTTCAATCGCTCTTCCTCTGGCCAATGCTTGATCTTCCTCTTCGGTCAAAAGCAGTTCAACTGCAAAACTTCCATGTTTGATTCTTCCAGCGCCATTAATCCTTGGTGCGATAACAAATACCAAATCTGAAACGGTTAGTTTCTTTTTTAAGGTATTAATAAAACTCAGGATTCCAATTCTAGGATTTTCATTAATTTGTATTAATCCATAAAAAATTAAAATTCTATTTTCTCCTGTGATCGGAACAATGTCAGCTGCAATGGCCATGGCCACCAAGTCAATGTAGGGCAAAAGAGACTCCACGGGCTTGCCTTTCTCTTTCTCGAGGGCTTGGAGCAGTTTAAACCCAATGCCACAGCCACATAATTCTTTATAAGGATACGAACAAGCGGGTTGTTTCGGATCTAAAACAGCGATAGCTTCAGGAAGTTGATCCCCTGGTAAGTGATGATCACAAATAATAAAATCAATCATTAAAGATTTCGCATAAGCAACTTGATCAACTGCCTTAATCCCACAATCTAGTGCGATAATTAGGCTAACGTTTTGTTCTTTGGCTTTATCAATTCCTTTGATTGAAATCCCATAACCCTCATCATACCGGTCAGGGATATAGTAGATCACATCGGGAAGTTGTTTGAACAAATATGAATAAACCAGCGACACCGAAGTGGTTCCGTCGACATCATAATCTCCATAAACCATGATCTTTTCGTGTTTATCAATTGCTGTTTTAATTCGATTAACAGCAGCTGTCATTCCCAACATCAAAAAAGGATCGTGAAGATCTTTAAGTTCCGGACGGAAAAAGTTTTTAGCACTTTCATAATCATCAATCCCACGTTGGACCAACAAGGAAGCAATCTCAAAAGAGACGCCAATCGCCAGTTGAAGCGCTTTTATTTTGTCAGCTTCTGGAAGTGGTTTTGAATGCCAATGCATATTTATTTTGTTTGGTTTCCTGAAATGCAAACTACAAATTCCCCTTTGGGGACTTTTTCATTAAAATGAACAACCGCCTCTTCGAGTGTTCCTCTATAAGTCTCCTCATAAATTTTGGTCATTTCCCTAGAAATAGCAACTTGTCGCTCTCCTTGAAAATAAGTAATCAATTGTGTGAGGGTTTTGATCAATTTGTGAGGAGATTCATAAAAAACAATTGTTCTCGAATCTTGCGAAAGCTGTTCCAATCGTGTTTTTCTGCCTTTTTTGGGAGGTAAAAATCCCTCAAAAATAAATCTTTCCGTTGGGAATCCACTTTGAACCAATGCTGGAATCAAGGCTGTCGGTCCAGGCAAACAGATCACTTCGATATTATTTACAATGGCCTCGCGTACCAATAGAAACCCTGGGTCTGAAATCCCTGGAGTCCCGGCATCTGAGATTATTGCGATGGTCTTGCCGTAATTTAATTGTGATATGATCCCTTCCAATTTTTTATGCTCATTGTGCATGTGAAAACTCTGAAGTGGTCTAGAAATATTATAGTGATTCAAAAGCTTTTTACTTGTTCGCGTGTCTTCAGCCAAAATTAAATCTACCTCCCCCAAAACGTTTACTGCGCGATAAGTGAAGTCAGCAAGATTACCAAGCGGTGTTGGTACTAAATAAAGTTTACCCATTGGCTGGTCTTAATATTAAGTATTATGTAAAATTGTTTTCAATAATTTTTAAAAAACGCGCTTCATATATTTCTTTTCCCTCCCAGTTATTATAATCCGGTTTAACGATTTGTACTACAAAACTTTGTGCTTCTTCCCAATTGGAAAAAGTAACAATTTGTGAAATAACCCTTTGATATTCGAGAGTATTCGTTTCAAAAAGATGTTTGATAAATGCAAGGCGGTCATTCAAATCAATCTGAAGTCCTTTTGAAAAATGATCATTTAAGTTTTTTATTGGAAGGGGTTTCTGAACCTCCTGCGTTTCGGTCTGTTTTAAATCTACTTTAGGGAATTCAGTAACAATTTCTTTTATGGTCTCCATCAAAGGAGGAATTTCTTCTCTATTTTGATCGAGAGCTTGAACTGGCTCTTTCTTGACTTCAATGAAATCAATTGCCTGATTGTATATGGATTCCATGTCTTTCCAAGTGTCTTTTTCAACAACTTGGGTGTTTTTGAGTACCACCAATTTTTCGAATAATGATAAAGTTTGATGGTATGTTTTTTCAAAATCAACCGACCCCTCTGTTGCAATAATTTCCTGAGCGATTTTTTTAAGTTCTTCTTGGATTTTATTGGGCATAAATATTTATTTTACAAACGTTTGTTTTTAATACCTTTGTTTTTCTTGAAAATTACAAAATGTTTTTAGAAAATCCCGTAAACCATAAAGAACAATTTGGATGGATCGAAGTGATCTGTGGCTCAATGTTTTCTGGAAAAACAGAAGAGTTGATCAGACGGTTAAAACGGGCTCAGTTTGCGAAACAAAAAATTGAAATTTTTAAACCCGCCATCGATGTAAGGTATGATGATGACTTGGTTACTTCGCACGATTCCAATCAAATTCCATCCACACCAGTACCTGCCGCAGCAAACATTCCCATTTTAGCTGATGGCTGTGATGTCGTGGGGATTGACGAAGCGCAGTTTTTTGATGATGAAATTGTTCAGGTCTGTAATGCCCTTGCCAATCGAGGGGTTAGAGTAATTGTGGCTGGTTTGGACATGGACTTTGCAGGGAACCCCTTTGGCCCAATGCCAGCACTTATGGCTACTGCTGAATATGTAACTAAAGTCCATGCCGTTTGTACAAGGACAGGAAATCCTGCTCATTACAGTTTCCGAAAATCTGATTTAAAAGATCTTGTTGTTTTAGGAGAAAAAGAAAACTATGAGCCCCTTAGTCGGGCCGCCTATAACAAGGCAATAAAACGTCTTGATGGTAAAAAAGACTCTGGGTCTGAAAATAAAAATAAATAACTCGCTTTTGAATTTCATTGAAATTGACTTAAAAAAACTTGAGCATAATTATCATGCCATAAGAAGTCTTTTAAATCCTGAAACAAAAATGATTGGTGTTGTTAAAGCCAACGCATATGGGAGTGAAGTAAATTCAATAGCTGAAAAACTCGTGACATTAGGAATTGATGCACTTGCCGTTGCTTACACTGAGGAAGGCATTCAGCTAAGAAATCAAGGAATTAAAGCGCGAATTATGGTTTTTTATCCACAAATCGAAAATTTTAAACTTTTGATTTCAGCCGATTTAGAACCTGCTCTTTACAGTAAAAAAAGCTGGCTTGCTTTTGAAAAAAACATCCTGGATCAAAAAATAACAAACTATCCTGTTCATATAAAATATAACACTGGTTTAAATAGAATTGGATTTAGTCCCACTGATTCCGAGTGGGTTCTTAACGAAATGAAAAAAGATGCTTTTAAAATAAAAAGTGTTTATTCTCATTTGGGTGCGAGTGAAGAAAATCGTCCAAATGAATTCAGTCAAAAGCAGCTAGCGCTTTTTGATGAAATAATGATCCATCACAAAAAAAATTCTAAATCCGAAACAGACTTTCATTTGCTCAACACCTCGGGCATATTTAATTATCCTGAATTACATTTAGACTGGGTGCGTTGTGGGATCGGGCTTTATGGTTTTGCCAATCAACCCCAATGGAATCAAAAGCTAAAACCAATTGGAAAACTTATCACTACCATTACACAAATCCACTCCATAAAATCGGGGGAGACCGTAGGTTACAATTGTGGTTGGACAGCCCATGAAAATACCCGAATTGCCGTATTGCCCCTTGGACATGCTGATGGAATTGCAAGACATTATGGTCAAGGCAATGGTTGGGTTAGTATCCAAGGAGAAAAAGCGCCAATTGTAGGAAACATCTGCATGGATATGATCATGGTCGAAATCAAAAATCTCCCATGTAAGGAAGGAGATGAGGTTGAAATCTTTGGGACAGTTAATACTGCAGAAGCTTTTGCTGAAAATGGAAACACCATCTCCTATGAACTCTTATCCGGTTTAGGGAAAAGAATAGATAGAAGAATCTTAAAATAAATATTTAACCTTTTGTTTCATATAAAACATTTTGTTTGATTTTTGACTAAATCTTAAAGGTTAATTGTCATGCTTTAAATTATCATTAATTTTATCAAAAACTTAGAAAATGAAAATAGCTGTAGTCGGTGCAACTGGGATGGTCGGAGAAGTGATGTTAAAAGTTCTAGCGGAAAGAAACTTCCCCGTTACCGAACTTATTCCCGTAGCCTCGGAACGTTCCGTCGGAAAGATAATAAGTTTCAAGGGAAATAATTATACTGTTGTGGGTCTTACAACCGCTATTGAACTTTGTCCTGATATTGCGCTGTTTTCTGCCGGAGGGGAAACTTCTCTTGAATGGGCTCCAAAATTTGCTGAGGCTGGAATTACAGTAATCGATAACTCTTCGGCATGGAGAATGGACCCATCCAAAAAACTAATTATTCCAGAAATCAACGCAGATCAACTCACAAGTGAAGATAAAATAATAGCCAATCCTAACTGTTCTACCATTCAAATGCTAATGGCCTTAGCGCCACTGAAAAACAACTTTGGGATCAAGCGTGTGGTTGTCTCAACCTATCAATCAATCACAGGAACAGGAGTTATGGCAATGAAACAATTGGAAAATGAATATAATGATGTGGTTGGAGAAATGGCTTATCCATATCCCATTCACAAAAATGCGATCCCACATTGTGATGTTTTCTTAGAAAACGGCTACACTAAGGAAGAAATGAAACTGGTTCATGAAACTCATAAAATTCTTGACGACGATAGCATCGGAGTTACTGCAACGGCTATCCGAATTCCTGTTGTGGGAGGTCATTCCGAAGCCGTCAATGTGGAACTTAATTCTGATTTTGAGTTAGCAGCTGTAAGAAAACTCCTAAACGATACTCCAGGAGTCATTGTTCAAGACAACCCAGACACCAATACTTATCCAATGCCGATTTATGCAAAAGATAAGAATGAGGTCTTTATCGGTAGAATAAGAAAAGATTTTTCTCAACAAAATACGCTCAACCTTTGGATTGTAGCTGACAACTTAAGAAAAGGTGCTGCAACTAATACAATTCAAATTGCAGAATATTTAATTAGGGAAGGGTTAGTATAACTTCAAAAAATATTTTTTGTTGAAGCTTTACTCTTAATATATTGATAAAACTCTAGGGCCAGTTGCGCTGTCGAATTGACGTCTTGTAGAACTACTTTTTTCGACCAGCTGTTAAGTTTCTTGTCATACCAGCCCATGAATTTTTCTGACCTGTACGGAAGCTCCATTAAAGAAATGGTTAACAGTCCAAGGTCACAATAAAAAAAATTAGATTCCATTCCTAACTCACGGCATTTCTGGGATAGTTTGGTTGTCTTTAATTCTCGCTGAAGCAAATACAATATAATATCAGTAGTTCGATCAAGACAAAATAAAGATGGGGGTCTTTTAGGAGCATTTTTTTTCATAATTTTTAAATTTGGGAAATTCAAATATACAAATTATTTGTATATTATTTATAAATTATTATATTTTTGGTAAATAAAATGGCGGCTTTTTTCTTTAATAGATTAAACAAAAAGTATAAAATAATCACGAATATTGAAATTTTTATATAACTTTGCTTTTATATGCATGCATAATATAAATTATTGCGAAAGCACTATAAAGGCTTCTGGAGGAAAAGGAAATGATTGAGAGTAGATAGCGTTTATGAGCTTATTAATAAATAAGATTATTTTGCTAAAACCAAACAATTTGTAAATATGGCAAATGTTGAATTCAAAAAGACAATAACCAAGCATTTCATTGAGGTCGTAAAATACCTTAAAATGAGTGGTCGGGTGAAGTCTAAGACAGAAATTGGCGAAATTATTGGACAGCCTTTGCAGGTCATTTCTAAGCTATTGAGTGGAGAGCGCATTATCACCTTAGAACAAATGCAAATGTTAATCAAAAATACCAATGTAAACAGTTACTGGTTCCTAACTGGAGAGGGATCAATGATCGATGACAACGACCACAAACTGAATGAACCCTCGGTTGATTATCAAAAAACCGAAGGATCTACTATAAATACAATTGGAGTATTGTTGCCTTTAATTTCAACTTTAGAAGAAAAGATAAAAATCCTAGAACAAAATAATGCTATGGTTCTAGAACAATTGGAAGCTATTGTTGCCCGGACCAATACAAAATAATATCCTATTCAATTAATCCTTCATTGAAAAGGATTCCATGAATTTTGTTGTATAATTCCCCGAGATATAATCTGGATGATCCATTAGTTTACGATGGAAAGGAATGGTTGTGTTGACTCCTTCAATAACAAATTCATCAAGAGCTCTTCTCATTTTATTTATTGCTTCTTGACGCGATTGTGCAGTCGTAATGAGTTTTGCAATCATCGAGTCATAATGTGGCGGGATCGTATATCCACTATAAACATGGGTGTCTAACCTTATGCCGTGTCCACCAGGAAAATGTAGGGTGGTAATTTTTCCAGGACTTGGTCGAAAGTCGTTGTAAGGATCTTCAGCATTAATTCGACATTCAATAGAGTGCATTTTTGGAAAGTAATTTTTCCCTGAAATAGAGACACCAAAAGCGACAAGGATTTGTTCTCTTATCAAATCAAAATCGATGACCTGTTCCGTTATAGGATGCTCAACCTGAATTCTGGTATTCATTTCCATAAAATAGAAATTTCTGTGTTTGTCAACCAAAAATTCAACTGTTCCAGCCCCTTCGTATTTAATAAACTCAGCAGCTGTTACTGCAGCTTTTCCCATATTATTTCTTAACTCTTTCGTCATGAATGGCGATGGAGTTTCTTCTGTTAATTTTTGATGTCTTCTTTGAATTGAACAGTCTCTTTCTGACAAATGACAAGCTTTCCCATTTGAATCTCCAACGATTTGAATTTCAATATGACGGGGTTCTTCAATGAGCTTTTCCATGTACATTCCGTCATTTCCAAAAGAAGCCGAGGCTTCCTGACGAGCACTTTCCCAAGCTTTTTCGAGCTCCTCTTCTTTCCAAATAGCTCGCATTCCTTTTCCCCCTCCACCTGCAGTAGCTTTTAGCATTACAGGATAGCCGATTTCTTTGGCTATTGTTTCGGCGGTAACTAGCGAATCTATTAAGCCTTCTGAGCCTGGGATGGTAGGAACACCGGCAGCTTTCATTGTTTCTTTGGCAGTAGCTTTGTCTCCCATTTGCTCGATCATACTTGCCGAGGCTCCGATAAACTTGATTCCATGTTCTTCACAAATCTTAGAAAACTTTGCGTTTTCGGAAAGGAAACCATAGCCAGGATGGATTGCGTCAGCATTACAGATTTCAGCGGCTGCAATGATATTAGAAATCTTCAGATAGGACTCTGAACTGGCCGCTGGGCCAATACATACTGCCTCATCTGCAAATCTTACGTGCAGACTTTCTTCATCAGCCTTGGAGTAAACAGCGACGGTTTTAATGTCCATTTCTTTACAAGTCCTGATCAATCGCATAGCGATTTCACCACGATTGGCGATTAATATTTTTTTGAACATTTTGAGTGAAATTAAGCAGGTTCAACTAAAAAAAGAGGCTGATCAAATTCAACCGGAGAAGAGTCATCAACTAAAATTTTAACGATTTTCCCGTTTACTTCGGATTCGATTTCGTTGAATAGTTTCATTGCTTCAATCACACAAAGCACATCTCCTTCTTTAATGGTGTCCCCGACCTCAACAAAAAGAGGTTTGTCAGGCGAAGGTTTTCTGTAAAAGGTCCCAATCATTGGGGACTTTATCGTAATAAGATTGTCCGTATTCTCTTTTGCGTTTTCTTTCGATGGTTTTTCAACAGCAGGTTGTCCTGCTTGTACAGGAGCCAATTGAGACGTAGGAACTACTCCAGGTTGAACTGGTTGAAGGGAAGTGATTGAATCCGAGAAATGCCCTTCAGAATTGGCTTTAATCGTGATTTTAAAATCATCTGTTTCCAATTTAACTTCATGTGCTCCTGACTTAGCAACAAACTTGATTAGGTTTTGGATTTCTTTAATTTCCATTATTTAAATAATTTATATTATTAATATGCCCAAGTTAAATAGGCAGCACCCCAGGTAAATCCACCTCCAAATGCTGCAAAAATTAATTTATCTCCTGGTTTTAGTTTTGATTCATAGTCAAACAACAGTAGTGGCAATGTAGCCGCTGTTGTATTTCCATAGTATTCAATGTTTTTCATTATTTTTTCTTCAGGCAAATTAATCCTTCTTGATATCGCGTCGAGGATTCTTTTATTTGCTTGATGTAGAACAAGATAATCTAATTTCTCGGAGTCAATATTATTTCTTTTAAGAATTTCTTCCGTGGCATTCGCCATCTCAGACACCGCGTATTTGAAAACCGATTTTCCATCTTGATAGAGGTTGTGTAAACCATTCTTAAACGTTTCTTCAGAAGTTGGATACAAAGACCCGCCTGCCTTTATGTTTAAAAACATTCTTCCTGATCCATCTGACCTTAAATACTCATCTTCCCATCCAAAATCGTTTTGAGTGGCTTCAAATAATGCTGCTCCTGCACCATCTCCAAAAATAATACATGTAGATCGATCTGAATAATTCACAATGGATGACATTTTATCCGCACCAATGACCATTACTTTTTGGTAACGCCCAGAAGAAATCATGGCAGAAGCTGTTGACATCGCATAAAGAAAACCCGAGCAAGCGGCTTGAAGGTCATAAGCAAAAGCATTCGTCGCACCAATTTCGGAAGCGACATAGGCTGCTGTTGCAGCAACTGGCATGTCTGGCGTAATGGTAGCAACAATGAGCATGTCAATCGAAACTGGATCAACTTGTTTTTTTTGTATGAGGTTTTCTGCTGCTTTTATGGCCATAAAGGAAGTTCCTTTGGAGGGGTCTTTAAGTATTCTTCTTTCCTTTATTCCTGTCCTACTGACGATCCATTCATCGTTAGTGTCGACCATCTTTTCAAGGTCTGCATTGGTGAGCTTGTCTTCTGGGACAAATCCTCCTACTCCAGTAATCGCAGCCTTTCTTGTCGCTGAATTTTTATAATCCATCAGTAAATTACTTCCTGTGTGAGTTGCAAATATTCATTGTGAAGATAATTGTTTTTTTAGTAATCAAAATCTTTATTAATAAAAAAAGCCCTCCAAAGTAGGGAGAGCATTTATGATATAAAAGCAATAATGATTATGATTCGACTACTTCGCTGCTGTCGATCAAGACTTTACCTCTGTAATAAAGTTTTCCTTCGTGCCAGTGTGCCCGGTGATAGAGATGAGATTCGCCTGTTGTTGTACAAGTTGCAATTTGTTGAAAATCAGCTTTATAGTGCGTTCTTCTCTTGTCTCTTCTGGTTTTCGATATTTTCCTTTTAGGATGTGCCATTTTAGTCCCTTTTTGTTATTTATATATAATTACAATAAATCTTTTAATTTATTCCACCTCGGATCTATGTCTTCGGAGGGTGCTTCTTGTTGGGGTTGTAATTCTTTTAATTTGTCTAATATTTCTGACTTAAGTGTGCCATCTTCAATACCAGGGTGAACTCTCTTCTGAGGGATTGCTAAAACAATCATTTCATAGAGGTATTGAGAGACGCTTAATTCATAACTACCTTGCGGTAGTATTAGAATTTCATCATTGTACTGATTTTCCTCGGCTCCAAACTTTACAACCAATTGGAATTCTGTATCCAATGGGAAGTCAAAGAGCTCTGTAGTAATGTCACATGGTATTTTCACCTTGCCTTGTGCTTTAAAATCAAGCGTAAGTATGGTGGGTTTCTTTTCGAAATTCAAAGCAACTTTTATATTTGCTTCGTTAAAATCTAAAAAATCATAACCTTCAAAGAACGTATTGTCTAACTCATAATCAAAATGATGATGACCGTCTTTTAATCCTACAAAAGGAATTAAAAATGCTGAATCTGTTTTCATCTCTTCAACTTTTGAGCCTGCAAATTTATAAAAAAAAAGAGACAAATAATGTTTTATCTGTTTTTTTCCACCTTCGCCTCTTTTCTATGGGAAAATATTTTCCTAGCCATAAAAATTGCTGCCCTGAAAGAACCGATTTCAGCTGTTCCTTTTCCTGCGATTTCAAAGGCTGTACCATGGTCTGGAGAGGTTCTGACTTTATTCAGTCCTGCGGTAAAATTTATTCCCTCGCCAAAGGTAAGCGTCTTAAATGGGATAAGTCCTTGGTCGTGATAAATCGCAAGAATTCCATCAAATTGTTTGTGAGATTGATTACCGAAAAAACTATCTGCTGCAAAAGGGCCATAAATCAAGTTTCCATCGGCGCTTAATTTTTCAATTACGGGACGGATTATTGTGTCATCCTCATCTCCGATAACCCCTTTATCTCCAGTATGTGGGTTAATCCCCAAAACCCCAATTTTAGGTCGATTAATTCCAAAGTCGTGTTGAAGGGAGGTTTGAAGCTGTTTTAGTTTTTCTTTTAGAAGCTCTTCTGAAACCGAAGCCGCGATATCTTTTATTGGTATGTGATCCGTTAAAAGCGCAACTTTTAAATTATCCGATACCATAAACATCAGACTATTTCCTTCAAGTTCTTGAGCCAAATAGGAAGTATGACCTGGAAAGGAAAAATCGTCAGATTGAATTGTTTCCTTATTTATCGGAGCAGTGACAAGAACATCTACTTCATTATTTTTTAAAGCCTGGGTGGCTTTGCTCAGTGACGCTAATGCCATTGCTCCAGCAGCCTTAGAGGGCTCACCAAAAACCAATTGTTCATTAGTATCTTTAATGTTGACAACATTCAGTTGGGCCAAATGTGGCTTCCCTTGGTGATTAAGCGAAAACAAATTAGTGGTTAATTTAAAATGTGCTTTCTGTTTTTTGAGGAGTATAATCGGAGCGAAAACAATTGGCGTGAAAAAATCAAAAATTCTTTTGTCTTCAAAAATCTTTAAAATAATCTCGATTCCCACCCCATTGGGGTCTCCCATTGAAATCCCCACTTTAATTTTATCGGACATCTTTTGTTGGTTTTTTTATTCCTAATTTTACAGTGTAAATGTAATTAAAATCTACAGCATGTTTACAGGAATTATAGAGGCTTTTGGAAAAGTTGTGACACTCGAACGTGAAATGGAAAACCTCCACATCACACTCGAGAGTAGCTTGTCGAAGGAACTTAAGATCGATCAAAGTTTGGCCCACAACGGGGTCTGCCTTACGGTGGTCAAAATTGTTGAAAACAATTATACCGTTACGGCCATCAAAGAAACGCTTGATAAATCTAACTTGAATGAGTTAAAAGTTGGAGATCTGGTCAATTTAGAAAGAGCAATGAAAATGAATGCCCGATTGGATGGACATATTGTTCAAGGGCATGTGGATCAGGTTGGACACTGCACAGCTGTCGAGTTTAATGAAGGAAGCTGGGGATATACGTTTGAATATGCTCCGGAGCAAAACAACATTACGATTGAAAAAGGATCTATCACGGTCAATGGAGTGAGCTTGACCGTCGTGAATTCTGGGAAATATACTTTTTCGGTAGCCATCATTCCCTATACCTACGAACACACAAATTTTAAAGCATTAAAAGTCGGTTCAAAAATCAATCTGGAATTTGATCTCATCGGAAAATACATCGCTAAGTTAAATAGAATGTAGAAAGTCTTTTCTCTTTTGATTTTTTAATTAACTTCGTCCAAACACTAATTTTATGGACGTTCTTGAGCTTTCTACAGTACTATTATTACTTGCTTCCTTCTTTTCAATCATTAACTTAAGAATTCTAAAACTTCCTCAAACCATTGGGTTAATGATTTTAGCCATCTGTCTTTCCTTGATTGTTTTAGTTATTGGAATCATTTCCCCCCCCTTTTTAGAAGCAGTTACCTCTCTAACTGATCAGTTTGATTTTAGCCTTTTATTACTCAACGTAATGCTTCCTTTCCTTCTGTTTGCTGGGGCAATAAGTATCAACGTCCACGAATTATTAAAGGACAAGGTCACTGTTTTATTACTGGCGAGCGTGGGGGTAGTCTTTTCTACTTTTACAGTTGGAACAGGTTTGTATTGGTTGATTCAACAATCCTTTTTTGGCTTGACCACTTTGGGGCTTACTTATGTAGATTGTTTGCTTTTTGGAGCTTTAATTGCACCTACAGATCCTATCGCTGTTTTGTCAATGATTAAAAAAATGAATTTATCTACAACTACAGAAACCAGGATTGCTGGAGAATCTCTTTTTAATGATGGTATTGGTGTGGTTATATTTTTAACGCTCCTAAGTGTAAAAGTGGAGGGCATCGAAAATGTTACGGTACAAAGCGTCAGTATTTTATTCGCAACAGAAGTTATCGGTGGTGTGGTTTTGGGAAGTGTCATTGGTTATTTTGGCCTAAAACTTCTTCAATATATAGAAAATCAGTATGTAGAACTCGAAGTGATTATCACCCTTTCACTGGTTCTTTTCGTCTCCGTTATCGCACATCGTTATCATTTGTCTGGCCCTATCGGTGTTGTGATGTTGGGCTTGTTTTTAAATAAAAATATTGATGCGGATAAAAACGCAGCTGGCGTTCAAAAAGCAATGGGAGAATATGTCTATAAGTTTTGGCACCTTTTGGATGAAACACTTAATGCCATTTTATTTATCCTAATCGGTCTTGAAATAATTTCAGTTTTAAGATCCTTTGATTTTATCTACCTAATTATCTCTTTTGCTTTAATCATATTGGTCGTTGTCTCCAGATGGATTGGTGTTTTAATTCCCATAAAAATATTATCATTTAAAAAACAATTTGAAAAAAACACAGCATTGATTATCACCTGGGGAGGACTCAGAGGAGGACTCAGCATTGCCCTGGCTTTAAACTTGCCAGACAGTATCGGAGAAGGGAAATCACTCATTCTTTTCCTTACATATATCATTGTATTGTTTACCATTTTAGTTCAGGGGCTTACCCTAAAAAAAATAGTGAAATAGTCTTTTCAAATTATTTTAATTTATATTTGAAATGAAATGTTGGCACTGTGACAACAGTGAAGTTGAATTTTATAAAGAAAGGAGGGTCATATGTTTTACCAAGATAATTTGAGGAAGTTAGAACAACAGATACCCCGTTTTAATCTGTTGTAAACGCTCCTTATCTATTGTATAATGGCGAATCGATGGATTCGCCATTTTTGTTATTTTATAAATTAGATTTAAATAAATATTAGAAAAAAAGTGGCTCAAATTCCAAAAATAAATCTTGAGGACTTTCTTTCGAATGATCCAGAAAGAAAAGCCGAATTCGTTAAAAAACTTGGAAATGCATTTAGCGAAATAGGCTTTGTTGCTTTAAAAGGGCACTTTTTAAGTCCCAAAATTATAGAGAATTTATACCTTCAAATTGAAGCATTTTTTAAACTTCCACTTGAAGTAAAAAAGAAGTATGAAATTCCTAATTTGGGTGGACAACGAGGATACACCTCCTTTGGAAAAGAGCACGCCAAAGGTCGTAAGACTGGGGATTTAAAAGAATTTTGGCACTTTGGTCAATACCTTGAAAAAGATGATTTAAATCTGGTTTATCCCGATAACATAATTGTAAGTGAAATTCGTGAGTTTAACGAGATTGGAAAAAAAGCCTATCAACTTTTAGAAAAAACCGCGCTTCATGTGCTTCGAGGAATTGCTTCTTATTTAGAGTTAGAAGAAAATTATTTTGATGGATATGTTAAAAATGGTAATTCTATTTTGCGTCCCATTCACTATCCCCCTATTCTAGAAAAACCCAAAGAGGCAGAAAGAGCGGCAGCGCATGGTGACATCAACTTAATCACCCTCCTTATGGGAGCACAGGGTCGTGGACTCCAAGTCAAAAACAAAAGTGGTCAATGGATTGACGCAATTGCTGAGGAAGACGAATTGATGATTAATATCGGAGACATGTTGTCTCGCCACACCAACAATCGACTTAAGTCTACCATTCATCGGGTCATAAATCCTGCAAAAGAACATTGGGGAAAATCTCGATATTCCATCCCCTTTTTTATGCATCCCCTAGCTTCCATGCCTCTTAACTGTATCGACAAATGTATTGATGAAAAAAATCCAAAAGTATTTGAAGACATTACAGCGGGAGAATTCCTCAACGAGCGCTTAATCGATTTAGGACTAATTTAAAACGATAGATATTTGTTCTTATTTTGATTCTAATAAATTTAAAAAAAACCTATTATATTTTCAATTGTAATGATTAATAATTCTAGAATTATACGTTTTAAAAAAACACTTAAAATAAAACAGATATTAATTTTAACTTTTTTTGTGATAGGTGAACTCGTTTTCGGGCAAATTAAAGGAGTTGTTGTTGACCAACAAAACGAAACCCCAATTGAGTATGCTACCATTGTATTAAAAAATGGAGATGAGATCATCAGTGGAACCATTTCTAAAGAGAATGGATCCTTTAGCATGAAAAATCCATCCTCAGGGTTTTACCAACTTGAAATTTCCTTTTTAGGGTTTAAAACACAACTCATCGAATCCGTTGAAATAATCAAAAAAGTGAGCGTTGATTTAGGAATTATTTCGTTAGAACCTTCTCAAAACCTTCTCGACGAAATCGTGCTCAGCACTAATCAATCGACTTTGCGAAATAAAATTGATCGTAAAGTTTATGCTGCCAACGAATTTGAAAGTGCTAAGGGAGGAACTGCAGTAGACCTTATCCGGAATATTCCATCCATAAATATCGATGGATTAGGGGAAATAAGTGTTAGAGGAACCTCCGGTTTTGTTATACTGTTAAATAACAAGCCCATACAGTCTGATGTTCAAAGTTTGCTCAATCAACTTCCTGCAAATAGTATAAAAAAAATAGAAGTAATCACTTCTCCTTCTGCCAAATACGATGCAGAAGGAAAAGCAGGAATCATCAATATCTTAACTTCAAAAGCAGCTGTTAATGGAGATTATCTTCAAATCAATACCTTGTTGGGTGCACCTTCAATCGAAGATTATGACAATGCCGAAGCCGCTCAACGTTATGGAGCGGATATTACTTTCAACAGGGTCCGAGAAAAATGGAATCTTTCTTCAGGGTTTAATTTTCAAAGAAATGACCTTTTGGGAAGAAGAGAAGGAGATGTGTTTACCATCATTGAAGATCAACGCACAAGTTTCCCCTCAGAGGGTGAACGAAGTTTTGATGAAGTCAATTACTCTGGTCGTTTTACTTTAGATTATACCCCAACGGATAACGATCGGTTTTCAATTGGATTTTTTGCTGGAAAGAGGTCTAAAGACAGGACGGCTGATATTCTTTATTTTAACAATCGCGCAACTGAAAAAGGTGCTTTTTTATATGAGAATCAATATTTTAATGAAAACCTAAGAATCCGAAAAAGTGATTTTGTACTGGGGAGTATTGATTATGATCACACTTTTATTAATAAAGCCAAATTAAGTACCTCCCTGCTTTATGAATACACTTTACTTGGAGGTCCAACAAGCAACAGGAATTTAGCTTATCCAAACACAACAACCCTCTTGCAGGACGAATACAACACCAACGATAATCCTCTGAATGGTTTAAGGTTTAATATTGATTACCAGTTTAAACCCTTCTCTTTTGGAGGACTAGAAATTGGTTATCAATATCGGAATCTAGACCATAAAGGAGACTTTGTTTATGAGCGAAAAAATAATGCTACGGGTCTCTTTGAGCTTGTTAGTGATTTTTCAAGTGAAGTGAATTTAAAGCGTGCGATTCATGCTGCTTATGCCCAATTCGATGCTGTTTATGAAAAGTGGAACTTCGGTGCCGGACTTCGCGTTGAGCAAATGGAACGCGATCTTTCTTTAAAAGATAAATCTGGTACAATTGATCAAGATTATAAATACGATTTCACCAAGCTTTTCCCATCAGCAAATATCGTTTATAACATCAATGAAAATTCAAATCTTAAACTCGCCTACAGCAAAAGAATTGAACGAACTACCACCTTTAAAATGAACCCGTTCCCAGAAAGGGAGCACTCGGAAACCCTCGAGCAAGGAGACCCTAATTTAAGACCCGAACTTGTCGATCAAATCGAATTGGGAGTGTCTCATAAAAATACGAAGGGGGATGCTTTATTCTCAACCCTCTACTTCAGAAAAGTGAACCACCTCATTAATCGTGTCAATACGGTTTATAATGACACAATACTAAACCGAATCTATTCTAACGTTGGAAAAGGAACAACTTTTGGCGCAGAGTTTGGATCTGAGTTTTCGGTGAGAGAAAGCTGGAAAAATTTGGCTTCAGTCAATCTATATAACTACGAAATCGAAGGGAGTTTTGACAACAAACCCATCGACTCTAAAAGCCTTATTTATTCTATAAATTTTAATTCAACCTATCGTTTTTCTCAAAACACTTCTCTCCAGTTTACGTTTAATTATCTATCAGATCGTGTCACGGCACAGGGAGAAGACTCGCGATTTTATTCCCCGAATCTAACCTTTACAAAACGTTTTTGGAATGATCAACTAACGGCTTCTCTTCAATGGAAAAATATCGACCTTGGGCTGTTGGACACCAATGAACAGCGAATTACAACTTCTAGACCTAATGAGTTCTTCACCACTACAAACTACGTTTATGAGGTCGATGTAATTCTTATAAATTTATCTTACAACTTTAACAACAGGAAGAACACCTCTAAATTCATACAAAGTGAATTTGGGAAAAGAGAATTCTAGTATTGTTTAATTTAAGACTTATGTGATCCATCACAAAAGGGAAGATCCCTCGATTTTCCACACCCACAGAGGGTAATTCTTGGGCCGTGTTTTATTGGATTACCTTCTTCATCCGTAAGATTTACTTTTCCTTGAACCACAATCTGTCCCATCGTTTTTCTAAAAATTCTAGGGACTTCTTTATCCGCTTTTTCTGACTCCATATCTTTTGTTTTTTATATTAATCCATAATAAAATCCATTCGGCGGTTGACCAAATCATTTGGCTTATCGCACCATTCCGGTGGAAATAATTTTTTTGTTATTCCCAGTTTAAAAGAAGGGTTAAGTGACTTAACAAGTGTCAAGCTGTTGAGCATCAAGTTAGCTTCGGTTTCAGAATTCGCATTCTCAAGTAGCTCGATAATCAATGAGTAATCAATGGGGAGTTGATTTAGCAGAAGGTATTCTATTGCACGCATGCGCACAAGGTTTTCCTTGTCGTTAATCATCAATGATCTGATTTCCGATTCGAAAATTTTGGCCTGCTCTCCAAAAGAGGAACAAACAATAAGTGCCCAATATCGGATCCAAGGGTCTTGATGTTTCAGTGCAGTCTTAATTTTATTTTTAGAACCCTCAAAATCAAAAAGGTTTAAATCAGCAATATCAATCAGGTCTTGCAATTCTTTTTTATTGGTTTGACCAAATTTAACTGGGTTTTGAAAAGCATGTTCCAACAAATAGGATTCGGGGTAAAAGCTCAAATCTGGAAGTGACACGACCTTATCATAAAGTTGTTTCCGGATTTCTAAAAGTTCTTTTTGATGTGCTGGAGAATTGGCAAGATTATTCGTTTCATGGGGGTCATTCTCAATATCGAAGAGAGACTCCGGTGCTTTTTTAGAATAAAATTGCTGTTGAACTGGGTTTAATTTTCCCGCTAAATAAAGTTGATACCACTCTTTATAGGCAAGCATTTTATAACGATAAAAGTTAAACAGACCATCAATATTAAAAGGTTGATAATTACGGATGTATTTATATTTTCCAACCCTCAGTGACCGAACCAAATCATACTTCTCATCGAATCGATCTGCATGTCCAAAAGTAGTGTTTTGTTTTTCAAGATGTTCTTTCGTTAAATTATCTCCCAAAAAAGGTTTTCCATCGATATTGGCAGGAAGGCTAATCCCGGAAAGATTCAAAACAGTAGGCGCAAAGTCTACAAACTCAACAAAAGCCTGAGTCCTGGATCCTTTTTTAAATGGATTAAGGTGTTTCAAACCTTCTGGCACATAGATCACCAAAGGGATGTTTAGACCACTCTCATAGACGTAGCCTTTGCTCCTTGGCAAGACGCCACCATGATCACCGTAATAAAAAATAATGGTGTTCTCTAGTAAGCCTTCCTTTTCGAGGTTCTCTATAAAACTCCCCATTTCTTTATCCATTTTTTCATGAAGCGCTAAATAATGCTTTTGGGTATATCGAAATGTTTTGGTGTCTGGATGATATGGAAAAGGCTTGATGTTTTGCAATTCTTTGTCAGATGTATTATCAATTAGCTTTTGAGCAAAATGCAACCCACCCTCGTGTGTTGTATGAAAATTTTGAACATGAAAAAAAGGCTGATTTTCTTTTCTGTTTTTGTAAGTCGCTTGACTTGAAGACTCATCCCATACGCCTTCAGGAAGAATAAAATTATAATCTTGCTTGGCGTTATTGGTTGTATAATAGCCTGCTTCTCTTAGGTAAAAAGGAAAGGGCATCACCCCCGATGGAAGCGGAACTGTTTCCGTTTTACGGTGGTATTGTGTGCCTATTCTTGGGGCATAACATCCCGTAATAAGTGTGCTTCGAGCAACAGAACAAACAGGTGCATTTGAAAACGCATGGTCAAAAACCACACCATTTTTTGCCAATTTTTCTATGCTTGGCATGGAAGCGCCTTGCGGATTATAAAGATTTAAATAATGAATTGAATTGTCTTCAGAAACCAACCAAACAATATTAGGTTTCTCATTTTTTTTTTGCGTGCATCCTGATTGCATAATGGCAACAAACGCAAAAAGAATAAAAGCTTTTTTCATTCAATTATAGTTGTGAAAATGGAAGTGCACTAAGAAACACCCTAGTAATAGATGTGCAACATGAGTTTTTATAGGCTTCCTGATTTTTCATCCGAATCCAATCGGGATGGACTCTAAAGTCATCCCAGTTGCTGTTTCTTTCTTCTAGACTTTCAAATGACAACAAATAGGTGAGACAGGGCATTCGGTCTCCAGCAATTTTTTCACCAAAAAAAACAGATCCAAGCTCAACATCATCAAAGATTTTTATTTCGCCTTCGTTAAACATATTGACTTTTCTTCTGGCGGCATCTTGTGAAAAACTTTCATAAGTTCTTAATTCAAAAAACCCTTTGCCTGAAGCTGGTTTTGAAATTTTAGGAAATCCATCAAACGCTTTGTAAAGTGAAGTGTCATACCTATTAAACATTGGTTTTCCATATAAATTATATGTTTTAGAAGCAGAAATCAGTTCCGAATTAGATGCCATACCCGAAACCACAGCTTGATATTTGTCAAAACTTTCATAAGGAATTAATATATAAAATTTGCTGGGAAGGCTTTCTGATACTTCTCTAAAAACACCAATATTTTTTATCCCCAATTTATTTAATGTGGGGATAAATGCTTTTTCGAAATATTGATTGAAACTGTTTACAGAAGATGATTGAAATAACTCGTAAGTTCTTAATTCATAAAACTCTTTTTGCGCAAAAAGATTAATGCTCAAAAAAAAGGCTATTATAAAGAAGATTTTTTTCATGTCTAATAATTTTAATAGATAAGTTAAATATATAAATTTTAAAATGATACGTTAAATCTTTTAAATTCTGAAAATGTTCATAAATCTAAACAGTAAGAATAGAAAAAAATTTAATAACAATGATCAAATTATTTTGTCGATTTTTGCTGCTAATTTATGATCCAAATCCGTTATTTCATTTTTGTCATGGGTCCACAGTTCTAAATCAACCTTATTGTATTCATTAATGATTTTTGGATGATGATTCAAGTGTTCTGAAATTTCTCCTACTGCATTTATGAAACTTAAAGAGCCTTTAAAGTCTTTAAATACAAATGATTTAATCAGTTTTCCGGATTGGGTTTGCCAAGTGTCTGTCATTGGTTATTTTTTATTGTTAAAATTGAATATAAAAAAATTTATAGACTTTCACTTCTGAAAAAAATAATCCAAATAAAATAAAAGTATACCCCTCGTTCTATTCTTTATTTAGATTTAATAAAAATAACTTGCTTTTTAATTAAACTTTATTTTTATTTGTAATCAATTTAAATAAGGCGTTTCCAATGAAAAAAATCCTACTAGTTCTTTTATCAATTTCTTCATCGATTTCGTGTTCCAGTGATGACAACAATGATCAAATTTCCCAAGTTTTAGTCCCTGATAATTACTCTTTCCAAAGAGCTGGGAACAACACGGTTAGCTTTTTAGGTCAGACCACAAGACTAAATATGGCTGTTGAGTTAAAAGATGCACTCGGCGATCCTTCAAAAACTGAGACAGAATTAAATGCAATGTACCTTTCAGGAACTGGTTTTTCTTCTGATGAATTAAACAATTCTGGGAAAAACCTTGGTGGTAAAACAGCAAGCTATGGCGGATCAACGACCGCAAAACAATATTTTACTGATTGGATAATTGAGGTTACTGGTGTGGTTTTCCCCGCTTGGAATATGGATGCCTCAGAAGGCATTCCGGGACTCTATACTGATGAAGGAGGATCGGGAAGGTCGGTTCGGATTAATGGAAAAGGCCTTGAAATAGATCAAGCATTTACGAAAGGTCTAATCGGAGCTCTTGCTGCCGATCAGATTATCAATGGTTATTTATCTTCCGCCAAGTTGGATAGTGGAACAAATATTGAAGACAACAATAACAATGTGTTGGTTGAAGATAAGCCTTATACAACAATGGAACATTTCTGGGATGAGGGTTTTGGATACCTCTACGGTAAAGAAGTTGACATTACTTCTCCTACCCTTGAAACGGGGGATGTTTTGTTAAATTATTATTTAAATTCTTTGAATAAAAACGAATCTTACACAGGTATTGCTAAAGTAATTTATGATGCTTTCGTCCATGGAAGAGCCGCCATAGTTGCCAAAAATTATACAGTAAGAGATGCTCAGGCAAAACTAATAAAGGTTAATCTCTCCAAAGTTATTGGGGACAAAGCTGCACACTATTTAAGAGCAGGAGTCTCGAGTTTCGAGGCTGGCAACAAAGCCGATGCTTTTCATTTTTTGTCTGAAGCCTATGGCTTTATCTTAAGCTTACAGTTTACTCAAAAAGAAGACGGAAATCCTTACCTAAGCAATAGTGAGGTAACTGAAAAACTCGAATCGCTAATGGCTGGAAACGGTTTTTGGGACAGGACCAATGTTGAGCTAATCGCCATGGCAGATGAAATTGATGCTGCCACTGGATTAGTAACGAAATAGTGGAACGTTTTAAAAAACTATTTATAATTTTGCAATCTATATTTTGAAGATGATGGGGAATAGAAAAAAATTAATTGTGATGTTTTACTCGATGTTGTTCGCGGCATTAATTCTGTCGTGTGAGGATAATGGCGAGGATATCGAAGCTACTAGTTTTGATCGAGAAGCCATGCTTACTCATTGGGCAGATAATATCATCATTCCCCTACACAATCAATTTTCAACAAGCTTGTCGAGCCTCAAAAGTACTACAGCAACTTTCGTTGCGACACCTAACAGTGATAACCTTTCACAAGTTCGACTGAAGTGGATCGCAGCATACAAAGCTTGGCAATATATCGAAATGTACAACGTCGGCAAAGCAGAAGAAATCTATTTCTTTTCTAAGATGAATATTTATCCTAGTAATACGGAGCGTATTACCCTTAATATTTCTTCTACAGTATATGATCTAGAAAATGCAAATAACAATGCCGCTCGAGGATTTCCTGCCCTAGACTATATGCTTTATGGAATAGACACTACTGATGATTTAATTCTACAAAAATATATTGGTGATGTTAAGTACGGAACCTATTTAACAGACCTTGTTGATGCAATGGTTTTAAACACAGAAACCGTTGTTAACGATTGGAACGGATCTTACCGCGCTACTTTTATTTCTTCCACAGAAAATAATGCTTCTTCGAGTATAAATAAATTAATCAATGACTTTATTTATTATTATGAAAAGGGCTTTAGATCAAATAAAATTGGGATTCCCGCAGGCGTTTTTTCTGGTGCTGCCTTGCCCAAAAACGCAGAAGGATATTACAGTCGGATCTATTCAAAGGAATTGGTTCTTGAAGCTTACAAGGGCATTGAAACTTTCTTTACTGGAAAATTAAATGGCACTACGATTATGCAGGGTTTAAGTCTCAGTGATTATACCGATCATATGGAAGGAAATCTTGAAGAAAAACTGAGTACCACTATCTTGGCTCAATTTGAGCGCGCCAAAACAAAAATTAATGAACTCGATTCTAACCTCGTTTCACAGGTTGAATCTGATAATTCAAAGATGCTTTTAGCTTTTGATGAACTGCAAAAAGCTGTTGTTCTTTTAAAAGTAGATATGCTTCAAGCGATAAGCATAAACGTAGATTATGTGGATGCAGATGGTGATTAAGTTTTAAACCCTACTTATTACTTTTCTGTGTTTTCTATAAATAAAGATTAATGTTTTCATTCTTAAACAGCTATCTTAAAAAAGATAGTGATTCTATGCCATTGGCTGTTTTTAGAATAGCCTATGGCTTTTTAATGTTCATTAGCATCCTACGTTTTTGGAACAAAGGATGGATTGAAGAATTGTATTTAGCCCCTTCGTTTCACTTTTCCTATTTTGGCTTTGAGTGGGTCAAGCCACTTGGAGAGTTCACCTATCTCATCTTTTTTATTTGTGGATTGTCCTCACTTTTCGTAGGTCTAGGGTTTAAATATCGTTGGTCGATCGTTATTTTCTTTTTAAGCTTTACTTATATCGAATTGATGGACAAAACCACCTATTTGAACCATTATTATTTTATAAGTATTTCGAGTTTTTTAATGATCTTTTTACCTTCCAATGCGCGATTGTCCATAGATAATTTAAAAAGTGGGACGTTTTATCAAAACGTTCCAAAATGGACCTTAGACGCTTTAAAGCTATTAATTAGCATCGTTTATATTTATGCAGGGATCGCCAAAATTAATTCTGATTGGTTATTTAGGGCCATGCCATTAAAAATTTGGCTCCCCTCAAAATATGACCTCCCACTGATCGGAGACACCCTTTTGCAAAGTGAATTTATACATTATCTTATGAGCTGGGGTGGCATGTGTTATGATCTTTTGATCCCCTTTTTACTTTTAAATAAAAGGACAAGAGGTTTTGGATTTCTGCTGGTCGTATTCTTCCATGCTTTTACAAAAGTACTCTTCCCCATCGGGATGTTTCCTTATATCATGATCGCGAGTGCTTTGGTTTTTTTCGATGCAAATTTTCATAAAAAAGTAGTTGATTGGGTTATCAAGTTTTTCGAAATATTTAAAATCAAAACTAGCTCATTAATTAAAAAAGCATACACTTCTCAACCCTTTCACTATAAATATCCTAAGTTTACGCTTTTAATTGTCAGTGTGTTTTTATTGTTTCAAATGCTAATTCCCTTTAGGTATTTTCTTTATCCAGGAGAGTTGTTTTGGCATGAACAAGGCTATCGTTTTTCTTGGAGAGTGATGCTGATCGAAAAAATGGGATACACTACGTTTAAAGTAACAAACTCGGCTACTGGAGGTTTTTTTTATGTTGATAATCGAGACTTTTTAACGCCCTTTCAAGAGAAACAAATGAGCTTTCAGCCAGATTTTATATTGGAATATGCCCACCACCTCGGATCACATTTCAAGGAAATGGGTCATCAAAATGTGAAGATTTATGCCGAAAGTCATGTGTCATTAAACGGCAGAAGAAGCACTCGTTTTATTGACCAAAAAATTGATTTATTAACCCAAAAAAGATCCTTGAAAAACTACGCTTGGATTCTACCCTTTAATGATGAGATCAACGGTTTTTAAAATCTTTTTGCTGTTTAATTGTTACTTTTTGTTTGCCCAAAACAAGGTGACAGGCACCATTCGCTTTGAGGACAAAACCTCTGAAAGTAAAGTAAGTATTTATGAGGAAGGCGATGGGTTCCTTACCGAAACAGATGGCAAAGGATTCTATCGTTTTTTTACCTTCAAAAAAGAGCTTCATCTCTATTTTGTTTCTGAATCTGGAGAGCTGGTTGAAAAAAAAATAAGCGTAGAAGAGGTCACAAAACTCGACGTCGTTTTTACCCCCAAAATACAAGTGCTTTCTGAAGTAGTTCTGAATGCAAAAAAAACCAAAGTTTTTGAACTAAAAAGATTGAAAGACGTGGAAGGAACCACCATCAATGCAGGTAGAAAAACAGAGGTGGTTTTGGTTGAACAATCGATGGCTAATTTGGCTTCTAATAATTCACGGCAAATCTACAGTCAGGTATCAGGCCTAAACATCTATGAAAACGACGACGCTGGAATTCAGCTACATATTGGGGGAAGAGGTTTGGATCCCAACAGAACGTCCAATTTTAATACGCGTCAAAACGGCTATGATATCAGCCCGGATGTCTTAGGGTATCCCGAAAGTTATTATACCCCCCCAGCAGAAGCTTTGAAAGAGATTCAAATCATTCGAGGTGCTTCCTCCCTGCAATATGGGACTCAGTTCGGAGGACTTGTCAACTTTGTTATTAAAAGTCCTCACTCCACAAAATCTTTAGAACTTATTTCAAGAAATACAATAGGCTCTAACAAGCTCTACACAAATTTCACAAGTTTAAGCGGAACCAAAGGAAAGTTTAGTTACTACTCTTTTTTTAATTTCAAACAAGGGGATGGTTTTAGAAATAATTCGAAATTTAATTCTAAAAATGCTTTTTTTCATCTAGGTTATCAGTTAACAAATAAAACATCGATTTCTACCGAATTCACTTATCTAAACTATTTAGCGCAACAAGCGGGTGGGCTATCCAATGATATGTTTTCAAAAGACCCTTTTCAAAGTAATCGATCGCGAAACTGGTTTGGACTCGATTGGTTTCTTTATAACCTAAAATTAAAAAGCGAATTAAATGACCAAACTAATTTTAGCTTTAACTTTTTTGGTTTAAATGCTAAAAGAAATTCCTTGGGCTATCGATCCAATCGGGTAAGTCAAATTGATCCTATGACGGAACGGGATTTTATCTCGGGTAGTTTTAATAATTTTGGTGCCGAAGCACGCCTGTTGACAAAGTATACTTTTTTAAATCGAAATGCCACATTCTTGGTGGGCTCAAAGTTTTATAAATCAAATAATTCAGGCGAACAAGGGCCTGGGAGTGATGACTCGGGAGCTGACTTTAGCTATGCCTATGATCAGTATCCAAATTATAGTAATCAGTCAAATTATGCCTATCCCAATTTAAATTATTCTGTGTTCACGGAAAATATTTTTTACTTGAACGACAAAATCTCACTCACCCCTGGAATTCGATTTGAACACATTCAAACAGAAAGCGATGGGTTTTATAAAAAAATCAATCTTGATGCGGCTAATAATGTGATTTTAAATGAAACCGTTACGGATCAAGAGGTACGAAAAAGATCATTCGCCCTTTTTGGAATTGGCGCCAGCTACAAACCTTTTCCCGCGCTTGAGGTTTATTTGAATGCTTCTGAAAACTATCGTTCGGTGACCTTTACGGACATTAGTGTTTTTAATCCTGCCTTTTCCATCAACCCTAATATTAAGGATGAAAGCGGATCAACAATTGATCTAGGAGTCAGAGGAAATGTTTCTCAATTGGTTTCTTATGACCTCAATTTTTTTAATTTAAATTATAATAATCGTATTGGTTTTGTTCAAAAAGCAGATGCTTTTGGACGCGTAAAAAGCGAACGAGGCAATGTGGGAGATGCTACAATCTATGGGGTTGAATCGCTCATAGACGTTGACCTGAGAAGGGTTCTGTTGATGCAGGATGCTTTTAGCTTAAATGTATTTCTCAACGCTTCTTTTATCACGTCAGAATATACCAAATCCGAAACTCCTGGAGTTCGTGGAAAAAAAGTAGAGTTTGTTCCCGAGCAAAATCTAAAAACAGGGGTTCGGTTTGGACATAATAATTTGATGCTTAACTTTCAATACACCTATTTATCCAGTCAATTTACGGATGCCTCCAATGCCACAAGTGGCGTTTTAAGCGGTGTGATCGGTGAAATTCCTGCTTACTCAGTCATGGACTTGTCCCTCTCGTATTCTTACAAAAAAATTAAAGGAGAATGGGGCATTAACAACCTCCTAGACAATCATTATTTTACACGAAGAGCGACAGGATATCCCGGTCCAGGAATTATTCCTTCAGCACCAAGAACTGT